>Ga0265338_10005326_pt1 | contig 16841 bp, 18 predicted proteins | sample 42126metaG_FD_193579 | JGI IMG/M metagenome (GOLD analysis project Ga0265338, IMG submission 193579) | Rhizosphere microbial communities from Carex aquatilis grown in University of Washington, Seatle, WA, United States - 4-21-26 metaG | ecosystem: Host-associated > Plants > Roots > Rhizosphere... | reverse complement strand
TGCTTGCGTCGCTCCCGCCACCAGAGACGTTCGTAGTGTTGGAGACGAATCCGTTGCCGTATTCCATTGTGTTCGTCATCGTGCCTGAGAACGAGATCGCCGCTGCACCTGAGCCACTGAAATTGTTAAATCCATTGCCATAGATGAGGTTCGGCCCTGCTGTAAAGCCAGACGCGGTGTGGATACCGGCGTTATTAGCAAATAACCACGGGGAGTTTCCTTCGCCAACGAACGTCGAGCCAGAGATATTGATCTGCTGCCCCGCTTGTCCAAGGATGCAGTAGTTCTGGCAAAAATCAAAGTGAGCATCAACGACGTTGAGATTAAGCGGGGAACCAGAGGTGTCTGAGTCCATTCGAATATTTTCTTGGAAATTGAGTAGCTGTGTGTCTGTGATATAGAGTGCCTGTCCAGCACCGTAGAATCCAACTCCGATACCACCATAGGCTTTTGTTGGGGTTGGATTTTGCCCATTTAGGTAACTGTGCGACAGCGAGCAGTTGTAGCAATTATCGAACTTGATCCCTTGGATTTCGACTCCAGACGCGATGGACATTACCTGATTGCCATCATTGCTGACGGTCATGTTCGACATGAATATGCTGGTGTTATTTGTCGCTGGATTATAGTCCACCAGCACCGTTGGCGGCATCCCACCACTACCAAACCCAATCGTTGCGGGCCAGTAGTCTGAGTATACATCGCGGATGCTATATTGGTATCCCCCGAATGCGTCAATGCAATCTGAATTTGCAGTCGTGCCGACGGAACTTCCTTGGCAATAGATGTTATCGATTTTGATGATAACTGCCCCATTACCATAAATACCTTTGGATAGGGGAAGCAATTCGAATGATACATTCGAAACCTGATCGACCGCATCTACCTGGATAACCGTCTGCCCCGCAAATGCGGAGATAATATTTGTACCGGTGTAGTTTCCTGTCAATAGCTGATAGTCAGCCATAGCTAGGGCACTGGAGATATAGAAATCACCATCCCCGAGCCGAGTCGTAGCGCCAGTGTTAAGATAGGTTTGAATGGCTGCGGTATCGTCATGATAGATGCCGCAGTTGCTTCCACCACCGCAGGCAGTTATCGCATTGTCGGCCAGGGTGATGCTGATCGTTCCACCGCCGCTTACAATCGTGGAAACCAGCGCATCAGCGAGGGCGGATGCAGGAGCGGTGCTTGGCAACCAATCTGCATACGGCCATGCTGTGTAGCCATAATCCGCAAAGGCTAGGTCTGCGGCACTGCTGATGCCAATGAGAGTGAAAGTGCCAGAGATGTTCTTGTAAACCGCATATCCTATTGGGGCAGTGCCCGTAGCCGCAGTCCAAGAGATAAGGTTGAAGTTCGACGCTGAGAGGGTGGCATTGCCGGTGGTGGTTTGGGCCAGGGTTGTTGCGGCACCTACGCCCCCAGCTGCATCAATCGAGGCGACCTTATACTGCCATGTAGTTGAACCGGTGCTACCATGTGGGGTAACTGAAAGCCCCGTTGCTTGGTTGAGGGTGAATCCAGCGCCGCAATGGTTGCAGCGGACACCCTCTCCATTGACAAAATCCTTCGCCGCAGCAAGCGTCAGGTTCGGTGACGAGGCAGAGATCGTGCCCGTCGTGGTCTGCGCCGAGCCACTAACGTTGGCGATGCCTGCGGTAGGGACGGTGCAGGACCCTCCAAGTGCACAGGTGACCCCATTAATAGTGATAGAGGCAATAACCTGATGGATAACGTTGCCGATACTCGTTAGGATATAGTTGTCGGTGAAGCCAGATGACGGTGAGGTACCGTTGACAATGGTAACCGCCCCTCCACCACCAACAGCGGCTTGAACGAACGCCGTGCTAGCGCAGGAGTTGTCACTTGTGCCAATCGGGCGCGTCTGACAGAACACCTGCCCCTGCGCAATGGCGTGTTCAGTCCCTCGCTGCGCGAACGGAATGGATAGGACAATGAGGGCGAGGAACGCTAGGAGCCATCTCATAGGTTCGAGTCCGTGACGGTGAGGGGGTTGTTCGAGCCAGAGACAGCGATGGCCTGCCAAGGCTTTTGACATTCACCACTGAAAGTGATCGATCCGCCGTTGGCAAAGACACGATAGCCAATACCGGTTGTGGCCAAGGTAAGTGCTACGTCGGCTGGGGTCACCGTGCCTGACTGACCTGATTGTACGGTGCTGGCATTGGTCCACGACGGGTTCAATGCCTGTACGAAGCTAGGCGCGACGATGACATCGACCGTTCCATTGTTGTCGAAGCGAATGGATGTACGTGACGGATTGGCCGGGGCCACCACCTCCGGCGTAGTACCAAGGTCGCTGAAAGCGTAGACCTTGCCACCTGAAGTGGGGCCTACTGGTGCTACGTCGAAGGCGGAAGGCATCTGGCGATCCTTGGTTAGCGACGGCGGACCGGGGCTTCAATCGGCTCCGGTTCGCCAGTGGGGCCCTTGAGGAGGGCCGTGAGTTCGGCGACCTGCCGCTTGAGGGCTTCCAGTTCGGATGAGGGCTCAGCGATGGGCGACTGAGAGGGCTTCTGTCCGCCGAAGGCCTGGGTCATAGTATCGGCGAGCTCGCGAACAAGGCGATCGCTGGAGGACTCGAGGCTGTCTTCCATGAACTGCTTGCCCCAGGCCTGCTGCATCTCCGCGGTGATGGCCTCGGCTTCGGCGTCGAGGGGCTCCATCTCGGGGCTAGGAGGTCCGCGGAAGGTGATATCCCGTCGCTCGCCTTTACCTTCGTGGCAGACGATGATCTCGCCGGGGTAATTGCAGTCGCGGGGCGAGTTGGGGTCGAGTTCGAGGGGGACTTCGAAGACCTTCCGTGCCTGACGCCCGGTGTCTTCGTTGGTCTCCTTGTACTCGTACTCCGTCGGCGGGATTGTCCGGAGGTAGTGCTTACCGTTCAGTTTCCATCGGGCCATTTCAATTCTCCGTCCAATAGAAGGTGACGTTGACCAAACCCGAGGAGATGGACTTCCCGTCGAGGTTGAGGCAGATTTGCTGGACAACCGTCGCGGCCTTGATGATGTCGTAGCCTTGAACGAAGAGGTCCACCGCGGAGGCGCCTGGCCAAATCGTGGGGGTAGTGGCACCTGTGGTCACCGCAAAGCTCTGGGCCCACACGCCTAGGAGGTTAGGGGAAGAGTCATTGACGGTAGGGTTGGCCGAGTAGGAGGTCAGGGTTGCAGTGGCCGCGGCGTTGTTGGTGTTGAGAGGTGCAGCCACGGGAAGGGCGAGGCCGGTGTTGGCGGACCCGCCTGAGTCAAGGCTGTGGTTAAGGTTGATAAGGATCGGGGTGGTGATGGCGGTACCGGCGGTACCGGAGACGACGATCTCCTTGAGAGAGACGTTCTTCGACGTCGAGCCGTTGAGGCAGATCAAGTCCGTGGCCGAAGCCGCAGGCACCATCAGCACGCCAGAGGCGGTGTAGGTCTGTTGCTTGACGATGGATGAGATCACCCCAACCTGCGGGACGACGTTCACCTGGGCGAAGGCTGGGGCAATAAGCCCCAGCGCCATCGCCGTAGAGAGTAGGAGTTTCTTCACGGCGATGCTCCTTAGTTCGCGACGTTGATACCAGCCGGGTAGCCCGAGAGCGGGTTAGTTGCGGCTGCACCGTAGATTTGCTGGAACTGGTCGAGGGCGACCCAAGCTTCGACCTGGCCAGCGGTCATGGCAGAGCCGGTGGTGATGAAGTTGAGCTTGAGGTAACGCACCGGGCCTAGGTCAGGGATTGACCGAGGGATGTCGACGTTGGCCAGGAGGGCACCGACGGTGGCGTTGGCCACGGTGACCAGCGGGCCAGTCCACAAGGTGGTGTAGGCGCCCGCAGCGCCAGAGGCGTTATCAGGCGCACCCTGCAGCTGCAACTGGATGTTGGTGCCGGTGGCGAAGGCCACGGTCACGACCGCCGCGAGCTTGAGCGCCGGATCGTCACCGATGCCCATGTCACGGTTGGCCGAGTTCGGGGCGGCTCCACCTGAGGGGATACCTGCGACGATGCCGTAGTCGATGATGTTCGACGCGGCCTGCGTCCCGGTCGTGGGGGCATCGGTGTTGGCCGTGGAGGTGATGCCACCCGTGGCGCCGTTCGAGGTGCCGGTGAAGAGTTGGGAGTTGTCGATGATCATTACGACACCTGTGCTTCGTTGTTGAGAATAGCGTCGCAGGTCCGAACCGGGATGCCACGGAAGGTGGTGACCGGCTTGCCGTCGAACTCAGACATCTGGAGCAGGACGTTGGTCTTGTTCAGGGCCTGCAAATCGAGGTAGGTTCGAATGACGCGGTTGCAGTAGATGACCGTCCGCCCCATATCGGCCCTGACCTCGGGGGTATCGGAGGTCTGGATCGAGGTTGCCGTGGAGGGCATCGTGGGGAAACGATACATACCGCGGATGAGAAGGTTGATCAGGTTCGCCGCGCTGACGCCGGTGAGTTGGGTCACGTCGATGTTGGCAACGCGGACGCAATAGCGCCAGTCACGCCCAACGAGGCCGATTTCCCACTTGAAGTGGTCCCGGTAGGCTTGGTAGGTGTTCGACGAGGAGTCGGTCACCGGCCATTCGCCCATGTCGATGTGCTGAAGGCCGGTCATCTTGCCCTTGGGGAACATGCCGTGCCAAGTGTCGTCGCCCCAGGTGACGATCCAGATCGAGGTGTTGGTGTTGGAGGTACCGCCGCCGTCAAGGACGTTGTTAGCTGTCTGGGTGTTGGAGGTGTTCTTGGTGGAGTACCGTGGGGCAAAGCCGGTGAACCGCTCAGGGTTGACGCCCTGGTTGCCGTAGATCAGGGTCGACGCGACCTGCTGCGACATGCCTTCGAGGAAGGCGCGGACTTCGGATAGGCGGAACTCAGCGGAGTTGCCGTTGAGGTCGGCGATGTCCTTGTCGATGACGCAGTAGGTTTCGAGGTTGCCGCAGGTGTCGACGATCTGACCGGTCGTTGACTTAGCGTTCGGCACGCCCGCGTTGAGCAAGCGCCACGTCGCCTGGGGGATACCCGTGCGGATGGTGGTCTTATGCCCGGTCGGCAGGTTGCCTTCGACGACCATGATGTCGTCGAGGATTTCGTTGGTCTGGGAGAGGATTTCGATGATCGACGCGATGTGGTATCCGTCGTCGACCCGCTTTGCCCAATCCGAATAGGTAAGGGCGGTATTGCCAATCGTAGCCATGCTACAGTTCCTTTGTGGTTGAGGTTATCAAGGCCATCTTCGTTCAACCACTCTGTGGCTGGCTTTGATTGGGGGCGCCGGTCCAACGGTCCCGTCGGGGACCCTGTGGGCCGTAGAGGCCTTCGGCGAGGGATGGGCGCGCGTTGCGGCCCGGCTCGACTTGGCCGTGTTCGGAGGGCTGCTGGCCCTGGACGGCTTTGCCTTCGATGAAGGCTTTGGCCATCGTGGTGAAGGCGCGGACGAAGGCGGGGTTGGACCCGGCCCAGGTGGAGTCCATGAACTGACGGAAGTCGCCGATTGCCTGCGTGTCATTGTCGAAGATGATGTTGAGGGCCTTGCCGACGTTCTGCTTGTTGGCGTCGACCCCGCCGTTGGCCTCGAGCCATGACTTCGTCTCGGAAGTCCATTTGTCCTTCGTCGCCTTGATCGCTGTGTCGAAGTCAGCCCGTTGCTTCCCGGCCATCTTCGAATAGAGATCGACGAGCTTTTGCGCCTGATCCTGCGTCAGGTTCATCTCTTTAAAGAGAGGGCTTGCTTCATCGATAGCAGCTTTATCAAGGGTGCGTCCTTCGAAGGGTTTGAAGTCGCCGTAAGCCTCGGGGGCCCCTGTAGGAGCGGTGGATTCGGTGGGCTCGGCCGAGAGGATTGATGGTTCCGTGGCATCAGGCTGCGCCGTAGACGTCGTGACCGGTGGGGAGACGGGCTCCGTCGGGCTCGGAGTCGGGCTCGTCTGATTCAGTGTAGACGGTTGTTCCGTCGAGGCTGCTTCTGGCATTGGCATCTTCCATCATGGTTGTGAAGTGTTCCGGGCAATACTTAATGATGTCGTCAAGGAAACGCAGCCCGAAGTTGCGTTCCCCTTCGGCGAAGGCCATTTGAAGTGGGTCCGGGGAGAAGGAGGTGGCGAAGACATGCGCCGCGGTGAGGATTTCCCAGACGTACTCACGGCCGGAGTGAGAGTGCATCATCGCGACGATGACCTCACGGCGGACCTCCTCCGCGCGAGCGTCTTCCTTCTGGAGGCGGCGGACGGCGGGACGGGAGGAGGTGTTAGGCACGGGGGCGCCTTAGGATAACTACAATACTCACTTCGTCCTCTATTTTAGATGCAAGCTCCCAACCATCCCATGACATACCGTTAAGTAGATTCTGCAGGGTACCACCCATCTCCACCAAGCTTTTATGCCTGGCCTTGACTACACTGGCCATTGTATATTCCCATTTCATTGGCCACCTCCGGTTAGGGCCTGGAGGGCATTGGTCCCGCCGCCGAGGTCGGCCTGGGACAGCGTCTTAGCGCCCATCGCCAGCTTCTGAGCCGTGTCGGCCTGCTGGGCGGCGGCTTGTTGCTGGGCGCGTTGCTGGCGGATCGCCGCGATGGCCTGAGCGGTGCGGATGACCTCCGGTGGGTTACCTTTGCGTTTGGAGAAGATTTCCAGCGCCATGTCGGTGTCGATGACGTCCATGATCTGGGGGTCCACGCCTGCGACGTTGCCTGCCAGGGAGAGGACCTCTTGCACGGCGACCGCATCGGTGGCATCCTGCGCCAGCTTGAGCATTGACACGAACTTCACGGAGATGTCTTGGCCCGCTATTTCTGGAGGGGGCGGCGGCAGGATGCCTGCACGTTTCGCAATCGCAAACGTTCTCTCGATGATCGGACGAAGACATTCGTTATCAAGTCGTTCGAATACCGGACCGAGCATAATGAGAGATTCCGCACGCCGTTGCTGTATTTCAACAGCCGTGACATTCGACCGTGTCTCGAACTGGGAGATAGGCTGAAATAGATGATTGAAGAAGGTGAATTTAAGTCGCTCACGGATCTCTCCTAGGTCCTCGACGATGTCTTTGACTGGAAAGGTGCTGTTGTAGATTGAGGCGAGGCCCGGCTTGCCGGTGGAGGAGAAGCCGTTGATGTAGGTGATACCGCCGGGGAGTTGCGAGGCGGGCTTGTTTTTGAGTTGGATGTCGGCGACCAACGGCGGGTTCACCATCTTGTCGATGGCTTGGGCCTTGCGACGGCTCTCTAATTGAAGCTGTTTCTGATCACCCAAAGCATCCATGGCAGGAGACCTGCCGTAAGGATCATTGCTAGTAAGATACCAGCGGGCGGTAATATTAGGCTGCTCGTAATAGCCCGTTGTTCGAAGGAAGCCTCGATTATCTCCGCTATTGTTTTGTGGAGACGCTGCTCCGCCCCACTCAAAGAAACATTCTCTGAACTTGAACCGTTTAGGCATGTAGCCGCGGTTGTCGTCGTTGAGCTCGATGAGTTGGGCAACGATGATCTCCCTTCCTAGGCCTGCGCCATTGGTGAGCTTGTAGGAGTCCTGGACTGAGGTAGAGCAGTTCTCAAGGCCGAACTCCTCCACGACCTGCCGCACGGTCATGACATACTCGAGGCCAAGGACGGTCGGCCGATAACGCCCGTCGATGTCGACGTAGAACTCCCCTGCGCAAGGGTTGCGGCAGAGGATAACATCCTCGAAGTCCTCATAGATGAGCATCACGGCCGTGCCGAAGATGACGAGGTCCATGAGGTACTGAGACATCGAGGTGTAGTAGTTACTCTCAGCGAAGACTGCTAGGAGTAAACGCTCCACCTGAGCTAACCAGATAGAAGCGGGTGAGGTCCCCGTGGAATCTAATCGGCCAAGCTGGAGACCAAACCATGGTTGTATGGGGCTTACTTTGCCACTCATCAGGCCTGCAGCCAAGTTCATTGCGCATAAGTAGCCCGTCGAATCGATGATGTGCTGATTCATAGGCGAGCCGCGGTTTTGCTGGTTCGGTGTGATCAGCCATTTGTACCTCCGGGGGAGGAAATAGTCGGCGAGCTCTCTATAATGTGTCCACCAAGAATATCGCCAGTTGCGCATGGAGAGGATGGATTGCTCGGCGTAGCGCCGCCATTCCATCTCTTTTATGGTAGGGGCCTCAGCCATTCGGCGCTGCCTGCATCGATTGGGTGACTGCGTCTGCCGTGGGCGGGGATTGATTGTCGAAGACTTGCTTCCCAAGCTTCATCATATGCGCCGCGGCCATGGCGAGGTAGGGCTGGGGGATGCCAGCGAGGGGGTCCTGACGGAGGGTGGTCACGTTGCCGTGGGCGCGGGGGGCTTTCATGAGCCTAGCAGGGCCTTTCCTTGGCTCTGCCCGCCACCGGGCGAGGGCGGAAGGACCGCCCCGCCGAGGAAGGACGGGGTCTGACCGCCACTGGGGGACGAGGGCTGGACGGGTTGGGCGGTCGGGGACAGGGACGATTGGACCGTTGGTGCGGCGCTGGGCGCGATGTAGATAGTCGGTGAGGACTTGCCACCGCCGAAGAGGCCTGAGAAGGCGTGGCTCATGCGTGCATCCTTTCTTCAGAGAAGGGGTTGTATTCGTGTTCTACGGGGAGGGGTGAGCCCCAGACGTCGGTCTGGGCCCGGCTTTGCAGCGGATAGGCAAAGGTAAGGGCAAGAGCGTCGGCCCGGTCGGGGGACTTGTCGCTGCCTAGGCGCCGCATCATGTCTTCTTTCTTCTCAAGTTGGATGCGGCCCTTGTTGTCAAGGCCATAGAGCGGCGCGATTAACTGGGCTCTGAGGTCGGGATCGGATGGGATGGCCCCACCGGCACGAAGCCAGGCCCGCATGGCTCCCCACATCTCGGCGCGCTTGTTGGCGTACATCTCACCGACGTTCCCGGTTGAATAACCACCGACGTCTGCACCCCCTCCGAACTGCACATCCCAACAGTGAAGACCGAGGGCTCGAACATTATCGACAACGCCGCCACCGACACCACCTCCGTCGATAAAAATGCCATCGGTGGTATGGACGCCGTGGGCGTTATTGATCTTGGCGGCGAGTTCAACAGTGTTGATTCCACGATAGAACTCCCAAGTCATGGTGCGGGCGTCGCGGCCTTTGCGGAAGGCGATGACGGATTCATTGGCGCCGTAGCGGGCCACGTCGCAGCCGAGGGCGAGGGGGTCTGCGACAGAAGAAGCGGGCTCGCGAAGCATTGCAGCGTCAACGTCGGACGCGGAGATGAACTCCATCTCACCTGCGCGGGGGAAGACGCCCAAGACACGGACACGGACAAAGTCGCTGTCTTCTCCATAGGCTTCAATCCAGTTCTGAATTTGCTTCTTGTTCGTGAAGGAGACAGTCCGGGAGTCGACCTGCATGACCTTCCAGAACTTGCCGTGGCCGGTCTCGTCGAAGGCGGCGCGGAAGCGGCCGATGCTGCGGGTCGGGTTCCCGAACATCAGCCAGATGATCTGGGTGTTGGCGTCGGTAAGGGCGCCTTCGGCCACCTCGTGGACCACGTCGGGGATGGCGGACGCCTCGTCCATGACGAGGAGGACACGCTTGCCGAGGTTGTGCAGGCCCGCGAAGGCCTCAGTGTTCTTCTCGGACCAGGGGACCTGGTCGATGCGCCAAGTGCGTTCGCGTTCTTTGTCGCGGGAGAGCAGGGCTGTCGCTGTGAGGACGAAGAGGTCCCGGGCGATGAAGAGGTTGAACCACTTGCCGAGTTCGGCCCAGGTCTTGGTTTTCAGCTGCGTCTCGGTGTTGGCGGTGACGACGCCCTTTGTATCGGGGAAGGTGCTGAACGCCCAGAGGACGATCCATGAGACGAGGGTCGATTTGCCAACGCCGTGGCCAGAAGCGACGGCGAGTTTGATCGCCGTGGAGATGTCGATGAGGCCATCTTCAAGACGCTGGAGGATTTCATTCTGCCACGGCTCGGGGCCGGTCTTGCCTGCGAGGGAACCTTCGCCCCATGGAAAGGCTCCAGCGACGAAGCGCCGGGGGCGGTCCTTGCAGGAGGCGAGCCATTCGAGGAGGTCGGTCATTAGTTTCGACCTGCGCAGGTGTATTTGAGGATGTCGGTGCCGGTGCCGGTGAAGGTCAGGGTCGATGTGGACTCGCTCACCGAACTGGCGTTTGCGGGCGTCGTCACATCTGCCGTGATACAATTCGGGGCCGAGGCGTATTTCTGAGTGAGACTATAAGAGCCCGTTCCCCCGGAAAGAGTGATCCGGCCGGTCAAGTCGGAGTTCCCCGATATCCCGCTGCGCACGGTCTGCATGGTGTAGTCAGGCGTGCTAGTGACGGTGGTGTTCGAGATTGGCCCGAAGGGATACCATTGGAGAAACCGGATCGTGTCGCCGGAAGTACCGTTGTTCGACGCGACAGCCTGGAAGGTCAGGGTTGTGCTGGTGCAGGTTGATAGAGTCCCAAGGGTGACATAAGGCGTGACGCTTGTGTCGATGATGGAGATGCCTGCTGGGAGCGCAGTCGAGGGACAAGCGGCAACCGCGACGGAGGTCGTGGTTCCCTTGACGACATTGGCCCCAAGGGTGGTGACGAAGGAAACCACGTCTTGGGTTCCAACCGTTCCGCCGACAGACGGAATGGAGGTGAATCTGATGTCCCCCCACAAGTGCCAAGAGGCGGGCGAATTGACTTGGTTGAACTCAAGCATCCGCGAGAACTCCGGGGAGCTTCCTGGCGATTCACCTTGGTAGAGCAATATTCCATTGGGGAAATCAATGCCCGATCCATTCGCGGCATAGCCGGTGTAACCGGAATAAGACCCGTTATCGAAGTATCTCACAACTCCATTTGTTGCGTGGCTGTTCACATCCCATGAGTTGGTCGTGGAGTTCCAGCCAAGCGCCCACGAATCGACCGTCCCGCAACCGCCCCAATTCAGCACCCCATTGGTGCCAACAGCGAGTGTGGTACAGGCCGTGCCGTCCTTCCATTGCCATGGCCCAGAGGCCGAGAGTGAGCCAACGCCATTAAGCGCGCTGCCAACGTTAAAGCCCGCGACACTGAGAGGAGTTGCCCCTGTCATGCCGAGGAACAGGGCCGATGAACCTGTCGTCGGCGCAGCCCAGCCGCTTTCGAGCGCTGCGCCGACGCAGTAATTAGACGGCGTTGCTTCTATGTAACCCCCGAAGAACACGGTGTAGTTCTGGTTGCCGCAGTTTCCAAGGATTGAATAAAGGCTTGTGCTCCCACCGCCGTTGGAATTCACGCCGAAGTAACTGCTACCGACTGAACCGGCCTCGATGATGTCGGCAATGGTGCTTCGCGCGAACTCATCTGTATAAGACGTGCTTGCCCCGGTATTGTCTCCGGTCACGTAGCGGCCAATGAAGTTGAAATTATAGTAGTTATTGCTATCACTACTCGTCGTGCAGTTCAATGGCATTGCAGTTGAGCACTGCATTGACAGTCCGAACGGCCAATAGGTGAGTGTGTTCTTGTCCGAATAAGCGGTCACTTCCCGCTTCATACCTGCCGGAACAACCCACAGCGTCCCGGACCCAGAGGTGTGGGTTGCGGTTGCATTTGAAGTCATCGTCGCAGTTTGGTTTGGGTACGTGCCCGTGACGGTGAGGACGATGGTCGGGAACGGAAAAGCGTCGCTCCAGATTATATCTCCCGGATGGATCGAACGCGGCCCGGCGGTGAAGACGACGGTGTGGGAGCTATTAGTCGTGGTGACGCTGTAAGCCTGCGTGGCTGGAAGCTGGTACCAGCGCATGCCCTGTGGGGTGGAGCCGCCACCTAGGGCCGAGTTTACTGTGTATGACCCGCCGAGAGTTAAAGTCGTCCCGGAGACGTTGCCGATGTAGGCCCCCGTCGCAACGGCCGGGACCGCAGCCGGAGTATAGTTTCCAGCATTGCCGGGGACGAGGATGATGCCGTCGTTGACGTGCCAGGACTGTGCAGGGAGAACGCCGCTTGGCTCGGTAAGGTTGAATACACCCGTGATTTGGTTCGTGCCCTGAACAGCATTGCCGCCGCCGACATCATTGGTGATGATGCTGCAATTGCTGATCGTCCCGCCGCCTTGGCCTCCGTCCGACGTGGTGGATGCATCCGCCTGGATGACGCCTGTCACCCCGGCAGGGAAGGCCAGTTGGACCGAGCCAATTGTGCCTGAGGCCCCGGGGGCGCCTGAGCATATATAGTGAGCGTTGCGGGAGAGAACAAGAGGTTGGTTGAAGACGTAGGTGGTGAAGGCTTGGCCTGGAATGCCGGGGAACAGAACGGTGTAACCGCCAGCGTTATTGCTGACCGGGCTGATCGCCGACATAAGCGCCGGGATCAGCGGGGCGTTGTCTTGGCCACCTGGGGCCATACCGACGTTGGCTTGGGTGACGACGATGGTACCGGCAGAGCTACCGCCACTGCTTCCGCCTGAGGCGGTTGAGTCACGGAAGACCCAAGCGTTGGCGTTGAAGGACCACTGGTAGGTTATGGAGACGCCAGAGGCAGCAGTGCAGGAGGTTGGACCGCCCGGGCTGATGGTGAAGGCCGATTGGACCGTGAGGGTGGTGACGTTGCCACCGGGGCATCCGATGGTAACGTTTTGGCCGTCGTAGGGGTTGGTTGGGAGGACAACGGTCCAGGCCCCGATGGCGCCTTGGGCGTAGGTGACGAGGTCCGATGGGGGGTTACGGGAGTTGACGAGGGTGGTGGTGATGGCAGAGGTGCCGTTGACGTTGACAATGCCATCGGCGTAGATCGGGGGGTTCTGCTGGGCAACGGCGAGGGTCGGCAGCAGAGGCGCGGAGAGAAAGAGATGGCGAAGACGGTGGAGCATCAGAAGAATTCTACCACGTCGAGGACGCCATCCCCGCCCGGACCACCAAAGCCAGGGGCAGAGCCAGTGCCATTGACGACGGAGCCGCCGCCTCCTCCACCAGAGCATAAGGCTCCCGCCGCCCCGTTGCCCGCGACGAGGGTTGTTAGGTTTCCGGCTCCAGCGCCTCCACCGATGCCGCATTCTGCATTTGGTAATGGGGCGACCGGGTTTGTTCCGGCTGAACCGGATAGGCCCGCAGATGCGCCGCCACTAGCGCCAGAGAGAAGAAAGATACCTAATTGGCTACCACTGCCGCCGCCTACGCCAGCAGAGTTGCCTGAGGTAACCCCGCCGCCACCACCGCCCCCTGTGCCACCAGTGGCGGCTGTGCCTGCGGCTGACGGGGCGCCTGTGGCAGTAGAGCCCCCTCCTCCTCCTCCGGCGCCAAGGTATACACCACTGGTTGCAGCTGAGGCGGCGCCGCCGTTTCCCCCGCCGATGCCGCCCCCAGAGCCGGGCGAGCCTGACGAGCCGTTTCCACCGCCCTGGCCTGATCCGCCACCGGCGCCGCCGCCTGCCGCAGTCGCAGCGTTGATTCCGTTGAAGCCTGCACCGCCGTTCAGGCCCTTGCATAAGGAGCCAAGAGTTGTGACGCCGCCCGCTTGGCCGATTGATCCGGCGCTTGACGCTGTTACACCTGGGTTGCCGCCACTGCGCCCGCCAAGGCCGATAGTGACGGTTTTGGATGCGCCAATTTGGGCTGCGGAGATGAAGCATGGGTTCATGGAACCCCCGCCTCCGCCTGCGCCGCCTGAGGTGGCTGTGCCTGAGGCAACGCTTGCGCCGCCTCCGCCTTGACCCCCGCCGCCTGCGGCATAGGCCATTACGTATTGCATGCCTACGGTTGGGGTGTAGGTTTGAGCGGTTGCGGTCCAGGTGAGGGCGGCGAGCGCGCCAGTTCCCGCAGAGAGACCGCCACCGGCGGTCCAGACTTCGTCAACTGTACCGCCCATGACGGTACAGGAGCCGGCAGTGGTGACGGTTGCGGCGCCGGTGGTGATGGCGCCGCCTGCGGTTGAGGTTACGGTGAGGACGGGGTAGGTGGAGCAGACGAATTTGCCGCCGTTGGTCGTGAGGGTGAGGGTGCCTGTGGCGGTTGCGCCGTAGCCTGAGCCGATCGTGGTGCAGCCATTGATCTGGCAGACGTAGGTGGCAGAGGTGAGGGAGGCTAAGGCGGTGAAGCGTTGGACGTTGGTTGGGGGCGCGGAGGAGCCGCCAGGGAGGATGGTCTGTGCCTGGGCGCTGCTGAGGAGAATTAGAAGCCCAAGGGCGAGGAGCTTTCTCATGGCTAGTTCGCCTGTAGGGCTATGGCGGGGGATTTAGAGTTGGCATTGACTGCCCAAGTTGCCCCGGCAAGAGTAGGGGGCCAAGTGTAGGACGAGCCAGAGCCGTTGGCCCAGGTAGGGCCACAGTTGCTAGCGCCAGCGGTGCAGTTGACTCCAGAGACGCCGGCGGAAGAGTTGCCAAAGGCTTGGGTCAGGGTGGAGGCGCCGATGATGCCCGAGCCGTATGTTAGTGATAGGGAGGCAACTGTGGCGGTGATGGAGTTCGTGGCGTAGCAGACCCAATAGGCTCCTGCGGCGAGGATGTCGGTTGTGTTGGCGAGGGAGCCGGAGACGGGCGTGCCTGAGGCGGTGGTGATACCGGTGGTGCCGATGGAATCGACGATGGTTGAGGGGAAGCCGTTAGCGCCGTTGTTGTAAATGGCGAGGGAGATGTAGTTGGGCGTAGCGTCGGCGCCGGTGATGTAGACGGCTTCGGCTTTGAACGTACCGCCGGGTGGGGAGACGATGTAGGGTTGGCAGTAGTCGTTGCCTGCGGTTAGGGCTACGCCGGTATTGGTGGCGTAGGATATTGGACTGACGTACCAGCGGCCGGTGATGTAGCCCATGTTGATGGGCGAGGCAGTTGCTCCGCTCGACCCGCTACCGGGGAGGATCGTTTGGGCCTGCGCAACCCCGATGAGGAGGGTAAGCCAGAGGGCGAGGAGTTTCCTCACTGATAATCCGCGGAGATGAAGGCGGTGTCGGTGCCGGTGGTGTAGGTGAACGGGGTCGCCGCGGAGGAGAGGATGATGACCACGCCGGTGGAATAGGCGACGCCCATTGGGATGCGGGAGAGGGAACAGCCGCGGGCGGTGGTGTCGAAGTAGCAGGCGTCGAGGACATTGGCGCCGGTTAGGGCGCCGGTTGATGGGGCGGCTGTGCCGTTGTAGGCGATGCAGTAGCCGGCGGCACCGCCGGTGATTGCGCCGCAGTAGAAGCCGAAGAGGGTCCCGGCCGAGGCCTTAGCGACGAGGGAGGTGCCGAGGGAGGTGGAAGAGGCGTGGGAGTTGGTGGCGGTAATGGCGGTGATGGTGGAGGAGCCACCGCCACCGGAGGTGATGAGCTTGCCGTTGGTGTCACATTGGGCGTAGATGAAGTTGGCGGTGGCGACCGTCGGCGGGGAGGCGTTGTAGACGCAGACTATGGGAGAGCCCGGGCCACCGGGGAGCCATTGCTGGGCTGAGGCCGGGGCGACTAGCCCTAGCACGAAGAGGAGAGCTAGGGCTAAGCGTTTCATTCTGCGGCGACCTTTGGTTGGTCGATGGTGACGGACTCGGAGCGGCGGATGGCCTCTTCGAGGGCGTTGCCCATGTTGGCATGGACGTTGACGTTCGTCGACTTCCGGGGCGTGCCGTAGCGATCCTCGAGGTCGGCGATGATGGAGTTGTAGTCCTTGACGGAGAGGAGTTCGCCAGAGGTGTCGGCCTCGAGGAGGCGATCGAGGCGCTGGGCCTTCGCCAGGAGGCGGGTTTGCTGATCGAGTTCGTACTCGGAGAGGTCTTCTTCGACGAGGGTGTCGATCATCTTCCGCTCGATCTCGCCGCGGAGGCGGAGGATTTCGGACTGCGCCGCAGGGGCACAGACGATCTGGCTGACGCGCTCGCGGGTGTAGCCGGTGCGGGCGGCGATCTCACGGTGGGAATAGCCCACGGCGACCAGCCGAAGGACACGGTGATGCGACTCCCGCAGCTTTGCCGGGGAGGTGATCACACGCATCGCGGGGCCAAGCGCCGCCACTACATCCTCCTTCGTTGCTGACCGGGGGGTCCCGATCTCTGTCGTGCTAGGCATCGAGGCACCTTCGGTCTAGAAAGGCGCGCCGAGCAAGTTCACATTCGGCCTCAAGGACTTCACGCTCGGGCGTCCCTTTGGGGCAATCCCATACCGCTTTGAAGGCGTCGAGCCAAGCGATGAAAGCCTCCTCGAGGTCAGGCATTGGCCACAACCTTTGGCCAGTCGATGACGGGGTGGGCCCTGGGGGTCGGAACCCACCCCAATTCGGCCGTGACACGTTCGAGTTCCGTAGCAAGGGCGTCGATGTGGCACGGCCGAATCTCGATGGAATCGAACGCCAGGGGCTTCGTCGGGAGCCACGCCGGGGCGGGTTCCCCTCGACGCCAGTTCGCATGCGCGTACAGTCGGACCAGCGGCCGCTTCGCCGCACCGACAAACACCACCCGCCCGCGCAGGCGCAGGATGTAGACCCCTGGGGCAAGAATCGCCGACACGTCGTCCATCATGATTGCATCTAAGCACACTTTCGGGCGAAAGTCAACCCCTGGCGATGCCTTTCGGCTTTTCCGAAGGTTGAAAAATCCTCATAATTTTTAGCAGGGGGGTGGTGGCCGCGCCAGGTCGATCGACTTTTGGGGGCCGGGCGGGGGCGGGCCGAAGGGTGGTCGGGCCAGGTCCACAGCGGACATATGGAGTACGGGAAGGGAACGCAAGGGCGACGTATGGTGAACGGGTGCGATACGCACGATTGTGACAGGTGATAGCGATTGCTGGGCCATAGTGGCTCGCCTATGGCATAGGATTGCAGCGGTCATGCCCCTAGGCTCATGGTCCCTCGTAGTCCCTTGGTGATCCCCTGGCGATCCCCTGAATCCTTGGGAAAGGGCAATGAAGGGGCGTGGGTCTAGGTCTGTCTGCTTGAGAGAGATGAGACAGACACCCTATACCCT
>Ga0265338_10005325_pt1 | contig 16842 bp, 12 predicted proteins | sample 42126metaG_FD_193579 | JGI IMG/M metagenome (GOLD analysis project Ga0265338, IMG submission 193579) | Rhizosphere microbial communities from Carex aquatilis grown in University of Washington, Seatle, WA, United States - 4-21-26 metaG | ecosystem: Host-associated > Plants > Roots > Rhizosphere... | reverse complement strand
AAAGTTAATGAATACCGCGTTTTCAAAACGCTGCCAAAGCAACGCACTATCGTTGCCAAAGAGACCAATGCCTATCTCCGCAGTAAAGGGATTTTTAAATATTCGGCGACCGGTGTCGGTGAATTGGTGAAGGTCCGGGACGGTGAGCTGTACCGGTACGTTATGTCGTTCAACACCGACCTGACGCACGACCAGATCGCGCCGACGCTGAACATTATCGGCATCGCGGTCACGTCGATGCTGAAAAGCAGGCATATCGAACGGAAGAGCGCGCAATTCGAGAAGGACCTGGACAAGGCGCGTGAGATCCAGCGAAGCATCCTCCCCGAACATGAACTGCGGTTCCACAATTATGAAATGTTCGGGATCTCAGTTGCCGACAGGGTTGTCGGCGGCGATTTTTTTGACTACATCGTGAGCGACGACAATGACCGCATTAGCATTGTCATCGGTGATGCTGCAAGCAAAGGGATTTCTGCCGCCGTTCAGGCGCTTTACGTATCCGGCGCCCTCCGCATGGGCGTGTCGTACCAGACAAAGATCACCGCGCTCATCCGCAACATCAATACGCTCGTCCACAGGGCGTTCAGCGACGACAGGTTTCTCACCCTGTTCTATGCCGAACTTATCAACGATAAACACGGCTTGTGCGTTTACGTGAACGCAGGGCATCCCAACCCCATTCTCTACAGGTCCAAAACAAATTCGACAGAAGCGCTCGAGTCGACAGGAAACGTCATCGGCCCGTTTCCCGACCAGGCTTTTCAGAGCGAAGGGATCATGATCGCGAAGGGGGACGTTCTTCTGCTGTTTACCGACGGAGTGACGGAGACAATGGATGCTGCAGGAAATCAATATTCGGAAAAACGGTTGGTTGATAAGTTATTGGAATTCAAACAGGAAAGTGCGAAGGATATCGCGCGGTTGATCCTGGAAGATGTGCAGAAGTTCAGCTCAAAGGGAAAGTACTCTGATGATAGAACAATCGTTGTTGTGAAGAGGATCAAATAGTGTTACACGGGGGAGAAGTTATGAGTTATAAGTTGTAAGTTCTAAATTATACATTCTTAAATAAAACGAAGTTGTTATTAATGGAATACGGTTTTTGAACTTGAGACTTACAACTTATAACCACCAACCTACAACATAAAACGTACAACGTAAAACTTACGACCCACGCCGCCGTGCCTCCCGTCGCCAAAATAGTTCCGAAAGTTGACACCGTTCATGGCGACGCTCGTATCGATAACTATTATTGGCTGCGCGAAAAGACAAACCCGGAGGTCGTCTCCTATCTGGAATCGGAAAACGCCTACACCGAATCAGTCATGAAGCAGACAGAAGAATTCCAAGCTGCGCTCTATAAGGAAATTCTTGGCCGTATCAAACAGACCGACCTCAGCGTGCCGTACAAGTACGGAGAGTACTGGTACTACACTAGAACGGAAGAAGGTAAACAGTACCCGGTGTATTGCCGCAAACATCGATCGATGGGTGGAGATGAACAGATCACGCTCGATCTCAACGAACTTGCCAAGGGACATCAATTTCTTGGGCTTGGACTCTACAAGGTCAGCAACGATGGAAACCTGCTGCTCTATTCACTCGATACGACCGGGTTCCGCGAGTACCGCGGATACATTAAGGATTTTCGAACCGGGGAAGTTTTGGCGGATGATCTCGGGCAAATAAATTCAGCGGAGTGGGCTTCCGACAACACAACAATCTTCTATGTGAAGGAAGATTATGCGAAGCGCCCATACAGGGTGCACCGGCACCCGATCGGGGCAACCAATGATGAGCTGGTGTATGAGGAAAAGGACGAACTATACCGGGTTTGGCTGAACCGCTCGAACGACCATAAATATATATTTCTCTACACAGAAAGTTCGATCACCAGTGAAGTTCGGTATCTCCCAAGCGACAAAGAAGCGGACACGTTTGCCCTTCTTCTGGCAAGGGAAGAAGGGCACGAGTATGCCGTGGACCATCGCGAGGGCCTTTTTTATATCCGCACAAATAAGGAGGCGAAAAACTTCCGCCTTGTTACAGCACCCGTTGAGGACCCAACTCCCGCACATTGGAGAGAGCTTGTGTCTCATCGGTCCGACGTAAAGTTGGAGGATGTTGCGTTGTTTAGGAACCATGCCGTCTTCAGCGAGAGAAAGAATGCACTGAACACGCTGCGGGTGCTTGATTTCCGTACCGACAAGATTTTGGACATCCATTTTCCCGAGCCTGTGTACTCCGCTTTTGCAAGCACAAATCCAGAATTTAACACAATAAAATTCCGGTACACTTATCAATCGTTCATCACGCCTGGTTCGGTGTGTGAATATGACATGGAATCGGGAGAGATCGTCCTCTTGAAGCAGACGGAAGTTCTCGGCGGGTACGACCCCGCACAATTTGTGTCCGAGCGTGTCTGGGCAAAGGGGGGCGACGGAACGGATATCCCCGTTTCACTCGTCTACAAACGCGGGACAAAAAAGGACGGTTCGAGTCCATTATTATTGTACGGCTACGGCTCGTACGGCATTTCGATTCCCGTGGATTTTTCTATTCCCCGATTGAGCCTGCTTGACCGCGGAGTCGTGTTCGGGCTGGCGCATATCCGCGGCGGGGGCGACATGGGGGAACAATGGCGCGATGACGGGAAGATGATGAAGAAAAAAAATACGTTTACCGATTTCATTGCGTGTGCCGACCACCTCGTTACACAAGGATATACCTCGAACGACCGTCTTGCGATTCAAGGCGGAAGCGCCGGCGGATTGCTTATTGGAGCGGTTCTGAATATGCGTTCCGACGTCTGTAAAGCTGCTCACCTGGCAGTGCCGTTCGTCGACGTCGTGAACACAATGCTCGACACAACGCTGCCGCTGACGGTCGGGGAATTCCTTGAATGGGGAAACCCGAGCGTGAAGGCCGAATACGACTACATGAAATCGTACTGTCCATACACAAACATCGAGGCAAAAGCGTATCCCGACATTCTCATCACTTCCTCCCTCAATGACAGCCAGGTGATGTACTGGGAGCCGGCGAAATACACTGCGAAATTGCGCGCGATGAAAACGGATTCCAATCTTCTGCTTCTGAAAATGAACATGGGGGCCGGGCACGGAGGTGCTTCGGGGAGATACGACGCCTACAAAGAGCAGGCGTTCGTGTACGCATTCCTGCTGAAAGAGTTTGGAATCATAAAATGAGCTTTTCGGAAAACGCCATTGGTCTGCTGACAAAGGACAATATTGTTTCCCATCAGCCGTCGGATGCCCTCCTAGAAAAATCGGAAAATTTTTTAGACAAGCGTGGATGCATCCGGCAACTTTTTTATCTGCGACACTTCTTTTCAGCCCACATGTTTGATTCTGTATTCGAGAATTTCTATATTCACGCATCAAAATTTCAAAGACGATCCGCCTTACAGACCATCACAGGAGATCTTATGAAATATAACGCCCTTAGTCTGATCGTATTCTTTTTCCTCACGACATTTTCAAATACCTCAGACGCACAACTGAAAAAGCGTATTGCAGTATCTCGTTTTGACGACCGCTCCGGCAGCGGGTACAATCATGTCGGCGTCGGCGTTTCGGATATGTTGACAACGGCACTGGTGAAATCGGGAAAATTCGTCGTTATCGAACGTGCGGAATTTGATAAAGTGCTGGAGGAACAAAAGCTTGGGCAGTCCGGTGTTGTGACACCGGAATCTGCGCCGAAAGTAGGAAAGGCCCTTGGGGTTGAGCTCCTCGTCATCGGCAGCGTGAGCGAGTTCGGGACAAAGCAGAATACCGTTTCCGGCGGTGTGTCGATTTTTGGCGGCGGAATCACAAAGAAGACCGCCCGTGCGGCCGTCGATATCCGCCTCGTAAACACGACGACAGGAGAGGTTGTCGCAGCGGAGAAGGAGGAGGGCTCAGAATCTACTACCGGGCTCAGCGTGCGGTATGAGGACATGGATTTCAGCGATGCGAGTAACTGGAACGACACCGACATCGGCAAAGCGTGCCGTGAAGCAATTGACGGCGCCGCCAAACTCATCGTCGACAATATGGAGAAAATACCCTGGTCGGGAAAAGTCCTGAAGGTCAATACCGATGGAACGCTCCTCATGAAACCGGGTTCGGAAGGGAACGTGTCGGTCGGTGATGAGTTCGTTGTCTTCCGCGAAGGAGAAGAATTGAAGGATCCGGACACGGGTGCGTCGCTCGGCTCGGAAGAAACGAAGGTCGGCTCGATCAAGGTTATTGAAGATGCTCTGAAGGGAAAAGCGAGCAAGGCAAAGATCACCGACGGCACGGATATCAAGGTCGGGGATATCGTACGGCAGAAGAAGTAATGCAGAAGTCAGTAGACAGTAAGCAGTAAACAGTACAAAACTGTTGAGCCTCCACAAAATATGAACACATTTGATTGGACTCCTGAGCTCCGGTTCCTGGTTGCTCTTGCCCTCGGATTTCTCGTCGGGTTGGAGCGCGAGAGCACCAAGATCGAAGAACAGAAAATGGTGTTCGGCGGCGTGCGCACGCATCCGATCATCAGCCTGCTTGGGTTCGGATGTGCCTGGTTCTACAAGGTCGGCGCAGTCTTTATGCTGCCGGTGGGATTGCTGTCTGTCGCCGCTCTGACGTCGATCGCGTATATCGCCAAGATCAAAGTCGAACGCTTTGGTTCAACGAGCGAGATCTCCGCACTTCTCACGTTTGTCGTTGGCGCACTCGCTCTCCTCGGCGACGTCTGGATCGCCATGGCGCTCGGTGTCGTTAACACGATCCTCCTCTCCGAAAAATCAGCGCTTGAATCGTACGTTGAGCGGCTCAACAAAGTTGAATTTCTCGCGACGGTAAAGTTCCTTCTTGTCACCGTTATTATTCTTCCTGTCCTTCCGGATCAGGAATACACGCCCTTCAAGCTCAATCCTACAAAGATCTGGGAAATTGTCATTCTCGTTTCTTCTATAGGATTTGTAGGCTATTTCCTCTCTAAAAAATTCGGCCAGAAGGTTGGCATGTGGCTTTCAGGAGCGCTGGGAGGCGTTGTCTCAAGTACCGCACTGACGATGGCGGTCGGGAGAATTGCTCAAAAAAATCCCCAGCGTGCGATGGAGGCACTTCAAGCGTCGGTTCTTGCGGGGAGCGTCATGAATCTCCGGATTCTGATTTTAATATGGTTTATCAATGCCAGTATTATTCCTGTGCTGGCATGGCGTCTTGTCATTCTCTTTTTTATCGGCGTTGGTCTTTCGGTTCGCATCATGTGGCGGAGCCCGGCCGACCATCAGGATTCAGTGCCGGCACTGCAGAACCCATTTGAAATCAGGCCTGCAATGGCATTTGGCGCATTATTTGTAATTCTTTCTGTAATAACTGGAATTGTCCAGAAGAGCTTCGGAGATTCCGGTGTCTTGGGTCTCTCGACGGTTGTTGGCGTCACGGATGTTGTCCCGTTCGTTCTTTCGCTGATCCGCGGATCGGATACCTTATCCAAAATCGTCGTCCCTGCAATTATGATTGCGATGCTGAGCAACACAGTTGCCAGGGGGGCCTACTTTGCCGTACTTTCGCCGACAACCAGAAAAGAAACGGCGATTACATACTCGATCTGGGCGGTACTGCATATCCCTCTTATCTTGATATACTCTTAAGGTATTCACTGTGCCCCCTCACTCGTTCCGTATCTCATGAGAAAAATTAACTTTGCCATCTTTTTTTCGATCGCACTCTCGGTGTATGCGCTCATCAATTATTATATTTTTATCCGGGAATGGGAGGCGGGCGGATTTCAACAGGTATGGAGAACGGTCTACGTTGCGGCATTTCTCATTCTCTCGCTTTCGTTCATTGCAGGCAGAATGCTGGAACGCTTTTCGCTTTCGTGGCTCAGCAGTACGCTGGTCTTGCTCGGCTCGTTCTGGCTTGCCGCAATGGTCTATTTTTTATTGTTTGCATTTGCGATCGACATCCTCCGGCTGCTGAATTTCATTGTTCCATTCTTTCCATCATTCCTCACCGTCAATCCCGAGCAAACAAAAGAGATAACATCGTACGTTGTCGTTGCCGTGGTTTTGTTGATCGTGCTCGGCGGATACATCAACGCCCGCTCGCCGATCGTCAAGACCCTTGAACTGACGATTCCCAAAAACGGCCGTACGCTGAAATCGCTGAATATCGCCGTGGCTTCCGATATCCACCTCGGAACGATCGTCTGCAAAGCGAAACTGGAGAGGATTGTTGAACGCATCAACGCTCTCAATCCCGACCTTGTCCTGCTCCCCGGCGACGTTGTGGACGAAGACATCGGCCCGGTGATCAGAAATAATCTCGGCGAAACGCTCCGGAAGATCCGGTCGAAATACGGAGTTCTTGCCATTACCGGAAATCACGAATACATCGGCGGAGTTGAACCGGCAAGCAACTATCTTTCTGAACACGGCATCACGATGTTGCGCGACTCAGCGGTCATGGTCGGCGGCGGGCTGTATGTTGTAGGGAGAGAAGACATCAGCATTCGCGGCTTCACGGGAAAGACGCGAATGCCGCTCGCGGAATTAATGGCCGGGATAGATAAAAGCTATCCGGTCATCTTGATGGACCACCAGCCGTTTCGGCTCGAGGAGGCGGAGGCGAACGGTGTCGACCTCCAGCTCTCCGGCCACACGCACCACGGACAATTATGGCCGTTCAACTTTATTACAAAAAAAGTTTACGAACTAAGCTGGGGATATAAGAAAAAAGGGAATACTCACTACTACGTTTCCTGCGGAGTCGGAACGTGGGGTCCGCCCATCCGGACGGGCAACAGGCCGGAGATTATTAATATTAAATTATCTTTTTCATGAAATACGTAAGATAAGGGAGGCGCAAAACGAAAAAATCGCTGAAAGGCAAGGTAGTTTTCATCACGGGGGCGAGCCTCGGCATTGGCACTGAAACGGCATATCAATTTGCAGAAGAGGGGTGCAAACTTGCCATTACGTACTATCACGACAAAGAAAAAGCGGCCGCGGTCTCCGAACGATGCAGGAAACTTGGTGCACAGGATGTGCTGGTCCTCCATCTTGACGTCATGAACAACGAGAGCATTGTCATGGCCGTACGGCAAGTGGTTGATCATTACCGTGAAATATCGGTATTGATCAACAACGCCGGCATCATCGTATGGAAGCAATTGAAGGATCAAAGTTTCGGAGAAATTGAATCTCAGATAAGGACGAATCTTGAAGGATTGATAAAGATGACGAAGGAGTGCTTGCCGTATGTGAAGGATGTGATTATCAACCTGGGGAGCGCAGCTGGAAAAGCAGGCTACGGAGATCTGACGCCGTATTGTGGAACAAAGTTCGGCGTCCGGGGATTTTCAGAAGCACTTGCACAGGAATTGCCTCACGTGATGGTCTACACTGTTAATCCGGCCGTGACCGCAACACGCATGAATGATTTTCAGGGAATGCCGCCGGAAGATGTTGCGAGAATCATCGTGAGCACCGCCAAAGGAGAATACGGAGTGGAATCAGGTTCGGATGTTGACGTTTGGAAAGTGACAAAATAACATCGAACGCCTCCCATCGAACTGTCGCCCGCCAAACACCCGCTTGACTTTCTCGGCCCTTTATCTGAAATTATTGTAAATTTTTCCCCCCTGTAAAAACGCCATGTAATCAAGCTTGACAATATCCAACCTCGGCCAAGGTCATTGCGTGAAAATCCTATTTTCTATTGAAGGAGAATCTTCATGAGCGACAGTGCATCCACGCTCGGCCGCGCGATACGCCTCGACTCAACGCCAATGATAATTCCCGCAGCGAAGCCTCGATTGGATTCCATCGATTTTCTCCGCGGGGCGGTCATGGTAGTTATGGCAATCGACCATACGCGCGATTTTTTTTCATCCTATCGTTTCGACCCGCTTGACCTGACGCAAACCAACGCATTGCTTTTCATGACACGCTGGATTACCCACTACTGCGCCCCGGTTTTTGTATTTCTTGCCGGCACTGGGGCTTTTCTCTCATTGTCGCGGGGAAAAACAAAAACTGAACTTTCAAAATTTTTGCTGACGAGGGGGATATGGCTGATTTTACTGGAATTTACTGTGATACGATTCGGCTGGCTCTTCAATCTCGATTACACGTTGTCGTTCGGACAAGTGATCTGGGCGATCGGCATTTCAATGATCGCGCTTTCCGGGTTAATTTTCCTGTCGACGCGGACCGTGACAGTTTTCGGCTTAGCGATGATCGTTTTTCATAACTTGCTGGACAGCATCACACCGTCGCAGATGGGAATATTCGGATGGCCATGGCAAATTATTCACAGCGGAGGGGTAATTTTTTTCCCCCCGAACTATGTTTACGTTGCATTGTATCCGCTCATTCCGTGGATTGGAGTCATGGCTGCCGGGTACGGCTTCGGAGCGCTATTCTTGAAAGACGAACGAACGAGAAGAAGAATGCTGTTGATGCTGGGCTTCGGGATGATCCTTGCGTTTATCGTTATTCGGGGAGTGAACATCTACGGCGATCCGCATCCATGGTTGCCGCAAAAGAATTTTCTCTTCACGGTATTTTCTTTCATCAAATGTGAAAAGTATCCTCCGTCGCTTTTGTACCTGTTAATGACGCTCGGTCCCGCAATCGCGATTCTGCCGGCGCTGGAAAAAATGAGGGGATGGACGGCGAATTTTTTTATTATCTTCGGCCGCGTTCCGATGTTTTATTACATCCTTCATATCTATATCATCCATGCGCTGGCGATCGTTACGGCTTTCTTCACCGTGCACGATGTTGGATTTTTATTCTTGAATGAGCCTCCGGGGTCGTGGTCGGTTCCGTACGGGTTCGGGCTCGGAGTCGTGTATCTTGTCTGGTTCATCGTTGTCATGAGCCTGTATCCGGCATGCCTGTGGTTTGCAGGTGTGAAGCAACGGCGGAAGGATGTTTGGCTGAGCTATTTGTAGGAAATTGCAGCGGATTTTGCTCCAGCGATGTTTTGCGACTCCGGGCCGCCTATCCGGCATTTGAATAAGGCCCGTAAAAACCGTATTATGAATATTATCTCAATAAGAGGGAGCTAGTACTGTCTCTTTTTCAAATTAACCTTATGAAGGAATCTTTTGATGATGTACACTAAATTATTTGGAGCGCTTTGCCTCAGCATCGTGCTCTCCGCATGCCAGAGCTCGCAGCACAAAACCGAATTGAAGACATTACAGGACAGCGTCAGCTACAGCATCGGAATGGATATTGGCCGGAATTTGAAGGGGCAGATGATCGACGTCAACCCCGATGCGCTCGCACAAGCGCTCAAGGATATGACGGGCGACGGCAAACCGATGTTGACAGACGTTCAGGCTCGGGCTACGATGATGGCATTTCAAACGAAGATGATGGCGACTCATGCCGAGAAAATAAAGACTGACGGCGAAAAAAATAAGAAAGAGGGAGAAGTTTTTCTTGCTGAAAATAAAAAGAAGGATGGCGTAGTGACGCTGCCGAGCGGGTTGCAGTATAAAGTCCTGACGGTGGGGAACGGAAAAAAACCGACCGCCAAAGACAAAGTCACGGTGCACTATCGCGGTACGTTGACCGACGGGACGGAGTTTGACAACTCATATAAAAGAGGCGAGCCGGCTGTGTTCCCGATCAGCGGCATTATCAAAGGATTATCCGAAGCGCTTCAATTGATGCCGGTCGGGTCGAAATGGCAGGTCGTTCTCCCGGCCGATCTCGCGTATGGCGAGCAAGGAGCAGGAGGGCAAATCGCACCGAACGCCGTGCTGGTATTTGAAATAGAGCTGCTGGGGATTAAATAACTCATTGAATAGAGGCTTTTAAATTCCCGCCACAAAGGCACGAAGACACAATGACTTCTTGTAGCTGTTCTTTAGTGACTCTGTGCCTTCGTGGCGATAGTAAGTAACAAACGTACGGATTCAAAGGTACGGAAAAGAAAAAGCAGCGAAGAATAAATCATCAAAACTTCTCAGCGCTGTCGCTGGCTGAATCTGCACTGTCAATGCCGAAAGAGCAAGGCAGATATCAATTGATCTGGCAAACGGTGAAACAAATCCCTAAAGGCAGGGTTGCTTCCTACGCCGACATTGCCGCACTCACTGGACTCCCCGGACAACAACGCCTCGTCGGATATGCACTCCATAACCTCCCCCGCAATTCGGATGTTCCGTGGCAGCGGGTCATCAACGCGCAAGGAAAAATTTCCTTCCCGCCGAGAACCGCCAGATACAGGAAACAAAAAGCGCTGTTAGAAAAGGAGGGGGTGGTTTTTGAGAAGGGGAAAGTCGACATGGAGAAATTCGGTGTGATGCCGTGGCTTGAGAGGATGTCATAATGAAGAACACGAGTGCCTCAGAGCCTATTCGGATCCTTCTTCAAAGGATCGATGAGTCATATGACCAAAGGGCCTGGCACGGGACGAACCTCCGCGGCTCCATCAGAGGCATCACCTGTGAAGAAGCTGCGTGGAGGCCGGCCGCAGGCCGCCACAATATTTGGGAAATTTCGGTCCACTGTGCATACTGGAAGTACATCGTGCGGAGAAGAATTCTGGGGGAGAAGAGAGGCTCATTTCCGCTAAAAGGAAGCAACTGGTTCAAGCGTCCGATTGCTGCAACGGAAAAAGCTTGGCGCGCCGACGTTGCACTTCTCGAAGAGACGCACCAATCGCTGCGCGGCGCAATTGCCGGATTGACTTCATCCAGCCTTGGAAAAAATCCATCCGGCAGCAAGTGGACAAATCTGCAGATTGTTTCCGGAATCGCATTGCACGACGTCTACCACGCCGGGCAGATTCAACTTCTCAAGCGCCTTCAAAAAGAAAATTTGTAGAAGTCGAACAGAGAACATCAAAGGATATTTCATGAAAACGATTTTAACGATCATTGCGGCTGCTGTCATATTCTTCCTTCCCCTCGTCGGCCAGGAACAGTCACTCCTGCTCGACAATAAGACACGAGATCTCTTGCACGAATCCCTCAGCGGCGAGCTTGCGAAAGAACATGTATACCAGATCACGCGCTATCATCGCATTCAAGGCTCGCGGCAGTACAGAGAAGCGGCCAACTATGTTCTTGGAAAGCTCCGCAGTTTTGGCTTCTCGGAGAAGGATGCCTACATCGAGACGTTCAAGTCGGACGGAAAGGTCACGTACCAAACGTGGCAATCCCCCTCGGGCTGGGATATTTCTTCGGCAGAATTGCGCATGGTCGAGCCGTACGATGAACGAATTGTCGGCTTCCCGGAAATCGCGATGAGCGTGATAACGTATTCTAATCCGGGCGATGTCACGGCCGAGCTTGTGTGGGTCGGCAGCGGAGAAAGGGACGAAGATTACGCTGGAAAAAATGTGAAAGGGAAGATCGTACTTGCAACGGGGTACGGCGGCACCGTCCATCGTCTCGCAGTTCTCAGGTACGGTGCGAAAGCCGTGGTCTGTTTTCTTGACGATGACCGTGCAAAAGAGCATCCCGATATGCTTCAATACACCGGCATGTGGCCGCGGACGGACGAGCTGAGCCGCGTAACCTTCGGATTTAACCTCACCAACAGGCAGGGAACCAAGCTTCGCGATATGCTTCTTTCCGGAAAGAAGGTCGTTCTGCATGGACAGGTGAAGGGGATCGGGCTTGAACCGTATTTCATGGATGTCGTTGTCGCGCACATCCGCGGCACAGAGCGGCCCGACGAAGAGCTGGTGTTCAGCGCCCACCTCGACCATCCGAAGGAATGCGCCAACGATAATGCAAGCGGGTCGGGCGCCATTCTGGACATCGCGCGCACGCTGAAGGAATTGACAGAGAACGGACGATTGGCGAGGCCGAAGCGTTCGTTTAGATTTTTATGGGTGCCGGAATGGAACGGAACGATGCCGTATATCGACGCGCATCCGGAGCTTGTCGGCCCGGTTCTCGGCGGAACATTCCTCGCAAATATTAATATGGATATGGTCGGTGAGAATCTCGACCTCCTTCATTCAGAAATGGGAATTACGCGAACGCCGGATTCGAATCCTTCCGCATTGAACGACGTCGTCGAGAACATGGCGCACATGGTGGACGGCATGGATATCCGGACTCCCCGCGGGAGCCTGTCGCAATTCAATTACCGAATCACGCCGTACGAAGGGGGAAGCGACCACATGATGTTCATCGACAGAAAAATTCCCGGCGTCATGTTCAGCCACTCCGACTACACACACCACACCTCCGAAGACACGCCGGACAAAGTTGACCCCGTTGAGCTGGAACGGTGTGAGATCATTTCCACCGGAGCGATGTTGTATCTTGCAAGTCTCACTGACGATCAGGCGATCGACTTGGTCTATTTAACGTCCGCAAATTCCGCCAAGCGTTTGGCCGACGCCGGCAGGCGCGCCCGCCGGCTGATCGAATCGGCGGTCGTGAAAGACCTTGACGCAGCATGGGCCGACGCAGTCAACATCATAGAGCATCGGGCCGGATGGGAAACTGAGACGCTTCAATCGGTGCTGACGTTCAATGCCGGTAAGAATGTTGCGAACGAAGTTTCTTCGGCGGCGGGAGAGATCGAACGGCAAAAAGAATTCTTGATGAAAGAACTTCGGTCGGCGGCTCAGCAGCGCGGCGCCGCGGAGAAGCTGCCGGCGCTCAGTTCCGATACACGAGTGCCCGTCCGATTGACCAGAGGGCCTCTTGATTTCGGCCTTCCAGCGAGCAGGCTCAAAGGGAGAGATTCGCTCTATTATAGTTCGCCCGAATTTACGATCGGCGGAGAAGAGCGGTTCGAGCTTGTAAGTTTCATCGATGGAAAGCGCTCCGTTTCGGATATTCGGAATGCGTTAAGTGCAGAGTTCGCGCCGATCGAAGTGAATAAGGTAGCCCGCTATCTGGATGACCTTGTAAAGGTGGGAGTAGTGAAGTGGCGGTAGATGAAGTCATAAGTAATAAGTTGTAAGTTTTAAATTTTACATATTTCGGCACTGAATTAAATGCGAAAAAGCGACTTAAAACAGACTTCTAAAACTCCTTACTTATAACTTAAAACTCGCCTCAATGCAATGAACAAATATATTCTGCTAATACTCCTTCTCATCAATGGCAGTGCAACCGCCCAGCGCGTCGACGGAGTATACAGGCTCCACTTGGGGATGAGGGAAGGCTTCAATGTGTGGGTTGTTGACGGCGCAGCGGTGCGGCGCGACGTGTATCCTCCATTTTTGTACGGTGGAAATTCTCAACGGTATCCGTTTATACCCCAAAACGAGATATGGATCGATCATGCGATCGCTGCCGAGGAATTCGAGTACACACTTGCCCATGAACTCCTCGAGCGTTCGCTGATGTCCAGACAGGGAATGTCGTACGACGATGCACACAATCGTGCACTGAAACTGGAGCGTGCTATGCGCTGCGCGGACGATTCCTCGTCGCGCGCACATGAACGAGAGCTTCCCCGCGTTTCGCCGACCGACTGCGACGGCGTGAAAGAAATAACGGAACTCGCCGACTCGATAACGCTCCGAAATATTTACCGTGTCCCGCTGGGAGACCGGGAAGGCATTTCGGTTTGGATCGTTGACGGCGCGGCAGTCCGTCGGGACATCTATCCCGATTTTGGAATGAGTGACAACGGCCTGGCAAGTCATTTCATTCCCGCAGACGAAATCTGGATCGACGGCCAAATGTCGTGCGAAGAAACAGAGTTCTCCATCGCCACGGAATTGTTCGAGCGCGGCTTGATGGCGAAGGGAATTCCGTATGACACGGCCTATGAGCGCGCGATCACGGCAATCGGCGTGTCACGGAAAAGAGCAGCCGACTCAGCCCGGCATAAACCATCGCTGCTCATCCCTAGAGTTTTGGACAGGGATAAGGGAACTGGAGACGAAAAATGATTTTAGAAGCAATCTCAAAAGCCCCGTAAAATGTTATTCTGAGCGGAGTGAAGAATCCATGACAATCATATATCGTGAATCTACGAGGCTTCGGTGTCGTGGATGCTGCTCCCGCCATATTGCGGCGGTCGACGACTTGACTCGTCGAGGCTCAGCATGACATTTACAAATGCATTCTACGTCAAACCATTTTTGAGATAGCTTCTAGACAATTTTCTTTATCTTTTAAGGTAGGGTGGCGTCAATCTCAGAATCGGGGATCTGGTATTTTCTCTCTCACATAGACAAAGGATCAATTGTATGAAACGTTCCCTTTTACTTTGCTCGATACTCATTGCAGTAGTTCAACTAGCGTTCGCCGGCGGCGGATACAAAGATCCGCAAACTCCAGTCGAAAAAAGGGTCGATGACCTGATTTCAAAAATGACCCTTGAAGAAAAAATAGATATGCTGGGCGGGACGGGTTTTGGAACAAAACCTAATGCCCGGCTCGGTATCCCCGAATTAAAAATGACCGACGGTCCGGTCGGAGTCCGGTGGGGAACTTCAACAGCATTCCCCATGGCCATTATGCTTGCATCGACGTGGGATACAGCGCTGGCGGGACGATACGGATGGGCAATTTCCCAAGAGGTCAAAGCGAAAGACCGCAACATCATCCTCGGGCCGTGCATCAACATCAATCGCGTTCCGCAAGGGGGAAGAAATTTTGAAAGTTACGGCGAGGATCCGTATCTGACATCGCGCATTGCCGTGTCGTATGTCCGGGGAGTTCAAAGCGGGGATGTTGCTGCTACCGTAAAGCATTACGCAACGAACAATCAGGAGTGGGAACGCGACCGGATCAACAACAAGGTTGGTGTGCGTGCGCTGTATGAAATTTATCTCCCTGCATTCAAAGCTGCTGTCGAAGAAGGAGGAGCGATGGCGATCATGTCGGCGTACAACAAATTGAACGGCTCTTTCTGCAGCGAAAATACATTTCTTCTCCAGGATGTCCTGAAAAAAGAATGGCAGTTTCAGGGGCTTGTCATGTCGGACTGGGGAGCTGTGCACAGCACACTTGCCACTGCAAATAACAGCCTTGACCTTGAAATGCCAAACGGTGAATTCCTCAATCAGCAGAAACTCCTTCCGTTGATCAAGGCAGGAACCGTCAAAGAAGCAACGATCGACGACAAGATCCGGCGCATTCTCCGCGTTATGTTCCGACTCGGGCTCTTCGACCAGGCGGTTTCTGAAAAACCGCAAGCCGACGGCGCTCCGCAGCGTTCAGTCGCTTTGGATGTCGCGCGTGCAGGAATTATTTTGCTGAAAAATGAAAACAATACGCTCCCTCTCAAAATGTCGTCGTTGAAATCCGTCGCCGTTATCGGCCCGAGTGCAGCCGTTGCGCGCACCGGAGGAGGAGGGAGCGCGATGGTGAACCCCGCGCCTGCTGAATCCCCCCTTGATGCCTTGAAGAGGATGTGCGGAAAGTCGGTGACCTTCAACTATGCGATCGGAGCCGAACTCCCCGGACAGATCACACCCGTTGACGCAGACTTGCTCTCTCCTCCAAACGATCCGGGAAAGAAAGGCCTGCTCGGCGAATATTTCAACAACGAAGAGCTGCGCGGCGAGCCGGTCGTGCGCCGGATCGATCCGACAGTGAACTTTGATTGGGGAGAGAGAAGCCCCGCGGCAGGGATCGGCGCAGACAGTTTCTCCGTCCGGTGGACGGGAAGCATCCGCGCGACAGAATCCGGTACATTCGAATTATCTGTCTCGACGGACGACGGTGTTCGACTATATATTAACAATCAACTGTTGATTGACAATTGGAACGACCATGGGGAAGAGGCGCAAAGCGTAAACTATGTGATGGAAGCGGGAAAGTCGTACGATATAAAAATGGAGTATTATCAAAATCTCGGAGGCGCTGTCGCGCGTCTCGGGCTGGCAAAACCGAGTGAAGACAAAATTCCTGGTGTGGTCGCTCTCGCGAAACAAAGCGACGCGGTGCTCCTGTTTGTCGGCGATTCACATCTGCAGGAATCGGAAGGGTTCGACCGTCCGTCAATTGACTTGCCTGCGGCGCAAGTGAACCTGATCAACGCAGTGGCGAAAGCCAATCCTCATACGGTTGTTATTCTTGAAGCCGGCGCGCAGATCGTGATGGAGAATTGGATCGACAACGTCAACGCACTTGTGGAAGCATGGTATCCCGGACAGGAAGGAGCTCAGGCCATCGCCGAAGTCCTTTCCGGAACAACAGATCCATCGGGCAAGCTCCCCGTCACCATGCCGAAGAAGTGGGAAGACTGTTCCGCGTACGGTTTATACCCGGGGGCGAATGATGAGACGGAGTACAGCGACGGGATTTTTGTCGGCTACCGACACTTCGATGCGAAGAACATTGCGGTCCGCTATCCGTTCGGCTACGGATTGTCGTACGCGAAATTCTCGATCAGTGACGTGAAGATAGCGCCGGTTTCTAAGAGTACAGACAATGAATACACCGTGAGCGCCAGCGTAGAAAATACGGGTGATGTTGCCGGGGCGGAAGTCGTGCAGGTATACGTTCACGACGACAGCGCAACAGTTGTTCGCCCTGCGAAGGAATTGAAGGCCTTTGCAAAAGTTTTCTTACGGCCGAAAGAAAAAAAGAACGTCGAGCTGCATCTTAACACTGGATCTTTTGCCTATTACGACGATGTCAACCGCCAATGGGCGACGTCTAAAGGAACATACGAAATTCTTGTCGGCACATCGTCGCGCGATCTGCCGGTGAAGGAGACGGTGCGGCTGAAGTGATATTCTTTGAGGGAGAATGGAATACATATCACTTTGAATGGGGGAACGAAGTGAACGCAGAAGCGAATGGCAAAACTAGATGGGGTCAACAATTAAGTAATCCTTAATAATTCCAGTTTGGACCATATTGCCAAACGTTCACTAGAATGGG
>Ga0265338_10005324_pt1 | contig 16845 bp, 8 predicted proteins | sample 42126metaG_FD_193579 | JGI IMG/M metagenome (GOLD analysis project Ga0265338, IMG submission 193579) | Rhizosphere microbial communities from Carex aquatilis grown in University of Washington, Seatle, WA, United States - 4-21-26 metaG | ecosystem: Host-associated > Plants > Roots > Rhizosphere >... | reverse complement strand
TTGCGGCAACGGCTTGAACGACTTGGCCGGATTCCGCCGCGCCAGCATCAGGTCCAGGTTCAATTCCGCCAGCAACGTGGCGTCTCGCAAATCGTATTTCTTTGCCAGTGCGGGCGAGAGCTGGCCGAATTCGCCAATTTGATTCTTCCCGAGCGAAATGGTCGCTGATTCGAGGAGCAATCCCGATGGATCGGGACGGCGTGTGAATGTCATCCCACGCAGGCCGAACTGGTCGAAAAATTCCTCCAGCAGCCCTTTCAAATCATAGGCATCAAACTTTGCCCCACGGTCGTCGCCGCTCCAGAAGGGCAGGGCGCGTTGGCCGGTGAGCGCAAGGGCCACGCGGCGCTCTTCGTGCGAAGCGCGGACAGCTTTGTCCGCGTGTTCCGGTGCCGATTTGTTCTCGCGGACATGGCTGTCCGCGCTCCTGCCCGCTGCGAACACGCGCCCAACTTCAAACAACGCCACGTCATAATTCTTGTGGCTGACATTGTGCCGCAACGAATGAATCAATCCGGGTAACAAACTCGGCCGCAAAACGTCCATGTCCGAACTCAACGGATTCGCCAACCCGACCAGGTCTGGATTCTGGATTCTGGATTCTGCATTTGCGATCAAGGTTTGCCCCTGAGCTTCATTCAGCCCCAATCCGCTCAAAATCCTTCGCGCTTCGGCGATCTGATCGTGAATGGAGTCAAATGCGTTCGTGCCGGTGGCGCCGCGCGGCGGGGTGGCCGGAATTTTGTCCACGCCGTGCAGCCGGGCGATCTCCTCGATCAAATCCACCTCGCGTTTCAAATCCACGCGGAAGGTCGGGATTTGAAAGGTCACCGGTTCGGGCGTGGCATCAGCGCCAATGGGCCGTGCCTTGCGGCCGGCGGTTTTCAAGCCGAGTTGACCCAGATAAAATTCGCATTCCTCCGGCTTCAGGTTGATGCCAAGCAGTTCATTCACCTTGTGATGCCGCAGGGTGATTTGTTTGGTCTCAACCGGCTTGGGATAAGCATCCACAACGCCTTCGGCGAGCTGGCCACCTGCGGTTTCGAGAATTAATTGGGCGCAACGCTGGCTGGCCCAGTCGCAAATGCCGATGTCCGCACCGCGTTCGAAACGGTAGCTCGACTCGCTGCGCAATCCCAATGCCTTGCTGGTGCGCCGGATGTTGGTCGGCGAGAAATAGGCGCTCTCGATGAGCACATCCACAGTCCGGTCGTTGATTTCCGTGTTCTGGCCGCCCATCACGCCGGCCAGCGCGATGCCATTTTGTTCGTCGGCAATCAGCAGCATTTCATTCGTGAGCGTGCGCTCCTGCTTGTCGAGGGTTTTGAATTTCTCGCCGGCCGCGGCGCGGCGGACGACAATGGTCGGTTTGTAGGCGCCGACGTGAGGAGGCGGATTGGTTGAAGTGTCCGCCTCGTTACCTCGGCGGCTACTGGAAATTAGGTGATAATCAAACGCGTGCAACGGCTGGCCGATTTCGAGCATGACGTAATTCGTCACGTCCACCACGTTGCTGATGCTACGGATACCGACTTTTTCCAGCGTCGAGCGGAGCCAGTCCGGACTGGGACCGACCTTCACTCCCTTGACGACGCGCGCCGTGTAACGTGGACACAGATCGGCGTCTTCAATGCGAACAGAAACGAGGTCGGCAACATTTTCGGAGGGGCGAGTTCCACGAGCCCCTGAATTTGCTTCGGAGTCAGGGCGTCGCGGAGCTCCACCCTCCGAAAGATTTGGCATTCGCAGCGGATTGCCGGTAAGCGCCGCGATTTCGCGGGCGATGCCGATGACGCTGTTCCAATCCGAGCGGTTCGGTGTGATTTCCAGGTCATACACCACGTCGCTGCCGCTCCGGCCGAGATATTCGGCGAACGGCTGGCCGACCTTGGCGTCCGGGCGCAGGATGAGCAGGCCGTCCACCGGGTCGGGCAGGCCGAGTTCCTGTGGCGAACACATCATGCCATGCGATTCTACGCCGCGGATTTTGCCGACCTTGATGGTAAACGGTTCCTTCTCGCCGGCTTTGGGCGGCAATGTCGCACCGGGCAGGATGAGCGGCACCTTGTCGCCGGCCTGGAAATTCTGCGCGCCGCAGACAATCTGACGTTCGCCCTGGCCGTCGTTCACCTTGCAGACGGTGAGCTTGTCGGCGTTGGGATGCTTGTCCTTGGTGATGACCTGGGCGACGACGATGCCGTCGAACTCGCCGCCGGTTTTGTGGACGCCCTCGACTTCGAGCCCGAGCATGGTGAGCCGCTCGGTCAGTTGTTCGGGCGACCAGTCGAAATCAACGTATTGTTTGAGCCAGTTAAGCGTGACTTTCATTTGTCAGAGTTGCTGTAAAAATGAACTTCGCCGGTGGAGAGATCGTACATGCCGCCGACCAGGCCGATCTGACCGTTATCCAGCATCTCGCGCAGGATGGGGCTGCGCTCGCGGATTTGTTGCATGACCAGCCGCACGTTGGCTTCCGAGACCTGGTCCACAAACCCGAGGTTTTTTGAATTGCGGGGCTGGACATCGGCAGGGACCTGGCCGATGGCCGGCTGAATCTTCGCGAGCAAACCGGTGAGGTTGCCCAGATCCACGCTGTCCACGGCGCCCTTGATGGCGCCGCAATTGGAATGGCCGATGACGGCAATCAATTTTGCGCCCGAGACCTTGCAGGCAAATTCCATGCTGCCGAGGATGTCGTCATTCAGCACGTTGCCGGCGACGCGCGCGCTGAAAATGTCACCGACGCCCTGGTCCAGGACGATTTCGATGGGCTGGCGCGAATCCAGACAGCTCAGGACCACGGCGAAAGGATACTGGCCCGAGGCGGTGGCTTTGACGGCCGCCGGTTGGTTGCGGACGAGCGGGTGGCCGGCCACAAACCGGGCGTTGCCCGCCTTCAATTCCGCCAGCGCCGATTGCGGCGTCATCGCCGCCTGAGATTCCTTGGTGGGTGGGGCCGCCGAGGCATACACCGTACAAGTGGGTACCGGCATCGAGCAACAAGCGGCGTCCGGGGAATTCCTGGAAGATTGACAGCCGGCGGCGATCGCAAAGGCCAAGGCCAGGCCGGCGAACCAGAGATGACGATTCAATGGATTTTTCATAGGTTTTGTTTCGGCTCGCGAGGACGCTCGCCCCACCGGAATTATCAATCATCAAAATTGTTTCAAAAACCGCACGTCATTTTCGTAAAAGAGCCGGATGTCGTTGATGCTGTAACGAATCATCGCAATGCGTTCGATGCCAAAGCCGAACGCCCAGCCGGTCCAGATTTCGGGATCGTACCCGACATTTTCAAACACCTGCGGGTGCACCATGCCGCAGCCGGCGATTTCCAGCCAATCCTTGCCCATCTTCTTCACCAGCGCGCTGCTGAAATCGATTTCGAAGCTGGGTTCGGTATAGCTGAAATAGTGCGGACGGAAACGAATCTTCACGTCGCTGCCGAGCAGTTCCTTGAAGACGAACTCGACCGTGCCTTTGAGGTCGCCGACGGTGACGCCCTTGTCCACGTAAAGTCCTTCGATCTGCTGGAAGGTCGGGTTGTGCGTGGCGTCGGCGTTGTCACGGCGATACACGCGGCCCGGCACGATGATGCGCACGGGAGGCGGCTGCGATTTCATGACGCGGATTTGCACTGAACTAGTGTGCGTTCGGAGGAGCCGGCGGTCATAGACCGCCGCTACAGGATTTTGTAGCGGCGCTGTGTCAGCGCCGTTCGTCGCGAGGTAGAACGTATCCTGGGCGTCGCGGGCGGGGTGGTCGGCAGGGGTGTTGAGCGCGTCGAAACAGTGATATTCGTCCTCGATTTCCGGGCCGTCGGCGACGGCAAAACCGAGCTTGCGGAAGGCGCGGACGATGTCCTCAGTCACCTGCGTGAGCGGATGGAACTTGCCGAGTGCGCGGCGGCGTCCGGGCAGGGTAAAATCGGTCGGTTCCTTGGGCAGGGCGGCCTTGAGTTCGAGGTCAGCGCGGCGCTCGGCGAGCGCGGCTTCCAATTCGACCTTGGCGGCATTGATGAGTTTGCCGGCGGCGGGCTTTTCCTCCTTGGAAAGCGTGCCGAGCTGTTTCATCAGCGCGGTGAATTTGCCGTTGGGCCCGATCCAGCCGCCCTTGGTCTGTTCAAGCGCGGCGAGGTCGGGCGCGGTTTTGAGCTCGGCGAGCGCGGTTTGCTTCAACGGTTCAATTTCGTTCAGCAGAGACATTTGAGGGAGTGTTGAGCTTCGCGTTTCAAGTTTCAAGTTTTCAGTTTTCAGCCAAAGCAAAACGGGCGGACCATCGCTGGCCGCCCGCTGATAACTTGAAACTGAGAACCTGAAACGTTTATGCCTTCGCCAGGGTGGCGGCCGGTTTGGCCTTCAGCGCATTTTTGGCAAGATTGACCAGCTCGTTAAAGGCGGCGGCATCGGTCGCGGCGAGGTCGGCCAGCACCTTGCGGTCGAGGGCGCACTTGGCGGCCTTGAGACCCTCGATAAAGCGGCTGTAGGTCAGGCCGGCGGCGCGGGCGGCGGCATTGATGCGGATCTGCCAGAGATAACGGAAATTGCGCTTCTTGGTGCGGCGGTCGCGATAGGCATATTGACGGCCATGGTCCACGGCGTCGGAAGCGTAACGGTACAGTTTGGAGCGGCGCATCCGGTAGCCTTTGGCGGCTGTGACCATCCGTTTGCGGCGTTTGCGGGAGGCGGCGGCGTTGGTAACTCGCATAAAATTTTGGGTGCTGGGTTCTGGCGTCTTGGTTCGGGGGCCGAATTCAGGAAATCAGTGGCTGAACGGCAGGTTTTGCGTGATGCGGTACGCGTCGGTGGAATGCACCGCCGTGGAGCCGCGGAGGCGGCGCCGGCGCTTGGGGCTTTTGGTCTGGGCCAGATGCCGTCGGCCGGCGCTGGAACGCATGACTTTTCCGGTGCCGGTAATCTTGAATCGTTTGGCCACGGACTTCTTCGTCTTGATGCCTTTGGGTCGTCGCATAAAATCTTTAAATCTTTATCGCAAAAGAGCGGAGACTATATGCGGTGGGAGGCGCTGAGGCAAGCGATTTTTAAGATCAAATTGGTCCAGGCTGCTTGCCATGGGCCGGGGGGTCACTTACTTTCGCTCCGATGAAATATCGTCGTTTTGGACGGACTGGGTTGGCGATGCCCGTGATTTCCTGCGGAGGAATGCGGTATCAATTCAAATGGCAGGACGTGGATCCGAAGGATATCCCCCGCGAAAACCAGGAAAACCTCGAGGCCACCATCCACCGCGCCCTCGAGCTGGGCATCAACCACATCGAAACCGCCCGCGGCTACGGCACCTCCGAGATGCAACTGGGCAGCGTGCTCCCGAAGCTGCCGCGTGACAAAATCATCGTCCAGACCAAGGTCCCGCCCAAGGCGACCGCCAGGGAATTTCTGGAGACATTCGAGACCTCCATGAAATATCTGAAACTCGATCACGTGGATTTGCTTTCGTTGCACGGCATCAACAATCGTGAGCTGCTGGAGTGGTCGCTGAAGCCGGACGGTTGCCTGGCCGCGGCGCGCAAGTTGCAGAAGGAGGGCAGGGCGCGGTTCATCGGTTTTTCGACGCATGCGACGACGGACGTCATCCTCGACGCCGTCAACACCGGGGAGTTCGACTATTTCAACGTTCATTGGTATTTCGTCAACGACCTGAACCGGGCCACGATTGAGGCCGCGCACCGGCTCGACATGGGGGTGTTCATCATCAGCCCGAATGACAAGGGGGGGAAGCTTTACGAGCCGCCGAAAAAAATGGTCGATTTATGCGCACCGCTTTCGCCGATGGTGTTCAACGATCTTTATTGCCTGGCGCGGAAGGAGGTCCACACCTTGAGCTGCGGCGCGGCGCGGCCCGGCGATTTTGACGAGCACATCGCCGCATTGAAATTTTATGACCGGATTCCGGAGACCATTGCGCCGGTGGAAAAACGGCTGCGGGCGGAAATGGAGCATGCGCTGGGCGCGGACTGGTGCGCGCGCTGGTTTGAAGGCCTGCCGAATTTCGACAACGTGCCCGGGCAGATCAATGTGTCGGAAATTCTGCGCCTGTGGACCTACGCCAAGTCACTCGATCTGGTGGCCTGGGGCAAGATGAGATACAATCTGCTGGGCCAGGCGGACCATTGGTTTCCGGGCGAAAACGCGGCGAAAGTTCACGAGGTGAACCTGCAACCGTTGTTGAGCCACAGCCCGTTTGCCGGCCGCATTCCGGGGATCCTGGAAGAATCGCACCGGCTGCTGTTCGAGAAGCCGGTGCAGCGGTTGAGCGCCAGTTGAGGCGCAAACCTCAAGGCTGGTTGGTGCCGTACAGCAAGGAGGAGGGTGACGGCGACACCGGGGTGGACAGGGTGTTGATGGGGGCTCCGGCGTTGAGTTGCTTGAGCACCGCATCCGTCAAATCATTCTGGCCATTGCTGAAAACCACGGCGGTGGTGGCGTTGGCGGTCTCCGCCGCGGCGTCGATGACGAGCGAGTAGCTGCCGGCCCGGGCCTGGGTGGCGACGGCCGCCTTGATTTCGCTGAGAATGTTTTCGCGCATGCGCTGGCCCTGTTCGGACAGGGTGACCTGCGCCTGGCGTTCAAAGGTGTCGATGGCGTTCTTGTTGTCCTGCAACGCCTTCAGCTTGTCCGCGGCGGCCGCCTTGCGTCGGTCGCGTTCATCGGCGGAAATAGCCTGGTCGTTGGCGTCCTCCAGCAGCTTCTGATATTCATCGCTGCCTTTTTTCAAGTCGTCGCGCATGCCGCGGTCGTCCTTGTCCAGCTGGCTTTTCCGGTCATTGAGCGCGACCTGGGCCTGCTTGGTTTTCCAATAGCCATCAAACAGCTTGCGCAAATCGACGGTGCCGATTTTGGTCTGGGCCAGCGCCGGCACGCTCAAAAAAACCAGCAGGGCAACGGTTAAAACAGTCGTACGTAAAAATTTCATGGGAATAGGAAAGCAAATTCCGCCGGTGCCGCCAACTGAAAATTGAACCGATTGCATCCGGTATGTCAGGGCAGTTGCAGAATATAGAACAATTGCGGCTCATTGGTCTGCGCCGTGTTGGTGAAAATGAAATTGCCGGCACTGTCAAACTGGTCGGTGCCAATGGACGTCCAGTTGGTCAGCGGCGCCTGCAGGTTGGTCGAGACCAGCACGTAATAGGTGGCGTTGCTGGAGCCGCCGGTGCCGCTCAATTTGAAACCACTGCTGTCAATCCCCCCGAAATCGACCGGAGCGGCCAGCACGGTCAAGACGGCATTGGAACTGAGCACGGATCCGGCGGGATTCGAGACGGTGACCAGATAACTTCCACTGTTGGCCAGCTGCACATTGCTGATGACCAGCGTGGCATTGGTGGAGCCGCTGATCTGGCCGCCATCCACCAGGAGATTCGTTACGCCGGCCTGGACTGCCTGCCATTGGTAACCGAGCGGCGCGGTGCCGGTGGCGACAACCGCCAGGGTTACCGTCGATCCCGAAGCAGCGGTCTGGTTCGTCGGTTGCAAGATGATGGACGGCGGGATGTTCGTCACCAGCACGGTGGCATTGGAACTGGTGACTGAACCTCCTGGGCCGGTGACAATGACCGTATAGTTGGTGCTGCTGTTGTTCGTCTGGGCATTGCTGATGGTCAGCACGCTGTTGGTTGCGCCATTAATCACGTCCTCGTCCACCAGGTTCGTCCCATCCACCAAATTCGTCTGGTTCACCTGCCATTGGTAGGTGAACGGCGGCGTCCCGGTCGCACTGACCACCAGGGTGATGGTCGATCCCACGCTGTTCGTCTGGCTGACCGGCTGGCCATTCGTCAAGATCGTCGGCGGGATGTTGGTCACCGTCAGGCTGAGGAACGAACTGGTCACCGAGCCGGAAGTGTTCGTGACGATGACCGTGTAGTTGAGGCTGGTGTTGTTTGTTTGTGCGTTGCCGATGGTCAACACGTTGGTGGTTGCGCCACCGATGGAGTAACTCCCGTTATAAAACCCGTTTGTCAGGTTCGTTCCGTTCACCTGCCACTGGTAACTCAAGGGCAATGTTCCCACGGCGGTGACAGTAAAGCTCGGGGTCGATCCCACGCCCACGGCCTGGTTCGTGGGTTGCAGCATCAGGATCACCGGGGTCGATGCCACGGTCAGGCTGGCGACGGAACTGGTGATCGATCCGCCATAATTGGTAACGACGACGTCGTAGTTGCCGGTGTTGGTCGTTTGCGCCTTGGTAATTTTCAAAACATTCGTGGTCGCGCCGCTGATGTTCCCGCCATTCAGCCGATTGGTTCCATTTAACCGCCACTGGTAAGCCAGTGGTGCCGTCCCGGTCGCGGTTACAACCAGGAAGACATTTGATCCGGCCGGCCAGGCCTGGTTCGTCGGTTGCAGGGTGATCGCCGGCGGAATGTTGGTCACCGTCAGGCTGGCGACCGAACTGGTCACCGCCCCGGAAATGTTTGTGATCGTGACCGAGTAGTTGGTGCTGCTGTTGGTCGTCTGGGCGTTGAAGATGAACAACAGGCTGGTAGTGGCCCCGCTGATGGTCGCGCCATTCTTGATGGACCCATCTTTCACCTGGTTCGTCCCGTTCCACCACTGGTAACTCAGCGGCACCGTTCCGATGGCGCTGACGGCGAAAGCTGCTGTTGAGCTCACGGCCATTGATTGGTTGGTTGCGGGTTGCACGACGATGATCGGCGCCGCTTGTACCGTCAGGGTGGCAACGGAACTGGTCACCGAGCCGCCATAATTGGTGATAATCACCGAATAATCGCCGGCATTGGTCAATTGCACCGTGCTGATGGCCAATACGTTGGTTGTTACGCCGCTGAAGTGGCCGCCATTGGCCAGATTAGTTCCACCCAACAGCCATTGGTAGTGCAGTGGGGCGGTGCCGGTTGCAGTCACGGAGAAAATCGCTGTTGATCCCACACCGTTTGTCTGGCTGGCGGGTTGTACGGTTATGGCCGGCAGGATATTCGTCACCGTCAGGCTGGCGACCAGGCTGGTCACCGAGCCGGCAAGATTTGTGACGACGGCCGTATAGTTTCCACTATTGTTCGTCTGCGTATTGCTGATGATCAGATTGGTGGTGGTCACGCCGCTGATGGAGCCTCCGTTAAGCAGGTTCGTCCCGTTCAACTGCCAGTGGTAACTCAATGGCACCATCCCGATGGCGGTGACGGCAAAGATCGCCGTCGAGCCCACGGCCATCGACTGGTTGGTGGCCGGTTGCAGGGTGATCACCGGTACCCCCAGCACCGTCAAGCTGACAATGGAACTGGTTACCGAGCCTCCCAAATTGGTGACGATAACCGAATAGTTAGTGCTGCTGTTGTTCGTCTGCACGTTGCTAAACTTGAGGATATTCGTGGTCGCGCCGGTAATATTGCCTCCGTTCAGGAGGTTCGTGCCGCCCACCTGCCATTGGTAGCTCAACGGTCCGGGCCCGGTGGCATTGATCACCAGGGATGCCAGCGTGCCCATGGACACTGTCTGGTTCGTCGGCTGCAAGGTGATCGTCGGCGGAACATTCGTCACCGTTACAACCGCATTGGAACTGGTGACCGACCCGGCAAGATTTGTAACGATGACCGTGTAGGTGCCGCTGTTGGTTGTTTGCGCGCTGGTAATTTTCAGGACATTCGTCGTTGCGCCGCTGATGCTCCCGCCGTTCACCAGGTTGGTCCCATTCAATTGCCAATTATAACCCAGGGGCGCCGTTCCAGTGGCTGTCACCGTCAGGGTCAGATTCGACCCCACCGCGATCGACAGGTTGGTGATCGGTTGCACGGTGATGGCCGGAGGAATGTTTGTCACCGTCAGGGCCGCGACCGAACTGGTGACCGACCCGGCGAGGTTCGTGATGACGACCGTGTAATTTCCGGTATTGGTGGTCTGGACGTCAGTAATGGTCAGCACATTGGTGGTCGCACCGCTGATGGTTGGGCCATTTTTAACGGACCCATTTTTCAACGCGTTCGTGCCATCCCACCATTGGTACTTCAACGGTACTGTTCCGATGGCGGTGACGGCAAAGGCCGCGGTCGAACCCACGGCCATGGACTGGTTGGTGGCGGGTTGCACAACGATTACCGGGACTGATTCCACTTTGAGGACGGCAACAGAACTGGTGACCGAGCCGCCAAAATTGGTGACGATCAGCGTGTAGTTTCCGGCGTTGGTCAGCTGCACCTTGCTGATGGTCAGTTTGTTCGTGGTGGCGCCACCGATGGTTGCGCCATTAGTAAGGCCGTTTACCAGGTTCACCCCGTCCTTCTGCCATTGAAAATGAATGGGCAATGATCCGGTTCCGAAAACGATGAAGGTTACACTCGAACCAACTCCGTTCGTTTGACTGATCGGCTGTGTGGTGATTGCCGGCGGGATGTTGGTGACCTCCAGGGCGGCGACGGAACTGGTGACCGAACCGAAATTGTTGGTGACGGTGACCGAATAGTTGGTGCTGCTGTTGGTCGTCTGCACATTACTGATGATCAGCAGATTGGTGGTCGCACCACTGATGGTCGGGCCGTTTTTAACGGACCCATTTTTCAACGCGTTCGTTCCATCCCACCATTGATATTTCAATGGCACCGCGCCAATGGCAGTGACACTGAAGGCCGCAGTTGCGCCCACGGCCATGGATTGGTTGGTGGCCGGTTCCACGGTAATGATCGGTGCCGATAATACGGTCAGGAGGGCATTGGAACTGGTGGTCGAACCCCCGGCATTGGTGACGACGACCGAATAATTTCCGGCGTTGGTCAATTGGATCGTGCTGATCTTCAGCACACTGTTGGTCACGCCGCTGTAGTGGCCTCCATTGACCAGGTTCGTCCCTTCAAGCTGCCAATGGTAGCTCAGCGGCGCCGTCCCGGTCGCGAAGACCGAAAAGGTCGCGGTCGTTCCCACGCCGTTAGTCTGGCTGATCGGCTGGTTATTCGTCGAAATCGCCGGCGGAATGTTTGTTACCGTCAGGATGGTATAGGAACTGGTTACGGATCCGCCGTAGTTCGTGACGATCAACGCGTACAATCCGCTGTTGGTTGTCTGCGCATTATTGATGTTTAAGAGATTGCTGTTGGTGGCGCCGCTGATATTGCCTCCATCCGCCAGATCCATCCCATTATACTGCCATTGGAAATGGAAGGGCGGTGTGCCGTTTCCCGGTCCAGAGACAAAGAGTTGCACACTCGAACCCACCGATACCGATACGTTGGTGTCTTCGTTGACGATTTCCGCGGGCCGTACCGTCAGCGTGATTTTGGTCAAAAAGGCGTCGCTCGGGCCGTTAAGCGTGGGATAATTCAAGCTTGGGATATTGTCATTGTTGAACAGGAAGTTTGGAGAAAGCGTCTGGCCAACGACGTAGGCATCGCCATTGGTGTTAACCGCGATGCCATAACCGTAGTCGTTTTTCTTCCCGCCCAAGTAGGTGGAATACAGCAAATTGGTGGCTGAGGCGCTGAACACAGTCACAAACGCATCGCTCTGGCCAGAGTTGGTGTAACGCATCTGGGTCGGCACATTGAAGGTCGGGAAATCGGTCGAGGAAGCCGAGCCGGTCACGAACACATCTCCGGCCGGATCCAAAGCCACGGCATTCCCCACGTCCACACCCTTGCCACCGAACACGGCGGACCAGGCGATGCCCGCCTGCGGCCCATTGGTGATTTTGGTGAGAAAAACATTTGTGACCAGGAAGTTGAGCGAGGTGTTCGTGGCCAGGAACGAAGTGAGCCCGGGCACGGTCATGCCGAAGGTATTGGGGAAATTGGATGAAGTGGTCCAACCCGTGACATAGGCGGCGCCGGTGCCGTCCACCGCGATCCCATTGGCGACGTCGTTATTGGTGCTGCCCAAGTAGGTTGAATACACCAGGCCGGCGCCGGCGGGATTAAATTTGGCCACAAAACCATCAAAATTCCTCGACGCCAGATTGGTCGATTGATTCAGACCCTGTTGGAAAGCATTGGTATTGGGAAAATTGGTCGAACCGGTGAAGCCGGTCACATAGACAAAGCCGTTGGTGTCCACGGCGATGCCTTTGCCGTAATCAAAATTGTTCCCGCCAAAATAGGTGGAAAAAACGAGCGATTGGCCGTTGGAGGCAATCTCGGTTACGAACGCGTTCGCATTAAAGGAGAATGAATTGGTGCAAACCAAGTGTGGCTGCATTGCATTTGCGGTTGTCGGAAAATTGGTTGAATACGTAAATCCGGTTATATAGGCGTTGTCGGTGGAATCTACAGCAATATCGTAAGCCGCCTCCGAACTTTCCCCGCCGAGGTAGGTTGAATAAATAAGATTTGATCCGCTGGCATCCAGTTCCGCAACAAAAGCATCCGTTGGAAAAGTGTTGAGATTGCCCACTTTCCCTTGGATATTTGCGTGGCCTGGAATTGCATTTGTGACCGGAAAATCAGGTGAATCAGTGGCTCCCGCAACGTAAACATGACCGGCGCTGTCCACCGCCAAACTGTAAACTGTGTCATCCCCGCTGCCGCCCAGATACGTAATGTAAGCCGGAGTGCCGGTGGCAGACATCTTGAAGATAACGCCGTCTCCGACAATGTTTCCGCCGGCAAAATTTGTCTGAAAAGCGCCGGTGGTGGAAAAGGACCGGGTCGCGCTGAACTCCTTGGAGAGTGTCTGGCCGGCGATATACACATTGCCATTGGTGTCCAAAGTCACGGCATAGGCACTATCCGCGCCGTTGCCGCCAAAAAAACTTGAATACTCGAGCAAGGGATCGATGACCAGCGTCTGGCTGTGATCATATTCTCCCAGGACGAAGGCGGCCGTGCGGTCATCCACCAGTCGATAACCGCCCTTTATCTCTTTTCGCGCGCCGTTCAATACCTGGTAAATCATCGGCCGGGGCTGGCGAATTTCACCACTGGCCAGCGTCAAAACGAGTTCATCCTGCGCGTCGATGGAAATTTTCTCCACACCATCAAAATGCAAGGCGATGTCCTCCGCCTTTGCCCCCGGCGCAACGGTGAAGTCGTATTCCAGGCGTTTCTGATTGCCGTAGTAAACCAGACCGACACCGGGATAAAGCTGCTCGACACGGACCCCGGCAAACATGGGGACCCCCGTGCGCCACTGGGCGGGATTGCTGCCGTTGAGGTAATTGATTTTGCCGGCCAGTTCAGTGTCGCCGTGGATTTGTGCCTGGGGATTGGCCCCGGCAAATTGCATTTGTACGGCGGCTGGTTTTGCTCCGGTCTGGCGCAGCACGATCCGGGCTTCGGCCGGTGAAATCAAAAACTGATAGTCATGGCCGCGAGCGATGAATTGTGCCGGACCATCGGCCTGGCCTTCGTTGGCTTCAAAGTACAGCGGCAGGTTGACCGGCTTGGTCACAGGTGTGGCGGCTGTGGCAGGCAACACCAGCAGGCCCAAGGCCAGGCCTTTGAGTCCCGCCGACAGAAGATTTTTTGCAAAACGAATCATTTTAAAAAGGACGTTGCCAACCGACCCCGAATTGGAAACGGCCGGAACCACCGTTATACTGATCATGATGGATGGGAATGCCATATTCAAGCCGTAACGGGCCGAGCTTGGGAATATTGATGTGCAAACCCAGGCCCCAATCATCATCGAAATTATTCCCGGAAAACGAATATGCCTGCTCATAAACAGCGCCCACATCGTAGAACATGGCAAAGCGCACACCGGGACCGTTGTCGGTCTCGAAAATGGGCAGCGTATATTCCACTGAACCGAACCAGAAGGTGTCGCCGCCGATCGGTTCGCTGGGCATTCCGTTCGGGTTGCCGGGGAAAAATGCCGGATCACGTGGAGCAATATTCCGGAATTTGAAACCCCGCAGTGAATACAAACCGCCAAGATAATAGCGATCGTAAAATGGTACGTCGCCGCCACTCAAGCCGTCCGCCACACCGGCACGCCCGACCGCCTCCAGCACATGGCCGGGGAACGGGCCGGGGAAATACCAGGCGGTCTTGATTTGCAGTTTGTAATAGGTGATGTCACCGATGCTCAATTCCGGGTCGATTTCCGTCCGCTGGCCGTGGTTCGGCAGTTTCGTGCTGTTGCGCGTGTCATAGGCCAGCGTGACACCGAAACGGTTGTACAAATGATCGCCGGTTTGAGTCAGAATGGCATTTGGCACGTTTGGGTTAATATCGGGTAGTGGGTAAACTTGTTCCGTGCCATGCCAGCCGCTGTTCAGGCTGATACCCACGTCTTCGAGCGTGTAGCTGACGCTGCCGATGAAAAAGTCGCTCCACAGCGCGCGCGTCAGGCTCAGGCGCATGCCGGTGCGGGTCTCGTCATAAATGTTGTTGGGACTTTCAAAGTTCAATTGATGCCGGTAGAGATCCACCCCGAACGCGAGTTTGCGGTTTAAAAACCACGGCTCGACGAAGGAGAGCTCATAGTCCTGGCGCTGGGTGCCGAGCTGAATGAACAGGCGGAGTTTCTGGCCGGCGCCGGTGAACGTGGGCGGGTGGAACAGGTCGGCATTGCCCTGCGATATTTCCATGTAACCAACCAGCGCGTCCACCGAGCTGAAACCGGCGCCGAGCATGAAGTTGCCGGTGTTCTTTTCCTCGACGTTCACAATCAAATCCTTGCGCCCGGAAATCGGTGGGTCCGTCGGCTGCGGGCGCAGGTCCACCTTTTCAAAATAATCGAGGCCTTCGAGACGTTGCTGGCTGATTTTGACGCGCACCATGTCAAACACCTCCCCCGGCGCAATCGCCAGCTCGCGGCGGATGACCTTGTCCCTGGTTTTTTCATTGCCGCGGATGTCGATCCTTTCGACCCGGGATTTCTGGCCTTCCTTGATTTGAAATTCCAGGTCCATCGTCCCCGTTTCCACATTCGGAATGTACACGGCGCGCAACGTCGGCCCCCGGACCACGTCGATGTAACCCTTGCTGCCATAAAAATCCTCGATGGCCTGGGTGTCCTTGTCCAGTCCGTCGGGCGTGAAAATCCCGCTGGTGTCCATCACCAGTCCGTGCGGCCCAAGCTTGGCCTTGGAATGCTGGAAGTCGCGAACCGCGATCAACCCGCGCCGGATATCCTCCGTCGTGAACAGTTCGTTGCCCGTGAAGGTGACCGAACCCACCTTGTATTGCCGTCCTTCGTAAAGGTAGAACTTGATGACCATCATGTTGGTGCTCGGATGGTCGAACCGCACGTCCTTGATTTCAAAATCCAGATAGCCGTGATTGTGGTAGAAATCAGTGAGCGATTCGCGGTCGTCCTGGAACTGGTCCTCCTTGAAGACACCGTTGCCGGACAGCCAGGACCACATCCAATGCCGCTTGGTCTTGAGCTGTTTGCGCAGTTCCTTTTGCTTGTAAGCCGCCGCGCCGATGAAATTGATGGACTCAATTTTTATCTTCGGCGCCTCGTTGATGACAAAGACGACGGAGCCGCGCCCGGCGTTTTCGTCCAGGTTGAGCACGTACTTTACCGACGAGCCCGCATAGCCGTATTTTTCGTAGAGCTTCGTGATTTCCTGGCTGTCGGTGAACAGTTTCTGTTCGTCAATCGGCTGGCCCACCTTCACGGTGATTTTTTTCCGGATCTTGGAGTCCTTGAGTTTTTTGTTGCCCTCGATTTTGATGTCGGTCAGCCGCAGCCGGGCCTGCACATGATAGGTCAGGATCACCCCGCCGTCATCGGCCTGGTCCACCGTGACATGAATGTTGTAAAATTGACCGGTGGCGTAGAGTGAATGGATGTCATCCTCCGTGGCGGCGGGAAAATAGGTGTTGCCGGCCTTGAGCCGGATGTTGGCCCGGACGAATGGTTCGCTCACCGACGCGGGGCCGATATACTTGATATCCACCCGGTCGATTTTCGGGCCGGCGGGCTGCGCCCACGCCGCCGATACGCAGACAAACAGCAGCCAGGCTGCGAAAAGGCGGCGAAAAAATTTCATCGTTTATCGGTCCACCGGCACGTCTTCGTCGCTGACTTTGGCTGCGCTTTCAAAACGAGTGTACGGCTTCAAAAAGGTTAAATTCACATCGCCCGTGGGGCCGTTGCGCTGTTTGGCAATCAACAGGTTGACCGGCAGGCCTTCCGGCTCTTCCGCCGTGGCGCCGTCTTCATCGTCGCCGGCGCTCGGCTTGTACAACAGACCCACCACGTCGGCATCCTGTTCAATCGCGCCCGACTCGCGCAAATCCGACAACCGCGGTTTCCGGCTCTTGTCCTTCTCCAGCTCGCGGTTCAACTGGCTGAGCACGAGCACCGGCACTTTCAATTCCTTCGCCAGCGCCTTCAGACCGCTGGAAATATCCGCAATTTCCTGCTGCCGGTTCTCTTGTGAACGACGCGCAGTAGAATGTAATAATTGGAGATAATCAACCACAAAAAGCTTCACGCCATGCTGCTGCGACAGGCGCCGCGCCCGCGCCCGCAACTGCAAAATCGACAGGCCCGCCGAATCGTCAATAAACAACGGCGCGTTTGCCAGCCGGCCCGCCGCGCTGGTCAGCTTCGGAAAATCCGACTCGCTCATGAACCCTTCCCGGATGCTCCGCAGGTTTACCCGCGCGATCGAACACATCAGGCGCAGCACCAGCGACTCCGCGCTCATTTCCAGGCTGAACACGCCCACCGGCAGCTTCTGCTCCAGCACCACATTCTCCGCAATGTTCATCGCCAGCGACGTCTTGCCCATCGAAGGCCGGGCGGCGATGACAATCATTTCGCCGCCATGCAACCCGTCCGTCATCCGGTCCAGGTCGGCAAACCCGGTCCCCAGCCCGTTCAACACGCCCTTGCGGCTGAAATAATTTTCAATCGTCCCGATCGCCTTGCCCACCAGCTCCTTCACACCCAGCACGCTGCCTTGCACCCGGGCTTCGCT
>Ga0265338_10005321_pt1 | contig 16852 bp, 12 predicted proteins | sample 42126metaG_FD_193579 | JGI IMG/M metagenome (GOLD analysis project Ga0265338, IMG submission 193579) | Rhizosphere microbial communities from Carex aquatilis grown in University of Washington, Seatle, WA, United States - 4-21-26 metaG | ecosystem: Host-associated > Plants > Roots > Rhizosphere... | reverse complement strand
GATGCTCAAAACATGAAAGACAGCTTGGCAGCTGTTAAACTAAATGGTAAGTGGGGATTTATTGATAGAACGGGGAAAGAAGTAATTCCTTTTAAATACGATTTGGCAACCAGTTTCAACGAAGATAGAGCTGCCGTATATAATGGTGAGTTTTGGGGTTTTATTAATAAGAAAGGAGTCAAGGGTATCGACTTCATGTTTGGCTACGATGAAAATGTGTTTCCAGAATTTAAAGAAGGATTGGCCAATGTTAAATTTCGAGATAAATACGGTTATATTGGCAGTAATGGACAAATACTTATCAAATTTGATTATGATTATGCCTTGCCTTTTGACAATGGGATAGCGGCAGTTCAAATTGACTCAAAATGGGGTTTTATAAACAAAACTGGAAAAGAAGTAATTCCCATCAAATATGAAATTGGAGGAAACACTTTCCCCGTTTTCAATGATGGATTAACACCCGTTAGGATTGACAACAAATATGGTTTTATTGACCGAAAAGGCAATGAAATAATTCCCCTTATCTACGATTACGCTTCCAACTTTGAGAAAGGTAAAGCACCTGTAAGACTTGGCAGTGAAAGCTTTTATATAAATACAAAAGGAGAAAGATTGGACAAATAATTACTTATCTTTCCAATCACCTCCAGCTTTAATCAACTCAATTAGTTTATCTACGGCTTCTGCTTCGGGAATATTTTTCTGGATGCACACTTGTTTTTTGTAGAGACTAACTTTGCCCTTTCCGGCACCAACATAACCGTAGTCTGCATCGGCCATTTCGCCAGGGCCATTGACAACGCAGCCCATGATACCAATTTTCAAACCTTTGAGGTGAGCCGTTTTTTCTTTGATGCGAGCAATGGTTGTTTGGAGGTCGAAAAGTGTGCGGCCACAACTTGGACAGGAAATATATTCCGTTTTACTTACACGAACTCGAGCGGCTTGTAGTATACCAAAAGCAATGGAGTTTAGTTGTTCATTACTTATTGCTCCTTCATTTTGCAGGTAAATACCATCACCAAAGCCATCTAACAATAGTGCTCCAAAATCGGCCCCTGCTTGCACTTGTAAGGTTTCAAGGTCGTTTTCTTTATATGCTAAATTGAGTACAACCGGCACCATACAATTCACAGCTAACAATTGATGAAAAAAGGCACGCATCTCTCCTACCGGATTGGAATGGGTAGAAGAAAGTAATACTACAATATCCTTCTGTTCGCGGAGCATTTGCATCGTCTTGCCACTCAAATCAGCAAAAGTCAAAGAAATGAATTTCACTCCAAGAGTATCACTTTTATTGAATATAATATCCGGTTCTATTTTGTATTTCCCTTCGCCTTGGGCTATAACTACAGGCACTTGCTCGCCACCTATTTTCCACACGGTCTGAGTTTTTCTTCTTGTATAATTATACGGATTAAAGTCTGTGAAAGCACCTGCTATAATCGGATTATGAATGCTCCTTTTTTCTATATAATCAACTAGTTTCTTTGCCACGGGAATTTCCAATTCCGGATCCTCACTTAAAGAAACACGGATTGTATCACCAATGCCATCGGCAAGCAAAGCACCAATGCCCACGGCTGATTTCACACGACCATCTTCACCATCCCCTGCTTCAGTTACGCCGAGATGAAGTGGAAAGTGCATATTTTCTTCATTCATCGTTACTACCAACAATCGTACACTGTGTACCATAATTAGTGTATTCGAAGCTTTCATGGAAATAGCTACAGAAGCGAAATTTTGCTCCCTACAAATGCGCAAAAACTCCATTGCGGAAGCAACCATGCCTTGCGGAGTATCACCATATCGACTCATAATACGATCGGACAGAGAGCCGTGGTTTACACCAATGCGGATAGCTGTTTTATTTGCTTTGCAAATATTCAAAAGCGGAATAAATTTTTCACGAATCTTTTCGAGTTCTTGATTATATTCCTCATCTGTATATTCCAGCTTTTCGAAAGTCTTTACACTATCTACAAAATTTCCCGGATTGACGCGTACCTTTTCCACATACAAAGCTGCCACTTCGGCTGCCTTGGGGTTAAAGTGAATATCTGCCACTAGTGGCGTTTCGTAGCCTTTTGATCGCAAAGTTGCATGAATATTTTTTAGATTTTCCGCCTCACGTACACCCTGAGCGGTAAGACGCACATACTCACCTCCTGCATCAGCAATGCGCATGCTTTGTGCCACACAGGCATCTGTATCAAGCGTGTTAGTATTAGTCATGGATTGTACTCGGATAGGGTAATTGCTTCCCAGTGGCGTATTTCCTATTTGGATTGCATCGGACTTACGGCGAGTATAATTGAATAAATCAGGACAATAATTTTTCATGGTGAAATAATCAATAAGATCACAAAACAAAGATACAATTTTAACCAAAAGAGTGGTGTCTGAGAAGGTTTATTTTAGGTTAAACCTTTGTAATTGTATTGCTTTTTGATACTTTTGAGGATTAAACATATAAAACTATCACCATGAATCTATCCAACAATAAAATACTAATCACCGGTGGAGCTACAGGTATTGGCCTAGGCTTGACCGAACGCTTTTTGAACGAAAATAACACTGTGCTCATTTGCGGACGACGAGCGGAAGTGCTAAAAGAAGTTTCCGATAAATATCCTTCCGTCATTACCTGCGTTTGCGATTTGTCATTGGCTGGTGAGCGAGAAGCACTTTATCAATGGATTGCAGCGGAACATCCAGACTTGAATGTATTGATAAACAATGCCGGGATACAACAAAGAATTTCAGTTTCGGATACAAATTTCTTTGAACGCACCAAACAAGAATTAGCCATCAATGTAGAAGCTCCTTTGCATTTGATTTCACTTTTCTCACAATTAAAATCTTTGCATACAGTGATGAATGTGTCATCTGGATTAGCCTTTGTACCAATGACTATGATGCCTGTATATTGTGCCACCAAAGCATTTATACACTCGTTTACACTTTCAGTTCGGGAATTGTTGAAGCCCAAAAACATCGAGGTGATTGAGATTATTCCTCCGGCACTAAATACAGATCTTGGCGGAAAAGGCTTGCACGATTTTGCACCTCCGGTAAGTGATTTTATCGAAGCTGTTTTTGTACAATTAAAGGAACAAAAAACAGAAATCACTTTTGGACAAAGTGATGGCATGCTGAATGCAAGTGCAGAAGATATGAAGAAATCTTTCATTCGGATGAATGCTCCCCGCTAGCTATTTTTAATAAAAACTCATCGAATGCAATGACAACAAGCCTAAATTCTGTTTACCTTTGCGGCTTCATTTTCAAAATCTTACGCTATGCATTTTGAGTTCCATTTCAAACCTAAGTTTTTTGAAGCAATAAAAACTTACAACAAACAGAAGTTTTTTGCCGACTTGATGTCGGGAGTTATCGTGGGTATCGTTGCCTTACCCCTAGCCATTGCTTTTGGTATCGCTTCGGGTGTAACACCACAACAGGGTTTGATTACTGCTATTATTGGTGGTTTCATTATCTCTTTTTTAGGTGGTAGCAGTGTTCAAATTGGTGGTCCGACAGGTGCTTTTATCGTTATTGTATATGCCATTATCCAGCAATACGGCATTCAAGGATTGATGATTGCTACCCTGCTGGCAGGTATTATGCTCGTGTTAATGGGTGTTTTCCGCTTAGGTGCAGTGATTAAATTCATCCCTTATCCGGTGGTAGTGGGGTTTACTTCGGGTATTGCCCTTACCATTTTTTCCACACAGATAAAAGACCTTTTTGGTTTAAGTATTACTAAATTGCCTGCAGATTTTACCGAAAAATGGTTGGCTTATTTCCAACATTTTGACAGCACAAATTTTTGGGCGCTGGGTATAGGGTTATTGAGTATCGTTGTTATTTTTAATAGCGGACGCATTATAAAAAAGATTCCGGGTTCGCTTATTGCCATCGTACTAATGACTGTTGTAGCTTACTTATTACATAAATATGCAGGCATTAATGCTATTGAAACTATTGGCGACCGATTCACCATTGAGGCCAGTTTACCAAAACCACAAGGATTTGCGCTAAGCATGGATTTAATTACACGACTATTGCCACCGGCCTTTACCATTGCCTTGTTAGGCGCTATTGAGTCGCTACTTTCAGCCACTGTGGCGGATGGTGTTACCGGAGACCGCCACAATGCAAACACAGAACTCATCGGGCAAGGAGTTGCCAATATTATTTCTCCTCTTTTTGGTGGAATTCCTGCTACAGGAGCTATTGCACGCACCATGACAAACATCAATAATGGTGGTCGCTCACCGGTGGCAGGAATAATTCATGCGATAGTGCTGCTATTAATTCTATTATTTCTAGGCCCTCTTACCAAGTTTATACCAATGGCATGTTTAGCAGGGGTCTTGGTTGTAGTTGCTTATAATATGAGCGAGTGGCGCACCTTTAAATCAATGCTCAGAAACCCAAAATCGGATGTAGCGGTATTGATAACCACGTTTTTACTTACAGTTCTTTTCGACCTTACGATTGCCATCGAAATAGGTCTTTTATTAGCTATGCTGCTTTTATTAAGAAGATTATCCGAAACCTCTACTATCTCCATGTTCAAACACGATGTGCCTCTATCCGATGCTGACGGACAGATAATAGACGAGAAACTTAAGCTATCAAAAGGAGTTGAAGTATATGAAATAGAAGGTCCTTTCTTTTTCGGAATTGCAAGTAGATTTGACGAGATAACCAAGATTGTTGGAAAGAAACCCAAAGTGCGTATTATTAGAATGCGTAAAGTTCCTTTTATAGATTCTTCGGGCATTCATAACTTAGAGAACCTAATTCATTTAGCTGACACGGAAGGTATTCAAATCATCCTTTCGGGTGTAAATCCAACAGTACACGCCACCCTAACCAAAGCAGGTGTCAACGCTTCTTTAGGAGACGAATTTATTTGTAACCATATTAGTCTCGCAGTAGAAAAAGCAAATGAAATAATAGCTAAAAGTGAAGATTTAAAAACAAGGTAAATGCTCTAATTCTTTTCATATATATTCAAAAGGTATTAAGATTATCGCTTAATACCTTTTTATGTATCTATAAATATTGTATTGTATTTCTGATGACCATTGATATATGAAAAATTTACTGCTAATCATATTACTACTTTGCAACTTAACTGCTATTGCACAAGACACTCTATTCTATGATGCCCAGCATGAACAAGTGTCTTCCTTAAGCAAAGCTACTACTTATAAAGTAGTTTTCATGGATAAGCAAGTGAACAAAGCTTGTGAAAAAGAATACGATTTATCCGGTCACCTTCTCGCCGAATTTAACTATTTACCCTACACACCAAGAACGAGACAAGGTGTATTGAGAAAATGGTATAACACAGGACAACTAAGATGGGAAGCAAATTATTCCAAAGGAAGACTAGATGGTACAGTAAAAGCCTACTGGGAAAACGGTCGTATAAAACGAGATGATGTGTATGAACAAGGCAAAATGAAAATCAGTAAATGCTATACAAAATTGGGTGCAGACACTGTTTATTATCCCTTCGAAAGGGATCCTACATTCCCCGAAGGGATGGGAAAACTATATGAATATTTAACCGAAAACACCAGATATCCGCAAGAGGCTGCAAAAGATAGTGTGGAAGGAAAAGTGTTTGTGCAGTTTGTAGTTGAAAGAGATGGTTCCATCAATCAAGTAACGGTGGTAAAGGGAGTTAATCCTTATTTAGATAAAGAGGCCTATCGACTGGTAACCCAAATGCCTAAATGGATACCGGGCATGCAAGATGGAGAAGCTTTACGGATAAGGTATGTGCTCCCAATTTCTTTTAAAATGGCAAAAAATCTTATTCCAAGATAAACCTTCTAAGCCGTCACCATAACTTCAAAACCCGCCTTTTTTACTCTGGCAGCAATCGTATTCAATTCTTCAAGAGAAACTTTTTCCAAGTCTGCAACAGGTGCCGGTCTGTCTATGGCATATATCATTACTTGCTTTGGTTTTATTTCGCGGAGAGCTTCAATCCAAGCTGATATTTCTTCTTCGGTAGTATTGTCAAAGTGTTTTCCATTGTAATTACCACGAATAAAAATCGTTTGAATAATTAAATTACCTTCAAATTTCATTAAATGCTTCAATAGCCATTTTACGGTAAAAGATGCTCTATTTGGTTGATCAATCGCACGCATGGTAGCTTCAATAGCCGAATCAAGTTTAAGTATATTATTGTCCACCTTTTTGAGAGCTCTAATAATATCGGGCTTATCAATTACCGATGCATTGGAAAGCACACTCACTTTTGCCTGAGGGAAATATTTATTGCGAAGCGCCAGCGTTGAGTCAATAATCGATTCAAAATCGGGATGTAAAGTAGGTTCGCCATTGCCGGAGAAAGAGATTGCATCAAGCGATTTATTTTCTGTCTTCAATGTTTCAAGAGCTTTTTTCAATTCTAAACGAATATCATCCTGTTTCGGCATTTGGCCAATTCTATTGTCGTTTAGTCCACACTCACAATACACACAATCAAAGGAACATATCTTAACATTGGCAGGCATTAGGTTTATTCCTAAAGATTCACCCAAACGGCGACTTTTTACCGGACCATAAATAATTTGACGAGAAAAACGGGGATTAGTTTCCATATAAAGTTGTTAAATAAAAAAAAGCTGACTTTAATAAAAGCAGCTTTTTTTACAAAGATGTAATTTAAAGAATATCTGCAAAGGTACTCAACATCTAACACATCCCGGCTTTAATTGTTTAAAAAAGTCGTTTCCTTTGTCATCCACAAGGATAAAAGCTGGGAAATCAACTACATCAATCTTCCAAATAGCTTCCATTCCCAATTCAGGATATTCCAAGCATTCAATGCTTTTGATATTGTTTTGTGCCAAAATAGCTGCCGGCCCGCCAATAGAACCAAGATAGAAACCACCATGCTTTTTGCATGCATCAGTTACTTCCTGACTACGATTTCCTTTAGCAAGCATAATCATACTTCCTCCCTGACTTTGGAATAAATCTACATACGAATCCATGCGACCGGCTGTGGTTGGTCCCATAGAGCCACATGCCATACCTTGAGGCGTTTTAGCCGGACCCGCGTAGTAAATAGGGTGGTCTTTAATATATTGAGGCAAACCTTGTCCTGCATCCAAGCGTTCTTTTAACTTTGCATGGGCTATATCTCTACCAACAACAATGATTCCGGTTAATGATAAACGAGTAGCTACCGGATATTTAGATAATTCCTCCAAAATTTCTTTCATTGGACGATTTAAGTTTATCTTCACAGCATCACCTTCGCCTTGATTACGCAAATGTTCAGGAATATATTTACTAGGATTATCTTCCAGTTTTTCAATCCAAACACCATCTTTATTTATTTTTGCTTTGATATTACGGTCTGCAGAACAAGACACTGCCATTCCAACCGGACATGAAGCACCATGGCGAGGCAAACGAACAATACGTATATCATGAGCCAAATATTTTCCCCCAAATTGAGCACCCAATCCAATTTCTTGCGCAGCAATCAGCATTTTCTTTTCCAATTCAATATCACGAAAAGCTTGACCACCTTCGTTTCCTTCAGTTGGCAACGAATCATAATATTTGGTAGAAGCCAGTTTTACAGTTTTCAAGCACACATCAGCCGAAGTTCCACCAATCACAAAAGCAATATGGTAAGGAGGACAAGCCGCAGTACCCAAGGATTTCATTTTTTCGGTAATAAACTTCTCCAACGAAGCCGGATTTAATAACGCCTTAGTTTCTTGAAACAGATACGTTTTATTAGCCGAACCACCGCCTTTAGCAATACATAAGAATTTGTATTCCGCTCCATCTACTGATTGAATATCAATTTGCGCAGGTAAGTTTGTGCATGTATTTATTTCTTTGTACATATCCAAAGCTACGGTTTGGGAGTAGCGAAGGTTGTCTTCTGTATAGGTTTTATATACACCGGCAGAAAGAGCTTCTTCGTCGCCGCCACCAGTCCACACTTGCTGACCTTTTTTAGCAATGATGGTTGCCGTGCCTGTATCTTGGCAGAAAGGAAGCACACCTTTGGCAGAAATCTCTGCATTGCGAAGCAAGGTTAATGCCACATATTTATCGTTTTCACTAGCTTCCGGGTCATCCAAGATTTTAGCCACTTGTGCTTGGTGAGCAGGTCGCAACATGAAAGCACAATCATGAAAACAAGTAGCCGCCAAACGGCTCAATGCCTCTGGTTCAACCTTCAACATTTCCTTGCCTTCAAATTGAGAAACTGATACGCCTTCTTGGGTTAATAAATAAAATTCTGTTTCGTCTTTACCCAAAGGGAAAGGGTTTTGATACTTAAATGGAGGAGTTGCCATATTATTTTAGTTACGAGTTTATAGTTAGAGATTATTAGAAATTTTACCTTCCAAAATTAGAGAAAAATTTCTTTAATCATTCTGCGAAACAAGTATTTTTACCCATAAAAAATAGTTAATACACAATATTGATTATTTTAGCACTCCAATTGAAACAGAGAAACCTTTTAAAATTAATATTGAATCAAAATGAAAAACATTCAACGCATTGTAGTTTTGTTGTTTATCAGTTCCCAATTGATGAACGCACAAATCCTTGATCACTCATGGAAAGAAGTAGTTAATATAAAAAATGAAGCTTGGTTCGACACGGATACCGCTAAAATCATAGCCGATAATGTATTGCTTTATCAACGCGATATTGGTGGTTGGCCTAAAAACATGAAAATGCAGAAAATGCTAAGTCCTGCTGAAAAAGCAGAACTTGTTGATGAAAAATCAATAGCCGATGGGTGCACAATAGACAATGGGGCAACATATCTTGAAATGAGATACTTGTCGCGCATATATAAACATAATCCAGACGAACGATATAAAACAGCGTTCTTAAAAGCAGTAGATTATCTACTTGAAGCGCAATATAAAAATGGTGGTTGGCCACAGTTCTATCCTTTACATAAAGGTTATTCCACTCATATAACATTTAATGATGATGCCATGTTGCACGCAATGGAAATAATGCGTAATATAGCTTCGAACAACGGTTATTATTCTATTTCTGTTGAGAAGAAAACACGCGAAAAATGCAAAAAAGCTTTTGATAAAGGCCTTGAATGCATATTAAAAACACAATACAAGCAAAATGGTGTTTTAACTTCTTGGTGTGCACAAGTTGATGAAAAGACCTTGCAACCGGCTAATGCTCGAGCGTACGAGTTAGCTTCTTTAAGCGGACAAGAATCAGTTGGCTTGGTTCTTTTATTGATGTCGCTGGATAAGCCATCCAAACAAGTAATCGCCTCTGTAAATGGAGCCGTGGCTTGGTTTGAAAAAACCAAAATTACCGGATGGAGACAAGAACGCTACTTCACACCCCAAGGAGTGCACGAAAAACGCCTTGTTGCTGACCCAAACTCACCGGCCTTATGGGCTCGCTTTATGGAATTGGAAAATAACAGACCATTCTTTTCCGACCGTGATGGAGTAAAGAAATATTCATTACAGGAAATTGGACAAGAAAGGCGAAATGGTTACGGTTGGTATTCAGAGGATGCGCAAGAAGTATTGGATAAATATCCGGCTTGGAAAGCAAAATGGGATAGAGGAAAATGAAAATTGCATGTTACAGCATTGGATAGTATTGCTTGCGTTGAAAAATAATCAACAATCAAATTGTCAAATTAAGGCTGTACTTAAATTAAGTACAGCCTTCTTTATTGTAAAAACAAATTTATGAATAAACATATTTACACAGGCATCCGTTTAACAACAGGTATTCTTTTCATAGCTTCTGCTCTATTAAAATTATTTTCTATTGACTCTTTTGAAGTCTATATCTATAGTTTTAATCTTTTAAGTTTAAGTTATGCCTTTCTATTTGCTCGTATAGTGATTGGATTTGAACTTCTTTTAGGAATTTTATTCCTTCTAAATATCTTTACAAAACAAGTAGCGATAGTTACAATCGGGATGCTTTTATCTTTTATATGCTTCCTATTTTATCTTATATTTACCAAAAATCCTGAGAGTTGCCATTGCTTTGGCAGTTACATAGAAATTTCTCACACTAATTCCATCATAAAGAATATACTAATTATAAGCCTTGTCCTTGTGATTTTAAAATATAACAAACCTCTTTCTTTTAGGTTTAATAAAATTGTAGCAACACTTTGCTCGCTTATAAGTATGTCAATTCCTTTTCTGGTTTCACCACCGGATACATTTAATCTCTCCGTTTATGTAAATAAGACTACATACAATAAAGAGGCACTGCAAAAATATCTCGACACAAAAACACCTTCAAAAGGAAGACATGTGCTTTGTTTTTTTGGCACAGGATGTCGTTTCTGTAAATTGACATCAAAAAAAATAACTGTCATTGCCGAAAAAGCTGCTGAGAAAGGATCAAGCTTTTCAATCGTTTTTTGGGGTGATGAGAAAACTATTGCAAAATTCTTTACTGAAACAAACTGCAGAAAGTTCCCTTATGAAATAATGGATGGAAATCAATTTCTTCGAATAACAGATGGTCAAATGCCCGTAATCTTACTATTAGAAAATGGTGTGGTAAAAAAGAAATATGGCTATAGAGATTTAAATGAAGATGAAATATTGTATTTTCTAAAGGATCAGAAATAATAAAAAAAGCTTATCGGAGTTCGATAAGCTTTTTTTGTTTTCATAAACTTCCATTAAAACACAAGAGCAACTCCCGAGCTTGTTGTTTTAATATATACACTTTTATTTATTAAGATATTTTCCCGCCAATTTAACATAGTAATGACTTTCAATTTGTAAAACCGCTCCAAATAAAAGTATTTCTCCTCCAAGTAATCAGTTAATACTAACGTTTTTATTCACATCAATTAATAATTGATTTAGATTAAGAACAATCGTTTGATTCTTCTTAAAATCGTTCAATCAATGTTAAAGGAAATTAAGTTAATTGATAAGGAACTTTAGTCGGTTGTTATGAAACTTAACTTGCTTGATAAGATACTTAAGTTGATTGTTAAGAAACTTAAGTATCTTGATGAGAAACTTAAGTCGGTCGTTATGAAACTTAACCTACTTGATGAGTAACTTTAGTTGGCTGATAAGGAACTTTAGTCGGTCGATAAGGAACTTAACTTATTTGATGAATAACTTTAGTCGGTCGTGAAGAAACTTAACCTACTTGATGAGTAACTTAAGTTGGTCGATAAGAAACTTAACTTGCTTGATAAAATACATAAGTCGGTCGTTAAGAAACTTCAGTTACTTGGTAAGAAGCTTAAGTTGATCGTTAAGAAACTTAAGCAATTCATTAAGACAATAACGCTGTATTTTGTATAAGGATATAAGAATATACCCTAATCACAGAACTCTTATTTATTCAAATGCACTACGAGTTTGCTAAATAAAATTATTAACATCATCTCCTAAAACAATTCTCCCACCTCTATTTTTACACTACCATTAATATTACCGTTGACGATAAGTGCATCTTTGGTAATGTATATTTTATCAAAGATTACGCTGTTTAGATTTCCTTTTAGAGATACACCTTTTTGTATTTGGTAGTTCTTTAGCATGGCATTGCTCGAAGCTAGCATTTGTGTAATTTGATCCTTAAGCGAGATGCTTAACATAGGTTGTATCATATTCAAAAAGTTTTTGTGCAACAACCAGTTGGCGGATTTTAATAAGGCACTTCGTGTACTTAAATCAAAGTCGAAATCAGTAACGCTTAACACTTTCGTTTCATTATCAAACGCCAATTTACCAATGCAATAAATAGTGCCGTTTGCCGAACCTGATACATTGGTTTCTACCACTAACATACCATTTTCACCACCATAAATTTTAATGCTGTTTATTTTTATTTTCTTCTTTCCTTCAGTAAATTCTTTTCCTACCAGCTGTTGTGAAACTATATCCGTAATCTTTTGGTGAGAAATGCTTACATTGGTGCTAATATTAAAGTTGGGTGTAAGTTTATTCACCATTTTGTAATTTGCCAGCGGTGTTTTTGCTGCGTTTGGACTTGGTGCTTCTCCTACGGTTGTTTCTATAAAAGTATTGATACCAAGATTAAATAACAACTTATTTCCTGTACCTACTATCGGTGTAGAAAGTATTTCTTTCGGTTCGATACTTAACCATACACCATAATCTTTGTTTACCAAAATTGGATCTTGGATTTTGCTCCAAGTGTCGCTTATGGTTTGTTTGATATTAGCTTTAGCGGCAATGGCTTTATCGATGCTACTGCTTATTTTATTTTTGAATTGATTTAAAGCAATGTCTGTTATAGCACCTATTGGTAGATTACATCCAATCACATTTACACAAGGTTTTTCAGTCCAATTGTATTGATTTATAGTAGTTATCGTAGTTATTTTCCATTCTTTTTCAAGAGTAAATGCAGAACTTAGATTTACATTGATAGCTCCATTTGCCTCCGCATAATTCTCCAAATTGACGCCCAGCACTTCCTTTTTGAAACCTGCTTTTATCCATATTTTTAAGGGCACGGTGCAATTAATTTTATTTCCAACAATGGTAAAATGAATATCTTGTTGCTTCCACACTTTTATCAATAGGTTGTCATCATCAAGGTTATTATCTTCATAAATAAGTCCTTTTAAGCTATTGTTTATGCTTTTTTCAAGAGCAGGAATGTCCAAATCAATTGTCATTGCGATGCTTGAAGGTTTCTTTTCTATAGAAGGTGCTACATAGTCTTCTTTTGGTTTGTTAGCATTAAATTGTGTTTTACATGAAAAGACTGACAATGCTAAGCAGCTTAAAACAAAAAATTTAAGTCTCATAATGTTAATAGTTAAAATTTGACAGGTAAACGGGTTTGTATTTTAATTGGCACATTTTCAAATTGGCTAATTTCATTGGCTATCATTGACCAATTTCGCATCCACCCATTTGAATAATTTATCATTTCGGCGAATTCTTTCGGAAACGGCAATGGAAATAGTGTTGCCTTTTTGAGCCATTGACGCAGGAATGGTATCTACACGAATTTCATCCAAAGTTGATTCGTAAGCACCGGTTGTTGGACCCGTAATTAGAATCTCATCTCCTAGTTTTACATCGTAAGTTTCAATAAGAAATTCCGCCACGTTCGATTTTACAAAGTAATTGGTGCATTTCCCCACATATACTTTTTTCACAGTGGCTTCGGATCCATATTTCGGACTCCATTCTCCTAATTTCTGACCTAAGTAATAACCATCCCAAAAACCCCTATTGAAGACACGCGAAAGACGCTTATCCCAATCGGCAATTTTTTCTTCGGTATACGTGTCGTCACAATAAGATTCCACGGCTTCGCGGTAACAAGAAACAACCGCTTTTACATATTCTGCAGCACGCGCACGTCCTTCTATTTTGAAAACACGCACTCCGGAATCAATCATTTTATTCATAAAGTGAATGGTTTTTAAATCCTTGGGCGACATGATATATTCATTGTCTATCTCAAACCCCATGTCGGAATCAGTCTCTTTTACAGTATAACTGCGACGACATACTTGCATGCAAGCACCACGGTTAGCAGAATAATTTTTTTCATGTAAACTCAAATAGCATTTCCCGGAAACAGCCATGCATAAGGCTCCGTGGCAAAACATTTCGATGCGAATTAATTCACCGTTTGGACCTTTAATTTGTTGCCCTACAATTTCTTTGTAGATCTCTGCCACTTGATCCATATTCAGCTCACGAGCCAATACTACCACATCCGCAAATTGGGAGTAAAACTTCAAGGATTCAATGTTGGAAATATTCAATTGGGTAGAAAGATGCACTTCCACACCTTGGCTTCGGGCATACATCATCACTGCCACATCTGCAGCAATAATCGCTGAAACATCGGCTTCTTTGGCTACATCAACGATTTGGTGCAACAAGGAAATATCATTGTCGTAGATTACGGTATTGATGGTGAGGTAGCTTTTTATAGCTGCTTCATTGCAAGTGCGAACGATCTCTTTCAAGTCTTCCGTGGTAAAATTATTGGAAGAACGAGAACGCATATTCAGGTTTTCGATACCAAAATATACGGAATTGGCTCCGGCTTTGATAGCTGCAGTTAAACTTTCCCAGGAACCGGCGGGAGCCATTATTTCGAGTTCGTTTCTTGTCATGTTTTTATAATTAAAACGCGAAGACGGAAAGACACGAAGATTAAGTTTTTAAAAACTTAGCGTCTTTGTGACTTAGCGTTTAATCTTTCTTTTTAAATTGAGAATGCAAAATTACATGCTTTCATTTAAATTATCTCTAAATAACAGAAAAACAAGCTATTTTTGTAATCCTTTAACGCTACCATATGAAAATTGGCAATATAGAATTCGAACAATATCCCTTGTTCCTCGCTCCGATGGAAGATGTGACCGATCCTGCTTTCCGTTTGATGTGTAAGCAATTTGGGGCAGATATGGTATACACAGAATTTATTTCGGCGGATGCCTTGATTCGTAGCGTAAAACGCACGGAACAAAAACTCATCATTTACGATGAAGAACGCCCGGTGGCTATTCAAATATACGGCAGAGAAGCTGATGCCGTGGCAGAAGCTGCAACTATTGCGGAAGAAGCCAAACCGGAAATTATCGATCTCAATTTTGGTTGTCCGGTGAAAAAAGTAGCCGGCAAAGGAGCCGGAGCAGGACTGTTAAGAGATATCCCGAAAATGCTTGAAATAACAACTGCCGTGGTGAAAGCGGTGAAACTTCCGGTAACCGTAAAAACCCGTCTTGGTTGGGATGAAGACAATAAAGTGATTGTAGATCTGGCAGAGAAACTCCAGGATTGTGGTATTGCCGCTTTGACCATTCATGGCAGAACGCGCGCTCAAATGTACAAAGGTGATGCTGACTGGGCGCTGATTGGTGAGGTGAAAAACAATCCACGTATGCATATTCCAATTATCGGAAATGGTGATGTGTGTACGCCGGAAAGAGCCAAGGAATGTTTCGACAACTATGGTGTAGATGCTGTGATGGTTGGTCGTGCAGCTATTGGCAAACCTTGGGTCTTTAAGGAAATGAAATCATATTTACAAACAGGACAAATGATGCAACCACTTTCTTTTGACGAACAAATGAACTTCGTTAAACAACAGGTTTTGAATAGTATAGAATGGTTAGATGAACGCAGAGGAATTCTCCACACACGCCGTCATTTGGCTGCAACACCTCTTTTCAAAGGTATCCCTAATTTCAAGGAAACGCGCATTGCTATGTTGCGTGCAGGAACTTTGGATGAGTTATTTTGTATTTTAGATGGAATTTCACCTAATATCATTTAGTATTGATTAACTTTGGCGGGATCTATTAAAATACTTTTATCCTTAAATGATAAACAGGAAGAATAAAATAATTCTACTAAGCATATTCACTATCTTTATAATAGGCGGAGGACTTTTTTTTTATATACTGAATACTTTTTTCAATCCTAACTGGGAAATAGTAGATAAACTAGATAGAAATATTTTTCCTTCCGTAATTCTTTCTTCTGCTACTACAGAAAAAAACGTAGTGCAACATCCTGATAGTAACATGTTGGGAAATCCAAAGTCTGCTTTTGCCATTCGAATTAAAAATGTTAAACGGAATTCCACCATTCGCATTGTCATTTCCGAAACACCTTTTTTTGATAAAACAGTTACTGAAATCATTTTACCAAAATCGGATTATAGTTATTTGGTTTATCCGGATATGCTCTGGAAATATGATAAACTGAGGAATAACAAACAAGCCCAACCGATTGATGTGTCGGTGGAGGTTCAATTAAATGGCAACGATTTGAGTTACAAACGCCGCACATTCTCTGTGCGTAGCGTGAACGAATGTTTGCTTGGTTACATGGATAAAAAAAGGAATTACCACAGCACAAGCATATTCTTTGCTGCGTATGTGAATGAAGAACATCCGATAATTGACAAAGTATTGAAAGATGCGCTTGATACGCGTATTATTAAACGCTTTGTAGGATACCAAACACATAATCCTCAAATGGTAAAAAGACAAGTTTATGCCATTTGGGATGCATTACAGAAGCGAGGTTTTAAGTATAGCTCGCTTACAAACACAAGCATTGCTTCCCACATTGTTTATACACAACGAGTTCGTACACTCGACGATTCTTTTGAGTCATTACAATTGAACTGTGTGGATGGTTCTGTCCTTTTTGCATCGGTGCTTAAAGCCATTGACATTGACCCTATTTTGGTGCGCATTCCCGGACATATGTTTGTTGGATTTTATTTAGAAAGACATCATAAGCGAAGGGTTTTTCTAGAAACAACAATGTTAGACAATGTCGATATAGATGATTATTTCTCCAAAAAGAAGCTGGAAACAATTAATTGCTTATTGAAAGATAATGTGTCATTAGCTACTTTTAATTGTGCTATGGAATATGCCAACAAAAAATTTTTAGAAAATAAAAACAATTTTGATGGCAAGAACCCAAATTTCATGTACCTCGAAATTAACAATGATGTACGTCGATTTGTGCAACCAATCGGTAAATAATCAATCTTCTAACTCCCCAAACTTACCGCTTTCAAAATCCTCGTAAGCCGGAATGATTTCCTGCTTCGTATTCATCAAGAAAGGTCCGTAAAGGAATAAACCAGACAAAGTCCTCGGATTATTTATTCTTTCCCCTTATATTCATATCCCAATTCATCTACCACCTTTTGCACTTCTGCATCCGATGGATTGCCTTCTACATAAGCAATGGCCTTCTCTAAATCAACAACTACGGATGTTACTCCGTTCACATTTGTCAAATTCTTTTCTATATTGGCTTTGCAA
>Ga0265338_10005320_pt1 | contig 16855 bp, 19 predicted proteins | sample 42126metaG_FD_193579 | JGI IMG/M metagenome (GOLD analysis project Ga0265338, IMG submission 193579) | Rhizosphere microbial communities from Carex aquatilis grown in University of Washington, Seatle, WA, United States - 4-21-26 metaG | ecosystem: Host-associated > Plants > Roots > Rhizosphere... | reverse complement strand
TGGCCTCTCCGTTTTGTGTTAAGTGCTTTGTGGTGAAACACTTATACCGGAACGGGAGGCCCTTTTCAATTAAAGGTGTGAGAAATGCGGGCTAATGTTGCCTCCCCTTTCATTCGCGGCAGGCGACACATTGGTACTATATTGCCAGCAATTGGACTCCAGGACGAGGATCTGCAGATAGAACAACCATCGCTTTACCGTCGGTGCCGATAATGCAGCGGGCACGCGGCACCTCGAGTTGCAGGACTTCCTTTGTTGCGACGTTAGCCAGCGCCATCCCTTGTGCAGTTGGCCCGGATCTCCCAGACGGGCGTCAAATCATCCTGCAGACGGCAGAGCAACTGATCGTTCATTTGTAAATATGCAATTGCCAGGACAACTGAGGTTGGGGAACTCCTTCCGTAGCCTGCCATACCGCCAGCTCGCGGTTGGGTGAGGAGGCATTCAACCTCGAACCAAAAAGTGTTTGTTGGGCGGCTAAGAGAATCTATATCTTCATTTCAACTGCTAATGGGTGACGCAAAAAGGACGCGCTTCAGAACATTTGGGACTTGGCTTCTTGTTATCGGCCCTGGACTTTCTGTGATGCTCGCTGACTCCGACGTGGGCAGCATCATTACCGCCGCCCAATCCGGGGCACTTTGGCGCTATGCGCTAGTCCTGCCTCAAGTTCTTCTCATACCTTTTCTTTATTTCATCCAAGAGATCACTGTGAGATTGGGCATCATCACGCACAAGGGTCACGCCGAACTTGTTCGACTTCATTTTGGCAAAGGGTGGGCTTATCTTTCATCTTCTACTCTGTTTTTGGCGGCGCTTGGAGCACTCATTACGGAGTATGTCGGTGTTGCGAGCATCGGTGAACTTTTTGGCATTACAAGATGGATGTCCGTACCGTTCGCCATGGTCTTTCTTGTGGTTCTGGTCGTCTCCGGTAGTTATCGTCATGTCGAGCGAGTAGCTATCTTGGTTGGGTTGTTCGAACTGTTGTTTATTCCCGCTGCCTTGCTCAGCCATCCAAACTGGGGCGCTATGGGGCAAAGCATGACTTCTCAACCCCTGCTCAATGCCGACTATCGCTTTCTTCTCGCCGTAAATGTGGGCGCCGTCATCATGCCATGGATGGTTTTCTATCAACAGGGCGCAGTGATTGACAAGAAGTTGGGCAAGGGCGACTTGCGAGTGGCACGAATGGACACTCTTCTGGGAGCGATCGTGACCCAGATTATAATGATAGCGGTCATTGTTGCTGCTGCAACGGCAAACAGTCATGCCCGGACTCCCCTCCAAGAGAACTCAGTGGCGAACATAGTCGGTTCTTTGCAGCCGCTTTTGGGGTCGATGGGTGCGAAGATTCTCGTTGGTCTCGGGATAGGCGGAGCAGGCTTGATAGCAGCAATCGTTGTATCTCTCGCAGGCGCGTGGGGGGTTGGCGAGGCTTTGGGCGTCCAGAAGAGTCTCAACCTTCGGTTCGGGGAGGCCAAAGCATTCTACTCTGCTTTCATCGTCGCAAACCTGATTGGCGCAGGAGTTGTCCTTTCTGGCATTCCACTAATTGGTCTGACTCTCGACATTGAACTGCTGAACGCGCTCGTTCTTCCTCTGGTTCTGGGGTTTCTCCTCTTGCTTGAGCGAGTGGCTTTGCCTGCCGAGTACCGGATGAGAGGTGCTCATAAGGTAATTGCGTGGGTACTGGTGCTGCTCGTGGTTGCCTTCGGACTCTTCATGGGCTACGACACTATCAAGCACGGATTGATATGAAAACTTTAAGGGGTTCGGCAGGCAGAACCATGGACTCGTACAGGGCTCAACGCCTTTTCCCGAGTGCAAGTTGTCGTCAATCAAACTGTTGCTTATGTTAGTGAATAGAGAACGACACAATCTGAAACGATTCAAGAAGGAGTGTCCCATGTCTGCAGAAATCAAGGCGATCCGTTTTCATGAGTATGGCGGTTCTGAAAAACTGGTCTTAGAAACCATCCCCCGGCCCGTGCCCAAAGCCAATGAGGTGCTGATCAAGGTACATTTCGCCGGGGTCAATCCCGTGGACTGGAAGTTCAGGGCGGGGTACCTCAAGGAATACATGCCCTTGCAGCTTCCCTTCGTCCCTGGTATCGACGTTTCCGGCACCATAGAAGAGCTTGGTTCCGAGGTCAAGACTCTGAAAAAAGGACAGGCCGTATTCGGTGTTGCCAACGGGGCTTATGCCGAATATGCAATCGCGGCGGCCAGCGACGTCACAGCCAAGCCCGATAACTTGAGTTTCGAACTGGCAGCAACTCTACCGGTAGGGGCGCTGACGGCCTGGCAGGCCGTAGAGGATGCGGCAGTCAAGACGGGACAGACAGTTGCCGTCCTTGGCGCTGCTGGAGGCGTTGGTCTTTTCGCTGTCCAGTTCGCCCGTGCGAAAGGAGCGAAGGTGATCGGGACCGCTTCAGCAGGCAACCTTGACTTTGTGAAATCTTTGGGGGCGGAGAAAGTCGTGGACTACACCAAGGGTCCGCTCGAAACGGAGATCAAGAACGTGGATGTCGTCATCGATACGGTCGGCGGGGAAACGCTGGAGAAATCCTATGGACTCCTAAAGAAAGGCGGCGTGCTTGTGACCATGGCCGGACAGGTTTCGGAAGAAAAGGCCAAAGCACATGGCGTGAAAGCTCTTGGTTCAAACAGGGGCCCGACTTTGAAGTTGAAGATGATCGGCGAAATGGCGGCTGCGAAAACCCTCCGCACCGAAATTGGAAAGATTTTCCCGCTCGCGGAAGCCAGGGCTGCCCAAGACCTGAGCCAGACAAGGCACGGGCGAGGGCGCATCGTGTTGAGGGCGCTTCCCTGATTCGGCGGGCATTACTGAGAGCAGCGACTGGAACCCCCGCAGAAATGCGGGGGCGTTTTTTGGGTATGGCACTTCCTTTCATGCACCCTCTGCTGAAGTCGACGAGGATAGGTTAGGCCATATCTTCTTGACCGCGGCCGGGGTCACAACCAGCTGGATCAAGACGCTTGGCGCTGAAGCTTTCTTGACTTACGCGGGATTAGGTCGTGACATCCTTGCTGCGCACCAACCCCTCGCTGCAGCAGGCCGTGGTTATGGCACCAGCCGCTTGGCGTTCGCCGCAAGGACCTCGGCGTACCGCGCAAGGCGCGCACCCATGTAGTGGGCGGCTGCAAGGACCTCCGCGGACACCCCCGTGCTCCCCATCGGAGCGGTGTAGCTGACTCCGTATGGGTTGCCCCCCGATGCATAGAGCAACGGATTGGTGTATCCAGGAGGAACGATAATGGTTCCCCAGTGCTCCATCACTGCGTAGATACTGTGGATGGTGTTCTCCTGCCCGCCGTGCGGGTTGCTGGCACCACAAAAGGCCGTAACGGGCTTGTGAGAGAGCTTCCCCTGCATCCAGAGCGGGCCGCAGGCGTCGATGAACTGCTTCAACTGGGCCGTCATCACCCCGTAGCGGGTCGGACTGCCGAAGACGTACCCGTTTGCCCAGACGAGGTCATCAGGGGTGACCTCGGGGACATCCTTCGTCGCCTCAAGGTGTGCCTTCCACGCCGGGTTGGAGGCTATGGCTTCCGCAGGGGCGAGTTCGCGTACCTTTCGCACCCTTACCTCGGCCCCTTCCGACTTGGCGCCTTCCTCGTACGCTTTTGCCACCTGGTAGCTGTGACCGGTTGAGCTATAGTACACGATTACAACTTTTGCCTTCTGATCCATCTCGATTCTCCTTTCAGCCCGCAGTCTTACAAAGAGCGAATGATAGACGGTCGCACGGCTCATATAGAAAGTGTCCCGCATAAGGCGACGACGTTCTCAGAGGTACGCACGCGCGATCCAGGTTTACAAGCCTGAGATTTATCGGGTCATTTGCCTGCGATTATTTTCGTCTTGATCTCTGCGCCACCCTCTTTGATGATGACCTTCACTGCATCTTCCATCGGGTCCTTGAAGGGCACCTCGATTCGAAGCAGTCCGTGCTCGTAGGTCGCCTCAGCTTTGTCAGGTTTCACCGCCCAACCCAAAGCCAAGGATGCAACATACTCGATGTCCCTGGCTATTGCTGACAGATGGACGCTGTCTTCCAGCATCTTGAGATCGATGGTATCCGCTGGCGCTCCTGGGATGGCGAACTCCACTATCAGCTTGCGGTTCTCCGAGTCAGCATATGCCACATTATCAGGGGCAACCTTCAGTCGATATTCGGGCATCTTTGTACCCTCCTTTTTGATCTACATACAATGTATCCATCGTGGGGGAAAATAGATAGGGACTTCGATTTGCAGCCGCCCAGGGCCGACTGATCAGCGACACCGAGAACTCCGGTGGATACTTTATCTTCAAACAGGAGCAGCGGTAGAATCCTGTCATCAGAGTTTTTTTGGGCCGTCTGAAAAGCTGCTGTTGGAAGGAAGTGAGGAATCATGTCAATTCACTACAGGCAATGGTTGTTGGTCAATCGACCCCATGGTTGGGTGCAGGAATCAAATTTCAAGCTGGTCGAAGCAGAACTACCTGCACTCCAGGATGGCCAGCTTGTTGTGAAAGTGCACTACTTGTCGCTCGATCCGTACATGCGTGGCAGAATGAATGAATCAAAGTCATACGCACCTCCTCAGCCTTTGAACCAGGTAATGATTGGGGGCACCGTGGGCGAAATAGTGGAGTCGAAAAATGTAAACTTCAAGGCGGGTGAAATGGTCGTCGGAATGGGTGGATGGCAGGAGTATTTTGTCTCCGACGGCGTCGGCTTGATGAAAGTGGATACTCATGCGCTGCCGCCAACGGTCTACCTTGGCTGCATGGGGATGCCGGGAGTTACGGCTTGGTATGGCCTCATACAGATCTGCAAGCCAAAAGCAGGGAATACGCTGGTCGTGTCAGCCGCAAGCGGTGCGGTGGGGAGTGTTGTTGGCCAGCTCGCCACGATCCGGGGCTGCAAGGTAGTCGGCATCGCCGGAGGTCAGCCCAAGTGCTCCTCTGTCGTGAAGGAGTTTGGCTTTGATCACTGCGTCGACTACAAGTCCGAGCGTTTTCTGGATGACTTCGCGAAAGCAACGCCAAACGGGGTTGATATGGTCTTTGAGAATGTGGGCGGCGCACTGCTCGACGCAGCCTTGGCGCGCATGAATGATTTTGGGCGAGTGGCAATCTGTGGCCTTATTGCCGGGTATAACGGGCAAGAAATGTCGCTCAAGAATTTTGCCTCTCTATTGACTCACCGCCTGAAGGTGAGAGGTTTTATAGTCTCAGAACACATGGAGATTTGGGGGCAGGCGCTGAAGTAATTGAGCGGTTATGTGATCCAGGGCAAGATTAAATATCATCAGACCATCGCCCAGGGGATCGAAAGTGCACCGCGGGCCTTGATTGGGCTGCTCAAGGGCGAGAATCTGGGCAAACAGTTGGTGAAGATGTAGCCTGACCACCCGCACAATTGGAATCTGCCTGCCGCCGTCCGGTACTAACCGTTCTACGGTTGCATGGTGTCAGAGGTGCACTGGCTATGCTGAGTGGCATTTTCCGCGATATGGTTATCAACAGATTTTCACGAGGAAACTTGGAATGCAGGAAGACAGGTCGAGCGATACTGCCTTGGGCGTTGCGACAATAAGGGCCGTTCACCAACTGATCGACGAGCTGCCGCACCTCCTCGACGACCCAGTATCGCCATTGCTCCTTGGCGACGATGCTCTGCGACGGATTCGAGAAATGCCGGGGCAGTATGAATCAATTCGGTCCCGAGCCCTCCGCTCGCACGTCGTACTCAGGAGCAGGTTTGCCGAGGACGAGCTCGCGCGGGCTGCTGTGTCAGGAATCAGGCAATTCATAAGCCTCGGAGCGGGGTATGATACGTTTTCCTTTCGGCAGCCAGACTGGGCTCGCGCTTTCAAGATCGTTGAAGTTGATCACCCTGCTACCCAGTCAGCCAAGATAGAGCTTATGAGGCGGGCAGGGATCAAGAAGCCACGCAACGTCGAGTTCGTTCCGCTCGATCTTGAGAGCGGCGATCTTCGCGCAAGCTTGGCCGGGAGCTCGCTCAGCCTGGCGCTTCCGACCTTTGTCGCTTGTCTGGGCGTCCTGGCCTACCTGCGACCGGAGACGGTCTGCAAGACGTTTCAAAGTATTGCTGGAATGGCCAAAGGCAGTGAGTTTGTATTTGCGTTTGCCCCGAATCAGGGTGAGGGTCAGAGGGGGAATCGCGAATTCATGACAACGGCGGAAAGGGCCGCTGCGCATGGCGAACCATGGCTGACTCGGTTCGGCGTGGAGGAGCTGAAGCAGGAGCTTATGAAGAGCGGGTTTGGAAATGTGACCTTTCTCAGTCCGACTGAGGCTGAGGAATGCTACTACAAGGGCAGGCAAGACCTGCCAGCCCCGAAAAAGGCTCGAATCTGTCATGCAGTCGTTTGATCGTAACGACTATCGGGCGACGAAGGACCCCGATTACGCAGCCATCGCAGTCCTTCGCCCACCATCATCTTTGCCGGAGGTCGCTACGCCGCGAAGGCGCTCATGAGTTGCGTGACCCGGTTTTCGCCGTTGGCGCTGTAGGCCTTGAGCAACCCGTCCTCGGGAGCCTTGCCTTTCTCAAGCTGGTCGAGCATGAGACGAGCCACGATCTCAGGGCCGATAACCACGTCGAGCTTCGTCAGTATCTCTGCCGCGCGCGCGATGACTTCTGGCCTGGCGTGACGCTGCCCGTCGGCTCCCTTGGGATTGAGGTAACTCACGAAGCGCAGGACGCCGGACATGGCCAGCAAAGGGTCCTTTTCGAAGGTTTCCGCCACGATCTTGAACTCATCCGCTCCTGTCAGCGAGGGGCCCAGGAGTCCCTTCAGGACCACGTTCGGGGTCGTGCATGCGCGAATGCCAGCCAGGCTGAGGACTTCGTTGTTCAAGGGGTGTTTCGCGTTTCCGCCGAAAGTCCTGGCAGCGCCCAGGAGCAGCATCCCGAAGACGGCCTCGTGCCGCGTCATCGGGGTATCGATAGCGCCGGGTGCGACTGCAAAGCCTTCCACGCCGAGCCCCCGTGCTTCTTCGGTGGCGATTTTCCTCGCCTCGGCCTTGGTGGACTTGTACTCCTCATCTCCCTTGACCGCGATACCTTCGGCTGCGACGATCGAGCTCAAGCCGACGAAGAGGCCGCGCCCGGCCGGGATATCGTTGGCGAAAGCGTAAAGAAGGTTGAAGGTTCCGCCTTCGTTGATGTCCTTCATCAACTGGACCTGGACGGGATCGCCCCGGCGGCTGATGCCGGCGCAGGCAACGACGTTCAGCTTGTCCGGTGTCAGGTCTCTCTCCGCGAAGGAGCGAATCGTGCTCGAACGAAAATACGTCATCTGGTCCGGCTTCGCGACGTTGGCCTCGATATAGAGCGATCTCTCCGTCAAGAGTGATGGATCGATCTTGTCCCGTGGCTGGACATCGCAGAAGGCGACTGGCCATCCCCTGGCAAGCGCCGCTTTGACGGTGGCAGCACCGATGCCGCTGGCTCCGCCAGTGATCACGAGTCCGTTCTTATAACATCCCATGTGGATCCCCCTAGGTTTCTTCCGGAAACTTATTCCGTGGCGACAGGCGTGCTTTTGAGCAAACCTGAAACGGTTCGTTGAAGAATTGTATCAAAGCGGAAGAATCATTCTATGATGAGAATTCGTCAGTTGTCAAGCCTTCGCCCGTGTTTCAAACGTGAGCCGTTTTCAGGGCTTTTGTGCCGCCTCAGAATGAGCGGGCTTGTTCATCCTGAGTCGGGCCGCGCCTCCGCATGTGCGGCATAGAATGCGTCATACTCTTCAAGCATCTTTCTGAGGAGCTTCGGAGTATCAAGACCATAGGGACAATTTTCCCTGCAATGCCCGCAGTCCTCGCAGTCCCGAATTCTATCCATCCGCCGCTTCCATTCAGGCTCCATGAACTGTCGCCAGGGCATTCTCTTCAATGCATATGACAGCCTCGCCGCCATGGGGATGGGTATATCCGCGGGGCAGGGCAGGCAATAGCCGCAGCCGCGGCAGAATGCTCCGGACAGCTCCTGACGGTCCCGCTCGATCGTGACCCGCATAGGCTCGTCCAATGCGGGCGGGTTCGCCTCCAGCGCAATGAACTCACGAAGTTCCTGCCGGCTCTGTACTCCCCAGATCGGCACGACGCCCCGGAATTGCCTCAGGAACGCGAACGTGGCCGGCACGTTGGACACGAGTCCGCCGGACAAAGCCTTCATCGCGATGAAGCCGACCTCGTGTCGTCTGCATTCTTCCACCAATGCCATATCGTCGCTTGAAGAAAGGTAGCTGAACGGGAATTGTACAGTGTCGTACAGACCTGACCGGGCCGCCTCCAGGGCCAATTCCCGTCGGTGATTCGTAATGCCGATAAAGCGTGTCAGGCCTCTTTTTTTTGCTTCGAGCAGCCCGCCGTACGGGCTGTCGGGATCCTGCGGGTCGGGCAAACGCTCGGGATTGTGCAGCTGCAGAATGTCGACGTGGTCGGTCCTGAGGCAGCGCAAGCTTGTCTCGAGATGAACGAGGACGCCGTTGGCGTCGGCCGCCTGGCTTTTCGTGGCGATCACGATGTCGCCGCGAACGCCTGTAAGGGCATTTCCGATCTTTTCCTCGCTGTCAGTATAGGCCCTCGCCGTGTCGAAGAAGTTGATGCCGCTTTCATGAGCCTCTCGCAGGATGGCGCAGGCTTCATCCATTGGCACGCGCTGGAGGGGAAGCGCGCCGAAGCCGCTTCGCGAAATTTCAAGCCCGGTGCGGCCTAGTTTCATCTTTTCCATAGTTGGTGTGTGCTTTGCGGAGAGCATATCCACCTGGACGTGAAGAGACAAGTCTGCCTCGACTGCCGGCAGCACCGGCAACCTGACGCGGAATGAGGGAAGTGCTCCACCCGCTTCCAGTGGGGTTGTGGGCTGTCTGTTTGACGCAGATGTCACTATACTGTCCACACAGGAGGCTCACAATGCCCGAGAATCCCTTGAACGCAATCTTGAAGGTTGACCCTGAGCTCGTAAAGCATATGAGAAGTGAAGAGAGTTGGGCTTTCGCAGACGGCGCATTGTCCAGGAAAATGAAGCTCCTCATCGCGATTGCCTACGACGCTGCCCACGGGGCGGTCGCCGGCGTACGGTCCCTGGCCCAGGATGCAACGAAGGCAGGAGCCACCAAAGAAGAGATTGGGGAGGCCCTCCGCGTCGCATACGTCCTGAGCGGAATAGGAAGTGTCTATGTCGGCTCCCAGGGGATAGCAGAGATCCTTCCCTGAGACGGGTTTCAGTGAGACAGGTTTCAGTATGCCAGGCAGCGCGGGAAGCGCGCCTGGAATGATTTTCACGGCGGACTCTGCGTGCGCATCACGGAGGTAAATGTTCATGGCATCATCTCAGTATGACAAGAGTTTTCGTCTGGATGGCAGGATTGCACTCATCACGGGTGCTGCACAGGGTATTGGAAAGGCCATTTCCGTGCTGTTCGCGGAGAAAGGAGCCGATCTCATCCTGGTGGACTTGAAGGAAGAGGAGCTGAACAAAGCAGCCAAGGAAATCACTCACATGGGAAGAAAGGCTGTGCCCATGGCCGTTGATCTCACCGTCAAGGACAGCTGTCGTTCAGTCGCGGAAGAGAGCGTGAAGGCCTGCGGAAGGGTCGATATTCTCGTGAATAATGCCGGAGTCGCTTTGCTCGAATCAGCGGAAACAATCACTGAAGAATACTGGGACACTACCATGGCGATCAACCTCAAGGTGCCATTTCTCCTTTCGCAGGCAGTCGGGAGGGAGATGATAAAGCGTAAAGCCGGAAACATAATCAACATCGCCTCCCAGGCCGGGATAATTGCCCTCGAAAGACACCTGGCCTACTGCACAAGCAAGGCAGCAATCATCGAAATGACAAAAGTATTGGCGCTGGAATGGGGAAAATACGGCATCAATGTGAATGCGATTTCTCCCACCGTTGTCCTTACGGAGCTCGGGAAGAAAGCCTGGGCAGGCGAGGTGGGTGAGAGTTTCAAGAAAAGCATCCCAATCGGCCGTTTTGCAGATCCTGAGGAGATTGCTGCCTGCGCCCTTTTCCTTGCAAGTGATGCCGCCAGGATGATCACCGGCTCGAACCTGGTAATCGATGGAGGATATACCATTCAATAGCCTTTTTTTCGTGCCGTCCGGTCGCTGATCCTGTATTTTTGATGTAGATGTCATTCACCTGGCCGCGAATGCTTTGGCTGCTCGCGCTTGTTCCTGTCGTAGTCGCAGTCTACCTCCGGGTTCTCGGGCGCCAGCGCAAAAATACCGTCCGCTACGCGGGCCTCGTTCATGTGACGGATGCGCTGGGCCGCCGACCGCGGTTCCGCCGGCACGTGCCCGCGCTGTTGTTCCTACTGGGCGTGGCAGCCTCTGTCGTGGCGCTTGCCAGGCCATCCGCCACCCTCTTGCTGCCCGGGTTTCGGGGCACGGTAATCCTGTCCCTCGACGTATCGGGCAGCATGAGGGCAATGGATATCAAGCCGACTCGCATGGATGCGGTAAAGGATGCAGCGCGCACCTTCGTGAACGAGGAGCCGCAGGGTATGAGGTTCGGCATCGTTGCTTTCAGCGGGGCGGCGATCATCGTTCAGAATCCGACTTCCGACAAGGTGCAGGTACGGGCGGCTATTGAGAGATTGAGCCCGCAGATGTACACGGCCATAGGCAGCGGCCTGCTCACCGCACTGGACGCGATTTTCAAGAAACCCTTGGGGGAACAGGCGTACACGGCCGGTGCGCCGCTCGGGCCGGCGCCCCAGGATCAGGAGCCGCCGCCGGTGCCGCCGGGCAGCAACACCAGCGCGGCGATCATCCTGCTCAGCGACGGGCAAAGCAACCAGGGGCCGGACCCGCTGGATGCCGCCGAAAAGGCGGCCAACCTCGGAGTGCGGGTGTTCACCGTTGGAGTGGGTACTGCAAAGGGCGCCACCATCAATCTCGACGGATTCACCTTTCACGCCATTCTCGATGAGCCGACGCTGCAGAAAATCGCACTGATCACCAGGGGCAGATACTTCAAGGCAAGCAGCGCAGAGGAGCTCCGCGGAATCTATCAATCCCTCGGCACCCGCCTGGGACTGGAGGCGCAGAATACGGAGATTACTGTGCTCTTCGTCGCGGTGTCGGTCGCGTTGTTCCTTCTGATGGGAGTGCTTTCAATCCTGTGGTTCAACCGGCTCCTGTAGCGGCTGCCGTGCCCATCAGGAGCAGGACCGCGCCGCTGACGATCTCCGTCGTGATGGTGAACGTCTTGCGGCCTTCCTCCTTGTGGGGAAAGCTGAACGAAACCCCGCGAAGGCCTTCCCCCGTGACCCAGGTTGTCTCCACTGATCTCCTCAGCCTGCACACCAGGCACGCCACCGTCTCTCCGCAGCGGCCGAGGATCGGAGCGTACATGCATTCAAGCACTTCACCCAGCCTGTGCCCTGCAATTTCGCGGTGGGGCGCCATTCTCCGAAATCGTCCGTTGGACGAAAGCACGGTCTGATCCAGAGCGATAAGGGCCGCAGGTATACGGAGGGACTCCAGGTAGTTGGAAATCGCCTCGAGGGGAGAAGAGAGAACCGCGTTGAAGCATTTCCCGCAGGTTCTTGTCAGGAGATGGAGCTCATCTTCCTATTCCAGGCTGCGCATACAACGGAAGCAGAGCGTTTGGCCCATCGCGTCGCCTTTCCTTCTGACTGGGTCACACTGGCATCAACTTTTTTCCGGCGGGACGATGGCGCAGCATCACATGCTCGCGAGAGTCGGCTACTTTTGGGGTTACCTCTAATATCGTCATGTGCAGCCCGCGTCGTCAAATGCCGCGGGCGCGGAAGCCCCTTCATCGGCCGGCGCATACCGGGTGAGGGCGAGCTCGAACCCGCGCGTATTCTCACGTGCTTCCAGTGATGCTCACCTGAGGATTCGTGGTTGACGGAATTTTCTGCATCACGCAGAACTGCTTCGTGGTCTTGACCCTGTACCACGCGTTGACGCGAATGGTCATGATCTGAATCTCACGTCGCACGACGACACTGGCAAGAGACCCACTCAGGATTTCTTCAGGCCGCCCTCATCTTCATCAGCTTCGAGAGAAAGCTCGTTACTGATCTGCATTCCTCGGGACTCTCAATTCCGAATCGAAGCGCATATCCGCCTGCGTATTTTGTCGCCGCCTGGAATTGAGGGTGAAGCGTCTCAAATTCCTTGCTGTCCAGGAAGTTCGCCCTTTCATCGTCACGAACGGTCAGACTTATTTCGATTCCCTCATCGAATGGCGCCAGGTAGAAAAAGGCTTTCCGCGTATCATCAACCTTCAGAATCCATCCATTGCTGTGGCTGTACTGCCACAGTTTTCGGTAGTCGCCTGACTCCCGGATGATGCCGTGATAGTAGCTCATTGCAGTGCCCAATTGCTTCCGAAGGCCGCCTTCCGTGGGAGCAATACTGACATCAGTAAACAAACGTCGCTTCACTCCCGCCTCCTTCGAAAATACCGTCATGAAGCACGATGTACGATGGCTCCGTTGGTGCGTCAAGATCGATAGCATATAAAATACAGCAAAACGCGCACAATTGATAGGCACGCTCGGGCGGCCCTCAAGCGGAGCGGCTATTTCACCTTGATCGTGGGAAACGGATTTCTCTCTGAAAACCCCATCTGGTGCCAGTATGGATACACAGGAGTCACCGCGCTTGCCTCGTCAAGCGCAGTCAAGTGTTCAGGCGTGAGATTCCATCCGATCGAGCCAAGATTGTCATGCAGCTGCTGCTCGTTCCGCGCCCCCAGGATCACCGTGGAGACGGTCGGCCGTTGGAGAAGCCAGTTGATTGCGATCTGCGGAACGCTCTTGCCTGTCTCTGTGGCTATTGTGTCGATGGCGTCCACTACCTTGTAGACGTTTTCCAGGGGAACAGGCGGCGCCACGGCAATAGTCTTGGCGATTCGGTCGTCTTTCGGGGCTGCCTGGTTGCGCCGTATCTTTCCGGTCAGCCTGCCCCATCCCAGGGGGCTCCACACCACCGTGCCCACGCCCTGGTCCTTTGCGAGCGGCATCAACTCCCACTCATAGTCACGACACACCAGCGAATAGTAGGCCTGGTGGGCAACGAAGCGGGAAATGCCGAACCTGTCCGAAAATGCCAGTGACTTCATCAGGTGCCAGCCCGAGTAGTTGGAGACGCCGATGTAGCGGAGTTTTCCCTCCCGCACCAGCTGATCGAGAGCGGTCATGGTTTCCTCGACGGGTGTCATGGCGTCAAATCCATGGAGCTGAAACAGATCGATGTAGTCGGTGCCCAATCGGCGCAGGCTCCCTTCCACCGAGCTGACGAGGTGATACCGGGAAGTGCCCACGTCGTTTGGTCCGGTTCCCACGCGGAACGTCGCCTTGGTGGAAATGAGAACCTGGTTCCGCCGCCCGCCGATTGCCTTGCCGAGGATCTCTTCAGCCAGGCCGTTGGAATAGCCGTCGGCTGAATCGAACATCGTCACCCCTGCCTCGAGACAAATGTCCACCAGCCGCGTTGCCTCCTGCACGCCGCTGGACCCCCATGCGCGGAAAAACTCATTCCCGCCGCCGAACGTCGCCGATCCAAAGCTGAGGACAGGAACCTTCAGTCCCGAACGACCGAGTTGTCGATATTCCATTCTTGCGTCCTCCGGTTTCGAAAGTACAACTCCGCACGCGGCAGCGGCAAGCGGCGGCCGGGGCTGACCGGCCGGTGGACAGTACGGATACTTCTTGTCTCTGCCGGGTTGAAATTCTATACTGCCGTGGAAAACGTGAGAGGTTCATGCAGGAGGTGGACGGGATGAACGGAAAGGTCGCGGGAGTAGCAGCCATTGTGCTGTCCCTGGTGTCGGGGATCATCGGCATCCTCTACTATGTCAACCATCACACGCGGCGTGGGCTGGTGCTTCTTATCGGCTTTGTCCTGCTGCTTGTGCTCGGAATTCTGTTCCTTGCTCTTTCAGGCCGCAAGAGGTGAGATGTGACGGTCGGTCTCACGTATGATCTTCGCTCCGAGTGGCTCAAAGAGGGCTACTCGGAGCTCGAGACCGCGGAGTTCGACCGCGAGGAGACCGTTGCCGCGGTGGAATCAGCGCTGCGCAAGGAGGGTCTCCACACCGAGCGGATCGGCAACTACCGCGGGCTGATTGCCGCCCTGAGCGCGGGGAAGCGGTGGGACCTCGTCTTCAATTTCTGCGAGGGAATGTACGGGCTGGGCCGCGAGGCGCTCGTGCCCGCCCTGCTGGATGCCTACCGGATCCCCTATACATTCTCGGATGCTGTCGTGCTTGCGGTGTCCCTGCACAAGGGGCTCACCAAGCACGTCGTGCGTGATGCGGGAGTGCCGACCCCCGACTTTGCGGTGGTGGAATCAGCCGCGGACATCGATCACGTGAACCTTCGCTACCCCCTTTTCGCAAAACCGATCGCGGAAGGCACGGGAAAGGGAATCACCTCCGAGTCCCGAATCGGCAGCGTGGAAGAGCTGCGAAGGATCTGTGAGTCCCTGCTCGACGCCTACCACCAGCCCGTGCTCGTGGAGGAGTACCTGCCCGGAAGGGAGTTTACCTCGGCCGTCATCGGCACGGGCGCGGAGGCCCGCGTCGTGGGGACAATGGAAATAATCCCGCTTTCCACTGCGGACGCGAACGCCTACACGTACATGAACAAGGAATACTGCGACGACCGGGTCCGCTACGAGCTCGCCAGGGGACCCGAAGCGGAAGCATGCGAGCGGCTTGCGTTGAACGCGTGGAAAGCGCTCGGTGCCCGGGACGCTGGGAGAGTGGATATAAGGATGGACGCGGGGGGAAATCCCAGCTTCATCGAAGCCAATCCCCTTGCCGGCCTTCACCCCGTGCATTCGGACCTTCCGATCATCTGCACAATGGTGGGGATCACCTTTCAAGATCTGATCGGAGCGATTGTCGTTTCAGCCAGGAAGCGCGCCGGCCTCTGAACCGAGGAGCAGGCTTCCCGTCTTGTTCCGTTCCCCGGATGCCAGCTTTGATCGTATGCAGGCGCAGAACCGGTCCACCACCCAGTCGTAACACGCCGGAGGCAGTTTTTCCCGGCGCACGTCAGGCACGTCATTGTAGGAATCGATGACGACCGGCGTTCCCTCCGGCGTCACGCACCACTCCACCGCGTTGAAGTCGAGCCCGAGCGCCGCGTTCAACGCAACGGTTTTCTCCGTGATGATCTGCCGCAGCCCATCCTGCCCATCCGGTCCTGGCAGCGCGTATTCCCCCATGTCAAAGGGCTGCGGCGTCCATCTCACGATGTAGACATCCTTCGTCCCCACGCAAAAAGCGCGGTAATACGATTCGTACTTCACAAACTCCTGGACAATGAGTGTCCGCGTCTCCTTGAAGCTTTCGTAGAGGCTGCGAAGGGCGGACAGGCTTTCGACCTTGAACACGTCCTGCCATGCATACCCGTCCACGGGTTTGAGTACGCAGGGAAACCCTACCTGCCCCTCGATCGCGCCCCAGTCAGGCTGTCTGACGATTTCCTTCACATCCTCGGTGCGGTTCATCCGCGGGAGGAGGACGGTTCGGGCGTGGCGTATGGACAGCCTGTCATAGACGAGGAGCTCGGAGAGCTTGTCGAAAATCTGCGTAAAGAAGGGGTTGTTCAGCACATAGGTGCCGCCGAGCGACCAGTAGCGCATGAGCTGCCGCAGAAACGGATCGCAGAAACTGACCCTGTCTACAATCACGCGAAAGGGCGATGGGGAGGGGTGGGGGAGCTGGCCGGATTGCAGGAATTCCGTCTGGATGTCGCCGAGACCGGCAACCACGCTGCGTATGAACTCGTTGTCACGGAACTCGAGGATGCCGACTTTCACTGATCTGCCGTACGGCCCGTGGATATGACACGAGGCCTCTATGAGGCCCCCGTGTGCTCTTAGAACCAGAACCTGAGGCCGACGGCCCCCTGGAGATGCCAGGCGAATTGCGTGGGATCCACGGAAATGCCGAAAGCGGGAGCCAGCTCGATGAAGACTTCGAGCGTCTGCCCGACGGGCCATACCTGCAGACCGAACGGGACCCTGCCCCCGAGCTCGAAGTTGGTGGGGTTCGTGAATATCTGGGCGTACCCGCCGACTCTGACATAATAATCCAGAATGCTGACCAGGTTGCCGCGCGCGAACCAGTAGTCCACGGTGAGTCCTATCGAGAACGGGCTGTTGAGTCCGACGCCGAACATCAGCGGGATCTTGGGGATGTGCAGCAGGAACATCGCGCCGGCGGGCAGACCGCCATTCCCTGCGAAGTACAACTCGCCCTCGCCGCCAATCGCCCAGCCGTCCCCTTTGGCAAAAGCGCCCGAGGTGGCCAGCAGCATGATGAGGCAAACGACAATGAGGATCTTTTTCATGTTCACTCCCTCCCTGGTGGAATATGGAAGCCTGGAATATAGCAGATTCGCTCTTTCGAGTGTAGCAACCGGGGCAGGATCTTCAGGATTAAGCCCTCTTCTACCGATAATCACACTGAGAGGCATGAAGCCATGGACTGGAAAATGCGCATGAAATGCGACGAGGCAGAGCTCAAGTCGATCATCGACAGGATCGCCAGGATCCAGGGCGGGAGCCCCCGCGCGCGGACCGAGCGGGAGTACGCAATGCGCTCCCTGTCGCGCAAGCTGGTGGAGATGCGCTCATTCGTGGACGACTGCCTGAGCGGGCGCAATGCCTATGAGCAGTCCCTGATGGAGTACAGGGTCCGGCTGGAGTATCCCCTGTATTCCCACCTCGATTCGCTGTCCGCCCTTCCCCCGGAATACATCGACTGGTCCTGCGCATAGGCACATCGCTCGAAGCGCGATATC
>Ga0265338_10005319_pt1 | contig 16856 bp, 20 predicted proteins | sample 42126metaG_FD_193579 | JGI IMG/M metagenome (GOLD analysis project Ga0265338, IMG submission 193579) | Rhizosphere microbial communities from Carex aquatilis grown in University of Washington, Seatle, WA, United States - 4-21-26 metaG | ecosystem: Host-associated > Plants > Roots > Rhizosphere... | reverse complement strand
CGCTAGCCTTAAAAAGGCGGGCTATAGTGTTAAATTCTTCAATGTACCGGAGGGCGAATCTTCCAAAAGCGCCTCTTGTGCCATGCGTTTACTGGAAGCCATCAGCGTTTATGACGCAGATAAAAAGATCTTTATCGTTGCTTTGGGCGGGGGAGTCGTTGGTGATCTGGCCGGATTCGTGGCCGCCATCTACAAGCGGGGAGTGCCTTATATCCAGGTGCCCACCAGTCTTCTGGCCCAGATCGATTCTTCCATCGGTGGCAAGACCGCTATTGATCTTAAGACGGGAAAAAATTTAGTCGGCGCTTTTTATCAGCCGAAGCTGGTCGTGGCGGACACAGGATCGCTCAAGACCCTGGATGAACGGCAACGGCGTAACGGCTTGGCTGAAGCCATCAAATATGGCGTTATCAGTGATGCCGGGCTTTTCGGTTATATCGAAGCCAATCACCGGAAATTCCTTCAAGGCAACAGTGATGTCCTGAATACCATTGTTTGTCGTTGTGCCAAGATCAAGGCAGGGGTCGTCTCCAAGGATGAAAGAGAGACCTTGGGGATACGCACCATTTTGAATTTCGGGCATACCGTGGGGCATGCGGTGGAAGCAGCCGGAGGGTATGGCCGCTATCAGCATGGCGAGGCCGTGGCGCTCGGTATGAGGGTGGCTGCCCGTATTTCCGTGGGCTTAAGGCTTCTGAGCTCTTCTCAGGAGCTGCGTATCAATCAATTGATCACCAGCGTCGGCTTACCGGAAAAGATCAAGGGTGTGCCCTTAGCGAAGATCTTGGGGCTGATGCAGCATGATAAGAAGTTTACCGCAGGCCATAACCGCTTTGTGCTGGCCAAAAAGATCGGCCAAGCCGTGGTGGTCAAAGACATTCCGCAGTCATTGATCACTCAAGCCATTAAAGCATATTAAAAAAAGGTGACAAGAAAAAGGTGACAGGTACATTTTTCTATTAATATTTATAAGAAAAATGTACCTGTCACCTTTTTCTTGTCACCTTTTTTACTAATTCTTTACAGGAATGGTCTTTTCTTTCCCGTTATCAATAACCGTGATGCTTTTTAAATTGATCTTGGCAATTTTAATGCCGTCGATCTCATCGCCTTCCTGGTAAACCTGGTCATTGATCAAGGCAAGATTGGTGGGGCCGTTAGACATCACCCCATGAATATTAAGCGTAATAGGTGCGGAGATGTCCTGGCTGATGGTAGCACCGGCGGTATTGACGCTTGGGGATGCCGGGCTGGTCACTTGAGACGCTGCCGCCGATGGATTGGGCGGTGTAAGGGTGATCTTGGCTAAAGGTTTGAGGTCTTCTACAGCCCTGGTTTTAAAACTGGGCAAGGTCTTTTTATTCATCAATTTATTGATCGATGTCATGGCCCAACCCTTGAACCCGGGGAAATAGGTGCCTACCTGTTTGTAGAGAAACCAAAAAGCCCCTCCGGAGATCGCCAAAGCGCAGATAAAAGCAAGAATGGATTTGGCCATGTTCCTTTTATAATGAAGATGCTCGACGGGCTTTTCCTCGGATTGCTTTTCAGGAGAGTTCGAATAAACATAGTCACTGCCCGTTTGCTCGGGTGCCCCTGCGCCTTGCGCCGGAGTTGTATTGGGCTTGGGATTCCGCCCTTCCTGTACTTTTTTTAAAGCGTCATGAATGATACTCATAGGAGGCAGTCAGGATTTCCTTGGCACTTTCTTCTACCAGGTTACGGTCAATAGTGAACGTTTCTCTTGTAAATCCGGCCAGCAAGGCACGGTCGCAAATGACATTGATGACCCTCGGCGTCCCTTTCGAAATTTCGTAAATAGCATCAATGGCCCGCGGGGTGAACATAAGCTCAGGGCATGCTCCCGCGATCCTCAGACGGTGATTGATATATCGTCCCACTTCTTCTTTCTGTAAGGGGAGGATGTGGTAATTCACGCTCACGCGCTGGGTCAGCTGGCGCAGTTCGGGCTTTTTAAGTTTTTCGCTTAACTCCGGCTGGCCGACCAGGATGATCTGCAGCAGTTTCTCTTTTTCCGTTTCCAGATTTGACAAGAGCCTGATCTGTTCCAGCTGGCGGATGTTAAGGTTCTGGCATTCGTCGATGACGACCGCCACATTATTGCCCTTGCCCGACTCTTCGACCAAGAACAGGGTGATGGCCCCGATCAGGTCCAGCTTGGTTTTCTTGACATAAGAGATCCCCAGGTCATTGATGATCATCTGCAGCAATTGCAAGTCCGAGAAATCAGGGTTTAAGATCAGGGCGGTCTTGACAGACTTGTCCAGGCGGTTAAGCAGGGTACGGCAAAGCGTTGTTTTGCCCGTTCCTATTTCTCCGGTGATGACGATGATGCCCCGGCGCGAAGAAATGCCGTAGATCAAGTGGCTGAAAGCTTCCTCGTGGCGTAAGGCAGGGAAAAAGAATTCGGGGTCTGAGGTAATGTTGAAGGGATGCTCTTTAAAGTGGTAAAAATCTTTATACATTACCTTGAATATACACAAATGTTTTGACATAATCAAGCCATGATTGTAAAAACTGAGGGAATTGTGCTCAAGACGTTTGACTTCCGGGAAACCAGCCGGATCGCCACCTTCCTGACAAGGGATTTCGGCAAGGTCAAAGGGGTCCTGAAGGGCATCCGCAAAGACCCCAAGAAATTCGGCTCCAGCGTCGACAATTTCTCCTTGAACGAGATCGTCTATTACCAATACCGCAACAGCGATATCCATTTGATCAGCCACTGCGATATGAAGGATTTCTTTTCAGGCCTGCGCCGTGACCTGGAGCGCATGACCGCCGCCAGCTATGCCTCGGAGCTCATCGATACCCTGATGCCGGTGGAAGACGAAAATTGGCAGATATACGATCTCATGCAGGCCTTTCTCAAGTCTTTGCAGACAACGGAAGATGTGGCCAGGCTGGTGCAGAATTTTCAGATCAAGATCCTGTCCTTGTCCGGTTTCAAACCCCATTTAGAGGCCTGTGTGCGTTGCAGCGGGGAAGTGGCGCCTTCGCCCCGTTTCAGCCTGCGCTTAGGCGGGCTTTTGTGCGCCACGTGCAAAGATCTGTCGCAAGAAGCCACTCCTATTTCCCTGGGGGCCGTGGCGTCCATCCTGCATATTCAAAAGAACAACTGGGATACCGCACTGCGTTTAAAGATGCCGCCTTTCATCAAGAAAGAGCTCAAGTTCGTCCTGAACCATTTTTTGGTATTCCATTTTGAACGCCATCTGCGCTCGACGAGATTCCTGTCTTAAGAAAAGTTCACTCAGGGAGAATGGCCTGGACGGTTTCCAGCAGGGCCTGGATATTAAGAGGCTTGAGGAGATAGGCCTTGACCCCATGTCGTTTGAACAACGGCATGGTTTCCTTCAAGGAGCTTATGACAACGATGGGCACCTTGGCAAGGGAAGGGACGTGTAATTTTTCCGAAATGAAAGTATAGCCGTTCATATTCGGCATCTGCACATCCAGCAGGATCAGATCCGGTATTTTATTTTGTAATATTTCCAGGGCCATCTTTCCGTCCTGGGCGGTGATGACCTCATAGCCGTGGCCTTGGAGGGTATGTTGAATAAGTCCCAGGACAACGGGATCGTCATCTACAGACAGAATGCATTTAGGCATGAAGTTTTTCCTTAGTTATTTTGATTCTATTGTTTAAAAAATGAGAGGTTTTGTCAATAAATATTTAGATTATTGATTGTATGTTCAACCTCTCTAATTTAAAATTAAACCAAGGATTTATGAAAAAGACCTTCTTTATATCTTTATTACTCTTGAGCGCACTGCCCATGCTCGGCTGTCAAACGGCGCCTGTAAGCCGGAACAGGACCTTCTTGGCCCAGGATATTGCCGCCAGTGCCGGTTTTACCAGGGAATATATCAAAGCAGGTGATTTCACACTGCTGACCTATCGAAGATTTGAAAAGAGATCGGATATCATTGATATTTACATTGAAGGCGACGGAAGGCCTGCCGCCCATGACCCGACACCGTTGGACCCTTTGGCCCTGAGACTGGCCGTACTGGACCCTGCGGACAATGTGGCCTATATTGCAAGGCCGGGCCAGTATCCGCTGTCCAGTATATTAGAATGTGATCCGAAGTATTGGTCAACGTATAGGTTTGCACCGGAAGTCATCGATTCTATTAATAAGGCCATTGATCTGGAAAAACAAGTGGCCCATGCCCGGCATGTTAAGATCATTGGTTATTCCGGCGGCGGTGCCATTGCTGTTTTGGCCGCTTCCAAGCGCGATGATGTCATGTCCATCCGCACAGTGGCGTCGCCTTTGAAAAGCTCTCTCTTGGGATCGCTTGATCCCAAGGATGCGGCGATGGACATAGCACAAATCCCACAGCGCCATTTTGTTGGCTCCAGGGACCGCGTGGTGCCCCAGTCTATCGTATGGTCCTTTGTACAACAGGAGGGCGAAGAAACTGCCAACCGTGTGACCATTGTCAAGGGCGTTAGCCACACCGATGGCTGGGTCGAGCGCTGGAAATATCTGCTGTCCCTTTCTCCCTCATAAATTTTAAGAGGAATGATATGCTCACCATATGTTTCCTGATCATCTCAAATATTTTTATGACCATTGCCTGGTATGGCCATTTAAAGTTTAAGAGCTCACCTTTGTACCTGGCGATATTGGTCAGCTGGCTGATCGCTTTTTTTGAATATTGTTTTCAGGTGCCGGCCAACCGTTACGGATATGGCACGTTCACCGGAGCACAGCTGAAGACCATCCAGGAAGTGATCACGTTGATCGTTTTTGCGGTATTTTCCGTGGTATATTTAAAAGAACCTTTAAAATGGAATTACCTGGTGGGTTTTTTCTTTTTGGCCGTTGCTGTTTTTTTTGTGTTTAAGAAATTTTAAAACGCGGAGCCCTGCTAATGAAGTGCCGTTTCACCTTAGTGTTGCTCCTTCTTTGTGTTCTTCTGATGACATCCTGCCAGCAGTCCATCGACAATCGTCAGTCTACCGGTACCACGGTGGTTTGCTTCGGGGACAGTCTCACCGCCGGCTATGGTTCAAGTCCCGGCCACGATTATCCGACCCTTCTTAGCAAAAAGATAAGTTACCCTGTCATTCATGCCGGAGTACCGGGCAATACGACCAGGGACGCCTTGCAGAGGCTGAAGACGGATGTGCTGGCCCATGATCCCAAACTCGTCATCATCACCTTGGGAGGCAATGATTTTTTCCAGGGAATGCATAAAGAAGAGACCCTGGCCAACATGACCGCGATCATCGAACGTATTAAAGCGCAGGGGGCCATGGTTGTGTGGGTAGAGGTCAAGGTGGGTGTTTTGGGTGATCCGTACATCCATGATTTTAAACTTCTGGCCGACCAGGAGCACATTTTGCTGATAGCGGATATTCTAAACGGCATCATTGACCGCCCCCAGTATAAGTCCGACCAGATCCATCCCAATGACGAAGGCTATCAGGTCATGGCCGACCGCATTTATCAGCAGATCAAAGGATATTTGTGACCGTAATATTATTACTCTTCATTCTTTTAACGATTTGCACCAGGGGATAAAGTCCTTGGTACAGCCATTTTATAGATTTAATCCATCTCTGATCGTAACTTCAATAAAATCCCCTTTAATAATTGGTAAAGTACTCGTTGAGAAATAACGCTTATATTTATTTTCCTCGGGACCGAGATCCAAAATATGGTATCCTAATTCCTTTTGTGAGGAAATGAGATTTTGCCATATCATCAATCCTGGGGAGAATTTTTTAAAATCAGGATTAAAAGAACAAACTAAAGAATGCAGGATCCCCTGGTGCCTTATTCCAAAGTAAGCTGCCAAAAGATCGTTCCCTGCGTATAGTGCAGAAAATACTCCGTCAATTGAAGTCTGGTTCGAAAAACAAAAATATTCCAGAAGTTCTGTAGCTAATTTCGTCCAACTTGTATCACGGTTATGCTGTACGGATTTCCAGAATAACATACGATGCAACACATCTATATCATTACATATTGGAACAAAATGAATTGGCCCAAAATTTGATTGGATCAACCTTTTTTTTCTTGCTAAACCTCCAAATTTAACCTTTCCATCCTTTTTAGAAAGCAAGTATTCTTTGTAACCGCTACTTAGGTCAATACGCATTGACTCACAAGCTTCAAGCTGCCTTCGTTTTGATCGTATATTCTCAAAATCTACTAAAGCATTGTAATGCCATGAACTTATGCCAATTTTATTCATGATCATATTGATATCCCAATGATAAGACTTGGGACCGATGATGGCCTGGTAATCACAAAAATCAATTGTTTGGGCGATAGATGAGGCTTGATCCCTTAAATATGGCAAAAAACCTGTTAAGCCATTATTATCGTATAACAAGGCAACATAAACGTCAGGACAAAATTTTCCAACTGTTATAAAAAGATCAGGATGGAAGCAAGGCCCTGCTAAATCTGGGTTAGAAACCTGGATCTCCAACCAGCGTTGTTTCATGCCCTCAGATAATTCTGTAATAGGGATCACGTCAATGCGCATTTTGATCTAAGCCCTTCCACAAGAAAATTAATTTAAATAGCTTTGTTAAAGCCAGACTTTTATTTTAGAAAGGAACAAAAAAGAATCAATTATACTGAGGTATAACAGGCGGTTTAATTATGATCAGAGGGTAGGGTTTCAGCTGAGGAGCAACAGATTTGAGTTGTTTGGTCTGTGTTTGTGAGGTATGAAGAAATTCAGATTGTCTTACTGGTGAGCGTAGGTGTAGACCCATTTAGCATAAATAATCTTCAGCTTCATTTTTATCCCTAGACGTATTACCCTACGCGTATCTTTGTTCATTATACCCCAGTACAATTGCTTCATTTTAGTCCATCCCTACAATAGGATCATGCCGCTAGAGAAATTAGAGCCTAACGATGGTGTTTCAGTTTCTTCAGACAGCAAGCAGATCTATATTTTAGATGACGATGAGTCAATTCGTCGTTCTCTTAAAATGCTTCTGGTTAGTTATGATTTTGCAGTGGAGACTTTTTCTTCTGCAGAGGAATTCTTTAGTGATGTGAGTAATAAGGCTACAGGGTGTTTGATCTTGGACATTCATATGCCGGGAATAAATGGATGGGACACACAGCAAAGACTTACGAAAGAAGGCTATAGCCTTCCATTTATTATTATTACGGCGGATAAGGATGACCGTTTTAAAGAACAAGCTTTAGAAGCAGGGGCAGTGGGATTTTTACAAAAACCATTTGAGGGCCACTATCTCCTTCATATGGTTAATCAAGTGTTTAATAAGACAAAATAAGGAAGATATTTATGAGAAATGAAATGTTATCAATTTATCAAAACAAACAATCAGACGAACCTTATTACCCAACTTTAAAGCAGTATGGATCGGAAATCAATAGGCTAACTGGAGATAGGAGAAAAATATGACAGTAAGAATATTACAAATTTTGGTTTGTACCGTTTCACTTGTTTCCCTTCAAGGGTGTTTTTCATTGCATAGTACGACCGTTCGTGACAATCCCCCTACGCAAACCACAACAGTTTATCACCATCCAGGGGATGAAACGGTAACGACAACTCATTAAAGAAAACTACCGAAGCAAAAGGGTAGGGGGTCTTCAACATCAAAACAGGAGAACGATATGGATGGTCAAATGGATAAAGTAAAAGGACGTGTTAAACAGGCCGTAGGTGACTTGACTCACAACAAGCGGTTAAAAACCGAAGGTAAGTTGGATGAGATCCGTGGCACTGTCAAAAATAATATTGATAAAGCGGCAGATACATTAAAAAAGCAGGTTTGAATTCATAAAGTTATGGAAGAAATTTGAAGAATAACCAACTCAAATAAAACGGAGAAAACTAATGTCTAATGAAACTTTATTGCTATTTGTAGTGATTGCTTTGGTCGTCTTTTCTTTGCCTAACTGGCCGTATAGTAAATCATGGGGATACAGACCAACAGGTGTCTTAACAGTTTTGTTAGTGGTCTTCATTGTTTGGGCCGTTGCAGATGGAAGGCCCTTATTTAGGCATTCATTAGGACATGATATTAGGGCAACGGGGCAAGATGTTGGAGATTCTGTAAGGCATGGCCTTAATAATTAAAAAAAATGATAAAAGAGAGCCCGAAATTCAAGAAAATTGTCGAAGAAGTCATGCACAAATATAAACATGGCCACTTAAAAAGTGGTAATAGCGGAAAAACTGTAAAAAATAGAAAACAGGCCATCGCCATCGGGCTATCCGAAGCTCGACAAAATAGTTAATACCAGCATCTTGATATATATTTTAAGAATTTTGGATTATACCTCGGTACAATTGATTCATTTTAGGCTTATCCTTAAAATACAAATAGTAGCGTTCTTCAATAAAGGATTGAAAAATGGATGAAGAAAAGAATGTTTGTGATCGGTGCGGGTATCTTGAATGCATTTGTACTTAAGGAATAGATCTTTGTATCTAAAACCGAAAGACAGGGGTCTCAAATCTTAGTAATCAAAACAGGAGAATGATATGAAGAAGTTTTTATTATTTGTATTACTTGGTTTATCTTTATCAGTATCATTAACGGGTTGCAATACGATCCATGGCGCAGGCAGAGACGTAGCGGATACGGGCCACAATATTGAACACGCCGCTAATTAGCATCTAAAGTATTGGATTTGCGCGTTCGAAAAAATGTTAATTGAGCGAGTTTCCGTACCTTCCACGTTCATAAACTTAGGTACTTTTTCGAACGCGCATTATTTTTAGGAGAGATTATGGCCAGGATAGGAGTTTTGATTGATAACAAATTTGAGGATTCAGAATACAGCAAACCTGCTAAAGCATACAGAAAAGCAAAACATGAACTTATTCATTTAGGGGTTAAAAAAGGAACCGTTAAAGGAGAAAAGGCGGGTTTGAAGGTAAAAGTAGAAAAGGCGGTAACCAATGTGGCTGTTGGTGATTTAGATGCTTTATTCATACCTGGTGGATATTCTCCAGACCAACTCAGGAGCCATGATGAAGTAGTCACTTTCGTGAAAAAATTTGCTGCAACAGGTAAACCCATTTTCTTCATTTGTCATGGTGCGCAGCTTTTAATTACTGCAGACATTTTAAAAGGACGCAGGGTTACAGGTTGGAAGTCAATTATTCAGGATATTAAGAATGCCGGTGCTGAGTATCTTGATGAGGAAGTGGTGGTTGATGGAAATTTTGTTTCGAGCCGGTGTCCTGCGGATATTCCGGTATTTATCGAAGCTTCATTGGATAAGCTTAAGTAATTAATATTAAAGGCAGTATTTAAGGAAGAAATTTATGATGATAAAACCAAAGATACATAAAGCGCTTAATAAACAAATAAATATGGAATTCAGTGCTTTTTATTCCTATTTATCCATGGCCGCGTATTTTGAGTCTCATCACTTGTCCGGATTTTCTGAGTGGTATAAAGTTCAATCAAATGAAGAATTAAAACATGCAATGAGAATATACGAATATATTATTTCTAGAGGCGAAAAAGTTATTTTAACGGCCATTGAAGCGCCGGTAACTGAATGGAAGTCTTTTTTGTCCGTTTTTGAAGCGGCTTATGCGCAGGAGTTAAACGTAAGTGACCGGATCAATGAACTTGTAGATCTTTCAAAAAGCGAACACGATCATGCCACGGAGGTCATGTTGCAGTGGTTTGTTACGGAACAAGTTGAGGAAGAGGACTCAGCCAACAATAATATCGAGAGATTTAAGTTCCTTAAAAATAACACAGAAGGGATAGAGGCCCTTGACCGGGAACTTGGTGCGCGAAAATTAACTTAATAATTTTATAGAAAGGATTTATATGGCATACACATTACCAAAACTCAATTATTCGTACGATGCTCTTAAGCCGCATATTGACGCCCGGACCATGGAAATACATTACACAAAACATCATCAAGCTTATATTGATAACCTTAATAAAGCCATCAAGGGCAAAGTTGATTTAGAAAGTAAAAGTGTTGAAGAATTGATATCTGATCTCAAAGTAGTGCCAGAAGATATCCGTACTCTCGTACGTAATAATGGTGGAGGCCACGCCAATCACTCTTTATTTTGGAAAGTGATCGGCCCCAAAGCTGGAGGTGAGCCTGTGGGTGAAGTCGCATCTGACATCGAGAAGACCTTTGGTTCATTTGATGCCTTTAAAGATAAATTCGCGCAAGCAGCTATGACACGTTTCGGATCTGGCTGGGCTTGGCTTTCGGTCGCTCGTGACGGCAAGTTAGAAATTTCCTCTACGGCAAATCAGGATAGCCCCGTTATGGAAGGCAAAACACCTCTTCTAGGGATTGATGTCTGGGAACATGCCTATTATTTACATTATCAAAATCGTCGTGCCGATTATATTGCAGCATTTTGGAATGTGGTCAATTGGAAGGAAGTTGAGCGGATTTCGGAGAGCTTATCTAGTGTTAAAAAGTAATGGATCAATTATAAAGTCTCAGCCTTTTTTACCCAGCAATATTCGTATAATTTAATTAACTAATCTGTCCAAACCTCGTTGATCTCAGCGACTGGGTCGGTGTCAACGTGCGTGAAGGAATGCGGCTTGACGTCGAATTTCTTATGGGTGGGATGATGGATCTGCTGCACGATGCTCTGGGCCAGGGACTTACCGATGGTTTTGATGGAGCTCAAGTGGCCTTCCGTAGTTGTCTTTAGATCTGCGATCGTATGATAGCCATGCTTAAAGAGGATGCGCGCCCGGATACGGCCTACACCTTCCAGGCCGGCCAACTCCAGTAATTCATTTTTGATCCCGTAACGCACCCGGCGCCGCAGTTCTTCCAGTTCAAAGGTCAGTTGTTTATAGTGAAGCAGTTGGGCGACCATGCCCGCGGCGTAAAGCAGCCATCCGGCGGATTCCACATGGCGGTAAATATCACCGGGCCCTACGTTGAAATCATCGCACATGGTCTCTTCCTTTTCCTCTTCGATCCAGCGGGACCATAACCACATGGTTTTGATCGTGGCATAATACGCGTAGGCATCCTGCAGCATGGAAAGATCCTGGGGCGTTATGATCAATTCGCCCTCGATCTTGTTCGCCAGATTCTCCAGTTCCTCGTAATCGCTCTTGCCCACACTTAAAAGTTCACTGTCAGGACAGCAGGTGAGCATGTGCAAAAGGCCGTAGGTGGAAATTGATTTGCCTTCATGGACCTTGGTCAGGCCTTCGCGCAAAATGAGGCTGGTCACAGGATCGATGTAAAGGCGGCTGGTGATGTTGCCAAAAGGGGTGGTGAAATATTTAAAGCCGCTTTTGTCGATAAAGCCTTTTTTGTGCAGGAAATCGAAGATATCGCTGACCATGCTGACTAAATTATTCCCTTGTTTCTGGTAAGAAAGGAAGGTGTGGTTCAGGAAATCAAACATGCTGTTGACATCATGCACATAACCCGCGGCGATAGAAGAGAGGATATGGATGCGCATGGCTGATTCAGAACCGAGCTTCGAGGTCACGGGTTCAGGTTTGGCCAGGATGAAGCGTTCGAAAAGCGTATTTTGTTCCGAAAGGGATTTGGCCATGAGCACCGCCTCCCCGTAGTCATCATATTGGGGGCGTCCGGCGCGGCCGGCGCATTGCTTGTATTCCGAGATGGAAATGTATACCGATCCCAGGCCGCTGGCATAACGTTTGCAGTCGCGGATGATGGCGCGTCTGGCCGGAAGATTGACACCGGCCGCGAGCGTTGGTGTCGAGCAGATGACCTTGATGATATTCCTTTTAAAATGGTCTTCGATCAAATGGCGTTGCTTGGGAGTGAGTCCCGCGTGGTGAAAGGCACAGCCGTGTTTGACGATATCCGCCAATTTTTTGCAGACCTTGGTGGCCGCGTGGTCTTCGCTGATCTCAAGGGAAAGCTTATTAAGGATCTCTTTTTCTTCGTCTTTGAGCAAGCCCGTGACCGAATGGCATAATTCACGCGCCGCCGCCTGGGCGCTGCGCCTGGAATTAACAAAGACCAAAACCTGCCCGCCGCCGCGCAGGGTGTCCATGGTAAGTTTGTTCAGATCTTCGTCAGCCTCTTCCTTGACCAGACGGATGGAATCATTGTTGAACATGATCCTTTCATTAAAGTATACGCCTTCTTTGAGAGGGATAGGACGCCAATGGCTCAAGGCTAGGTTCGCATTCAACCAGCCGGCCAGCTCTTGCGCATTGCTGATGGTCGCACTGAGGGCCAGGATCTGGATATCCGGTTTTAATTGCTTGATGCGGGCTGTGAGGATCTCCAGGGTCGGTCCCCGGGATTCATCATCGATAAAATGGATCTCATCAAGGACGATCACGGATAAAGAATTGATCAGCCATCCGGCCTTGGAACGAAGCAGGGAGTCAACCTTCTCAGCCGTGGCGATCAGGATCTGATAGCGGTCCAAATATTTGCTGGGGGAATCAAGGTCTCCGGTGGCAATGCCGATCTTGATGCCCAGAGATTCATATTTTTTTCTAAAGTCATTGTATTTTTCACTGGCCAGGGCCTTAAGAGGGGCGATGTATAACGCTTTACCGCCTTCCTGGAGGATGGATTTGAGCATGCATAATTCGGCGATCAAGGTCTTGCCTGCAGCCGTAGGCACAGCCATGACCAGGTTCTTTTTATCCAATACCCCTTTACGGATGGCCTCAGCCTGCGGGGGATGCAGGGTGGTGATCCCAGAGGCTGTCAACACATCAATAAATGACTGCGAGAAGGAGTGCTTGATTAAAAGTTCTTTGAGGTCCATTCTTGATTTTGTAACATAAATTATGGTGACACACAACTTAATTCATTAAGCATTTATAGTGACATAATTGCCGGGGTATTGTGCCTTGGCGCTTATTGTAGTAGAATCTATACTCAATAATTAATAATGAATGATTATTATGCGTATTGTTATTCAACGAGTAAAGGAAGCACAGGTCAAAGTCGCAGGCAAGACGATTGGCCAGATCGGCCGTGGATTGCTGGTTTTCTTGGGTGTCGGGCAGGGCGACAGCCGCCTGGGTGCGGAATATCTGGTAAAAAAAGTTACGGAATTACGCATTTTTGAAGATGAACAGGGTAAAATGAACCTGTCATCTGCAGAAGCGGGTGGGGCATTTCTGGTTGTTTCTCAATTCACCTTGTACGGCAACTGTGATAAAGGCCGCAGGCCTTCTTTTGACCAGGCCGCTGATCCGGCGCAAGGTGAAGAGCTGTATAATTATTTTGTGGCGCAATTAAAAGCCGCGGGTGCAAAAGTCGAGACAGGACAATTCAGGGCTATGATGGAAGTTTCCCTGATCAACGATGGTCCGGTGACATTCGTTGTTGACAGCAAATAAATATGACGGCCATCATTGATACTCATGCGCATATCGACGAGCTCGAAGATCTATCCGGCGCCTTAAGCCGTGCCTCTTCGGCCGGGGTCAGCGATATCGTGGCCGTGAGTGTTGATCTTGCGTCGATGGAGAAGTTGGTGGCCATCGCCTCCCAATATACGGCACCTAAGATACATGTAGCATTGGGCGTCCATCCCGGTAAAGTAGATCCAAGCGTTGCAAAGCAGGCTTTTGATTTTATGCGCGCCCACATCAAGATAGCTTGTGCCATCGGAGAAACCGGCCTGGATTATTGGTATAAATGGGTGCGTAAGGACGAAGAACAGCGCCGGAAACAAAAAGATTCTTTTGAGTTTCATTTGGGCCTGGCGAAGGAATTTGACCTGCCCATTGTGATTCACAGCCGCGGCGCTTGGGCCGATTGCCTGGAGATGGCCAAGGCCTCCGGCGTCAAGCGCGCTTTGTTCCACTGGTACAGCGGCCCGGTGGATGTGCTTGATGGAGTTCTAGAAGCTGGTTTTTATGTGTCAACCGGCCCAAGTGTCGCTTATAGCCCTGAATCACGTCGGGCCATGACCCATGCCCCCCTGGAAAGGATCCTGGTTGAAACGGACACGCCGGTCACCTACAGGGATGGAGAAATTCCCTTTAAGTCCGAACCCAGGGATGTGATCAGGTCCTGGAAGGCCCTTGCAGAGTTAAAAAATTTGGATGAACAAACAACCTTAGGACAATTGAATAAGAACGCAAAAGAGTTCTTTAGGATCTGATATGAAAAAAAAGATCATTTGGATGTTTTACATTTTAGTCGGCCTGCTTACCGGCTTTTGGATCTGGAGCCAGCGTCCGGGCCTGGCCATAGACCGGGTTTTCCCATCCCAGCCGCTGATTTTTGCGCGCCTGGCCAATGTGGAGAAGCATGTCAACCAATGGGTCAATTCGGATTTCGGTAAAAATATAGCGGCCATTGATCTGCCTGAAGTGTTGAGCCGCAATAATTTTTCTTCCAAAGATGTCAGCGACCTGAAACATTGGCAGGAGAACCTTGCGGGGTTCTGGAACAATCCTTTGATCAAGAAGTTTTTAAGCAAGGAAGTGGCTGTCGGCGTTTGGCGGGAGGATGATTCCTACCAGGTCTTGTTTGCTTTGCGACTGACTTTTTCGACGAGGATAGCAGAATTATTGGGCCAGCTTTCCCATCATTGGGGCGATGATATCACCATCACCCAAGAGCGCTACCGTGGGCGCACCATCAACCATATTTTCCTTAAAAAGCAGGGGATGGGGGTGGCCTATGTGCGCGTCAGGGACCTTTTGATCCTGACACCTGAGTCCTTTGGGGACCTTCAGCAGGTGGTGGATGTTTACCAGCATAAACGCCTGGCTCTTCGGGATGACCCTTCGTTTGATCTGGTCCGGCGTAATTCTTATCCGTCCTCCGATGGTTTGGCGTACATCAATTTTGCCTACAGTTCAAGTCTTTGGCGGGGAGAGATGGATGCCAAGCTGAATATGTTCGGATATAAAGCCGAGGCCTTTCCGGTCTACGGTTTCTCATATAAGCCGGGGGCCATCAGCAAATACAAGATCATGGTGGGACTGGATAAAAAATATATGCCGGGAGATATGCAAAAGATGCTCTCTTGTCCGGCGCTGGCTAACGATACCATGAAATTAGTGCCGGCCGATGCCATTTTATACAGCTGGGGAGGATGCTATGATTTTGAGCAATCCTGGGATGCGGCCAAAAAGAGGCTTGCTCTTGACCCGGAACTGGACCAGACCGTTGGTTTATTGAAACATAAGCTCGAAAGACACTTTAAATTCAGCATCAAAAAAGACCTTTTACCGGTCCTGGGCCACGAGATCGGCGGCTACCTGACGGATGTCGATATGCAGGGCAAATATCCCTTTCCCCGTCTTTTAGTTTTTGTTAAGATCAAAGATCGGGCCAAGGCAGAGGATATATTGAGCAGGCTGGCCCAGAATCCCTTCGCGCCCCTGCAAAACGAAGAATACGAGCATGTGCCCATCCATTATTTTCCGTTGTCCATGGGGACCAACATGGACCCAGGCTATGGCTTTTTAGGCGATTATTTGCTGGTGGCCACGTCAAGGCAGCTTATCAAGAGGTCCATCGATGCCTACAATGATTCCCTGAGTTCCATCGTTTCCGACAATGCGATAGAGCAGTTGGGCTTAGGGGTAGGAAGCAAGTTCCATTCCGTGACGTTAATGAAGACCGCTGAATTATCGCGCCGTGCCCAGGATTTCCTGGGGTGGGCTGATAAATACCTGTCCGGCCAGGTTTCCATGGCCGCGGCCTACAAACAGGATGGCAACAATAAAAAGCATGAACTGGATGAGGCCATTGCAGACAAGAGCGCCGAGCTCGTGCTGGCGCGAAAGAAATTGACCCAACTTAAGACCACTTCTTTATCGGTCGTCAATCTCGAAGATCCTGGCGCCGTTGGCGGGGCCATTGCCAATCTTAGCCGCGAAGAAGATATCCTGCGCGATGATATTGCCCATTACACGCAGCAAAAAACGGAACTGGCCCGCCTTTTGGATAATTACATGCTGGGTGCCCAGTCCGCCAAATTGACCATGTATAACATGGACAATGTGGTTTCGCTGGTCTTAAAAGGCCTGGAATCCATCAATGCCCAGTCAGTCACTGTTCGTTTTGAAGATAAGATGTTGGAGACGGAATTTCTCGTAAAATGAACGAGCCAATGCCTCCGTCGTGGGTATTTTTTTAATATGTATAAAATAGTCCATAAACAAGTCATTGCCCAGGATATCAAGAAAATTGATATCGCAGCCCCCTTGATCGCGTCCCATGCCTTGCCCGGGCAGTTTGTCATGGTCACACCGGTCAAGGGTGAAAGGGATATTCCCTTGACCATTGTTGACAGCGACGGGAGACGCAGTACGATCTCTTTGATCGTGCATGAAGTGGGTTCTTCCAGCCGCCAATTGGGCCAGTTGTCCATCGGCCAAGGTCTTTATCAGATGGTGGGGCCTTTAGGCAAACCTGCCCAGATCGACAAGGTGGGCCTGGTCATTTGTGTTGCTACCGGCATAGGTGCCGCCCAGATCTTGCCGGTGTGCCGGGGATTAAAGAAAAAGGGTAATAAGGTCATTGGCATTATCGGTGCCAAATCCAAAAAGGTGCTGATGCTGGAGTCACAGATGAGGGTGCTATGTGATGAGATCTACATCACCACCAACGACGGCAGCTATGAGCGCAAGGGCCTGGCTACGGAACTTTTGAGAGAGTTGTTGAAAAAATATAATGTCCAGCGGGTCTATGCGATCGGTTCTGCGGAAATGATGCAGGCGGCCGCTCAAATGACCCGGGAACGTAACATCCCTTTAAGGGTGACCTTAAATCCTCATATGATCAATGGATTGGGAATATGCGGTTCCTGCCGGGTCAAGATCGGCACAGAGACCCGGCTGGCTTGTGTGGACGGGCCCGAATTCGACGGGCAAGGTGGATTAACAGGATCTG
>Ga0265338_10005318_pt1 | contig 16856 bp, 12 predicted proteins | sample 42126metaG_FD_193579 | JGI IMG/M metagenome (GOLD analysis project Ga0265338, IMG submission 193579) | Rhizosphere microbial communities from Carex aquatilis grown in University of Washington, Seatle, WA, United States - 4-21-26 metaG | ecosystem: Host-associated > Plants > Roots > Rhizosphere... | reverse complement strand
ACCCAACTTGTACCGCACCCAACTTGTAGCGCCGACCTCCCGGTCGGCTGTCGCGCGGACATCCTTGTCCGCGCCCGTTATCTCTCCGCCGCACTCAACTCCGCGTCGTCCACTCCGCCGTCATCCTGGAAACCACGCCGTCATCTCTGAGCGGAGCGGCGCGCTTTTTGCGCCGCGGTGTCTTTGCCTTTGCCCTTGCTTTTCTTGCTGTCATTCCCGCAGGGAATCTGCTTTTCTCCGTGTTCGGAACCCTGGGAATCCCCGGTTCTCAGTCTTTTGAGGAACCCGGCGGAGAAATGCAACTTCAGCCTAGCCGCCCACCCCCGTCAATCCAACGGTCATGCAGCGAACGGCAATATAAGCCAGCGAACGGCGCCAGACAGCCGATTAACGGCGAAGCAACATCCTCCGGTCGGAGCATAACCCCCTTCTTTTTGTGAGACATCAATCGGCGGAAAGGCCCCCGGACATCGGCCGTGCCCAACATCACATCACCGGCTCGTTTCATGGCGCTTAAATAGACGGGAAGTCTCGCGCTGCTCAGCTGCTGGCCAATACTGTCCCAGCATCTTCCGTCAATTCATCCGCTTTCCTCAGCCAGCGCAAGGGGCTCCGAATCGGAGCCGGTTTCGCACCGTCGCGCATGCGAAATCCGGGCCAATCCACGTGCGCTGAGGCTGTCCATGAAAAACCGTTCGCACCTCCTTCCGGCGATCTTCGCCATTCCGGCCTTGCTGATATCCCTCGCATTTCAGTGCTCCTCTGCCTCTGCGCAGGTCCCTTGGATTTGGGTCACCGGCGCCGATCCAGCCAAACTCCCCTCCGCAGACCTTTGGGGAGCCCCAGGAGTTTACGGCACCCAGGGAGTGGCCGCACCCGGAAACACCCCCGGAGCACGATATCTTGGTGCCACGTGGACAGACTCAGCGGACAATTTGTGGCTCTTCGGCGGCTTTGGAGTCGATATAAACCAGAATCTCGGAATGATGAACGACCTTTGGATGTTCAATCCTTCAACACAGCTTTGGACCTGGTTCGGAGGCAGCCCCAAACTTACTTGCGGATCAGTTGTAGGGGCGTATTGCACCCAGCCCCCGGTGTACGGCACCCAGGGCAAGCCCGACCCGGGCAACACACCTCCCGGAAGCGATTGGGCCACGACTTGGGTGGATCCAAAAGGGAAGCTTTGGCTCTTCGGAGGCGAGACGATCGCACTGCCCGCTTGCTGCGATTACCTGAATGACTTGTGGGTCTTTGACCCCTCCACGCTCGAGTGGACATGGGTTGCAGGAAGCGGCTCCGTCCCGGCTTCGCTAAGCGAAGCGGGGCCTCCCTCGGTCTTCGGAACCATGGGAACCCCAGCGCCCGGCAACACCCCGGGCGGCCGAATAGCCGGAACCGGCTGGACGGATTCAGCCGGAAATTTCTGGCTCGCCGCAGGTGTTGGATTCGACGGAAACGATAGTCCGGGACCCCGATTCGACATTTGGGAGTACGACACATCGCTGGGCCAATGGGCTTACATGGCTGGGTACGAGGGAGCTTTTCAGTTTATTCCAGGGCAATACGGGACGCTTGGAGCACCAACTCCCGGGGATACTCCCGGTGCGCGAAGCGAGGGAATGATCTGGGTCGACAGCGCATACAATTTGTGGTGGTTCGGCGGGGGCGGCGAAGATTCGCTCGGCCAATTGGGACTGCTGAATGACCTCTGGGAATATAACCTGTTCACCGGAAACTGGACCTGGGAGGGCGGGGAGACCAAGATCGAATGCACCTTGGGCGGCGGCCAAAGTAACTGTGGCTGGCCGGGCACTTTTGGCACCCAGGGTGTCCCCAGCGCGTCCAACATCCCCGGCGCTCAGGTGCTTGCCCAGACCTGGACCGACGATCTTGGGGACGTTTGGATGTTTGGCGGATGGGGATATGCAGAGTTCGATACCCCCGGTCCTCTAAACGATCTTTGGGAATACCAGCCGTTCTACAACTCGTGGACCTACGTGGCTGGCGGCATCGCACCCGGCCCCGGAAGTTCATACGGCTCACTCGGTCAGCCAGGATCGCCAGGAGGGCGACAGGGGCAGATGCAGTGGAGGGACGCCGATGGGACACTTTGGGTATTTGGCGGAAGTGGAGTTGGCGGTAACAACAGTGAAGGAGGATCGCCATTTACAGGCGAATTCCTGAACGACCTGTGGAGCTTCAAGCCTCCACCCTCCCTTCCCGCAGCGGCCACGCCCACCTTCAGCGTTTCCGGGGGCACCTTCACGGCGTACCCTACGCTCACCATTACTGACAGTTCTCCCGGCGCTGTCATCTATCTCACATCTGACGGCACCGCGCCAACGTCGTCCTCGCTCAAGTATTCAACTCCAATCGAAATCTTTACCTCGATGGAGATCCAGGCCATTGCTGTTGCCAGCGGCTATTCTCCAAGTCTTATCCAGTCGGCCGATTACGTCATCAACATTCCGCCCACCTTTGCGCTTTCGTCCAGCGTATCCGCTCTGACTATTAACTCCGGCGGCCAGGGCACTCTTACCCTCACCATCACCACAAAAAACGGCTTCAACTCCGCCGTCACATTCGCCTGCTCCGGACTGCCCACCGGCGCCACCTGCTCCTTCAATCCATCCAGCGTCACGCCGTCGATAAGCAGCTCTGCCACGACAACCCTGACCATCGCCGCCAGCGCCTCGGCCTCCGCCGCGCACCCAACCCGCAATCCGTTCCTGCCCGCTGCCGGCCTCACCCTCGCCGGCTGCCTTCTCGCCTTCACCCGCCGCCGCGCCCTGCGCCTCTGGCTAGTCCCTCTCGCCGCCCTCGCCGTCTTGGGCGCATTCTCAGCCTGCGGCGGCGGCGGCAATCCAGGCGGCGGTGGTGGCGGCGGCGGTGGTGGCGGCCCAACAACCGCAACCGTCACCGTAACCGCCACCTCCGGCAGCATCCACCAGTCCACCCAAATCACCCTGACTGTGAATTGACCCGGCTATCCGGCCATCCGGTTCAACCAAACGGCCGAGCCGGATAGGTCTTCTGAGGGTTGAGAGAAACTCCCGCAGCCCATACGCTCCCCGTCATGGCGAGCCAACAATGCACACGAAAGCACAACACGAAGTTTTGCGAAGCAAGCCTCTCCAGCATCTCGGAAGGCAATCGTGGCTCCGGATTTTGCTCGCCGGATGTTTCGTCGTTGGACTATGCACCCCTCAAGCTGGGCCTCAGGCACAGGCAGCGTGGACCTGGATCGGCGGAAGCAATGCGATTGACCAACCGGGGAACTACGGGACGCTTGGGAAGCCAAGCTCCGATAACCTGCCCCCGGGCCGCTGGAATGCTGCGGCTTGGACGGACAGGGACGGAAACCTCTGGCTTTTCGGGGGCTCCAGCTTTGAGGCTGCAACGGGCGGCATAGGAAACCTCGTCAACGACCTCTGGAAGTTCAGCCCAGCCACGAAGCAATGGACATGGATGGCAGGCAACAAGGTCGCAGAAACTGGGTCGCGCGGTGTCTACGGGACCAGGGGATCGCCCGGAAAAGACAACTGGCCCGGAGCTCGCACCCGCGCCCTAAGTTGGACCGATCTTGAGGGCAGCTTCTGGCTCTTTGGCGGAGCGGGTTACGACGCTATGGGCCATTCCGGCGACCTAAATGATCTCTGGGAATACGACCCCTCCAAACACGAATGGACTTGGGTGAGTGGAAGCGTCACGGTCGGTCCCAAAAGCGGTCGGCCCGGAGTATACGGGACCCTCGGGGTGTTCGCACGCGGAAACGCTCCTGGAGGTCGCGAGCAAGCAGTGGGCTGGAGAGATAGGGAAGGCAATCTCTGGCTATTAGGAGGAATCGGCTACGATGCCGAGGCGAATGTTGGGGCTCTCAATGACCTTTGGGAGTACCAACCCGCTCTCAACGAATGGGTCTGGATTGGAGGCAGCACCAATGTGCCGAAAAGCGTCGGCTGGCCCGGGGTGTATGGATCTCTCGGTGCGCACTCCCCTACCTTCGGGCCGGGAAGTCGCTCCGAATCCGCCGCATGGACAGACGAAAATGGCAATCTCTGGCTCTTCGGCGGAGGCGGATACGACAAGAATGGAAGCCCGGCCAACCTCAATGACCTATGGGAATTCAGTCACTCCTTAAAGGCGTGGATTTGGCAGGGAGGAAGCGACATTTCACTTGGGTGCTCCAAAAACAATTCGCCGATCCTCGATTGCAAAGGACAGCCGGGCGTCTACGGCGTACTTGGCGAACCTGCTCACGGAAACACCCCAGGCGGTCGCGCAGGCGCCGCCGCATGGAGAGACAGAAACGGTAACCTCTGGCTTCTTGGCGGACAGGGATTCGACTCGGCAGGGAACCGGGGCAGCCTCAATGATCTCTGGGAGCTCAATTCAGACACCCATGAGTGGACTTGGCTTGGCGGAAACTCCACTGAGAGTGGCTGCGGGCCTATTCCCGCAGGCGTTACGTTCTGCAATGGCCAGCCCGGAGTGTACGGAACGCTGGGTGCACGCAGTCCGAGCAACAAACCCGGGGCCCGCACCGGCGCGGCTGCATGGGTCGACCACCAAGGTAACCTCTGGCTTTTTGGCGGGTTCGGCGTCGGTCAAGCGGGAAGCGATGGTGTTCTAAGCGATCTTTGGGAATACCGCCAGGCCCCTACCGCCGCAACACAGCCGCGCACGCCACAGAGCATTCCGCCGGTCCATTCGCCGGTAAAACCGAAGCCTTCGACGCAACTGCCCCCGCAATTTCCGAACTAGTCTCACGGTTCCGGCCTGCCTACTGGTGCCACCTGCTCCTTCTCGCCCTCCAGCATCACGCCCGCCGGTAGCGCCATCAACACCACTCTCACCATCGCCGCCAGCGCCTCGGCCTCCGACGCGCGCCCAACCCGCAGTCCGTTCCTCCCCACCGCCGGCAGCATCCACCAGTCCACCCAATTCACCCTGACCATCAACTGACCAGGACCACTCCGGAATCGCGCTTCCCCCCAGAAGATCGGGCGAAGCTGCGCCGCTCATCGCAGCCTCATCGCGATGAACGGGCGCGCACCGTGTAGCGCTGGCCTCCCGGCCGGCTGTAGCGGGGGCCTCCCGGCCCCCGTCATGGCTCTTCCCCGGTGGCAGGTGGCCCTGATCTCAATGACCCCCAAAGCAAGCTGAGGGCGCCTCCGGTCCCTCGCTTTTGGGACCGGGGACGCTGGGGTCGGTGGGCGCGCTCCCGCTGGGCCGCCATCGACAATAATCGCACCTCTGCACACTCTATCTCGTTTTGATAGAACAATTTAACATTCATTCTGGCTAGCACGCCAGAATTCACCCCAAAGTGCACCGTCTATTGTGCAGAATCGGGCTGGAAATCAGGCTGGGAATTCTCCGGTCAGGCGTCCACCGGCAACAATATTCGTCATCTATTCGCCATCGGCGCAACAATCCAGCCTCCGCCGGCCTCCCAGCCCCCGTCATGGCTCTTCCCCGGGGCGGCAGCAGAAATCCGTGGTCCCCTAACGAAAATCTGGCTCCAAATGAAGTTTTTGATTGACAAACTAATATTATCTGATAATGTTGAACTAAACATCGCGAACTCAAGGCCGCTGCTCACCATCCCCAGTCATGCCCCTGGCCAGAGATCAGGATCGGAGGACACATTCCGTGCGAATCACCCAACGCAGGAAACTCTCCGCCCAAGGCCGGCCCCAGGCCGCACCCCCCTCCCTCCCAAAGGTAACCACCCTCACGCGGCCAATCCCGCCACCCGGCAAAGAAACAGCGAATCAACCACTGCAGAAACAGCTCGCATCTAACTGATTCCGCATCACATCGCCGTTTTTTATATTGGCGCACTCCACCCCGCCCCCCGCCCTCCTTCTATAATCGGAGGCTGCGGCGCCGGCTGCGGCTGCGCGCATTAGCATCGACCCCGCACCAAGTGACCTGAGGTTCCCTGGGAGGAGAAAAGATATCTATGGCGAGCGTTGCGCAGGACCTGCCGTTCGAGCAGAAGCTGGATCAGTTGGCCCGCGTGGCCATTGAAGTCGGGCTGGGCCTCCAGCGCGGTCAGGAAGTGCTGATGACGGCTTCGCTCGATGCGGTTCCGCTGGCGCGCCGCATCACGGAGCATGCTTACCGCGCCGGCGCATCCCTGGTCACCACGCTCTACTCTGACGACGAGACGGCGCTGATGCGCTTCCGCTACGCGCCGGACGAAGCCTTCGATCACGCGGCAGGCTGGCTCTACGACGGCATGGGCGCTGCCTTCCGCTCGGGGGCGGCGCGCCTGGCCATCACTGGGGGAAACCCGCTGCTGCTCTCAAACGAAGATCCGGGGAAGGTGGGCCGCGCCAACGCGGCGGTCTCAAAGGCGTACCGCCCGGCGCTGGAGCAGATCACGCGGCACGCCATCAACTGGACCATCGTGGCCGCCGCCACGCCAGCATGGGCCCAGGCCATGTTCCCGGACGACGATCCCGCTGTGGCGCTCAAGAAGCTGTGGGACGCCATCTTCAGCACCACACGGGTGACCGGCGATGATCCGGTGGCGGCATGGAAGGCGCACGACGCGGAGTTGCAGCGGCGCGCGGCGATGATGAACGAGAAGCGGTATTACGCCCTGCACTACCTGGGCCCGGGAACGGATTTCCGGCTGGGCCTGTCCGACGGCCACGTATGGATGGGCGGCGGAACCACGGCCGGCAACGGCATCTATTGCATTCCCAATCTGCCCACCGAGGAGATTTTCACAACGCCGCACAAGGATCGCGCCGAGGGCACACTGCGCGCCAGCAAACCGCTCTCCTACCAGGGAACCATGATCGAGGGGATCGAGGTGAGATTCGCGGAAGGGCGCATTGTAGAGGCGAAGGCCACCCGCGGGCAGGAGGTGCTGGAGAAGCTGATCTCCACGGACGATGGCGCGCGGCGGCTGGGCGAAGTGGCGCTGGTGCCGCAATCGTCGCCCATTGCGGCCAGCGGGCTGCTTTATCTGAATACACTCTTCGACGAGAACGCGGCCAGCCACATCGCGCTGGGCCAGGCCTATTCGTCGTGCATTGAGGGTGGCGAAAAAATGACGGCCGAAGAGCTGGCGGCACGCGGCGCCAACGAGAGCATGATCCACGTGGACTGGATGATCGGTTCGGCCGAGCTGGATATCGACGGGATTACGGCGACGGGCACGGCTGAGCCGGTGATGCGCCGCGGGGAATGGATCTAGGCTGGATGGCTTTTCGCCGGAGACTCCGGCGTGCTTCTCTTTGGTTGCCTCAGGCCAACCTGTTCCAGCATCCAAATGGTGTGCGGTAGATTGCGCCTCATACCTGGATTCATGGCGAATGCCCACGAAGAGAACAAGCTCATGCTGATTCGCAATGTGGTTTTGTTTCTGGCCCTGGCCGCAATGGCCGCCGCTTTAACGGGACAACAGCCCGCAACTCCGGCCGGCGCGCAGGCGCCCGCAAGCACAACTGCAGCGCCGGCCCAGGCGAGCGCGCCGGAACCGCAGGCCACAGGCCCGGCAACCGCAGCCGATCTGCTGCAGCCGGCACTCTCCAATGCGCGGGCCACGCTCGCGGCCCTCAATCTGGAGAAATGGAAGAAGGGATCGGTGCGCGAAGAGGCCGAGGCGAATGTGAGCGCGCTTCTCAAAGACCTGGACAATAGCATCCAGCCACTGATCACGGCGGCGGACGCCGCGCCGGGCCAGCTCAGCAAGGCCATTCCGCTGCTCAAGCACCTGGACGCTTTCTACGATGTGCTGCTGCGGGTGGAAGAGGCTTCGCGCGTGGTGGCGCCCACGGAGCAGGTGGACGCGTTGCAACAGGCGCTCTTGCGTGTGAGCCAGGCGCGCATCGCTTATGACGATGCGCTCGAGACGCAGGCCGCCGACGCAGAGAAGCAGTTTGCCGACATGCATACCGCGGTGCGCACCCAGCAGCAGAGTTTGCAGGACGCGCAGCACCAGGTGGAGCTGGCCAAGACTGCGGCGAAGAACGAAGCCTGCAAACCGGCGACGCCTGCACGCAAGAAACGGAGCACGGCTGCCGCGACGAAGCCCGCGCAATCGCAGTCCCCGGCGCAGAAGCCACAGTAAGTTCGCGGCTTTGTTGCGCGGAGGGGAGCCTGAGAACCTGCGTGAACTGTCGCTGCCGCTCAGAGTCGCCCAAAGGAGCCTGTTTAGGGGACAAAGGCAGCGAGTTGGCGTCGCTTCGCGACATGGCAAGTTAGCAAGTTCGCTGGTTTATCGAGCTCTCTCCCAGACACTCGGGCCCGGGGAGTCGTTTTCAGCGGTGTAGCCGCACTTAGGCGACAACATCTTCGAAACACGCCAACGGAGAAGTTTCGTGCTTGATTTGAGCATTGAACGGCAACCGCAGATCCTTCACTGCGTTCAGGATGACACTTCAATTGTGGGGGCCCAAATTGTCATGTTCTACGCAATCTGGCTGAACTTGACGTTAAGCTTGTCGAACTCCGGCGTGCCCAGCCCGCGATTGGCCGCCATTTGAAGATAGGGCAGGTGCTCGGGGTCGAGATTCCAATACGCCTTGGCGACATACGCGTCCAGCGCGACGGGATCGGTGGATGCGACGACCGTCTTCTTCAGTAGAACGTCTTCAAGATTGCCGCCGGTGGGCCCGTTGCGCAGCAGGATGCGGTAGCAATCCATGATGGTGAGCGTGGGCAGCATGAACGCGGCCAGGTCGGCCAGGCTCTGGTGGATCTGCTGATGCAGCCGGTTGCGCTGGCCGCCGAGAATGCCGTACCAGTTCTTCATGCCCAGGGTGGCGCCGGTGAGGTTGTGGTGCTTGGCGATGGGCAGGTTGATGATTTTGTCCGCCTCAAGAAACGGCGTGAACACGGGCCAGCTATTCAGCACCACGCCTCCCAGGTCCACCTCGCGGAACAGGTCGGCGTCGGGCAGAATCACCTCAGCTCCCGCGGCGCGCGCGGCGGCCTCAATGCCCGAGCGATGGAAGCAGCGGCGCGGCTCATTGCAACTTACGTCGGTGACGATGACCCTTTTTGCTCCGGCGCTCCAGCACTGGCGCACCACCTCGGCAACCAGATCGGGGTTGGTGTTCGCTGCCTGCTCGGGGATTCGGTCCCAGGCGATGTTCGGCTTGAGCGCGACCACATCCCCACGCGCGATGAAGTGGCTGATGCCGCCGAGATTGGCGAGCGCCTGACGCACAAGCTGCGCAGGCTCGCCGTTCCGGACCACCGTGATGACGGGCAGCCCGGCGCCGGCCTGAATGCGATGGTCGCGGTGCGCCTCTTCAGCCGCGGCCGCGCGCGGGCGCTGACTGCGGCCGTTGAGCCACCAGCCCGCGCCGCTTGCCGCCGCGGCCACGCCGCCCACGCGCAGCAGTTGCAGCATTGCGTCGCGGCGCGTGATCCCCGGCGTTCCCGATTTCTCATTCGCGCTCATGGCCGCGCCTCGCTTCAGATGTTCACCACGTGGATGCGCGCCGGATCGTTTGTTCCCAGCGCATGCTGCGCGTCTGCGGCGACGGCGATGTAATCCGGGGCGCGGCCGACGGCTGCAAATGTGGGAAGACCCGCCTGCGCCCGCTGCTGCTCCAGCATCTGCCAGGCGATGGTATCGAGCGCCACTCGATCCTGGCCCACGATGAGGGCGTTGGGATACCAAAGCCGTTCAGGGTGAAAAGCCGGGCCGCCATCGTACACCGACGAGATGGCATCGCCGATGGTAAAGCGCACCTTATCGCGTATCACGGGGATGCAGTTCAGGTCGGCCACCGCCGGATTGCAGTGGTTGCCGTGCAGGGAGTACGGCTTATCGACGACGCCGTACATGTTCTTCATGGCGAAGGTGACACCCGCCATCTGGTGATCCTTGAGGATGGGCATGTTGATGACCAAGCCGCACTCGCGGGTGAGGATCTTGGTGAGGCGAATGCGCGCCACGCCCCACGACGACTCTTCATCTTCAAAGCCGGCGGCATCGGATGGATAACAGCGCATGCGGCTGGGATCGCGGTTGACGGTCATGCCGCAGGCCGCGAGGAACATGCCGTTCTGATCGAAGACGAGGATGTTGCCGGGCTTGACGCCGGCCTGCTGCAGCCGCTCGGCTACCGCGTTGATCAGCGCGGGGTGGGTGGCGATTCCTTTGCTGCCGAGCCCGTTGACCTTGAGGCCGATGACCTGGTCCATGGGCACGAGGGATTTCCACGCCTCCATGGGCTTGGCATGGCCGGTGTACGACGTGATGGCGCGGTCGAGCAGAGTGAGGACCTTTTGCTCGTCGGGCTGCGTGTTGTCCGCGCCGTGCAGCGAGGGATCGCGCGCGATGACTACTTTCGACTTGTCCTCATGCGCGCTTTTGCCAAGCATGGCGGCCATGCCGAGCTTGCCGCTGGAACTCATCAGCACTGCGCTTGTTGCTGCATCTTTCAGGAACTGCCTGCGGTCTTTCATCGACTTCCCTCACTCTTAATTTGTGCGGCCGGTTGAGCCGCGCGCTTTAGAATTTCGCCTCAACGCCATGGGCCAGCGCAAGGAGCGCTTGCGGCGTTTGCGGAGTGGATTGATACGCAACGATGCGGACGAATGAGTGGCCCTTGCGGAACACGATGCTCTGCGCGTACGCATAACCCGCATCGCCCAGCGATACGGACTTTGCATCCGGACCGCGGCCGCTGTCCATGATGCGCTGCGCGCCGGCAGCGTCCTTCATGCTGTGCACGTCTACCACGGCCTCGATCTGGTCACCGTATTTGTAGTCCGACGTGGAGGTGGAGATGACCCCCGCCTTGATGTACTGCTCGGCATCACCGTCGATGTATTGCCAGAGGTCGCTGGCCGCAAACACGCGCGTCTCGTCGGATTTTGTCCAGCCGCTGATTTCGCCGGAGGCCGGGAACGGATCGCGATGTGAGGATTTGCAACCTGAAACGACGGAGGCAGCGGCGGCGGCAGCAAGGATGCAGCTAAGGATGCGATACACGGAGCGGGTTCTCATCTATAAGTCTCCTTGGTCAACTCCGGTTGAGCAGAATCTGGCTGGAGGGTGAGCGGCTTTCGCCGATGCTGGTGATGGAAACGGCCGGGTGCTCCTGGAGCGGGCATGCGTACTCGCACGCGCCGCAGCCCACGCACCGGCTGGGATCCACGCGCGGCTGCTTGAGGCGCTTCACCGCGCCGGACGAATCGACCACGTCGGCTTCTTCCAGGTAGATGGCCTTGGGTGAAACCGGACACCACTCTTCGCACACGATGCATTCAGTGGCCTCGGCCCAGGGCAGGCAGCGGCCGCGATCGTAGAATGCGGTGCCGATGCGGATGGGCTGGCTCTGCGGCGCGCCCGCGCCGACCACCCAGCCTTTCTCACGCGGGGTTATCTGCCAGATGGCGCCGGTGGGGCACACTTCAGAACACAGCACGCAGCTCGGTTCGCAGTAACCGATGCGCGGCACCAGCATCGGCGTCCACAGACCTTCCAGCCCGGCCTCAGTCAGCGTGGGCTGAATGGAGTTATTGGGGCAGACCTTCATGCATTCGCCGCAGCGGATGCAGCGGGCCAGGAAGTCGGGTTCATCGAGCGCGCCGGGCGGGCGGAGCAGGCGGTCGTGCCGGCCTTTGGCCAGGCCCACGTTGGCGCGCATCAGCGGGACAGCGGCCACGCCGGCGACGAGCCCGGTGAGCGTCTTGCGGCGGGACAAATCCGGCGAGGAGACTTCCCGGGAGCGGTCGAACGCGGGCCGGAAGAAGCGGAAGCTGAGGGCGTGGTCGGGGCACGCGGCCACGCAGTTCATGCACAGGTGGCACTCGGACTTGTGCCACGGCGCGCCGCCCACGGGATCGTCGCCGCCCTGGCAGTGAAGCAGGCAGCGATTGCAGCGGTTGCAGGCTGAGTCTTCCTTGTGCAGGCCGAGGATGGAGAAGCGCGAGCATGCTCCGAGCAGCGCGCCCAGCGGGCAGATGGCGCGGCACCACAGGCGCGTAACGCGCAGGCTGGCGGCGAGGATGACGAGGAAGAGGATTCCGAGGACCACGCTCTGGGTAAAGTGCGCCTGGCGGAAGTCGAGGACGACCGCCTGAAAGGCGGTGTGCAGCGCGCCGCCGGAGCTGCGGACGGCGGCAATATGGCTGTGTTCCATGGGCGAGAGCACGGCGCGCGTGGCGACGTTGAATGCGGGCAGCAGGGCCAGCCCGATGGAGCGCACCAGCAGGCTGAACGGATCAAGCACGCCCAGGATCATGGAGCCGAAGCACGCGGCTACCAGACCGGCGAGCAACACTACGTATTTGGTTCTCTGCCAGGGCTTGTAGCGGTTTGCCTCGATGCGTTGCTTGCCGCGCTTGGCTTCGCTGGGCATGTTGCCGATCCAGTGCTGCAGCGTGCCCATGGGGCATATCCAGCCACAGAAGAACCGGCCCAGGAACAGCGTGGGAATGAGAATGATGAGGCTGAAGACCAGCCCGCGATAGAGCGCGTGGCCGGCCAGCGCGTTGGAGACGGCGACCAGCGGATCAAGCAGAAAGAAGAGCCGCACGGGGCCGCGCAGATGAATGTCCGCGGTTCCGCTTGTGGTTGGACGCAGCGAAGTGAACGCGAGGAGAAAGAGGAAGAGCAGCAGAAACGCGATCTGCGAAATCCGGCGAAAAAGCGGCAATCGCGAACTGGCCACGCGCATCCTCCGCGCGGGGCGGGGAAGGCAATCCGCGCAGTTTGGATGATCTGTTGTCAGGCGCGCTGGAGACGGTGATGGGCATCACGAACTGCGCGGGAGGCTGCGGCAAAATCCATGGAGGCTACGTTGCGCGCCTGGCGGCAAAGCCATACCACACCAGCCACAGCGGCGCCGCAAGCAGCGTTGCCCAATAGAACGGCGCGGGAGACCACTTATTGACCAGAAACGCTACTTCAAGAACAGCGCTGGCGAGCGCAATTACCGCGAGGAAAGTGCGCGACGCAGTGCGGGAGGCGGCGAAGACGATGGCGGGAAGCGCGATTAAATGATCGTTGAGGTAAGCGTACGGCGATGCCACCAGGGAGACGAGCAGCAGCAGATTCCCGTCGCGCGGCCACTCCCAGGTGCGGCGGCGGCGCCAGAAGTAAACGATGGCCCAGACCGTGGCAACGGCCACAGGCACGAACTGTAGCGGCATAAAATTCGGCGTGAGCCGCGTGCGCAGCAAAACGCTTATCGCCGGGATGGGATCGCGCTCGTACCCTGAAGAGCTCATCATCTGCGCGTATTGCGTAAATGCCTGCGGATCGAGCAAAAGCGTAAGGGCAGCGGACGCAATCAATGCAGCCGCTGCGCCGGCAAGGATTCGATAGTTCCGCGTAATCACGATCCACGCAAGCAGCACGACAGCCAGCGGCAGCAGCAGATGCGGCTTGAGCATGCAGAGCCACAGCGCCGCGCCGGCAACAAACGGCCGCTCCGTATGAAAGCGCAGAAACAGCGCCAGCCCCAGCAGGACCAGCAGCGACGTCTGACCCCAGACGAGACAAATCAGCGCGGGCGCAAAGAGATACGCAAGGGCCTGGACGATCACGTTGCCGACGCCATAAATCCTGAGCAGAATGCGCACCGAAGCAACCAGCGCGGCAATCAGCACCAGGGAGGCTAGAATCGCGGCGGCGCGCAGGCTGAGGAACCCAAGCGGATACACCAGCGGCAGCGCCCACGGCGGATTCCGCGTATAGCCAACCGAGTATTTCTGGGGCAGGCCCGCGGCGTGCTCAAGCAGCGCCAACGCCACGCGATCGTACGGATTGTGGTGCTGGACGAGCTGCCTGCCCGTGGCCCAGTACACCACAAAGTCGCGGTTTCCCCCCATCTGGCTGCTCACATGCACCATCAGGAAAAGGACGAGCGTTGCCGCGCTGGAAAGCCAGAACGCGCTTACCAGAATGGCTCCCGCAAGTGCCCGGGAGTGGGATTGGATGCTGGCGCGAGTGGGAGAACTGAGCATCGGCAGCGGCCTCACACCCGGTTGATCAGCGTGGCAATGACCGCCGCGCCAAAACCGTTATCTATATTGACCACGCACACATTCGGCGAGCAGGTGTTCAGCATGCCCAGCAGCGCGGCCACGCCGCCGAAACTGGCGCCATAGCCCACGCTTGTCGGCACCGCGATCACCGGCGCATTCACCAGCCCTCCGACGACCGTAGGCAGCGCGCCTTCCATTCCGGCGCAAACAATGAGCACGCGCGCAGACTGAAGCGACGTGCGCTGCGCCAGCAGCCGGTGAATGCCGGCCACGCCCACGTCCGCAATCACTTCGACCGTGTTGCCCATCAGCCGCGCGGTCACGGCGGCTTCTTCCGCAATGGGCAGATCGCTGGTTCCGGCGCAAACCACGGCCACCGTTCCCTTGGCCGGCGGCGCGGGCGCCTGCTCCAGCGTCAGGCAGCGGGCAGTTTCATGAAACGTAGCGCGGGGTTCAGCCGCCAGCACGGCTTTCATGCATTCGCCGTTCACGCGCGTGGCCAGCACGTTGCCGCCCGCCGCGGCCATGCGTGCAAAAATCTGCGCCACCTGCCCCGGCGTTTTGCCGGAGGAGAAGATGACCTCCGGCATGCCTGTGCGCAGAGGCCGATGATGGTCGAGCTTGGCGAATCCCAGGTCCTCAAACGGCATGCCGCGCAGACGCTCCAGCGCTGCGGACACGTCGGTGCGGCCCTCGCGAACCTCCTCTAATAGCGCTTCGATCTTCTGGGGATCCATCCCTTGCCTACCTTTGCCTCGGATTTGTTTCCGCGTGCAGCCGCGACGCCTCCATCATTACCTGCTTCAGCGGAATTCCATGTTCCGTCGCGATGCGCCGGCAATCTTCGTACTCGGGAGACGCGTTCAAAACTTCGCCGGAGGCAGCGCGCGCAATCTTCATCTTCACCGCGCCCCATTCCGTCTGCACCTCGGCGAACTCGCGCCGCAACGCGATCTTGCTCTCGATTCGCCAGTGGGCGCCGATGGTCGTGGTCTCGCGAAAGAGTATCTCGCGCAAAGCGGGAAGCTTTTCCGGCGCGCACAGAATCGTCACCTGGATGCCGGTTCTTCCCTTCTTCATCTGCACCGGGATGCGATAAACGTCCCACGCGCCCGCGGTCAGCAGCAGTTCGCTGGCATACGCAAGCAGTTGCGGCGTGGAGTCGTCGATGACCGCTTCAAGCACCGCAATCGGCTCCGTGGCCTCGACGCCGCTCTCCGCTTCTCCCACAATCAGCCGCAGCAGGTTCGGCTCGCCGGGAGTTTCCCGCCCTCCGGCGCCGTATCCCGCCGCCTGGGTGCGCATTGCGGGCATGGCCGCAAACTCCACGCCCAGCATGCGCAGGATGGCCGCGCCCGTCGGCGTCACGCGCTCCATGGCGGGCCCGGCGGAGTAAATGGGCGCATCGCCAAGCAGCGCCAGCGTGGCCGGCGCGGGCACCGGCAGCGTGCCATGCGCGCACTGCACGGTCCCGCTGCCCACGTTCAGCGGCGTCGCCATCCAGCGGTCCACCTTGAGCGCCGCCGCTCCTGCCGCCGCGCAAACAATGTCCACAATGGTGTCCACCGCGCCCACTTCGTGAAAGTGCACCCGCTCCACCGGAATGGAATGGATGCCCGCCTCAGCCTCGCCCAGCAGTTGGAACGCGCGGCAGGCGCGTTCCTTCACCGGCTCCGCAAGCCCGGAAGACCGGATGATGCCGAGAATGACCGACAGCGAGCGATGATGCTCGTGAGCATGGGGATGAGAGTGTGAAGCTCCATGTGCGTGCTCGTGCGGGTGATCATGCTCGTGCAATGGATCATGTTCGTGCTTATCCGCGTGAGAGTGAAAATGCTCGTGCGTGTGCGGATGAGAATGGGTGAGGCCGCCGTCGTGCGAGTGCTCGTGATCGTGAGTGTGCAAATGCGAGTGCGGATGCGAGTCTTCTGATCCCTGATCCCTGATCCCTGTCCCCTGTGTGACCACGTCCACCTTGGTTCCCGCAATGCCGCTGCGCGTGACCTTGCGCGCCTCAAGCCGCGCGCCGATGTTCAGCGCCGCGGCAGTCTGCCGCAACGTCTCCAGCGGCACGCCGGCATCCACCAGCGCGCCCAGGAACATGTCCCCGCTGATTCCGGAAAAGCACTCCAGGTAGCCAATTCGCATCGAGTCTGATTGTACGGGTTCAAGCTTGCCGAGCGGTGAGCCGGCGTCTACGCGCCGCGGCGCAACAGCACGTCTGCCGGCAGCAGCGCATTCAGTGAGCCGGAGCGGAAGCCCGCCGTATCGAGCGTGACGTACTGAAACCCGGCCTCGCGCACCGCCGTAGTGATCGCGTCCAGCATCTCCATTGCCAGCGCCCGCGGCATCTCCGCGCGCGCAATCTCCACCCGCGCCAGCTCGCCGTGGTGGCGCACGCGGAACTCGCGGAAGCCCAGCCGCCGCACCGCATCCTCGGCGCGCTCCACCTGGCTCAGGACCTCGCGCGTAACCTCGCGCCCGTATTCCACGCGCGACGACAGGCACGGCGCCGCCGGCCGGTCCCACAGCGTGTAGCCCGCCGCCCGCGCCAGTGTGCGCACGTCATCCTTGGTCATGCCCGCTTCAGCCAATGGCGCAAGCACTTCGTGCTCTTCGGCCGCGCGCTGGCCGGGCCGGTAGTCTTTCCGGTCATCGGCGTTCATGCCGTAAGCGATGCGCGTGAAGCCCAGTTCCTTGCCCAGCAACTCCATGGCGGTAAACAGCTCGGTCTTGCAGTGGAAGCAGCGGCTGCCGTCGTTGCGGCGATACTCCGGCCGGTCCAGTTCTTCGGTTTGCACCACGCGCAGCGGAATGCCCTGCGCTTCCGCGAAGGCTCGCGCCTGTTCCATATCGCGGCGGGCCAGCGACGCCGAATC
>Ga0265338_10005317_pt1 | contig 16860 bp, 14 predicted proteins | sample 42126metaG_FD_193579 | JGI IMG/M metagenome (GOLD analysis project Ga0265338, IMG submission 193579) | Rhizosphere microbial communities from Carex aquatilis grown in University of Washington, Seatle, WA, United States - 4-21-26 metaG | ecosystem: Host-associated > Plants > Roots > Rhizosphere... | reverse complement strand
GGTTCGACGGCCGCCACCGCCGCCGGCCGCCTCAGCTTCTTGCTCAGCAGGACCAGCCCCACCATCACGACCACGATGACGCCCGTGGCGGCGAAGCGGCCGAAGTCGAGGCCGCCTTCGGCGACGGGCTTGGTCAGTGTGTCGCCGAGCGTGGCGCCGAGCGGGCGGGTCAGGACATAGGCGGCCCAGAACAGCACCGGCTGGGGCGCCCATTTGCGCCAGTGGACCAGGGCCACGACCAGGATCAGGGCGCTGAACAGGAGGGCGCCCTTCTCGAAGCCGAGGTTCAGGCCGGTGTCGTCGGCGGTGAAGTCGCCGAGCGCGGTCCCGAGGGTGTTCGAGACCAGGATGGTCAGCCAGTAGAACACCTCGTCCTTTCTCCCGACGATCTTGTCGGCCCGGATCGCCCCGGTGGTCAGCTTCCAGGCGGCCAGCACCGCGAGGACGGCGCAGAACAGGATCCCTGAGGACAGCACGTAGCCGAGGTGCAGGCTGCGGTCGAAGAAGTCCGAGGTGGTGGTGCCGACCGTGGTCGTGGCGATCACCACCAGCCAGTAGATCAGGGGATGATAGCGGTGAGCGCGCACCTGCACGGACATGGTCACCGCGAAGAAGGCCAGGAAGATCAGGGTCGAGACGGCGTAGCCCAGCTGCAGGGTCATGGAGAGGGCGTCCCCGCCGGTCTCGCCGACCGTGGTGGCGCAGATCTTCACCAGCCAGAACATCAGGGTGGCCTGCGGCGCCTTGCTCAGCGCCTCGTGCAGAGCCGCTTCGCGGCGCTGATCGGTCATGACGGTCGGAGCCCTGGTCTGTCTGGGGACTATAACGGCGGGATCAACCAACCGGCTCGAACACCATCAGCCGGAGAGTGCCCGGCATGAGGCGGGGCCGGGTCCCAGCAGGCGTGTTGGGGTCGAAGTCGCCGCCCGCCACGAACAGCCGTCCCGAGACTGGATCGACCGCCATGGTGCGGGCGCCCCTGACCGTGGGGATCGGGCTCAGCGCCGCATAGCTGTCCGGCGTCTTCTGCTGGATCACCGAGACCGTGCCGTCGCCGTTGGAGCTGAAGACCCGCTTGCGGACCGGGTCCCAGCCCGCGGAATCGCTGCCGCGCCCGATCGGCACGGTGGCGACCACCGCGCCGGTCTTGGTATTCAGCACCACCATCAGGCTGTTGGCGCAGGTGGAGAAAAGCCGGGCGCCTGAAAAGTCCACGGCGATGCCATGCGGGCTTTCGCACATGGGCATGGCCCAGCGGGCGCTGATCTTCCCGGACCGGGTGTCCACCACCACGATCTCGCGCTTCTCCTCGCCGTTGACGTAGAGCCGCCCATGGTCGTCGCCGACCCCGGCCTCCAGCTTGCCGCCGGCGTCGATGGCGCCCACCGACGTGTTGGTCTTGGGGTCGATGATCGAGACCTTCGCCGAGTCCCCGTCCATCACGAAGACGCGGCCGCTCGCCCGGTCGGTCACGATGCCATCGGCGTCCGGCGCGGCCGCCAGGGTCGTCTTGATGGCTAAGGTCTTCAGGTCGAACGCCACCACCACGCCGGCGCGGCCGTCGTCGGTGAAGCCCTGGCCGGTGGCGTGCGAGATACCGGTCCCGTGCGTGCCGCCGGCGACCGGCTGGACCTCACCCACGACCTTGCCCGCCGCTGCGTCGACCACCGTCAGACGGTCCGAGTGCGCCACATAGACCCGGTCGCCGGCAGGGTCGAACACGACATAGTCCCACCGGTCCGGCGCACCGAGCGGGATGGTCTTGGCCAGGCGGTAACCGGGGGCCGCTGGCTGACCCCACGCGCCCGCAGCGCCGAGCGTCAGGACGGCCACGCCGATATGGGCGGCGAGACGGAGCGGTTTCATGGATGGCCCTTTCAACGGCGAGGGTTCGCCGGACCCGTACGCTAACGGCTATATCCTGCATCACGCATCACCCCGGCATTGGGGATCGCCAATGTTCGGGGCCGCTCCTGCGCAAAGATGATCCGCACCTCCAGACCCGGCTCGGCGTCGCGGAGTTCGGCGCGGGCGTCGTGTAAGCGGGCGACGGCTGCGACCAACGCCAAGCCCAGCCCGCTGCCAGGTGTCGAGCGGCTGCGTTCCAGCCTATAGAAACGGTCGAACAGCCGGGGCAGCTCGTCCGCCGGCGCGCCCGGACCGTCGTCACGGACGATAAGGAAAGCGCCGCGCTCGTCCCGGCCGGCGCCGACTCGGATGTGCGACCCGGGCGGGGTGTGGCGCAGCGCGTTCTCCACCATGTTGACCAGGGCCTGGGTCAGCAGCTCGGCGTCCCCATCGACGACGGCGCTCGCGGCCGGCTCGGCCGACAAGGTCCTCCGGCCCTCCTCGGCGGAAGGCCCGAACGCTTCGGCCACCGTGGTCACCAGGGCCGACAGGTCCACCGACCGGAACCCTGCCCGCCGCGTCCCCGCCTCGATCTGGGCGATCCGCAGGAGGGCGGCGAAGGTGTCGAGGATCGCGCCCAGATCCGCCAGCGCCGCCTCGATTGCCATTGTCTGAGCCTCGGCCCCCCCGGCGCTGAGGCTCGCTTCCAGCCGCTGCTTCAGCCGGGTGAGCGGCGTGCGCAGGTCATGAGCGATGTCGTTGGAGACCTGGCGGAGGCTGTCCATCAGGGCCGAGATGCGGTCGAGCATCCGGTTGAATGTCGCTCCCAGCGCATCCAGGTCGTCGCCCGCGCCGCGCAAGGGTATGCGCCGGCCGAGGTCCCCATCGATGATCGCCTGGGCCGCGCCCGACATCTCGGAGAACCGGCGCTGCACCTCGCGGCTCAGCGCGAAGCCGCTGGCCACCCCCAGCACCAGCACGCCGAGGAAGGCGAAGCCGAAGGCGCCCACCAGGACGCCGTCGAGCACGGAGACCTGCTGCAGACTTTCTCCGACGATCAGCCGGCGCCCGCCTGGCATGGTTATGCTCAGTATACGGAGCTCATCCGAATGGCCGGGAATGCGCAACGTCGCCCACCCGGGCCGGCTCACCCCCGAGAGCCGTCCGGCCAGCGGCCGGCCGTCCTCGCCAAGCAGGCCGTAGTCCAGGGCGCCCGGCGTGCGATCACGCTCCTCGACCGCGTCAAGCACCCCCTTGATGCCCTCGGTACGGTATTCCTGGGCCAGGGCCAGGGCCTCGGCCTGGATGCGGGCGTCGAGTTGATGCTTCAGCGCCGAGCGTGCGGCCAGCAGGGCCACGGCGCCGAGGACGATGACCGCCAGGCTGAAGACCGTGGTGTACAGCGTCGCCAGGCGCACGCTGTCGGAGCGGAACAGCCTCATTCCGAATCGCGGATGCAGTAGCCGGCGCCCCGGACGGTCTGGATGAGCTGCACGCCCCGCCCGCGGTCGACCTTGGACCTGAGCCTGCTGACGTGGGTCTCGACGATGTTGGTCTTGGGGTCGAAGTGGAAGCCCCAGACGCTCTCCAACAGCATGGTCCGGGTCACCACCCTGCCGGCGTTGCGCATGAGAAAGGCGAGGATCTGGAACTCCCGCGGCTGCAGCTCGATGCGGGCGCGGCCCCGCGTCACCGAGCGCTTCAGCAAATCGAGGTTTAGGTCGCCGACCTGCAGCGCTGTCGGCGCCTCCTGGGGCGGCGGCCGGCGGGCGAGGGCATTCACCCGCGCCAGCAGCTCGGAGAAGGCGAAGGGCTTGACCAGGTAGTCGTCGGCCCCCGCCTCCAAGCCCTCCACCCGGTCATCGATGCCGCCGAGCGCGGTCAGCAGCAGGACCGGCGCCTTGACGCCAGCCGCGCGAATGGTCCGGACGATGGTCAGGCCGTCCGGCGGCGGCAGCATCCGGTCCAGCACGATCACGTCGTAGGGCTCGCCCGCCGCCAGCAGCAAGCCGTCCCGGCCGCTCGCGGCGCGGTCGACGACGTGCCCAGCCTCGTGCAGCGCCCGCAGCAGGAAGGCGGCGGTCTCGTCGTCGTCTTCGACCACAAGCAGTTTCATGCCGCATCCTGCCCGCAAATCCGGATGGCCGTGAAGCCGCCGTGTGGGCCGGCTCCCTCGGGGACAAGCTGTCCGTGGGATTGAGATTTCCCAATGTGGCGGCCAATGGAGCCGACTGTCACAGCGCTGTCAGAGACCTGTGTCCCCAAGTGCAGGCCGGGCGGCGCGTAGGCAAGGGATCAAACCTCGGCCGGCATCGACTGAAAGTTCACTTGGGGCTGACGCATGACCGATCTTCTCCGATCGACCCTCCTGGGGTCGAGCGTACTACTCATGGCCGCTGCGGCCCACGCCCAGAGCGATCCGTCCCCCAGCTCGGTGCACGAACTGGTGGTCACCGCGCCGCGCCAGGAAGTGGTCGCGCGCCAGATCCAGTTCGCCGCGCCGAACCTGGTCAACATCCAGTCCGCTGAGACCATCCTGAAGTACCCGGACTTCAACGCCGCCGAGGCGTTGGGCCGCATTCCCGGCGTTTCGATCTCTACCGACACGGGCGAGGGCCGTTTCGTCAACATCCGGGGCATCGACGGCAACCTCGCCGGGGCTACCTTTGGCGGGGTCCCCCTGCTCAACACCAACCCTGGCGGCACCTATTTCGGCGGCGGCGGCCGTGCGGTGGAGTACGACACCATCCCGACGGGCGCCATCGACGGCCTGGTCGTCTACAAGACCACCTTGCCGGACCACGAGGCCGAGGGCCTGGGCGGCTCGATCGATCTGACGCCGCGATCGGCGTCCACCATCATGCGGCCGTTCCTCGAGGGCGCCGCCGGCTATGGCTACGAACCCGCGCACGACCACGGGGGTCCGCTGAACCTCGACCTGGCCGCAGGCGTGCGCTTCGGCTTCAACGGCTCGCACCTGGCGATCGAGGGCCAGGGAGCGGGTGAGCCGGTCGGGATGGGCTTCTTCTCCAACCCGACGCCCTTCTCCTTCGTGCTGACCGCCTCGCTCCGGAGCGACCACCGCGGCTTCGACGACATCGAAGAGGACTACAACGACCCGACTGTCGACCGGTCCTACGCCGACATCCAGATGCGGCGCTACGACTACAATCGCCGCCGCTTCGGCTACGGGGGCGAGTTCGACTTCAAGCCCAACGACGACCACGCCTGGTACCTGCGCGCCAATATCGCCGGCTACACGGAGTCGGTGAAGAAGAACCGGCTGACTTATGACGACCTGGGCGATACGCCCGATCCCTCCCATCCGACCGGCTTCGCCACAACGACCGACATCTCCCTCGCCAGCACCGATGAGCAGGAGACCCACCGCAACCAGGTCTATGTGGCCGGCGGCGCCGATCATTTCGGCAACGGCGTGGTGCTCGACTATCGCGCGTCTTACAGCCGGGCGACATTCGATGTGTCGAAGAACTACGGGGCCAAGTTCAAGGGGCCCCAGGGGCTGGACTTCAGCTACGACAACTCTGCGAACAACGGCGATTTCCCGGTCATCAACGCCGACCAGACGGTCGTCAACGACCCGAACCACTACAAGGCGATCAAGAGCGTCGGCGACAGCACCGAGTTCGATCGCGACCAGGAGTACGCCTACGCCGCCAACCTCCTGATCCCGTTCCATGCCGTGGGCGACGACGCGATCAAGGTCGGGGGCGAGGTTCGCCTCCGGGACAAGATCTCCGAGCCCAAGTCCTTCACCAGCACCCTGGCGTCGCCGCTCGCCCTGGCCGATGCGTCCGGGCCGGCGGTCACAAACTTCTACGGCCGGTACACCAACGGCCCCAACATCGACATCAACGCCGTCCGCAACGCGGCCATGGCCGGAACCATCGTTGAGGACGACGGGGACTTCACATCGGGTTTCACCGCCCGCGAGGACATCTATTCAGGCTACGGCCAGTACTCGACCAAGATCGGCAGGTTCGGGATCATGGTCGGCGTCAGGGTCGAGGCGACTCGCGCGACGTACGGCGGCTACAGCGACGACAATCCGACCCAGACCTTCGCCTTCGTCACCCAGAACAAGGATTACACGAACGCTTTCCCGACGGTGCAGCTGCGCTACGAGATCCAGCCCGACATGCTGCTACGGGCGACCTATTCGACCGGCATCGGCCGACCGGGCTTCCTGCAGAACACCGCTTCGACCTCCTCCAACCACGACGCCACCGACCCTCAGATCAGCCAGGGCAACCCGGCCCTGAAACCGACCACGGGCAACAACTTCGACGTCTCGTTCGAGTGGTACCTGCCGGAAGGCGGCATCCTGCAGCTCGGCGCCTTCGACAAGGAATTCAACAACTACATCGTCACACAAAACCAGCGGCGGCTCTACACGGGCGCGGATCCGACCTTCGCCGGCCTGATCGTCGGCTACACCACCTACGCCAATCGCCCCGACGCCTACGCGCGCGGGCTCGAGGCGGCCTACCACCAGCAGTTTGTCTGGCTTCCGGGTCTCTGGAAGGGCTTCGGGCTCGACGCCAACGTGACGCTGGTCGACTCCCACATCCTCGAATACGACGCGGCCACCTCGGCCACCGGCCACGACGAGTTCGGGCTTCTCCCCGGCACTTCGCGCCTGACCTGGAACGCGGCAGGCTTCTACGAGGCCCACGGCGTGCAACTGCGCATCGCCGCGGAATATGTATCCAAGGAGCTGTTCTCGCTGGGCGGCTCCAAGGCCACCGACAGCATCCAGGACAACCGCCTGACCCTCGACTTCACCTCCAGCTACGAGGTGCGGCCCGGCTGGCAGGTCTATTTCAACGTCAAGAACCTGACCAACGCGCCGCTCCGGTTCTACGTCAACCAGCCCAGCTTCCCCATCCAGCGTGAGTTTTATGAGCAGACCTTCGAGGCCGGCATCCGGATCAAGCTCTAGCCCGATGGCACGCTTCAGCACCCTCGCCCTGGCGGCGGCGGCCCTTGCGATCGGAGGCGCCGGCCAGGCGCGCGAGCCGGCCTTCGAGAGCGTACCGCGCTACGACCACGTCTTTGTCATCGTCGAGGAGAACAAGGACTACGCCCAGATCATGGATCCGGCCCTGGCCCCGAACATCACGCGCCTCGCGTCCCAGTACGGCAACGCGGCCAGCTTCTTCGCCGAGGTGCATCCCAGTGAGGCGAACTATGTGGCCCTGCTGGGCGGGGACACCTTCGGAATCCATGACGACGACGGCTACTACTGCACCGCGGGATCGGACCGGCCGTTGTGCGACCATTCCAAGGAGGCCGGCTACGTCGATCACACGCTCCGCAAGCCCCACCTTGGCGATCAGCTCCTCGGCGCGGGCCTGACCTGGAAGGGCTATTACGAAAGCCTGCCCGAGCCGGGGTCCCTGGTGGTGACGGCGAGTGACCCCGCCTTCGACAACGGCACGCGCAAGACGGCGCTCTACGCGTCCAAGCACTCGGGCTTTATGAACTTCGCCAGCGTGCAGACCGATCCGGCGCGAGCCCAGCGGATCGTCGGCTTCGACCAGCTGAAGCGGGACCTCGCCTCCGGCGACCTGCCGAGCTTCGCCCTGATCGTGCCCAACCAGTGCAACGAGATGCACGGGCTGAAGGGCGAGGGCGTGCCGGCCGACTGCGACAGCGCGAACAAGGCCGGGCTGATCCGGCGCGGCGACAAGGTCGTGGGCGAGCTCGTGGGCGAGATCCAGGCGACGGCCGCCTGGAGGGGCCGTGGCAACGTCGCCGTCGTCATCACCTTCGATGAAAGCGGCGACAAGGGCCGGGAGGGTTGTTGCGCGGTGACTCCGGAGGCGGCCTCGAACTTCGGCGGCGGCCACATCCCCACGGTGGTGATCACCAACCACGGCCCCCGCGGGCTGAAGGACGAGACGCCCGCCAACCACTACTCGCTGCTGCGCACCCTCGAGGACGCTTTCCGGATCGGGGGCCACCTCGGCCACGCCGCCGATGCCGACAAGGGCGTGCAGCCCATGATCCGGCTGTTCGCCGTCGCGCCGCCTCGCTGAGCAGCGCCGTCGGGTCTCAGTTGACCGTTTCGGCTTCCGGCAACGGCAGCTGAGGCGTCCGCTCGGCAGGGGGAGAGGCGAGTTTGGCGAGGGGCCGCACGGCGGTTTCGACGGGACCGAGCTCGGGCAGCTCCTTGCCCTCGTGGTCCACCGCCAGTTCCTCGAAGCGGCGGGCCTGGGTCATCACCTGGCTTTCCAGCGAGCCCACGAAGGAGTTGTAGCGGCCGACCGCGGACTCCAGCGCCTTGCCTAGCGCCGAGGCGTGCCCGCCCATCACCGAAAGGCGCTTGTACAGCTCGCGGCCCAGCTCGGCGGTCTTGGCGGCGCCCTTGGCCTGATCCTCGACCCGCCAGCCGTAGGCCACCGCCTTGCACAGGGCGAAGAGGGTGGTCGGGGTCACCAGGATCACCCGCTTGTCCATGGCCTCGGTCATCAGATCGGGCATCCGGTCGAGCACCGGGGCCAGGAAGCCGTCGCCCGGCACGAACATGGCCACGAAGTCCGGCGAGGAGTCGAACTGGTCCCAGTAGGCCCGGGCCGAAAGACCGGTCATGTGCGCCTTCACGCTCTGGGCATGGCGGACCAGGGCCGCTTCCCGCGCCGCCTCGTCGACTGCGTCCTGGGCTTCCAGGAAGGCGTTCAGCGAGCACTTGGCGTCGATCACGAAGACGCCGCCGCCCGGCATGCGCACATTGACGTCGGGACGCCGGCGGCCCTCGTCGGTGTCAACCGACACCTGCTCGTTGAAGTCGAACCGGTGGTTTAGGCCCGCGGCCTCCAGCACGTTGCGCAGGGTCTGCTCGCCCCAGCGGCCCTGGACGCCGGCTCCGCGGCGCAGGGCGGCGGACAGCTTGCGGGTTTCGAACTGGGTCTCCTGGGAGGCCCGCATCAGCTGGGAGATCTGCTCCTTCAGCCGGCCGGTCTCCTCCGCGCGGCGGGTCTCGATGGCCTGGACCTGCTGTTCGAACTTCTTGAGCACCTCTGCGACCGGCTTCAGCTGGCCTTCGAGCTGGCTCTGGGCCAGCGCCTGCTGGGACTGGAAGGTCTCGTTCGCCCGCGCCACCAGCTGGTCGGCCACCGCGCCAGCAGATTCCGCCGCCTGGGCCTTGAGCAGGGTGTTCGCCTCCTCGCGGCTCGACTCGAGCTGGCGGTTCCGCTCCTGGGCCGCGGCGAGATCGCGATCCAGATTGGCCGACCGGCCGCGCTCGCGCATCAGCGCCTTCAATGCGCCCAGGAAACCGCAAAGCGCCACCACAGCGACAGCGCTCAGGCAGAGGATCACGAGTTCGAAGGTGTTCATCCGATTCTGACTAGAGAGAGTCGGAATCAGCGGCAACCGCCGGAGGGGCCGAATCGTCAAGGCCCAACTCAAAAACGCTGCTATCTCGGACGTGGTCTGTGGACCTTCGGGCTCCGCCGCCGCAGACTGCCCCGCAAGAGAAATACGGGGAGCGCCGCATGGCCACATTCCGGGTCGTCCGCACCGATGCGGAATGGAAGCGGATCCTGCCGCCGTTCACCTATCAGGTGCTCCGGCAGGCGGCGACCGAGCGGCCGTTCACCAGCCCGCTGAACGACGAGCACCGCGCCGGGATCTTCCGCTGCGCCGGATGCAACTGGCCGATCTATTCCTCCAAGGACAAGTTCGAGAGCGGCACCGGATGGCCCTCGTTCGTCCGCCCGCTCAACGCCCAGGCCGTAGGCTACACCCACGACACCAGCCTCCTGATGGTCCGCACGGCGGTGCACTGCGCCAATTGCGGCGGCCACCTCGGCCACGTGTTCGACGACGGCCCCCCGCCCACCGGCAAGCGCTACTGCATGAACGGCGTGGCGATGAAGTTCCAGCCTGCCTGACGCTTCCGGCTAGGGCTGCGGCCGGGACAGCAGGGGAGGCGTCGCGTTCCCCGCCGGCAGGGCGAGCTGCGGGCCCGCGGGCTGGTCGAGCAGCGCGATGGTCCGCCGCACGATGGGCGACTCGATCACGAAGGCCGCGTCGATCTTCTGCGCCGCCTGGGTCAGGACGCCGGTGACATAGGGAGCTCCGGCGCCGGCCAGAGGCGCGCCGGGTCGCCGCTCAAGCGTGCTGGCGAGGAACACCGGGCCGCCGGAATTGCCTTCGAACACCCGCATGTCGAGCATGAAGATCGGATAGCTGTCGCCGGCCACCACCGGATAGGACGAGATGTGGGCGGCCCGAAGGATGGGGAAGCCGCTCGGATTGGCCGCATAGCCCTGGGGAAAGCCCAGCACGAACATCTCGTCGCCGGGCTCGATGCCGCCGGGCTCGAAGCTCGTCTCGTCGGCGAGCCAGCCGAGCGGGATGGCGGCCTTGGCGAATTCGGGTGGGGCCTGGATCGACATCACCGCGATGTCCTGGCTGGGATTGCGCAGCCAGAGCAGATTGGCGCCGTCGCGGATCGGAAGGGGCTGGGAGGAGAACTTCCAGGCCCCGTCCTCGCCCTTGAACCGATAGCCGATGTAGGCGGTGGCCCCAGGCATGTCGTCGAACACGTGCCCGGCGGTGACCAGCACGGTGCGCGGCGAGCCGTCGGGCCTCGGCGCGCTCACCAGGAATCCCGTGCCCACGATCCGGACGTTGCCCTTGTCCGGCTGGGGCTGCTCGATCTGGACGGTGGCGCTGATCATCGCCACGGGCAGGTCAATGGCCATGGCGGGACCTGTTAGCAGAGGTTGGCATGCGGTGGGCCTTTGATCGGAGAAAGGTGGCGGAGTCTTGGCGCAGGGGAGCGACGGCGTCAGTGTACGGGAGTTGAACCCGACCCCTGGTCCGTGAGAGCACGGCGGCATGAGCGTGTCCCCACAGAAGCCCAGTCTTCCCGAGCCGCCCAAGGCGCCGCGCCAGCAGCGCCGCATAGAGCAGCTTGGCCGGGTCCGCCACGACGACTACGCCTGGATGAAGGACGAGAACTGGCGCGAGGTGCTGCACGACCCCAAGGCTCTGCGCTCCGATATCCGCCAGCATCTGGACGACGAGAACGCCTACACCAAGGCCGTGCTTGCCTCGACCGAGCCGCTGCAGGCCCAGCTGTTCGAGGAGATGAAGGGCCGCATCAAGGCCGACGACGCCTCCGTGCCGGAGCCCGACGGTCCGTTCGAATACCAGGTGCGCTACGAGATCGGGGCCCAGCACCCCCTGCACGTCCGCCGCCGGCGAGCCCCCGGCGCCCCCGAGGAGGTGCTGATCGACGCCGACGCCCTCTCCAAGGGCAAGGCCTATTTCAACCTGGCCCGCGCCGAGCACAGTCCGGATCACGGGCTCTATGCCTATGCCGCAGACGAGCAGGGCTCGGAGATCTACCGCGTCTATGTGAAGGCCCTGGCGACGGACGAGGTCCTGGCCGAGCCGGTCGAGCAATGCACCGGCGACTTCTGCTGGTCGCAGGATTCCGAATGGCTCTTCTGGGTCTGGCGCGACTCCGAGGGCCGGCCGGCCAAGGTGTTCCGCCGCCCGGCGCGCGGGGGCGCCGAGGACGACGCCCTGGTCTATGAGGAGCCCGACGACGGCTTCTTCCTGCACGTCCGCAGGTGCTCGTCGGGGGCGTACATCGTCATCGGGGCGGGCAATCACGAGACCAGCGAGAGCTGGCTGATCCCCTGCACCGACCCGACCTCGGCGCCGAGGCTGGCCGAGAAGCGGCGGGCGGGGGTGCTCTACGACCTCGAGCACTGGGGCGATCGCTTCGTGGTCCGCACCAATGCGGACGGCGCGGTGGACTTCAAGCTGATGTTCGCCGACGAGGCCGATCCGTCGAGGGCGAGCTGGCGCGAGTTCGTGGCCCACCAGCCCGGCCGGCTGATCGAGGGCGTCATGGCTTTCTCGGGCCATCTGGTCCGCAGCGAGATCTCCAACGCCGTCGACCGGATCGTGGTCGCCGAGCGCGGCTCCCTGGCCGAACACGCGATCGCCTTCGACGAGGAGGCCTTCGCCCTCTCGATGGACGGCGGCTACGAGTACGACACCACCATCCTGCGCTTCATCTACCAGTCGCCGACCACGCCCAGGCAGTGGTTCGACTACGACATGGCGACGAGACGACGGACCCTGCTGAAGACCCAGGAGATCCCCTCCGGCCACGATCCCGAGCGCTATGTCGTGCGCCGGCTGACGGCCACGGCCGAGGACGGGGCGGAGATCCCGATCACGGTGCTGCACCTGAAGTCGACGCCGGTCGACGGCTCCGCGCCGCTGCTGGTCTACGGCTATGGCGCCTATGGGCTGTCGATGCCGGCCGGCTTCTCGATCGTCCGCCTGCCGCTGGTGGACCGGGGCTGGGTTTTCGCCATCGCCCACATCCGCGGCGGCTCGGAGAAGGGGCGCGGCTGGTTCCTCGATGGGCGGCGGTTCAAGAAGAAGAACAGCTTCACCGACTTCGTCGCCTCGGCCGAGCATCTGATCGCGCTGGGCTATGGCCGGGCGGGCCGCATCGTCGCGCAGGGCGGCTCGGCCGGCGGCATGCTGATGGGCGCCGTGGTCAATCTGCGTCCCGAACTCTTCGCCGGCATCGTCGCCGAGGTGCCCTTCGTCGACGTGCTGAACACCATCTCCGACGAGGACCTGCCGCTGACGCCGCCGGAGTGGCCCGAGTGGGGCGACCCGACCCGTGACGAAGCGGCCTATGACTACATCGCCGGCTACAGTCCCTACGACAATATCGAGCCTCGGGCCTATCCGGCCATCCTCGCGACGGGGGGCCTGTCGGATCCTCGCGTCACCTACTGGGAGCCGGCCAAATGGGTGGCGCGGCTTCGCGAGGCCGGCGAAGCGCCGCGGCCGGTGCTGCTCAAGATCAACATGGACGCCGGCCACGGCGGCGCCTCTGGCCGGTTCGATCATCTGAAGGACCCGGCGCTGGCTTATGCCTTCGCCATCTGGGCCATGGATCAGGGAGATGCTGGGGGATGAAGCTGCGGGGGGCCGGCGGGGGCGACGTCGAGGCGATCCAGGCGATTTATGCTCATCATGTACTGAACGGGCTTGGCACCTTCGAGGAGGTCCCGCCGACTCCGGCCGAAATGGCCGGACGCTGCGCCGCCGTCGCCGACCGCGGCCTGCCCTGGCTGGTGGCGGAGGAGGGCGGTCTGGTCCTGGGCTACGCCTACGCCGGCCCGTTCCGCACCCGCGCCGCCTATCTCTACACCGTCGAGGACAGCGTCTACGTGGCCGAGGCAGCGCGCGGGCGGGGGATCGGCAAGGCCCTGCTCGCGTCCCTGATCACCGAATGCGACGGGCTGGGCCTGCGCCAGATGGTGGGGGTGATCGGCGACTCCGGCAACCGGGCCTCCATCGCCCTGCATCGGTCCCTGGGCTTCGAGCTGAAGGCGGTGATCCCCGCCGTCGGCTGGAAATTCGAGCGCTGGGTTGACGTGGTCTGGATGCAACGGTCGCTGGGGCCGGGCGCCACATCCCTCCCTGACGGCCCCGGCATCACCGGGATGAGCGTCTGATGACCACCGTCTTCCAGGGCCTTCCCTCGCGGGTCGTCTTCGGCAAGGGCGCCCTGGCCGGGCTCGCCGACGAGGCCGAGGCCCTGGGCTGCCGACGGATGCTGGTGGTCTGCACCGGCTCCCAACGGACGGCCGCCGAGCGGGCCCTGGGCGTCCTCGGCGGCGCGGGCGCCGCCTTGTTCCCCGGCGCGGCCATGCACACCCCGGTCGAGGTGACCCTGGAGGTGATGAAGCTGGTCGAGGCGGAGGACATCGACGGCGTGGTGGCGATCGGCGGCGGCTCGGCCATCGGGCTATCCAAGGCCATCGCGCTTCGCACCGACCTTCCGCAGATCGTCGCGCCCTCGACATACGCCGGGTCGGAGATGACGCCAGTGCTGGGCCAGACCGAGGCCGGCCGCAAGACCACCCAGCGCTCGGTCAAGGTGTTGCCCGAGACGGTGATCTATGACCTCGAGCTCAGCCTCTCCCTGCCGGCGTCGGTCAGCGTCACCTCCGGCTTCAACGCCATGGCCCACGCGGCCGAGGCTCTCTACGCCGAGATCCCCAATCCGCCGCTGCTGGCCATCGCCGAGGAGTGCGTGCGGCTGATGGCGCGCGCCCTGACCCGCATCGTCATCGATCCCGGCGACGAAACGGCCAGGGCCGCCGCCCTGGAGGCCGCCTGGCTCGGCGGCTGGTCCCTGGCCAACGGCGGATCGGCCCTGCACCATCGGCTCTGCCACATGCTGGGCGGCGCGTTCGGTCTGCCGCACGCCGAGACCCACACCGTGCTCCTGCCGCACATCCTGGCCTACAACCTGCCCTCCGCCCCCGAGGCCCTGGGCCGCCTCGGCCGGGCGCTCAACACGCCAGAGCCCGCCGAGGTGCTGTTCGACCTCGGCCAGAGCCTCGGCGCGCCCGCGGCCCTGAAGGACATCGGCATGCCCAAGACAGGGATCGACGAGGCCGCCGACGCCATGATCGCCCAGGGTGGCTGGAACCCGCGCGCCCTGGATTCGGTGTCCTTGAAGCGCCTGCTCCGCCGGGCCTGGTCGGGCGACCATCCGCGCATGGAGCGCGGCGGGCTCTTGCTGAAGCCCGCCTTCTAGAACTGGCGCGCGCCCGCGGCTCAGTTTAACCGCCCGGGGCATGGCGACCACGGTCAGATCCGCCTATCGCGCGCTGATCCAGCGCGGCGAGATCGCGCCCGATCCCGGCCAGGAGGCAGGGCTCGGGGCCCTGGCGCGGCTCGAGGACGAGCTCAACGCCGTGGGCGAGGCGACGATCTTCTCGCTGTTCCGGCGCCATCCCCAGCCTCGGGGCGTCTACCTCTGGGGACCGGTCGGGCGTGGCAAGTCCATGCTGATGGACCTCTTCTTCGAGACCGCGCCGGTGGAGAAGAAGCGCCGCGACCACTTCTATGCCTTCATGGCCGAGGTCCACGGCCTGATCGACGCCTGGCGCAAGGGCGACGCCGCCGAGCGGCGCGCCAGGTTCGGCCAGGCCCGGGGCGACGATCCGATCGCGCCGGTCGCCGAGCTGATCGCCTCCAGGGCGCGGCTGCTCTGCTTCGACGAGCTGCAGGTGGCCGACATCGCCGACGCCATGATCCTCGGCCGGCTGTTCGAGGCCCTGTTCGCCAATGGCGTGGTGCTGGTCGCCACCTCCAACCGCCCGCCCCAGGAGCTCTACCAGGGAGGCATCAACCGCCAGCTGTTCCTGCCCTTTGTCGACATGCTGGAGCAGCGGCTGGAGGTGGTGCGCATCGCCGGCGATCACGACCACAGGCTGGAGCGGCTGAAGGGCGCGCGGGTCTATTTCTCGCCGGTCGACGCCGGGGGCGAGGCGGCCTTCGACGCGCTCTGGCAAGGCCAGCTCGACGGGGCGGCCGAGACCGGGGCCACCATCGAGGTCCTGGGCCGCAAGATGCATCTGCCGCGGGCGTCCGGGGGCCTGCTGCGGGAGACCTTCGCGGGCCTCTGCGGTCAGAACCTGGGCGCACAGGACTATCTGGCCATAGCCGCCCGCTTCCACACAGTCTTCCTGGAAGACGTCCCGCGCATGGACCCCGACAAGCGCAACGAGGCCCGCCGCTTCGTCTGGCTGATCGACGCCCTCTACGAGGCCAGGACCCGGCTCGTGGTCCTCGCCGAAGCCGAGCCGTCCGACCTCTATCCGACGGGCGACGGGTCGTTCGAGTTCGAGCGCACGGCCTCGCGCCTGGAGGAAATGCGCGCGGCCGACTGGATGAATGGCGCCTGACCTTGCTCTATTATGCGGCCGTGACCGCATTCAGCCACATCGTCTCCCTGGGCCACAGATGCCGCACGACCCAGCGGCTGCGCGACCATTTCGGCTTCAAGACCGCCTTTCCCTTCGACTGGTGGATCACGCCCCTGGCTGGCGGGGTCGCCTTCCTGGGCGACTGGGACGCGGAGCGGCTCTACGACCTCTCGGCCCTCCGTGAGGTCCATCGCAGGGGCCGGACGGCCTTCATCGAGCACACCGGCTACGGGCTGCGGCTGCAGCACGAGTTCCCGATGGACGAAAGCCTCAACGTCCTGCCCGGCTGGCCCTCGCACATCGCCGAGGCCAGGGCCCGCACGATCCATCTGATGCAGAAGTTCGACCAGCTGAACCGGTCGGATCGCCGGGTGCTTTTCGTGCGCGAGCTGATGGCCCACGAGCAGGGCGATCTCGCCGGGATCGCCGCCCTGCGCCAGGCGGTGCTGGACCGCACGCCGAAGGCCCAGGCGAGTTTCCTGTTGATTTCCGCCTCGGCGGTCGAGGCCGAGGGCTGGCGTCCGCTCCGCATCGACGATCCGCTGAAGGAGCCCTGGCAGGGCACGCCCGAAATCTGGGACGCGGCGCTTGCAACCCTCGGCTACAGCTTCGAGCGACGCCCCGGCTGGGGGGAAGTGGAGGCGGTCGGCTAGGGCCGCCTCATGCCGTCAGTTCCCCTCTGCGAAATCCCTGGTCACGTTCGGAGCGCTGTCCTTGGCGGCCTGGACGACCTCCTCAGAGAAGTCGGCCATGTCCTGGATCTGGCGGACCTCGACGATGTCGCCGTCGTCGGCCGGGATGCGGCGGGCCCATTCCAGGGCCTCCTCCTTGGAAGCGGCCTTGATGATCCAGTAGCCGCCGACCACTTCCTTGGACTCGGCGAAGGGGCCGTCGGTGACCACCGGCTTGCCACCCTTGTAGCTCACCCGGGCGCCCTTGGAGAGCGGATGCAGGCCGTCAAGTGCGATCAGGGCGCCGGCCGCATGCAGATCCTCGTTCAGCTTCATCATCCGGGCGACCTTTTCCGGATCCATCGTCTGAATGACCATTTCCGGATCCGGGGCGCCGGGCTGGTACACCGCCGGGATCATCAGCATGAGAAAGCGCATCACAGTGCTCCTTGCGTTGGGGCGAAGCCGGATGGCCGTCGCTCGGCCCAAGGACGCCGCACCCTCGCCCTGCCCCGACATCCGGTCGAATCTTTTTCTTGAGCTGT
>Ga0265338_10005316_pt1 | contig 16860 bp, 20 predicted proteins | sample 42126metaG_FD_193579 | JGI IMG/M metagenome (GOLD analysis project Ga0265338, IMG submission 193579) | Rhizosphere microbial communities from Carex aquatilis grown in University of Washington, Seatle, WA, United States - 4-21-26 metaG | ecosystem: Host-associated > Plants > Roots > Rhizosphere... | reverse complement strand
AGCGTACAAGGTATTGGCCAGCATCGCTCTGCGGTGAGAAGCTTAATTCCACCATAAATTATAATACATGAACGCTGACCTTGTTAAACAAGCATCCGAAGTAGTCGAAAACCCACACGTCCTGATAAACCTCGTCTCGCGCCGGGTTCGACAATTGAATGCCGGCGCCCGGCCGCTCCTGAGCAGTCCCGGGAATCTGGGTCTGGCGGATATCGCCTTGACCGAAATTATCGAGAAGAAAATCGGATTTGAGATGCCTGAAATTATCGAACTGGTGCGCCCGGCTGCACAAAGTCGGAAGCGGCCCGCGGGCTGGATCAAGGCTGGCCCGGTGGCAAAAGCAAAATTGGCGGCGTAAGCGAGGCTGCACGCGAACTGTTAAGCCATCGCGAATGGTGCGCCCATAGCAAGGGGCTATGGGCGAAAAACAAACAAGGTATTGGCCGAATCCCTCCAGGGCGTCGACGGTATTACCAATCCAAAACATAAAATTATGAGCATTCCATTTGCGGATCGCGACCTGACCAAACAAGCGCCGAACAGTCCTCGTAAACGACTTGCGGGATTCGCGGTTGCCAGCCGGACGATTGATAAATGCCGCGCCAGCGCGGCGGGAACATTGGGCCAATACCATTACGATTGCCCACTGGACAACTCGCTGTTCAGTTTCAAAGGCATCACGGCGGAGCAATTCAAGAGTGCCGTCGAGGCCGCGAAGGATTACGACGAAATGGGTATTTGGCTGCATGCCAGCGGCACGCTGAAGACGGCAGATGAAATCAAGGCGTGGTCGGATGAGGTGGAAGCGAGCAGCCTGAACAAGGATCCGAACAAGCGCGATTACTTTATTGAGAACTGCCACAAACTCGGACTGAATCCACAAACCAATAGCACGTTCGATTGGCTGGAAGCGGACGATCGCGAGAGCTTCCGCCGGTAAGTTCCGGGGAGATTGTGATTTTGACGAAACTATGAGTTGGACGCCATTGAATCTCAGCGTGCGGGTCGGCTGCAATATCGTTTACGAAACCACGGTTCCGACGCCAGGCCTGTTCGTACTCAGGCCCCGGCTGGAGGGCAAGGTGCTGGTGATGCAGGAGAAACTGTCTTTCGGCATCGGCCAGCCGTCGTATGAATTCCAAGATTCCCACGGCAATATCACTTACCGCTCGATGTTGATGCCGGGCCGCAATGAGATTCGCCACGACGCGGTCGTGGCCGTCTCCTCTTTACCCGACAGCCGGGATATATCGGGCCGAATTCTGCCGGTGGGACAACTCCCCTTCGAGCTGTTGCGTTATACGCTGCCGAGCCGTTATTGCGACTCGGACAAATTGATGAATTTCGCGTGGAACCAATTCGGGAGCATCACCCACGGCCTTCCGCGCGTGCAAGCGATTTGCGACTGGGTCCACAACAATATTGAATATCGCTACATGTCGGGGCGATCCGATCTCTCCGCATCGGAAGTCATCGACCGTCGTTACGGCGTGTGCCGCGACTTCGCGCATGCGGCGATCGCGTTGTGCCGCACGTTCAATTTACCGGCGCGCTATGTCACGGGGCATCTGCCCGACATTGGCTTCATTGATCCGGGAACGCCGATGGACTTTCACGCTTACTGCGAAGTTTACCTCGGCAACGAGTGGATGACGTTTGATCCGCGTTTTAATGTGCCGCGCATTGGACGGGTAAAAGTCGCGCACGGAGCGGATGCCGTGGATGGCGCTTTCGCGACCATTTACGGTGAAGCCAAGTTAGCGCATTTCGAGGTCTGGGCTTACCAGGTGAACCCACAGCAGGTTTCGGTGGGCGATCCGATTGATTTATCCAAACGACTCGATGGCGCGGCGATGGTTCGGTTGAATTGACCGCGCGATAGCAGGCGGCTATCGGCGAAAGATAAACAAGGTATTGGCTGTTTTCGCCGGCGCGAACGACACTTTGCGCGGATGAGATCGATTCGCGGGCCAAAAATGCCACGCCCCGCCAATAGTTTCCCAATTCCTAATCGGACATGAGATCGCCCTTTTATATCCTGAAACTCATTTGCCAGACGGTCGCGCAACTCGCCAAACAAGCGTGGCTGCTCCCGGAGGCGGTCGCGGCGAATTATCGAAAACGGCATCGCCAGACGGAAGTGGATGAACTCGAGGCGGAACGGCTCGACCGCATACGGCATCCCTGGAAATACCAGGGGAAGTGACGACTTCAGGACGGATTCCGTCGTTCAATAACGCGACGGTAGATTTTTTTGTTTTAATGACTACATCATTTTTTCAACGGTTGTTCAAAAGCGCCCCGGCGCCCGTGCAGGAAAGCATTGAAGCCCAGGCGGCGCGCGGCAGTGCCGACGCGCAATTCAGTCTGGGACTGAAATTTGCCAATGGGAAAGGGCCCGCGCTGGACTACGCGCAAGCCGCCAGTTGGTATTTAAGAGCGGCCGAACAAAACCATGCGCTGGCTCAGTTTAATCTTGGAGTCATGTACGCCAACGGCCAGGGTATGGCCCCCGATAAAGCGCAATCGATCCTGTGGTTTGACCGGGCCGCGCATTTAGGCGATCCCGCAGCTCAATATCGGCTGGGCATTACTCATCATCGCGCGAGCCTGGAACGTTCGCCGGTGAACGCGTCGGAATCGAGAATTGAGGCGTATAAGTGGCTGCAACTTTCCGACGACCAGGGCTATCGGGATTCCGATATGGCGCGCGGACTCGTGATTCTGCAGATGACCGTGGAAGAGGTGGCAGATGGAAACCGCCGTGCGTCGGGTTTCACGGCTGCACGCTCCGGAGCGACAGCGAAGGCGACTTTGTGATGTTCGCCAGTTCACGTTAACGAAAGAAATTATTTATGCGACGTCCCAAGGGTATTAAAACAAAGAAGTCGGTGAGCAAGCGTTTCAAGATTACTGGCACTGGCAAAGTCATGTTCCGCGGCGCCGGCAAGCGCCACTTGATGCAGGGCAAGAGTTCGAAACGGCGGCGGTCATTGCGAAAGGCTTCCATCCTCGGACCTACTGACGTTTATCGCATCAAGCAGAACCTGCCGTTCAGCCATTGAATCGGGCGGTGTTTTTTCCGGGTTCGCTGCGGAAAATCCGACGCTGTTGCGTCACAATCGCGCGATCGGAACGATGCAGTTGGTTTGGGGAGCGCGCCCGCCTCTGACACAGTGAATCGCGCTCTCGCGGTTCACACAAGGCTCGAATTTGTTCCACCGTTTGGTGACCTCCCACACCACAATTGTTCGGAGCGAGGCGCACCGAACAGCAGCCGGCGGCTGCGCTCCCCAAAAACAAGTAAATCGTCCAACTCAGAGGGTCCGGCGGAAGAGCAGCGTGGCGGCGGTCATGGCGAACAGGGTGAATCCGAAAAGGAAGATCAGGTCCGGCGCGACGGCCATGAGCCCGGTGTTTTTCAAAACAAGATTCTTGAATCCATGCACGGCATAGGTGAACGGGTCAATGACGGTGATCGCTTTCATCCAGGGCGGAAACGCCTCGATCGGATATACCGCGCCGCTCGGGAAAAATAACACTGTGTTTAACATCCCGAAAATCGCGCGCGGCACGAGCGGATCGTTGATGCGCACCATGATGAGGAACATCATGCTGATCAGTGCCAGCGCGGTGGCAACCACCAACAGAAGCATTCGCGCCAAGCGCCACAGGTTGAAAGGATCGGGAATGCCCGCGATAACCGAGCCGACGGTGATGAGAACAACTCCGGCGATGATCGCTTTGGCCGCGCCGGAAAGGTTGAAACCCAAAATCAGTTCGAGTTTGCTGATGGGTGTCACCAGATAGCCCTCGTGCAATCCGCGCGCCTTGTCATCGATGAAAATGATTCCGCCGCCGATCATCGCGGAAACGAAAATGGCCAGCACAATGGTGCCCGGCAGCAGGTACTGGATATACGGGACGTAAGGATAAACCTCCACGACGTCCAGGGTGGCGTTCGCGGTGGTGCGGGGGGCGAGGCGGGGTGAATTAAACGCAGGCAGCATTCCGCTCAGGGAGCCGGCCAGCGCGGAAGACGAGAACTGGTCGGTGTTATCCTCGATCAAGGCGATGTGCGGATTCGCGCCGGCCAAGACCTTGCGCGAAAATTCGGGCGGGATGTTCAGCAGGCCGTTGATTTTCCCATTGCGCAAATCGCGCAGCGCCGAGGGCACGTCCGTGTAGGCGATCGTGTCGAACGTGCGGGCATTGGCCGCGACGGCCTGGAACATTTCTTTCAGTTTAATCGCCGGCACGCCGTGGTCCTGGTCCACGACCCCGATCTGAAGGTTTTTGACTTTCCCGCCGAATGCGTAGCCGAGCACCACGAGTTGGACGAGCGGCATGATGATGGAGACAACCACCAGAATCGGGCTTCGCCGGAAGCGGCGCAAATCGCGTTCAATGATGGCCCAGATTCGATGCATGATTCAGGATCGTTTGATGATGAAAGGACTGTCCATGGCGCTCGGAGCCTGCAAGGTGTCGCGCAGTTGATGGCCGGTGTAATGCACGAAGACGTCGTCGAGCGTGGTACTTTGCACCGAAAGCGAAGTGACCGTGGCATCGGCGTCCCGCGCTTTTTCCAACAGCGCGACGGTCGTGCGGGGGCCATTGTTGGAGGAAATGCGGAACACGTTTTCTTCGCCTTTAACCTCCGCCACCTCCGGCAATGTCCTCAACGTTTCCAGCCAGTTTTGCGGGGCGTTCGCGAAGCTCACTTCCAAAATGTTTTTGCCGGGAATGGACGCTTTCAGTTTCAGCGGCGAATCCAGCGCGGCCAATTTTCCGTGGTCAATGATGGCGATGCGGTCGCACAGTTTATCCGCTTCGTCCATGTAATGCGTGGTGACGAGAATGGTCAGATCGCGCTCGCGTTTGAGGCGCGTGAGCATCTCCCAGACGGCGACGCGCGAGACGGGGTCAAGGCCGGTGGTCGGTTCATCGAGGAAAAAAATCTTGGGTTCGTGCACCAGGCCGCGCGCAATTTCGAGCCGCCTTCTCATTCCGCCCGAAAACATTTTCACGGGTTTGTCTGCCCATTTTTCGAGGTCAACGTCCTTGAGCAACTGGGCGATGGTGCGCCGGCGTTTCTCGCGGGGGATGCCGTAAAGCTTGGCGAAGATGCTCATGTTTTCCACCGCGCTCAAATCGAGATCGGACGTCATCGCCTGGGGAATGACACCGATGGATTGCCGCACGCCGTTCGGATCGCGGACGACATCGAAGCCATTGACGCGCGCGGAACCGGAGCTGGGCGGCACGAGGGTCGTCAACATGCGAATCAGGGTGGATTTACCGGCGCCGTTCGGCCCGAGCAAACCGAGCACTTCGCCGTGCTCGACGGAAAAGCTCAAGCCGTCGACGGCGACAAAATCGCCGAAGCGCTTGGATAGGTTTTCAACTTCGATGTCGAACATGGCTCTACGGCTTTGAAGCGGCCACTTTCGTCGCCAACGGCAGCGAGACATAAGCCGTCATTCCCACGGCCAGGCTCCGGTCGCGGTTATCGCAGCGGAGGCGGATTTCGAAGGTCTTGATGTCGCGCTTGGTGCGGCTCACATCGCGTTGGGTGGCGTAATCGGCATCGACGCCCCGGAAAAAAACCTCGCCTTCGCGCGTGGCGCCGGATGGCAATTTCACCGGCAACTTGTCGCCGAGATGGATGCGGTCGATGTAACTTTCCTCGACGTCGGCGCGGACCCAGAGGTCGTCCTGGTTGATGAGGGTGACGATCGCCTGGCCCGGGTTGACGACTTCACCCTGCAAGGCCGCGCGGGTGTCCACGATGGCGTCCAGTGGCGAGCGGATTTCGGTGTAGCCGAGTTGAACCTTCGCTTTTTCCTTTTGGGCGCCGGCGGCGGCGAGTTGATGGCGGCTCGCCTCGAAGGCGGCGCGGCGCGCGGAAATCTGCTCCGAATTGGATTTGGCCAGGGCCACTGCGGCCTGGGCGGCACTGGCTTGTTTATTGGCCGCTTCCAAACGCGCTTTGGCCGCGTCATTGGCGGTTCGCGTTTGATCGTAGAGCTGCTGCGATTCGACCCCGCTTTTGTTCAAGGCCTCCTGGCGCTGGAAAGCCAGGCGGGCGTTGTCCAAATCCGCGGCGCTCGCGACGGTTTGGGCCTGTGCGGAAGCGAGATTGGCTTCGGCCTGGGCGACCTGGTTGCTGGTCTGGGCCTCTTGAAACCTCAAATCGGCTTCGGCTTGGGCGACCTGCGAGGCGGAGGATTCTTCGCTGCTGGTGTAGAAGGCCATTTCGGCCTGCTGAGTTTGCGGCTGGATCACCGCGAGCAATTGGCCGTTGGTGACACGATCCCCTTCATGGACCAAAACCTGTTGCAACCGGCCCTGAATCTCCGGACTGACAATGACTTCATCGGTGGTGACGATTCCACTCAGCACGATGTCGCGAGGCGGACGACCGACGGTGAAATAAATCGCCACGCCGACGATCAGGACCAAAATAAACAGTTGAATTCTTCGTTTCTTCACGGGATGGGAGCGTTGGGATGAATGAATAACGCGTGGCGGATGAAGTCCAGCACCTCGCGTTTCCGCAACTTGAGGTTTTCGGGGCTGTGGGCATTGGCATGGCCAAGCAATTGCAGCACCGGCACTGCGGAAAAGTAAAAGACAATCAGCGATATGATGGAAACCGCGGTATGAAAAAGATCGGTGGGGCGAAATTCACGCGCGCGCACGCCGCGCCTCAGCAATTTCCCCACGGCCTCGCTGCGCGGCCTGAAATATTTGCGAATCAGGCGTTCCGTCCGTTTGCCGCCCGCCATCATGAATTGTTGAAAGAGCGGCGCGGACTGCCGGTGCGCGGCGATGAAATCAAAATGCAGGCTCACGTACCGCAATAACACGTCGCGCGCGGACCCTGGGGAATTCAACAATTCCAACGCTTGCAGGTTGAACCTGCGGAAGTGATCCTCGACCACCGCTTCATACAAGCCTTCCTTGCTCTTAAAATAATAATAGAGCAGCGCCTTGTTGACTCCCGCGGTTTTGGCAATGACATCCGTGCGCGCGCCCGCCAGGCCGGTTTTGGCAAAGATGCGTTCGGCGGTCGTGAGAATGAGGGCACGGGTGTGCTCACTGCTTCTCCGTTGGTGCGCTGTGGCTTTCATATTATTTTCGCGCGTTAACTAACCAGATAGTTAATATATGTCGGCGGTCGCGTCAAATGAGAATCCTATACGGAGCGCGGCTGTGCAGAAAGCCAGCCGCAACAGCAGGCCTTCCGCAATTGGTATCGGATAAGGGATGTTGCGTTGCTGCGGCTGGTCTTCGACACAGCCGCGCTCCAAGACCGTGGAGGCGAGTCGCTCAGTTTTTCCCGCGGTAAACCAGGTCCACCACGTTGCGCAGGAATTGTTCGTCGGCCACGCCGTCGGTGGCTTCGGGGGGAAATTCCACTTTCGCGTGAAAATGCGCGGCGAGTTCGCCGAACAATTCCACGCGGGCGACCGGGTCGAATTCCTCGCGGCGGAGGAGCGATTGCAAAACAATATCCGCTTCGGTCGCACTGACGCCCTGCCGCAAGCGCGCGGCGAGATGGGGAAATTGGCGGAGCGAATTGAACTTGCCGGCCAGCACCTGGTCCAGATCCGGTTCCGCCACGCGCAGGTGGCGGACAACTACGGTGTTGGCCGCAATGTCGCCGAGGCGCTGGCATTTCGAGTTCATCCAGCAGGTCACGCCGCCGACAAAATAAAAAGCCGGCAACGAGTCGACGAAGCGCAGCAGGTTCCGCACGACGATTTGGTTGAATTGCAGGCGCATTCCTTCCACGTCCATCACGCGCAGGCGCAACATTCGTTTGCCAATGGTCTGGCCGCGCCACACCCATTCAAACAAAATCCCGTAGCCGATGCTCACGAAAAAATAGGCGATGATATAGAAGGCGACGGCGAAATTGAAGCTAACCACCGCGAGCAAGCCGACGATCACGCCCATCAGGGTCAACACCACCTGAATGCAGAGTTGATCGATGAAACAGGCGAGAAAGCGCGTGACCGGCCCAGCGATCGGTTGGGAGAACACGATACCTTCCGGCGTACGAATGTTAAGCGTGCTGGTTTTCATGCGCCGGGAATTTTTCGCCCGGATTTCGAGAGAAACAGGAACAGCAAAATTAATTCGACGCAGCCGAAGGCAATTTTGGCGCTGTACGGGATCACGGGCTCGTGGTATTGCGAGAGGAACGCTTCGACAAAACCTGCCCACACCAGCATGAGGCCGACGCCGAAAATAAGCGTGGCGACGTCGCCGGAGATTTCCCGCAGGCGGGTCCGGAACGGTGTCCGCCGTCCGCGGCCGATGAGGGCAACCGCCAGCAGCAATCCCGCCTGGCCGGCGATGAGAATTGCCGGAATTTCAATCACGCCGTGCGGCATGAGCCACCCGAGCAGAAATTTCGTTTGCCCGGCGTGGATATAATCCACCGCCACGGCGCCCAGGATCACGCCGTTATAAAAAAGCATGATGATCGTCCCGACGCCCCAGGTCATGCCGAGGGCCAAGGTGAAAATAGAGACCTTCGTGTTGTGGGTCATCAGGCTGGCGGAAAAGGTCGTCTTTTGCCCCTCCAGCCGGTCGCGGGTTGCATTTTCCTCTTCGGCGACGCGTTTCGCCGGGTCCCCCTGCAAATGCGAAAACGGCATCAGCACGGGTTTGGAATCGGGATCGAAGGCGATGGCCAGGCCGCCAAAGGCGCAGCCTGCGAGGGTGATTGCGAGTGAAAGATAAAACGCGCGGACGTGGCGGCGAAACGTTTGCGGCAAAGTCTGAAAAAACCACGCCAGGGGAAAAAAGCGGCGCTGCTTTTCACGCGTCTCGTGGATTTCGCCGTACGCGCGTGAGACGAGGTTTTCCAGGAAGCGTCGCGTTTCGGGTTCCGAGGAATACGTGGTGATCTTCGCGAGGTCGGCGGCGGTACGCTGGTAAAGCTGATGAAAACGCTGGGCGCGCTCCAGCGAGAATCGTTCGTTGGGCTCGGCTTCGAGCCGGTTGAGCATGGTTTCGAGCTCGGTCCAGACCGCGCGTTCGTTCGCGATGAACTTTTGCAGGTCGATGATCACAGGAGCTGCCTCCGTTTCACATCCATATATTGCCCGACGATTTCGCCGGTCAACCGCTCGTTTTTCAGCAACGAAAACCGCACCGCGCGACGTTGGAGGACTTTTTGCAGCTCGCGCAGGTTTTGCCATTGCTGGTGCCCGCCCAGATGCTGATAAAAATCGTCGGTTTCGGCCACGTCCGGACCGGTGAAGAGCGGCTGCACGCCGGGCGGCTGCACCATGTTCACCAGCACGATGTGCTGGCGGCGGATCAATTCCATGTTGCGCACAAAACTTTCCGCGAGCGCCGGATCATCCAGCGCGGTCAGAAACACGAGCAACGCGCGGCGTCGCAGCCGGAGGCGGATGAAGGCGCACAACTCATCGAAATCCGGCGTCACAATTTTCGGTTGCAGGGTATAAATCGCGTCGCGGCAGGCGCTATAATGCGCCTTGCCGTTTTTCGCCCGCACAAATTTTTCCACCTTATCGGAAAAGGTCAGCAGCCCGAATAAGTCGCCCTGCCGCTTCGCAGCCATGGCCAAAACCAGCGCGGAGGTGACGAAACGTTCCAGGACGGATGTTCCGGGATCGGAATCCGGGTCCGGCTTCCGGGTGCTCAAACGCGAGGCATCAAGGATGACGTAAACCTCCTGGGTTTTTTCAATTTGAAACACTTTGGTGATGGGCTTGCCGCGCCGCGCCGTGGCTTTCCAATGAATTTCGTCATACCCATCACCCGGGACATATTCGCGCAATTTTTCAAAGTCGCGCCCTTTGCCGATCTGGCGCTGCGCATGCACGCCGAACGCGCCGCGATTCAGAAATAACGCGGCCACATTTTTTCTTTCGGCCAGGAGGTTGGGATAAACGCGAACTTCCGATTGCACGGGCACCGGTTTGCGCGCACCCCAAAAGCCCAGGGGGGAGGCGATTTCGACGAACGCAGATTTCAACTGGTAACTGCCGCGCTGAAGGGGCGTGCACGCCAGCGAAAGCCTCGACCATTCGCTATCCGCAGGAAGGGCCGCATTCATTTCGTCTTCCGCGGCTTTGATTGCGCGCGGCCACGCGAGCGCCACGCGCAGATTTCCTTTCTGCTGGCGACCGTTGCGAATTCGCAGTTCGACTTTGGCTTCCCGGCCTTTTGACATGCGCACAATGGCCGGCATTTCCAAACCGATGCCCGCCAGGTTGTTTAGGCCCCCGAAAGCGTCGATCACCACCATCAGGAAAAATCCCGCGACGAGCAGGAGCGACTGTGCCGCGGAAGCCGGCGCAACAGCCGTCAGCAGGCTGAACGGCAATACGATGACCGCCACCCAAAACAACAGTCTGGAACGCGGAACGATCATCGTGGCACCGCGATTTGCTGGAGGATTTGCAGGATCACTTCGGACACGGCGAGCCCTTCGATTTCAAATTCCGGCCGCAGGATCAAGCGGTGCTCCAAAACCGGCTGGGCCATCGCTTTAATGTCATCGGGAGTGACGAAATCGCGCCCGGAAATGGCGGCGTACGCGCGCGAGGCCATGATGAGGGATTGCGTGGCGCGCGGGCCGGCGCCGACCAGCACGCTTTCGTGCGTTCTGGTAGCACGCACGATGTCCACCAGATAGGCGACGAGTTCATCGCGGATGACAATCGTTCCGAGATTTTCGCGCAAGGCGGTCAGGTCCTCCGCCTTGATGACGGGCTGCACGACGTTTTGCGCGAGCAAGGTTTCGGGTGCGTCCTTGGTCATGGTGCGTTGCGCGAGCGTCAATTCCTCGGCGCGGTCGGGGGCGCTCATGGTAATTTTCAACATGAAGCGATCTTTCTGCGCTTCCGGGAGCGGGTAAGTGCCCTCGTATTCAATCGGGTTTTGCGTGGCAAACACGGTGAAGCTCGGCGGCAGCTGGTGAGTTTCGCGATCAATCGTCACCACACGTTCCTGCATGGCCTGGAGCAGCGCCGACTGGGTTTTGGCCGGCGCGCGGTTGATTTCATCCGCCAGCAAAAACGAGGTGAAGATGGGGCCTTTGATGAGGTGAAACTCATCACGCTGGAGGTTGAAGACATTGGTGCCGGTGATATCCGCCGGCATGAGGTCGGGCGTGAATTGGATGCGCTCGAATTCCGTGCCGAGCACGCGGGCAAGCGTCCGCACCAGCAGAGTTTTGGCCACGCCGGGCACGCCTTCGATGAGCGCGTGGTTGCCGGTGAAAATGGCAATGAGCGCCTTTTCGATCACATCGTGCTGGCCGATGATGACTTTGCCGGTTTCATGCCGCGCCTGCGCGAGGACTTCCTTGAGTCGTTCTGTGTTCATACTTTTGGTTTTCGCCTGCCGAGCGTTTCGGAAATCAATTTGTAGGTTGCGATCGGATTTTGGTCTTTCGACGGCTGGGAAATTTCGGCCTGGAAAACGATCTCCGCCTCCCGCAATCGCGCGCGGGAAACGGTTCCCGACGGGGCGACGGATTTTTTCCATTCAGCGAAACAGACTCCAAAAATCTCGCGCGCCGGAATGCTGCGGCGGAGGAGGTTCACGAATCCGGATGCCGCGTCCTTGCCGCCGACAAAATCCTCGCGCTGCTCGTCCGCATGCGGCGGCACGAGGCTGGTGGCGTTTTTCCAGATGAACAAGCCGGCGAGAATCAGCAGCGCCACGGCCAAGCCGTGCAGACGATATTTCCGCATCAACGCGGCCACGCCGGGCGATTCAACGATGCCGAGGTGCGCCTCGTCAAACACGATGCGGCTATTGGGGCCGACGAGCCAGGCAAGCAAATCGGCATGCCGATCCTTGAGCATGGCCTCGTTGCTCACAAAAAACGAATCGCTGGCCAGGACGACCGAGCCGCTGCCAAAATCGCGTTCGATCACCACGGCGTTCGTGCCGCGAACGTAAATCTTGCGCCACGCGGGATCGCAATTCGTAAAAATCATGCCGCTGTGCCAGTTGAGCGAGCGGGGCAGCGCAAGGTCGGATTTATTTTCCACTTGTGCCGGCGTGTAAACGTCCTCTTCCGAGTCGAGTTTTTCAAAACCCTCATGGAATCTCCACTCGTCTTCCAGCGAAATCCAGGACTTTTCAACGCCAACTTTTTTCTTCTTCGTCGAACTTTTGTTGGGCGGCTCGTTGGTGCCCTTTAATTTCGAGGGTGGCAAATTGAAGGAATTTGTGCCCTTCGCGATCGGGTCAAACGAAAAAGCGGCCCGGGTCTGGGGACGATACGTGATGACCAACCGGCCGCCGCGGGCGACAAAGCTTTTGATTTCCCGGAAAAGGTCGTCGGGCAGCCAGTCCCATTCGCCGGATTCAGCAGCCAGATGCAAATAGGCGGTGGCCGGTTCCTCGGGCAGGCGGTTCGACGTGCTGAAATCGCGGCGGACGGCAATGCCCGGCATTTTTTCCAGGCTCTCGTAAAACGCCATGGCGCCCAGCGGATCGGCGCGCAACGAGGAATACTCGGGATAGACATCCCCTTCCTCGAAGCGCAATTCGAACAATTGCACGATGCCGATCGCAAACGCCGCGGTGCAAGCGAGCAGGATGATGACAGGAAGATATTTTTTCATCCGTCGGCCCTCAGTTTTTCCACACTCGCGGCGAATTGCCGGACCAATTCGCCGTTGGCTTCATACGTGCCATACCAGATGCGCTCGAAAATTGAAATATTGGCGCTGAAAACGGGGGGCAACGCCGGGATCGAATGCGCGCGGCGCATGAGTTCGCGCTCGTAATCGCGATTGGACTTGAAACGCGCGATGCTGATGAGATTTCGCGCGGCGAGATGCGCCAGGCTAGCCAGATATAAGGCGCGCATGGCGAGCCGGAATTCGCCGCGCTCAAGCAGTTCGCGGGCAAGTTTGGTCCAGCCGTCCTCCGGCAACTGATCCGCGCCCACGTTTTCATCGGCGACGTCGGGAACCGGCAGAATCGGGTCGCTGGCAACGGCAGCCGCCGGGCGCGGGCGGTTGCGCCAAACACGAATGAGAAAAATCAGCAGCGCGGCGACGACGGCCGCGGCCAGCCCATAAAGCAGAATCTGCAGCGACTCCATCCAACCGTAACCCGGGGACGATGGTTGAACGTTTCGCGACTGGGGAAAAAGTTTTTTCAGGAATGACTGCAGCCAGTCGCGCAGGGCGCGCGCCCAACTGCGAAACATCTCGCCGATTTTGCCCAGAAATTTTGCGATGACTCCCTGTTTCACCTCCGGCTCGATGACTTGTTCCCGCGGCATTCGCCAAATGTATTTATTTTCGTGGATGGTTTGGTCAATGGCCCGGTCGAGGCTGGGCGATTCAATGCTCTGGCTGACGGGAGCGGGCGGCGCGTTGGTGGATTCAGCCGAAACCCGGGTGAGGGAAAAAATCGCGAGAAAAAGGAAGGTTGCGACGGCCGTTTTGATGGCCGGACGGATAAACGGTTTCAATTCCGCCTTCAAGTCCTCGCCGGATTGCAGGGATTCGCCGTAGAAGCAGCGCAACGCGTAAATTGTTTTGAGAATGGGATCCACGCACAGGTAGGTCAGCCCGAACATCGCGGCAAAGAATGTGGTGTTCAGCATTGCATACGGGTTTTTTGTGAAATTGGATTCCACGCCGAACAGCATCTTGCCGAGTTCAGGGAGCATCAGGCAAACCGAGGCCCAGTTGAGAAACACGCAAAATGCGAACGCGAGCGAGATGGCGAGGATGATATTATTTTGCCTCGGCCAGAGCTTTGCCTGCCGCCACGATTTTTTCATCAACGCCGCAGTGCCGGCATCGCCGCCGTCATCCAGCACGGTGGCATTTTGGTAAAACGTGTAAACCCAGGCGAACGGCAACACGGGGACCAACGCCAGGGGCAGCACAAACAATCCGCTCGGCTGGATGATTGCCTGCATGAAAAACATTCGCGCGCCACGGCGAAATCCGGCGGGAAGAAGGGTTTCGCGGGCGGCCTGCGCGCGGACGCGGCGGGCGAAAACGGCCTGGCAGAATTTCATCCAGAAAAAAATCAGGGCCAACCCCAATGACCCGCCGGCGAGATGGTCCGGGGCGAGCGGGCTGCGGCTCATGTCGGCCCAAAAAAAAAGCAGGCCGAGCACAAACGGGATGGCGCCAGCGTAATAAACCGCCCATGTGGCGGCCGGCGCGGTGCGCAGCAGATGCGTCGCTTCCTCGATCAGATCGAAGCCGTTCCGGCCCTGTTGTCGTCGCTCCGCGCGCTTCATTTCTGGTCCATCCAATTCACCTTCCAGAGGGTTCCTTCGTGGAACGACGCCGGTATTTTCAACAGACTTTCGCCAATCAGAAAAAAGAAGAACCAGGCGACCACCAACCCGGCCACGCATTGCGCGAACCGGAACATTTTCACGAACACCGGCCGGCTGGCGAGCGGGGCGCGGGCGAGTTTCTTCAGGCAAGCGGAACAAACGACGCGGTCATCGTGCTCGGTGACGCATTCGCGGCAGAAAAAACGTCCGCACTCGGGGCACCGCGCCACGGCCTCGCGAACGGAGTGGTTGAAGCAGCGTTGGTTCAGGAGGTTTTGCATGGCCGTTTCAACCTGGCGAAATCATCGGGGGAGCCGTTCCGACCTCGGCCGGTTGCGGCCGCGCCAGAATCAATTCCCGCATTCGCGCGGACATTTCCTCGGGGGTGAACTGCCCTTGCGCCTCGGCGATCAGGGGGCGGATTCGCTCGATGGTCTGGCGGGCTTTGCGCAAGCGGGCGAGCGAGGGCAAGTCCTCGGTCTGAACCGCGGTGCGAATCTGGCAGGCGCAGGTGGACCCCGAAAGATTGTTGATCAACAGCGGGATTCCGAAAATGACCGAGACGATGCAGACAAAAATGAAAGTTCCGATGCCCATTCCCTGCGAGCTGATGGAGGCGATAATCGCAAACCCGCAGAGGGCGGCCAGGCTTCCGAAAATCCAGTTCAAGACAGTGCGCGCCCTGGTTTTGCGGAGGGTGATCGCCTGGATGTCACGAAAGAAAAATCGCTTGTAGGTTTCGGTGTAACCGACGCAATTAACCAGCAGCAGGTGGTCTTCGCCAAGCCATAGGCTTGACCGCGAGACAAAGGCCACGCTGAACTGCAAGGGTGCCCGGTCACGAGTCAGTCTTATATATTTTCGTTCTGGCATGGGTCAGCGCCTTTTCTCAGAGGCAATGGCGATAATGATCGCAACCCAACCGACGATTTCCAACAGTGCGATGGTCATCGCGATGGTGGTCCGGATCCGATGGCGGCGGACAATGCTCTGCGGCGTCTTCCAGTATCGGATCCCGATAAACAACACCATGGGCGCGGTGATGATGGTGAAATAAAAAATGATCACCGGCAAAATCGCGAGCGACAAAGCGATGCTGTCATAACGGGTGCGCTGGTTGTCGAGGTTTTTGATTTTGCCCTTGGATTTCCCGGTTTCGAGACAGGCAGGACAGAAATGCTGTCCGTTGAGTTCGCAATCGCACAGGGCGCAAAGAAAGCGTCCGCAGCCATCGCAGGGCTGAACCGCCTTTTTTTGCGGATGATAAAAGCAGCTGGATTCACCTTCAACGAGCACGGCCTGGGCTTTCTGCCCCGGCGCGATTTTGCGAAAGAGGGCGGGAAAAACTTCAGTTTGCAGCAGGGCGCCGCAGGATTGGCAGGGCGCGAGGTCCGGCTGGTTGAACGCGCCTTCCAGCAGCCATGATTGGCACTTGGGGCATTGAATCAGCGGGCTCATGAAATCTTATGCACCACCCGGGTGTTGCAAATATGGTCATGCAGAGCACGTTTCTCGCCATCAAACAGCACCAGGAAATATCCGATGTAACAGATCAACCCGCTTAACATTTCGGCGAGGGCGCGACCGGCCGCCCGGGCGTAGCCAAAACGGCCACCCTCAGCGGTCACCACTCTCAACTTGCATAACATTTTCCCCGGCGTGGCGCCGAATTTTCCAAGGAAGAAAACCTGGTAGGCAAAATGGACAAAGATAAAGCCAAGTTGAATGAATAAGGGCAGAAATTGGACAGTCTGGACTTGTTGCCCGGCCCGGCGGTTTGCGGCGTCGTAGGAAATCGTGGGCATTAAAGCGATGAAAAAAATAATCATGAAAGGCACCCCGAGAATCAGGCTATCCAAAATTTTCGCCCCGAGACGAATTCCGAATCCGGCATATTGCAATTCGCCGGTATTGATCAACGCGCCTTCCGCCAATTTTTGGAGGAACACCGGTTTGCAGCCGGAACAGACGCGGGCCTTGCCGTATTGGATGGTTTCCGCGGCGGGAAAGACTTTGCCGCATTCAGCGCAAATAACTTCGCCTGCGTTTAGGGAAACGGCTACCGGGGGAGGTGCTGGTGTGGGCCGCGGCAGGGTTGTTTCCACTTCGCGGAAAGCCTTCCATTCCGCCAGGCCTTCGTGCCAGACGAGCGTGTCCGCGTTAATCCTGCCGTCCTGGACCTCTTTCAAAAGCTGCGCGTCGGTGACCGGACCGACTTGGTGCCCTTGATCGAAATAGTGCCAATTCATAAGTTGAGCCATTCTGCCCGCGTCACCCGGTATTTGTTGGTCCCGCTCCGGACCGGGCGTAAAATGAAAAATAAATCGCCACGATGCTGAAAAAAACTCAACGCTCGGGTAATTGATCCAGAAATGCCCGGCAAACCCCGCTAACCCACACGTTGTCCTTGTCAATTTTCGTAGCCGCGATCGTCCGGGTCTTGACAAGGCCCCAGATGATTCCGAACAAAAACAACGCCGTGCCCGCCAAGGCCACCCAGCCGGATTCCATGACTCCCCCGCTAATAATCATTGCGATGC
>Ga0265338_10005314_pt1 | contig 16865 bp, 10 predicted proteins | sample 42126metaG_FD_193579 | JGI IMG/M metagenome (GOLD analysis project Ga0265338, IMG submission 193579) | Rhizosphere microbial communities from Carex aquatilis grown in University of Washington, Seatle, WA, United States - 4-21-26 metaG | ecosystem: Host-associated > Plants > Roots > Rhizosphere... | reverse complement strand
AGAATTAAAAGCAGGAAGCGACGCTGCCGATGTTGGCTGGTTTTTGCGTGAGGAATTACCAGCGCTCAAGCTGGCTTACGATGCGAACGACGTCGTGCTAAAGGGACTGGGAAGGTCGGCGCCCTAGCAGTGAAGGTTGCATGATCGCGACGTCAACTTCCACCCCAAGGGCACCGCAGCTTCGCAGCTTTGCCTAGTCTGCCATTTTGGCGATGTGCAAGGCGAAGCCGGTCTTGGGCAGCAGGGATCTCAGTTCAAAAACCTTGAAACCGTCTCCTGTGACCTAAGTCTGACGGTACACGCCGGGTTCGATGTCGGCAGTTTCGTGGCGGGCGTCCAGGTTGTCGAGAAAGGTCTGCGCTTCCCGCGTCGAAACCGCTGCACCCTTCGCTTTAGTGATCACAGCCTCGGTCGCATAAGAGCGAACGAGCTTCGGCCAGTACTTCTGCAAGAGCTGCGTGCTGGCAAAGATGTCGGCCCACACCAGTTCACCGTTGACTGCGACGACCACACCGACAGCGTTCTTGTCGCGCAATTGCCGGATCACGCTTTCGTAATTGCGCTGGATCGGTTCGGCGACGGAATCGACCTGCCGCTGGACATCTTTGTTGTCCATCACTCGCGCATAGGAGGTCGTGGAATTCACCTCCGCTGCCGACTGCGCCGGAACAGTCATCGCCAGCGCCTCTTTTGATTTGCCGACGTTGTCCCAAACCTGCTGCTGGTTTTTTGCGGCCATCGCGCTGCCGCGCACTCCGGGGGATGCAAATACAAGCGTGCCGTTTCTACTGGCACTGAAGTCGTCCTTCCCATTCGCTGCAACCCAACGGCCTGGCTCCACACAGAAAACGCTGAGATCAATGGGATCGCTCTCGGCCGGCACGATCCTGTCTTTCCCGATGACGCGATCCTGTTTGCCGCCCGTAACAATTTCACCGGCCAGAAGAAGGAGTGGTCGCTTGGAGTTGTTCACCAACACGAGCGTGTTGACTTCCGCGCCGCGTGCGGGGTGAATCACGCCGGAATCGCGGGGATGCCGGCGGATCAGGCCAGCAGCGTGACCGGCTTCGGTAACAATCACTTCGCCCGAGCGCAAGCCTTCATCGAGAGTGAGAAAGTCGTGCGTGTCATAGGACTTGGTAGCCGCGACTGGAAAGACGGTCAGATTTCCGCTGCGGATGGGAGTCAGCAGGGTGTAGCCGTTCGAAGAACTCGACGATGGGTTCGTTTCGCCCGCCTGGACAAGGCAAGGAACCACCGCAGACGCAACCAGCAACAACGCAATTCCTGTTACGACGAAGACTTGGCGCATTCGGAACCTCCGGCGGCGGAGACACAATGGCATTCACGCAGGCGCATGCGATCTTTTGCCGATGCCCTCGCCCGGCACGCCAGGGTAGTGCGTGCCGGGGTCAGATTCGCGAGTCTTCCAGGAGTGTCTTGCTTGCTCGCTGAAATGTGAACGTACGATTTACAGTTTCTTGCGTCTAAAAAATTGCTAGCATCATCTGGGATATGCAATCGCGCGCCCAATCAGGAGAGACAGACGTTTTTGCGGAGTTGTTTACCCGCAGCGGCGCCGCGGCCTACGGGATTGGCATGCAGCAGTTCACGCTGATCCTCGATGAAATCCATCGCAAATACCTTCCCAACGGTACAACGGAACAGAAGGTCGATTTTTGCGCAGCACTGCGGATCGAAGAGCTGGCGCTCGCGCGCGCGTGCGCGGCAGGAAACGAACGGGCATGGGAAGACTTCATCAGCCGTTTCCGCCAAAAACTCCATGGCATGGCCTTGCACATTACGCGAGACGGCGCGCACGCAGCGGAGCTGGCAGATTCGCTGTTCGCGGATTTGTATGGAGTGAATGCGCGCAACGGGATTCGGAATTCGAAGCTTGTCTTCTATACGGGCCGTGGCTCGCTCGAGGGATGGTTGCGTACGGTTATGGCGCAGGAGTTCGTCAACCGCTATCGCAAGCAAAAGCGGAATGTCAGTCTCGAAGAACAGACCGAAGAAGGAGTGCAGTTCGTCGCGACGGCTCCCGAGCCGGTTCATGCCGCAGACGAGCGCTTGGAGATGGCGACGGACCAGGCCTTGGCGGAGCTGTCGGCGGAGGACAGGTTCACGCTGGCGTCCTACTATCTGGATCGGCGGACCTTAGCCGAAATCGCAAGATCCCTGGGCCTCCATGAGTCGAGCGTCAGCCGCCGGCTCGATCGTCTCTCCGTGGGCCTACGGAAGCGTATTCTGGCTGGCCTGCGGGAACAGGGTATGAGCCATGCCCAAGCCACCGAAGCTTTGGAAGCCGACGTGCGGGATTTCACCCTGGATTTACGTTCGCGTTTGACGCAAGATTCGCAGCCTACTACGTTCCATGGGAGAAAGGTTCCTGCCCAGGATACGGGCGACGGAAGTCATGACTGACGTACCCAAAATCGTGCACCAACGGCTGCGAGCGGGAAAACCCGGCTCGCCAGACGCCGGCCTGGTACATCCGGAAGCAGACCTGCTGGCCGCATTCGCGGAACAGTCGGTTTCGGCCACGGAGCGCGAGAGCGTGTTGCAGCATCTGGCCCAGTGCGGAGATTGCCGGGAAGTGGTCTTTCTGGCACTCCCAGCGGAAGATCTCGCGAGCACGCCGAGGGAATCAGAGGTGGACGCTGAAGTCGGAGCGCGCGTACTTTTGCCTAAGCGCGGCCTCTGGCTAGGCTGGGCGAATTTACGCTGGGCAGCGCTTGCTGCCGGGATTGCGGTAGCGGTACTGGTCGTCCGGCCTGCATTAGAACATAGGACTCCGACAGCACTTACGCCGGTAGCAAGCCAAGCCCCGGCGCCAGCCGCTTCTCCTGCGCAGGCCCAATCTTCGGCGGAGTTGACCATTGCCAGGAATAACGAGGGCGGGCAAAAACCAGAGCTTTCGTTGAACAAGGCTGTCTCTGCGAAACGAGACTCTGCGCTAAAACCGGTTCCCGCTGCCCCTGCTTCCGCAGCAGCCACGATGGTGGCCAGCAATTTGATGAAAGACTCGGACGTGAAAGAAGAACAGACGGCGTCTTCGAGCCAAGATGCACTCGCAGTCAATGCGCCGACGCGGACAGTAAGTGCGGGCGGTGCGCTTTCCGCTGGGACGACCCGGGGGGAAGTGCAATCCGACGATGGCAAGCTGATGGCCCGCGCTGACGCCCCGGCAATTGAAAAGGCGAAGCCTGCCTTCGAGGATAAGTCATCTGTAACCTTACAAAAGACGACCGTGGCCGGCGCTCAGGAAAGCCCCGCCGGGGCTCGGGCTGAGACACGTAATTATTCGACCCTGGCGGCGGCTCTTCCGAGCAAGAAACAAGCGGCGGCCTGGGCGATCAACGAAGGCGTCTTGCAGCGCTCGTTGGACGGCGGCCAGAGCTGGCAAACTTCCATCCGGGCTGACCGCAGTTTGCTTTGCTATGCCCCCCGGGGCCACGAGGTTTGGGCCGGAGGACAGTCAGGAACGCTCCTGCGCTCGACCGACGACGGTGTCACATGGGAAGTCATGGCCGCTTCCTATAAGGGCGAGCCTCTGCGATCGGACGTGATCAGCATCGAAACGCGGGGTGCGGACGAGGTCCTCGTCACGACTGCCAATCACGAAACATGGGACAGCACAGACGACGGAAAAACCTGGGCGAAGAAGTAATGGCAACCCGCTTCAGCGGGGCTTGAGCGTCTTTCCAGGCCTCAGCCACCATCCGCGATAGGTCCAAGTTTCCAAGCCTGGTAACCAGTAAACGGTTACTGCCGCGCGTCATTTTTTGGGTACAGGATTGTCGGCCCCACATTACGGAAGTGACATTTACAGTGCGGCCAAGTGGACATAGGATGAGCACGTGGTTTGGCAGTTCTGGGGGAGGGCTGCCGGAAGCGTCCTGAGCTTAATCGCTCGGGACGTTTTTTTTGGCCGATACCTATGCAGCTGCTGAATCGAATCAGCGGGATGGTCGGGGGGGCGCAAAAACGGAGTTAACGAGTTCCGCAATCTGGTCCATCGATCCCTCGATGTCGAGCGTGAAGCGTACGAGATCGATCTTCGCGAGGTCCGGATAACCAGCCGCGAGTTGGCCCCAGGCGCAATCATCAGTAAAGGTCACTGCCAGGACCTCGTTGTATCCGTAGCCGAGGTCCCGCAAGCGGCAGAGTAGATCGCTGAGATGAACCATGCAGACCAGCGGCCCCGCATTCTGCATTCGTTCCAGGTCATGATGGCAGCCCGCGGCCTCGGATAGCTCCCGGGAGAGGCCCCAGTGTTCGCACAACATGCTGCCCGAGTCCGCATGAGTAAAACCGAGAATGCGCTCTTCGGCATTGTGGAGTGGACTGTGGTCCGACGAGGCGTATTCGACACATTCACGAAATTTCGACGTGTAGAGGACAGAATTGACCAGAAAGCCAAGATCATGCAGCAACCCCGCGAGATAAGCTTTTTCGGGCTCGGGATAGCCAATCCCGCGAGCCATGCATTGCGCAACTAACGCACAGCCCAAAGAGTGCCGCCAGAACGCATTGGCCTCGAGCACCCACTTGTCCTTGGGGATGGTCCGGTTCATACAGACGCCAAAGAGGATCGACCGCACTTTGTCGATCCCCAGAGCCATTACGGCGGAACGGGCGGTTTCAACCGGGCAGCGCGCAAATAAAGCGGAATTTGCTGCACGGAGACATTGCGCTGCAATCACACCGTCAAACGACACCAATTCGACGATCCTGTCGATCGAAATTTCATCCGCAGGCTGGCGGAGCATTTGCAGCAACGGCTGGAGAATGACAGGCGCGGTCGAGATCGAGTCGAGCTCCGAGACTTGAGCCTGAAGGTGCTGACGCTTGTCGTCTTTCATGGCTTGCCTCCTTCAGCCCGACTGACAGCTTGTTTCCAGTACGCCGTTGCCCCGGGAAAATGCACCAAACGGAATGCTTCATCCACTTGGAACAGAGATTCCGCGTGCCCCATGAAGAAGTACCCGCCCGGAAGCAGGTTGGTATGAAAGTGCTGCACGACGCGCCGCTTGGAAGCCAAATCGAAATAGATGAGCACGTTGCAGCAGAAGACAACGTCATAGCCCTTCAGGAACACCATCTTGCTGTCGTCGCTCAGATTCACGCGGTCAAAGCGGATCTGCGACTTGAGCAGGTCATTAGCCTGAAGCTTCTTGTTGCCGGCGTCCTTGAAGTATTTCCGCCGCAATTCTTCGGTAGTATTGCGCAGCGAATACTCGCCATAAATTCCCGCCCGGGCTCTTTCGAGGGAATTAGTGTTCAAATCCGTGGCGAGAATCTCGAAACTCCAGCCGGCCAACTGCTTCTCCTCAAGCAGGAACATCGCCAGGGTGTACGGTTCCTCCCCAGTCGAGCAGCCAGCCGACCACACCCTGATGCGCTTCAAACCCAGACTACTTTTGGCTTGCATGATCTGCGGAAGAATTACGTTGCGCAGGGCGTCCAATTGCGCGGGATGGCGGAACATGTAGGTTTCGCCGATGGTGATTTCGTTCAGCAACATGTGCAACTCAGCCTCGCGGTTGGGGCGAATGGTGAGTTGTTCGAGATATTCGGAGGGGGACGATGCGCAAACAGCCATCATGCGCCGCGTGCAAGCGGAGACAACGAGGTAGAGCTTCTGTTCTGCGTGGTAAATTCCAGAAATGCGATACACGAGATCGCGGATCTTCAAGTAAGCCGGATCGCCGTGATCGCAGTCCATGCTTGCGACCGGATTCTCTCTTCCCAGTTCGACTGGCACGCGGATATCGCCCAAAGACCCTATCGGCACGACACAAACAAAGTTGAACAACCATTGAGGGTCGTACGATTCAATTAGAAATCCCTCACAAAAGACAGTTGCACTCCGCCATCAGAGCAAGCGTCTGACCGAACGGGGCGGAACGTCTGAGGTCGAGCACCTTCGTGTGTTCAAGAGCCGAACAAGGTAAGAGATGTGAGGGTTTGAGACGCGCGGAGCATAAAACAAAGAAGAAAGGGCTTCGATCACCCGACGCAGTGTCTGGCGTCGGTCGATCGAAGCCCATTTTTCTTAAAGGCCAGGTCCATCCGGATAGGTCGGCAAATCCGGAGGCCGAACTGGCAGCTTCTTGGGATTAGCCTTGATCTGCTCCATGATCATGTCGATAGCCTTTTCCAGTTGCGGATCCTGCCCTTTCAGCACCAGGTCGGGCGGGTTGTCCACCACCACATCCGGCTGCACGCCGCGGTTTTCGATCAGCCACTTGCTGTCGAGTCCATAAATAGCGAATTCTGGTCTCGTGATGTAGCCGCCATCCATCAGCGGCATCTGGCCGCGAATGCCGCGCACGCCACCCCAAGTTCGTTCACCAATGAGTGGCCCTAGTTTGTACTGTTTGAAGAAATAGCTGAAGAAGTCTCCATCGGAGGCCGCGTAGTGATTCGTGACACAAGCCATGTAGCCGTAGAACGTATTGCCGGGAACAGGACCGGACTCCCAATTGCGGGCTGTCCCCATGGCAGCCACAATGCGGCGCAAGCGCGCAAAGATAAGCTGATCCACGAAACCACCTCCGTTGTAACGGACGTCGAAGATGATTCCTTCTTTACGAATTTGCGGGAAGTATTGCTTGACGAACTGATTCAGCCCGTCGTCTCCCATGTTGGGAAGATAGACGTAGCCGATGCGTCCGCCACTGGCAGCATCGACCTTCTTGCGATTCGTCTCGATCATGTTCAACTCGCGCAAGTTGAACTCATCGGCAATGGGTTTGACTACCACCTTACGGGCTCCATCAGCGCTCGGCTTCGAGTTGATGGTCAGGGTTACAACGTCGTTCGCGGTATTAACCAGCAACTCATCAGGAGTCTGAGGCGCATGCAGTGCGCGACCGTTGATGGCGACCAGGTAATCCCCTTCCTTAACGTTAACGCCAGGCTCCGTCAGCGGAGACCGTGTCTGCGCATCCCAATTTTCTCCGGCAAAAATCTTCTTAAACCGATACATGCCTGCTGCATCGACGTCGTAGTCGGCTCCCAGCAGTCCGACATTAACCGGGTGCAGTTCCGGAAAATCACCACCGCCAACATAGGTATGGGAATTGGACAGCTCGCTGATCATGTCGCCCATGATGTAGGTGAGCGAATAGCGATCAGAAACATAAGGAAGCAATTGCGCGTACTGGTCGTGAATCTTCTGCCAGTCGACTCCATTCATCGACGGCTCGAAGAAGTAATCGCGTTCCTGCCGCCACACTTCGTTGAATATTTCTTTCCACTCCTGCGGCGGATCAACCTCGGCACGCATGCCACCCAGATTGAGCGCGCCGTCTCCGACTTTATGCGGTGAGTCAGGAGCCTTGGCGTCGATAATTCCAACTTTGGGAGCGCCACCTTCGACGCCATACAGCAGCTTTGTTCCGTCGAACGAGAGCGCGAATCGATATGCACCGTCAACGACTACTTTGTCTTTGCGGTCTTTGAGATCGTAGGCATGGATCGCGGGCGTTTCACCTGGAATTGGGCCCGACAAACCTTGAATCGGCGAAGTGGAATAGTAGATCGCCTCCTTGGAAGCATCGATCCCACGAATCACCGCGGGCGGGACGGCCAGCGCGACGATACGGTTCTGAATACCGTCCAGGTCGATCTTGAAGACTCTCGGCGGTTGCTTGGACTCAGTTTCCACCGCCTTCTCTTCGGTCTTTTCTTCTTTCTTGCTGGCGGGTTGTTTCTTGTTCTTGTCCGGCTTCGCTTCCCCGGGTGAGGAAGATGCGGCGGCCGGTTCCTCGGTCTTCACTTTCACTTCGTCGCTCAGCGCCGGAAATGGCGAAGGCTCGTCAGCCGTCAGCGTAACCACATAAACTCGGGTGGTCTTCGGGTTCGCGAATTCAAAATCAATGTTGCCCAGAACCTCGTTGTAGTCACGATCCGAAAGGAAGTAGAGGTAGCGCTTGTCCCGGTCGAAAACAGGAGCGTAGCTGTTGTTGAGAACCGATGTGACCGGCGTGATTTTGTGATCCGCCAAGCCGTACAGATAGACGACCGAGAAACCGGAGTCCATAGGCTTGTCATAAGCGAGCCAACCACTGTCCGGTGACCAGCTGTAGTTCTGAATTTCACCATATTTCGCGCGATCGACCTCGACAGGATTCTTCGCTTTGAGGTCGACATACCAGAGCTTCAGGTCCTTGTCGGCCCAGGCAATCTTGCTGCTGTCTGGGGACCAGGCGGGTTGAAACATGAAACCCTTGTGTCCGCTCGTGATTTGCTCTTCCGCTCCTAGACCGTCCTGCGCGGTGACGTAGATTTCGTCTTCTCCGGTGCGGTCCGAAACGTAGGCGATCCACTGTCCATTCGGCGACCACGCGACTTTTTGTTCGCGCACGCCGGGGGAATGAGTCAGATTCCGTGTGCTGCCGTCTTTGGCTGGGACCGTAAAGACCTCGCCGCGCGCAGCAAACACCGCCCGTTTTCCATCGGGTGCGATATCAAAGTCAGAAAACTGGCGGGAGGCATCAACCCAATGCTTCATGGCCTGGTCGCGTTCGCCATTCACATAGATGGTCAGCTTCTTGGGCTGACGCGTTTCGATATCGAGAGTGTAGAGATAGCCAGCGTTTTCGAAAATGATCGAGTCCGGACCCATACTTGGCCACATGACATCGAACTGATCGAACTTCGTGACCTGCTGGACCTGCTTGCTGCCGATGTCGTAGCTGTACACATTCAGCCGATGTTCCGGTCCCCGGTCCGAAGTAAAGAAGATCGTGTTGCCATGCCACATGGGAAACGTGTCGGTGTAATCGGTGTGAGGTATGACTTGATCCACAGTATTGTTTTTCAAATCGTAGATCGTGATGTCCTGAGCCATTCCACCGGTGTAACGTTTCCACTGCCGAAAGTTGCGGAATATCCGGTTAAAGGCGATCTTGTTGCCCTCGGGCGAATAGGAAAGCAATCCGCCTTCTTCCATGAACATGGGCTGCGGTAGTCCGCCGTTCACGCTGACCGTATAAGGACGTTTGGTCCAGCCGTTCGACGCGTCGCGACGTGAAAGGAAGATGATGCTCTTTCCGTCCGGCGTCCAGCCAATGACCTGGTTGAGCACGCCCATGCGGTCGCTCAGCGGTTGCGCTTGGCCCTGGTAGAACGTCAGTTGAGTCGGCTGCCCTCCCTCCGACGGCATCACGTAGACGTTAAAGTTGCCATCGTATTGCCCGGTAAACGCCAGCCATTTGCCGTCGGGTGAAAACTTCGGAAACAGCTCGCGCCCGGGATGCGACGTGATTCGGCGCGCGGTGCCTCCCGCAGTCGAGGCCAGCCAAAGGTCGCCACCATACATGAAGGCAACTTTGTCTTTATAGATGTCCGGGAAGCGCAACAAACGCCCTTCTTGTGCTTCTTGCGCGAAGAGAGAGGAGAGAGAAAGCGCGCACGTGATCAGCAGGAATGCAAAACAATTGCGGATAGACGTCATGGAAGCTCCTAGTTAGGGCGATCTTTGTTAGGACGATCTTTGCGGAGGTGATGGGTCGACGCGGAAATCATTGGGGGCAACGTGGGATTGTAACAGTTTGTTCGCTGGTTGCCGCAAATCCGAGAAGGATTTTCTTTAGTGATTTCCTGCGCTTGCAGCGGCACGCACCGCCTCCTGGCAGGCACCGGCAGCGGTTAACACTTTGTCAAACGCTGTGTCTGTGCGGAGCTTCGCCAGCAGTGGATCAGAAAGCAGATTCGAGTAAGCGCAATAGTTTTGTTCAACGGCACTCTGCAGCATGTGAAAAGCCGCTTGCTTCTTACCGCAGAACGCGAGTATGGCGCCCTGGTAGTACCAGATTTCTGGATCCGCATCGGTCGGAAGATTCGTTTCATCATCGTGGGCAATGCGATCCAACTCGGACGTTGGCCGCAGTTGCAAGCAAGCTTCCAGCAAATCGCGGTGATAGCGCGGAGTGCTCGGCATACGCTTCACAGCTTCGCGCGCTTCGGGGATTCTTCCCTCACGTAGAAGAATCGAGGGCATCGCATAAGAAGCCCATTCAGATCCAGCGTCCAGCCGGACAAAATCTGCCGCACGGTCCGTCTTGCCCAGCTCAGCGAATACCCAGGCACACGACCGGAAAGCATAATTCCCGGGATCGAGTGCGAGCGAAGTATTGCATTCGGTTGCCGCCTGTTCGAGCATGCCGGCATAGCGATAAACATAGCTCATGGCGAAATGGGCTTGCGCGCTATCCGGACGGCGTTTGACGAGTTCCTGTGCGGATTGGTACGCCTGCGCCAACTCGCCCCGCTCCACGTGATTGGTGATCAGCTGGCTGGCAGCAACAATACGGTTGGGATCGAGCGTCACGGCACGCTGGCAAGCCTGGTTGGAGCGCTGGAACATTGCTTCTCCGCCATCGGAGTAGTCAGCGTCGTAGTAGCACCGCAGACCCAACTGCTCCCATCCCGGGGCATAATTTGGATCCACCCCAACGACGTGCTCCAGCACCGCAATCGCATCCTTGTTAGGCGCCGCATCATGCGGCAGGGCGAGGCTGTGCAAGTAAAGATCGTAAGCTTCCGCATTCTTGGGCCGCGTGCCGGTATCGAGGAATCCTCCCGCAGCGCCTAACGCGGGCAGCAATCCCTGGCGCATCTGAGCAGCCATCTGCGCTTGTAGGGCAATAAGATCTTCCGCGGGCGCTGTGACATTGGTCTGCCATAACAGACGATTGCCATCCACTTGAATCGCTTCGAGAGTAATCAGAAGGCGGTCGCCCTGCTTAAGAAAGTGTCCGGTGATGACGTTGGCGACATGGACTTCCCGACCCGCCGCCTGCGGATCAATATCGTTGGCAACGAACTTACGGGTAATCGCCGATGGTCGCACGTCCAGGCTGCGCGTATAAGTAAGCGTGTTCGCGATCTCATCCGCCAGAGCGAAGCGCAGAAACTCGACGCTGATGTCGTTGTTCATGTTCTGCAGCGGCAGGACTGCGATCGTATTCTTGGGCGCGCCCCCACCAACCACGGAACGATGCTTGAACCACCACGCTCCGACTGCAATCAGTACTGTCAAAAGCAATGCACTAATAGCCAGCAGAATGTAATGCGACCAGGTGCTGGTTGCCTGAAAGGTGCTCGTTGCGAGCCGATAGGGCAGTGCGGGTCGCTTCCTCCCCGCCTTGGTCAGTCCGGATTCGGTTTCATTGCGCAACGACTGCAGATCGCCCTTCATCGCCAGCGCATTCGGGTAGCGATGTCCCCGCTCTTTCTCCATCGCGCGGCCGATAATGCCCTCAAGATCTGTCGGAAGCGCCGGGTTCAGTTGCAGGGGTGAGACCGGTTTCTGGTTCAGAACCGCATCGAGGGTGGTGATGACGTTGCCGGTGGCAAATGGCTTCTTGCCCGTGGACATTTCGTAAAGCACCACTCCCAGCGAGAACAGATCACTGCGGGCATCGAGTTCCTCGCCGCGAGCCTGTTCCGGGGACATATAAACAGCAGTCCCCGGGATCACACCCATGGCCGTCAGAGAATCCTCGAGTGCCGCCTCGCTGGAGTTGGGGTCATGCACAATTTTCGCAAGCCCAAAATCCAGAATCTTGGTCTGACCATTTTGCGCGACGAAGATATTGGCGGGCTTTATGTCGCGATGGATGATTCCCTTGGCGTGAGAGGCAGCCAGGGCGTCGGCTACCTGGATGCCAATATCGAGAATCTCATCGACCTCCATGCGCTTGCCGCGCATACGCTCTTTCAGGCTGATGCCCTCGAGCTTCTCCATGACAATGAACGGATGGCCGTCCATGTCTTCGATGTCATGTATGGTGCAGATTCCAGGATGGTTTAACTGCGAAGCAGCTCGAGCTTCACGAACGAAACGGTCAAGAGATTTGCGGTCCTTGGCCATTTCGGCAGGAATAAATTTGAGGGCAACATGCCGGGCCAGACGCGTGTCTTCGGCTTCGTACACCACGCCCATGCCACCGCCGCCGAGCTTTCCGACAATGCGATAGTGGGAGACTGTCTGGCCGATCATTCTAAAGGCCTCAGTACCGTTCGGCGGTAATGTTAGGCTGCTTGCGCAGCCGGGTCAACCCTCGCTGGAGCCGATCCTCGCGCGAGAGGCCTGACCCGCGCCTAGTGCTGTCTTCTGCCGATGTAGCCACTGGCCGCTCGCGGGTCGTACAATCCACGCACGGTTCTCGACGAACTCGTCCGCACGATGGAGACTTCCATTCAACTCAACGATTTGCTGGCGATACCACCCGACGCCTCGCGCGAGCGAGCCACTTGGGTCTATCAGGCGTTGCGCCACTTCTTGGACGTGCCCGTTTCCCTGAGACTCCGGCGGCTTCTTGAATTCACGACAGCCATTGACGAGCATCCGCGCCGACAGGAGATCCGGGACATTCTTCACGAGTTCTGGTCCCACCACTCGTACATTCGGGTTTTGTCGGAGGCAGGGCTGCCGGACGAAGTGTTCCTGCTGCGCGAACTGCTGGCGCGTGCCCTTCGCCACCTGATGCCGGTCGACGAAGTGCAAGGTGATCTCTATCGATTATTGGACTCGCTCAATTTCCGCGAGGAAGATGCAGCCTGGCTCGCTTCGCTTCCCGATTCGTTCGTCGACTGGTGGGGGGACATTTTTCGGCCCGCGCCGTCTTCGATTCTCATCGCGTGCAAGCTATTAGCGTTCCGCGCAACCCACGTTGCACTGGCGCGAGACTTTCTGACTCTGGCGCAAGACGAGGACGTCACGAAGTCCGGTTTCTTCGATCTTCCCGCGCTCGTGGAACACGTTGCTCGCAATCCTGAGGAATTCGCGCAGTGGGAAGAACGCCGAGAGTTATGTGAAGCGCAGACGCTGGAAATCACGCAACAGCTGGATGAGCGCGGATCGTCGGCCGGCCTGGTGTTTCGAGTGCGCCTGCTGCGCTCTCTTCTGTTTCGGATTCAGCAGGTATTAAGCCTGCAGCGCGAAGATTCCGACTCACGAAAGCTCGCGATCTCCATCGTGCACGGGTTTGCATCGCAAAGAAGAATCGGGAGTGTCGTGAGCGCGACGACTCGTCGCCTGGCGCGAAGCGTGGTCGAAAAAACCGGCCGCGTAGGCAAGCACTACATCGCCAGAAGCGGTGCGCAATGGCGAGTGATGGGCTGGGGAGCCATTCTGGCCGGGGTGATAACCAGTTTCACCGCCTTGTTCAAGTACTCAATCACCTCGTTGATTCATGCTCCCTTTCTCGTCGCCTTCGGGCATTCCATGAATTACGTGGTCAGTTTCTTACTCATGCAAGCTGGCGGATTCTTGCTCGCTTCGAAAATGCCGGCAGCCACGGCGGCCACACTGGTTGACGCCATGGAGGATCCTGAAAAGGACCACATGGCCAGTTTGCAGGCAATCTCCCAAACGCAGTGTCTGGTCACGATCGGAAACTTAGCGGGAGCGATCGCGAGTTCAATCATCATTGACAGGATTTGGAATGCTGTCGCCGGACACCCGTTCTTGTCGCCGGAAGAAGCCGAGCACGGGGTGCAGATGCTCTTCCCTCTCCACTCGCTGACAATCCCGTTCGCGATCGTCACCGGCATTTTCCTGTGGCTCTCTTCTCTAGCCACTGGATGGACAGCGAATTATGTGGCGCTCAACCGGACTGAGTGGGCCATCGCGAACAGCCTGCGCGTTCGACGACGGCTGGGACCTTCACGCGCCAACGCGATTGCGCATTGGGTCAAACACCACGCGGCGGGGTCAGTCGGATATATCGTTCTGGGATTCCTGCTGGGTTCCGTTCCAATCCTTGTCGGCCTGTTCGGAATTCCGCTCGAGGTACGCCACGTAACCCTGGGCGCTGCCAGTCTCGGCTTCGCGTTGGACGCGGTTAGCTTGGGTGGCCAGCTCAACCGTTCGGATGTAATTTTGTCTTTCTCCGGTATTGTTCTGGTTGGTCTGCTGAACATTTTCACTTCGTTCGCATTGAGTTTTTTCCTGGCGGTGCGCGCTCGCGATATCGGCGCCGAGAAGGCGCGTCGATTTCTGAAAGAGGTCGGCCTGAAGCTTGTCTCCCATCCGGTCACATTCCTGCTGCCGGGATTCGAGTGAAGTTCTATTTGCGCCAAAATGCAAAAGGCCACCCGAGGGCGGCCTCTGCGTCGTGCGCACCAGGCAGTTATTTGGGCTGAATTCTGCCAAATGTTCCCGCCAGGTTGTTTTTTGGACCGGCTGTGAAGAAGAGCTGGTTTCTCCGGCCGTCGTTAGCTGTGCCGCCGCCGAACTCAATACCCCAGAGTTGATCAATTCTGATCACCTTGCCGTTGGTATCCTTCAGCGTGCCGACGAATTGTCCGCTGGCTGGATTAAACGCATTGATCGTGCCGCTGTTGGTGTTATTTGAAACCAGTAGCGCGTTGCTCAGCGGGCCGAAGTTGCTGGGCGCAATCGCAATTCCCCAGGGCTGGTTAAGAGGTTTGCCTTGGGCCAGTTGCCGCACAAAGGTCCCATCTTCACGGAAGATGTCGATGAAACCGCCCGGTCCCTCATCCACGCGAGCAAACGCCACGTAAACCAGGCCGTTGATGTCTTGAATTCCGAATGGGGCATAGCCCGCGGGCAGCGTCGTATCCGTAAACGAAGCTACCAGCGTGAAAGTCCCGTCGTATTCGTCAACTTTGTTGTTGGCAAGATCGGCCGCATAAAGAAAGTTTCCGGAAGCCTTGCTGGTAATCGCCAAACCCGTGTAGACGGCGCCGCTTGCCGAGTTGTCAACGGCGATGATCGCCTCATTGGGATTGGACTGCGGTGCCCAGCCACTGATCGTTCCGTCCAATGTAGCGAACAGAAAAATCGCCGGCCATCCCTGCACATTGAACTCGGATGATCCGTTAAAGGCGATTCCAGTGGGAGAACCCGGTCCGGCCCCGGTCGCCGAAGGAATTACAACTTTCAGGCTCTTGGCCGCGCCCGTTCCGGTATAGAGAGTGGACCAACCCGAGCCGGCGTCGCTGACCCAGATCGGCCCGCCCGGTCCGTAGGCAAGGCCCCAAGCGTTCACCAGAAGCGGATCGGTGTGTCTGGCGGCGCCCACCTGATTGGAAACTAGATTTGTGAGTTGATACTGCGCCAAGGCTACGCTGGAAACAAAAACAACGGCGAGCCCCAGGCAAAGTGAGAAAGCAATTTTGCGCTGCATACAAGTTCCTCCTTGGAAGTTGCGAAGGCCGGCTGGGGCGAGTCAGTCTTGGAGTGGCACGGTCGCTCGATCGACAGTCCCTCGGACCTGCTGGCAGATTGAATGCTAGGCAACTACGGAAGAAGGTTTGTCATTCCTGTGTCACCTGTTTGCACAATTTACGCGCACCACGTTCAGGCGTTGGTTCCGCTCCGAGCCAGGACAGTTTCGTAATTAATCACCGAAGGACGCAATCCAACATTCCCGCATGCGCGTACCTCAACCAGGATTCGGTCCCAGGACCGGTCGTGGAGGAACAAATGAAACTCGCAGCACCGCATAAAGCTCTTCTGATGTGTCTCTTGCCGTTGATCTCAATCGGCGGATTCGCCCAAACCAATTCCACCCAGGGATATGGCGCCGGTCAGGTACTGAAATTCCTGTATACGCAGAATTTTGACTGCATTGATCAACCGAAAAACGACTTGAATTTCAACGGGGTCCCAGCCGCCACCGACCCGGGCGAGATGCAGATACCGATCTGCCAGGTTGGCACCCAGCCGTCGATCAATCCTCCCGGAGTACAAGGAAACCCGAAGTTCACCACCGAACCGATCTATGTGCTGGTTCCGATGTTCTCCACCGATAACGACCAAAACCCGAACGACGCAATCTCCTGCGATAACGTAGTTCCTGGAACGACTTGCGGCACCGCGCTGGGTCAAACCCTCATCAGTCTGTTTGGCGCCCTACCAGAGGCGTTTAAGGCCACGCCGAAGGTGTTCACGCAGTGCCCGGAACCGGGTTCGGCTCCAGGCACCTGCACGATGCATGCCTCACGCCTCGACCTGGCGCCTGTACTTTCCGAGTTGGGCATCCTTCAGGGGCCTCCTACGGCCAACATATTTGTGCCGACACCGAACCACAGCCATGTGCTCATCAATCAGGACATTAATGTGAAAGCGATCTGGTGGCAGGTCGTGCCGGTCCTGGTTCTGAACGCTGCGGACTGGCCAGCCAAGGATGCCAGTTCAGGGATCACGTCGCTGCAGGCCCTGAACGCATCGATTAACGCGGGTCATTCTGTCGAAGCTCCGTCAAACTTCTTCCTATACTTCAGCTCCCATGTCTTCGGTGGTGGCGGGGGCCACGAACAGCACATGCACTAGGATTGCAATTCTTCCCGCAGGAAAAGAAAAAGGCGCTTCGAAAGAAGCGCCTTTTCTCATGCTGCTGAATCTAGGTGGAACCCGAACGACTATTTCCCCACGTACGTGCGCGGAGAACCGATCCCCGTGCATTGATCGAAACCGACTGTGCAGCGGGCATCTCCGGAGGTTATGTCGTTGAAATCCGCCTGATACTCGGTCGGATTAGCCAGTTCGCCATACATCCATGTGAGTTCTGCGGCGGACGACTTCTGCTTGTTACCGGCAGCATTCACAATTCCTGCAAATGTCGGCGACGCCCAACTTGTACCTCCCACCGAGTACCAGCCACCCTGAAGGTAGATTGCGGCGCAGCAGAAATCAGCCGCCACGTCGGGATATCCGCGATGAGTTCCAACCACCCCAGTCACACCGCTCTGATAGCTCGGAGTAGGCTCGTACGGACTGAGATCACCGCCGCCACCGCCGGTGTAATAAACCTCGTTCAGGAAGTTGCCGTTCCTATCGCGGTTGAAATAGGTTCCTCCAACGTAAACCACGTTCG
>Ga0265338_10005313_pt1 | contig 16865 bp, 26 predicted proteins | sample 42126metaG_FD_193579 | JGI IMG/M metagenome (GOLD analysis project Ga0265338, IMG submission 193579) | Rhizosphere microbial communities from Carex aquatilis grown in University of Washington, Seatle, WA, United States - 4-21-26 metaG | ecosystem: Host-associated > Plants > Roots > Rhizosphere... | reverse complement strand
TGTCACCAAAGAAGGGCGATAAGCGCTTTGATGTGCTTTTGGTCTCGGAGAACAGCAATAAGAATCTTTTCCGCGCCACGAGCAATCTTCAAAAGACGAAGGTCATCGAAGCCGATTCGTTGAACATCTATGACATCATGAACCACAAGAACCTCTTCATCGACAAGAGCGTCGTCGATACGATCGAAAAGCATTACAAGATCTAATATGACCGACCACCTCATCATCAAAAAGCCGTGGATCACCGAAAAGGCGACGATGCTGACCACTTCCAATCAGTACGTTTTTTTGGTAAAATCCGGGGCGACGAAGCCGGAGGTGAAGAAAGCCATCCATGCCATCTATAAAGTGGACGTCGTGGACGTGAATATCCTCAACCGCCCGGGCAAGGTAAAGAAATCCGGCCGCGGCATCAAAGGAAAAACGGATGGTTACCGCAAAGCGATCGTCACCATTAAAGATGGACAAAAAATCGATCTGAACTAATGAAATCCTTCAAGCCTACAAGCGCTTCGCGGCGCAACATGACGTCTTCCGACTACAGCACCCTGACAAAAGGCGTGCGTCCTTATAAGCCCCTCGTTGAGCGCTTGAAGACGAATTCCGGCCGCAACTCGGCGGGCCGTATCACGGTGCGTCACCAGGGTGGCGGCAACAAGAAGCTCTACCGCGTGATCGATTTCAAGCAGGGACGTTTGGATTCCAAGGCGATCGTAGAGACGATCGAATACGATCCGTACCGCACCGCGTTCATCGCGCTCGTAAAATATGCGGATGGCGTGAAGACGTACATTTTGGCTCCGGAAAAAATGAAAGTGGGGGATGAGATTACGACGGCGGTTGTCGCGCCGATCCGCAGCGGTAATCGCATGCAGCTTAAGAACATCCCGGTTGGTCAGCAAGTTTATAATATTGAAATGGCGCCGGGACGCGGCGGACAGCTCGCCCGCTCCGCAGGCGCGTACGCGGAAGTGCTCGCGAATGCCGACGGCTACACCGATCTTAAGCTCAACTCCGGCGAGGTCCGCCGCGTGTTGTGGACATGCCTTGGATCGCTTGGCCAGGTCTCGAACTCAGAATGGAGCCTGGTGAATTTTGGCAAAGCAGGGCGCTCGCGCTGGATGGGCATCCGCCCGACGGTCCGCGGCAGCGCCATGAACCCGGTTGATCATCCGTACGGAGGCGGTGAAGGCGCACAACCGCGCGGTACCCGTAAGCCGAAGACCATGTGGGGCAAGGTCACTGGTGGTCACAAGACACGCAACAAGAAGAAGCGGTCGACCCAATTCATCGTCAAGCGTCGCGTCAGCTTGCGTAACCGCAATAATAAATAGTCTTATATTTTAACTACCATGTCACGTTCACTCAAAAAAGGCCCGTTCGTCGATCCGAAGCTTATGAAGAAGGTTTTGAATACCAAGTCCGGCAGTGGCACGGTCATCAAGACGTGGTCCCGCGCATCGGAGATTGCTCCGGAGTTTGTTGGACAGGTGTTTGGCGTCCATAATGGCCGAACGCACGTTGAAGTGCGCGTGACGGAGGAAATGGTTGGGCATCGCTTGGGCGAGTTCTCGCCGACCCGCAAATTCATCCGCCATGGCGGAAAGATGCAGAAGGAATTGGAAACCAAGGCTACCGAGACCGCAAAGACGCAGGCATCTGCGGCAAAAGCAGCACCCGCTAAGAAATAAAAACCATGGAAAAACAATTCACCGCACAACTTAGTTTCCTCCGCATGGCGCCCCGTAAGGTACGCAGCGTTGGAGATCTTATTAAGGGATTGCCGGTGAATGAAGCGGAGGCGCAACTCCTGATGCAGACGCGCCGTCCCGCCAAGCCATTGCTGAAACTCTTGCGTTCGGCCGTTGCGAATGCTAAAAACAATAAGGTTGCAGATACTCAGCATCTCTTTGTGTCGAGCGTCCGCGTTGACGGCGGACCGATGTTGAAGCGGATGCTTCCGCGCGCTCGCGGCAGCGCATCTCCCATCCAGAAAAAGATGAGCCACGTCACGATGGTGCTCGGCGTGAACGAGAATTTGAAGTCGCGCTTTACGATCGTGCCGCCGAAGAAGACAAAACTTCCGCCGGGCGAGGATAAGCGGACGAAATCCAAGAAGCCTTCCACGCCGGAACGAGCGGCTCCGCAGTCGAAGCAGACTCCCGGATTTTGGAAGCGCCGTTTCGGCCGTAAAGTGGTAGGCGAATAACAATACTATGGGACAAAAGATCAATCCAAATTCATATCGGTTGGGAATTTCCAAGGGCTGGCCGGTCCGCTGGTTCCTTAAGGGCGGTTACGCGAAGTTCTTGGAAGAGGATGAGGCGATCCGCAACACGATCAATACCAAGATCGCGCTCGCCGGCGTCGCCGCGATAGAGATCGAGCGCACGCAGGGTAATCTTCGTGTGTTCATCCGCGCCGCCCGTCCGGGACTTATTATCGGCCGCGGGGGAAAGGGAATGGAAGATTTGAACAAAGCCATCGTTGATGCGCTTATGAAGGTGCGTAAGACCCGTTCCAAGGTCGCGCTCAGCTTGAATGTGGAGGAGTTGAAGCGCTCGGATGTTTCCGCCCGCTACCTTGCCCAACAGATGGCGTGGGATCTGGAGAAGCGTATCCGCTTCCGCCGCACCATGAAGAAATATTTGGAACAGATCCTCCAGAACCGCGAGGTGAAAGGTGCCAAGATCCTGATGAAGGGCCGTCTTGACGGCAACGAGATTGCGCGCAACGAGCACCTTTCAAAGGGATCGCTCCCATTGCAGACGCTTCGTGCGGACATTGATTATGGTACCGCCACGGCATATACCACGTACGGTACCATCGGCATCCGCGTTTGGATATATAAAGGAGAGGTCTTTGCGAAGACCGCCAAACAGGAGGAAGAAGAGTCCGCCCGTTCACGTTCCGCATCAAGCCGCCGCAGCGGACCCTCAACCCCTAATTATTAACTATAGCCATGCTTCTTCCCAAGAAAGTTAAACATCGCAAGTGGCAGAAAGGGCGCTCCCGAAAGCGCATGGTTGAAACGCGCGGGCTCACTTTGAGCTATGGTTCGTTCGGCCTCAAGTCCACGGAAGCGGCATGGGTGAACTCACGCCAGATCGAAGCGGCGCGCAAAACGATCACGAATTACCTCAAGCGCGACGGCCGTCTCTGGATCCGCATCTTCCCCGACAAGCCGATCACCCAGCAGGCTCCCGAGAAGACGCTCGGAGGCGGAAAGGGTTCGGTTGACCACTATGTATTTCCGGTGAAGCCGGGCCGTGTTCTTTTTGAGATCGACGGGGTGACGATGGTGCGCGCCAAGGAGGCGTTGCGTCTCGCGTCATTCAAGCTTCCGGTAAAGACCCGCATCATGGTCAAATAATTTCATCATAAAGACATGAAAAAGAAAGAAATCCAGGAATTGAAGAACAAGCCGCTCGGCGAACTCGAACGCATCGTGCTTGATTCGGCTGAGAAATTGCGTGCCCTCCGATTTGACCTCGCGGCCGGAAAAGTGAAGAATGTGAACGAGCTTCACCAGACCCGCAAGCGCATCGCCCGGGCGAAGACATTCATTCATATGCAAACCCATGACCAAAAATAACGAACAGATCAAAAAGCGGAAGATCATCGGCGTTGTCGTCTCGGACAAGATGACGAAGACGCGCGTGGTTGCGGTTGCAAGCTTGAAGAAGCACCCGAAGTATCTCAAGTACTATAAGGTGACGACCAAATTTAAGGCGCACGATGAGAACAACGAGTACAAGACGGGGGATAAGGTCACCATCGAGGAATCCCGCCCGCTCTCGCGCGAAAAGCGCTGGAAGATCATAAACAAGATCGCATAATTTTTTACTATGATACAAGAACGATCGGTCATCAAAGTTGCGGATAACAGCGGCGCCAAGGTGGTGCGGTGTTTCCGCATCCTCGGCGGAACGCATCACCGCTATGCCGGCGTGGGCGACGTGATCGTCGCTTCCGTGCAGAGCGCCGAGCCGCGCAAGACGGTCAAGAAAAAGGATGTGGTGAAAGTGCTCGTGGTCCGCACCAAGAGCGCGCTTCGCCGCAAGGACGGTTCGTACGTCCGCTTTGACGAGAATGCGGTGGTATTGATCGATGCCAAGAAAGAGCCGACGGCGACGCGTATCTTCGGCCCGCTTCCGCGCGAGCTCAAAGAGAAAGGCTTTGAGAAATTAATGACCATGGCGGAAGAAATCGTTTAATACTATTTTCATGAAACTCAAGAAAGGCGACAACGTAAAGATATTATCGGGAAAGGACCGCGGAAAGACCGGGGTGGTTTTGAAGGCGTTCCCGGAGGATGATCGCATCCAGATCGAAGGATTGAACGTCTTCAAGAAGCGTTCAAAGCCGCGCAAGCAGGGAGAGAAGGGTCAGATTGTGGCGGTCTCGCGCCCACTTGCCGCTTCCAAGGTGATGATCGTCTGTCCGAACTGCAAGGAACCAACCCGTATGGGCGGCCGTATGGAAGGCACTCGCAAGGTTCGCTACTGCAAAAAGTGTAAGGCAATTCTCTAATATATACGCCCATGGCTGAAACCAAAAAAACAAACACCGATAGGAAAGCGATGCGTGCCTTCGTTGAGAAGGTCGTCATTGACGCGGGCGTGGGCCGCCTTGGCCAACAGCCGAGCTTTGAGGAGAAGATCCTCCCGCAGGTGATGCGCGACATTGCCGCTGTCACGGGCCAACAGCCCCAAGTGCGCAAAGCAAAAGAGTCTATTGCAGGATTCAAAGTGCGAGAAGGTCAGATCGTCGGTCTCCGCGTGACCCTTCGCCGCGAGAAAGCAGTTGATTTTTTTGAGCGTTTGATTACAATAGTGTTACCTCGCGTCCGAGACTTTGGTGGGTTGGAACATTCCGCGATCGACCAGGGCGGCACCCTTAACGTGGGCGTCCGCGACCATCTGGTGTTCCCGGAGATCGTGCCGGAGAAATCCCCGATATCGTTCTCGATCGGTGTGAGCGTAGTGCCGAAAGTGCGCAACCGCGCGAAGTCCGTGGAAAAGTTCGCGGAGTTCGGCGTGCCGATGAAGAAAGAAGCGCTGACGGGAAAAAAGAAGAAAAAGTAATATGGCAAAAGAATCCGTTATCGCGCGAAGCAAAAAGCGACCAAAGTATTCATCCCGCATCGTGCGGCGCTGTTTCCGCTGCGGTCGCAAGCGTGGTTTCATGCGCGACTTCGGATTGTGCCGCATTTGCTTCCGTGAGATGGCGACCGCTCAGCAGATCCCTGGAATAAAAAAGGCCAGCTGGTAATATTATGCATTACAATATCCTTTCCGAACTTAAAAACGCCACTAGGGCAAAGAAAGACAAGATAACCTTCCCGTTCACGAAGATGGATTTTGCGATCCTAACAAAGCTCGTAGAGCACGGGTATATCAAGAGCGCCGAAAAAGAACTGGTCGGCAAGAAAAACCTCATTACGGTGCGCCTTGCGTATAAGAATAAAGAGGCCGCGGTGAACGATTTCAAGATTATGAGCAAGCCGAGCCGCCACACCTATGCGGATTATCGCAGCCTGCCGACGATCAAGCAGGGCCACGGGCTTTCCATGCTTTCCACTTCCAAAGGCATCATGACCGGTTCCGAAGCGAAGAAACAGAAGGTCGGCGGGGAATATCTTTTTGAAATCTGGTAACGTAAGAACGTTAATTTAATCTATTATAACGATCCCATGAGCCGACTTATCAAAAAACCCATTATTGTCACCGCAGGTGCGACGCTCGTACAGAGCGGCGATGTGTTGACGATTAAAGGCCCGAAAGGCGAGCTTACGATCACCATCCCGCAGGGCGTCACGCTCAAGAACGAAGGCGAGCAGTTCTGGATCACGACGACCGCCGAGACGGAGACGACCGCCATCCAGGGAACCATCTGGGCTCTCGTCAAGAACGCGATCGAAGGAGTGACGGTTGGATTCACGAAGGTGCTGGAGATCGAAGGCGTCGGTTATCGCGCCGTGCTTGAAGGAAAAGAGCTCGTATTGTTCCTTGGCTATGCATTGCCGGTGCGCATGCCGATCCCGGAAACCGTACAAATGACGGTTGATAAGAACACCATAAAAGTGACGGGTATCGATAAGAACGAAGTCGGACAGGCCGCTGCGGAGATCCGCGCACTCAAGAAGCCGGAACCGTACAAGGGCAAAGGCATCCATTATCAGGGCGAGGTCATCCGCAGAAAGGTTGGCAAGAAAGCAGGCGCAACCTCCGCATAATATTCATTTCCATGAAAGCAATAAAGAAACTCAACCAAAAAAGAATGCGTCGCGTCGCGCGCACCCGCGCGGTGATTTCCGGCACGGCAGAGCGCCCGCGCCTCACCGTGCGCCGCAGCAACCGCTATTTCTACGCGCAGCTTGTTGACGACGTGAAGGGGAACACGCTCCTTTCCGCGTCGAGCTTTACGTTGGAGAAAGCCGGCAAGATGACCAAGACCGCAAGCGCGGGATTGGTTGGTGAGATGATCGGAAAGAAAGCCACCGAGAAAGGGATCAAATCCGCGGTGTTCGATCGCCGTTCATACAAGTTCCATGGCCGGGTAAAGAGCTTCGTCGATGGAGCAAAGAAAGGCGGACTCACAATATAAAAATATGGCAGAACAAACATCATCCCCAAGGACATTCAATAGGCGGCCGGATCGCGTGCGCCCCGTGGTGCGCGAGGAGTTCAAGGAGCGCGTGCTCGACAATCGCCGCGTCACCCGCGTCGTCGCCGGAGGTAAGCGTTTCCGTTTCCGCGTCACGATCGTTATTGGTGACGAACGCGGCCGCATCGGCATCGGCGTAGCGAAGGGTCTCGACGTCCAGCAGGCGGTGGCGAAGGCGAAAGCCGACGCGAAGAAGAATATCATGACGATCAGCCTCAAGGACGGCCGTACGATCGCGCACGAAGTGATCGCAAAATACAGCGCCGCAAAGGTGATGATCAAGCCGGCCAGCAAAGGGCACGGTCTTCGCGCCGGCGGTTCGGTTCGTTTCGTGCTTGCATTCGCGGGCATCAAGGACGCGACCGCGAAGATCCTCGGCCGCACGCCGAACAAATTGACAAACGCGATGGCCACCATCGAAGCGCTTAAGAAACTTAAGGCATAATCCTCAACACTCACCACCATGAAACTTCACGCACGAACTCCAATACGAGGCAAACTCCTTCAGCGCATCGGCCGTAGCGGCAAGCGCGGAAGCTATTCGGGGCGCGGTGTAAAAGGACAGCATTCCCGTTCGGGACGCCGCATCCGTCCGGCGGAGCGCGACATCATCCTGAAGATCCCAAAGATGCGCGGGTTCCGCAACAAGCCGAAGGCTGATGTGCCGATGGTATTCAACCTCGGTCAACTCTCGGCCAAGCTCAAATCGCACGCCAAAGCAGGCGCGTCACTCGAGGTAAATCACGCGTTCCTCAAGACCACAAAATTGTTGAAGAAGGATTACAAGCGTCCAGTGAAGATCCTCGGCACGGGCGAGATCGCATTCCCGATCACCGTCACTGGCTTTGAAGTGTCCGTTACCGCGAAAGAGAAGATCGAAAAGGCAGGCGGAAGTGTGAAGTAAACAAATATGACCAGTCCTTTGCCTCCCCAAGATGGATCGCTCGGCAAAGCACTGGTCATATTTGTTTCTTCCCTCATTTAATATAAGATAAAGAAATGGAAAGATTCTTGCAGATATTCAAAGTAAAGGAGCTCCGGAACAAGATACTCATTGTTCTCGGGCTTTTGGTTGCGTACCGCGTGCTTGCGGCGATCCCAATCCCGGGTGTCAACGCGACGGCGTTGCAGAACTATTTCAATTCCAACCAACTGCTCGGATTTCTTAACTTCTTCTCCGGCGGCGGCCTTGCGAACCTTTCGGTCGTGATGCTTGGCGTCGGTCCGTACATCACGTCCACCATCGTAATGCAGCTGATGACGATCATCTTCCCGAAGATGAAGGAGATGTATTACGAAGAAGGCGCCCGTGGCCAGGCGAAGTTCAATCAGTATTCCCGCTTGCTCACCGTGCCGTTTGCCTTCGTGCAGTCCTATGGATTTTTGAGCCTGCTCATTTCACAAGGCGTCATTCCGCGTCCTGACTCGTTCAGCTTGATCCGCAACGTCATCGTGATCACTTGTGGTTCCATGATCGCGCTTTGGCTTGGCGAGTTGATCACCGAAGAGAAGGTGGGCAACGGTATTTCGCTCATCATCTTGGCAGGTATCATCAGCCGCATTCCGTCGAGCGTCGGTCTCGCGTTGGCATCGTACACCGCCCAATTACTCACGGCATACATCGGCTTCATCATCGTGGGATTATTGCTCATCGCCGGCATCGTATATCTGAACGAAGGCGAACGGAAAATACCTATTGCGTACGCGAGGCGTGTTAGGGGTACCAAGATGTACGGTGGCGCGCAGAGCTACCTTCCGCTCAAAGTGAACCAGGCGGGCATGATTCCGCTGATTTTCGCGATCTCCGTATTGCTCTTCCCGCAATTCCTTGCCCAACTCGTGGTATTGTTCTCGCCCACGTGGGGGCTTAGGGTCAGTAATTTCGCGCAAGGCTTTGTGGCAAACCAGCTCTATTACGGCGTATTCTACTTCTTGCTGGTATTCGTATTCACGTATTTCTATACCGCAATTACGTTCAATCCCGAAGAGGTTGCGAAGAATCTTCAACAGAGCGGGGGATTTGTGCCGGGCATCCGTCCGGGCGAGAGTACCGAGAAATATTTTCACGGTATCGTGAATCGGATTACGCTCTTTGGGGCGACATTCCTCGGTATCATCGCCATTCTTCCTATCATCGTGCAGTCCATTACCGGCGTTTCCGTGGTTACGATCAGCGGAACGGCGTTGCTCATCGTCGTTGCGGTTGCGCTTGAGACGATGCGCCAGGTGGATTCACAGCTGACCGTTCGCGAGTACGAGGGCATAGAATAGGGCTCGGCATCTCTTTTTCAGACCCAGTGTTCTGATAATAATTTTGAAAACAAAACGGCGACCCTGTAAAAGCAGGTCGCCGTTGCCGTAAAACGCGAGAGGGAAGAGAGTTCGGCTAGCGTGCCGCAGTGTGCGCGAGTGTGTAACGCACCTGGATCTGGGCTCCGCCGGGCATCTTCTGGAGCCAAAACTCAAATGCGCCACCTCTCGTCGACACGGTCGTCGTGGCAAATGGCTTGTTCTGCCAATCGCCGTCGCCGTACTTATAGGCACCATATCCGCCCCCGACCTTGACCGTCTTATTGACGGCGTAGTCGATCTTCGCGCGTTCGATGACATGCTGCACGCGCGCCGACTGGTTAAGCGGGATGTACGGAAAGTACACCGCTTCACCCGTCAATTTGGGTCCGAAATGATAGTCTACCAGCGTCCACGGCCAAAGATACCGCGCATTCTTCGCGCCACTGCCGGTCGCCTGGGCGAAATACAATTCCTCGGCGACAAAAATTTTCTTGTTGCTGAGGATCGTTCCGCCGGCTCCCGTAAACAATTCGCGATAATTGCCGTGCCCGTAATCGACAACGCCGACATCGGGCCAGATCAACTTTCCATGGAGTTGAAAGAACTCCATGTAGTGATACGTCCCAACATGTGGCGCATCCGTCCTTATTCCCGTACGGGCAACAAGGATGGATGTTATGGGGCTGGAGGTCTTGGGCGCGTCCTGGGCAAATGCCGATAGGGCATAAATCAAGACGATGACGATTGCAAAACGGGCGTTTTTCATTGGATTCCCTCTCGATGAAGTTGGTAAAGAACGGAATTATTATACCACTATATTTACTATATTGTCAAGCGACGGTAGGTTATTTGGAATTCTCGAATTTTTTTGTTATAGTACAAATATCAATGGACTACAACATAATTTTCATTGCCGGACCGCAGGGCTCGGGCAAGGGGACGCAGGGAAAAAGACTGGCGGAAAGGCTCGGTTTTTTATATCTGGAGATGGGCGGAATGTTGCGCGCGATCCGGGCGAGCGGTTCGCCGCTTGCCGAGAAGATCTCGGTGATGGATCGCGGAGTGTTGCTTTCGGATGAGCTTATCATTGAGGTATTGAAAGACCGCCTTCCTCAGCTTCCCTACGAACCCGGGATCATCTTTGATGGCGTCCCGCGCCGGATCGGGCAGGGACAATTTTTACTGGAATACGTAAGGGAGCATGGGATGGATAAGATGGCGACGCTTTTTATCAATGTATCGCGCGAGGAATGTGTCAAACGCCTTATGGTGCGCGCCAAGCACGAGGGACGGGTGGATGACACTCCGGAAGCGATGGCGCAGCGTTTCCGCGATTATGATGAAGCGATAACGCCCGTGATGGATTATTTGAAAGAACACACGACCTTTGTGGCGATCGATGGCATGCCGACGCCGGATGAGATCGCGGCGAATATCAACAAGGCGCTTGGCATCGAGTAGTATAGAAAAAACAATGGAATCCGCACGGGAAAAAAAGCCTTTTAACCTTATCCTCCTCGGCGATCCCGCTTCGGGCAAAGGGACGCAAGCGGCGCGCCTGGCGAAGAAATATCACTTCTACAACCTTGATATGGGACACGAGGTGCGGAAACCCGCGGCACGCGCGCGGTTCGATTATGCGAAGACGACGGCGATCGGGCATCTGACGCCAACGGCAGTGGTGCGTGGCATATTCAAGCGCGTGATCGCGTCGGTGCCGGCAAGGAAGGGAATCCTCTTCAATGGCACGCCAAAGATGATCAACGAAGCGAAACTCGTCGCCCGTGAGCTCGCCCGCGCGAAGCGTTGCGACCCGCTCGTCATCTATCTCACAATACCGACCGGCGAGATGGTGAAACGTTTAGGGAAGCGCGGACGCGATGACGACAATATGCGTGCCCTTCGTAACCGGCAGAAATATTATAAAAAACAGATCACGCGCGTAGTCGCTTTTTTCGGTGAGCGGTACGCGGTGAAGAAAATATCAGGGATGGGTACCGAGGCCGAAGTGGCAAAAAAAATAGAGGCAGTGATCAAAAAATATGGAACTACGAACCCCACAAGAAATTAATATCATGGCGGAAGGCGGGCGTCGCCTTGGCGCCGTGTTGGAACGCCTACGCGCCGAGGTGAAGCCGGGCGTGACGACCCTTGCGCTGGATGAGGTTGCGAGGAAGATCATCGTGGACGGCGGTGATATTCCCGCATTTCTCAACTACCGCCCCGCAGGCGCGCGACGCGCGTATCCCTACACGCTGTGCAGTTCGGTGAATAACGTGGTGGTACACGGTCAGCCTTCCGCGTACGCATTGCGCGAAGGCGATATCATCAAGCTTGATCTTGGGTTGAAGCACGAAGGATTTTACCTCGACGCCGCGATCACGGTCGGCGTGGGACGCGTGAGCGCGGAGGCAAAGAAATTGATGGCCGTCACGGAAGAATCGCTGTATGCGGGCATAAAGGAGGCAAAGCCGGGTCATACGCTTGGCGATGTCGGCTATGCTATTGAGCGCGTGGCCCGCAAGAACAAATTTTCCGTTGCGGACGGCCTGACCGGACACGGCATCGGTCATGCGCTCCATGAGGAACCGACGGTGTTCAATTACGGTGATCGTGGAACAGGCATGAAGCTTTTACCCGGCATGGTGATTGCGATCGAGCCAATGTTCGCGATTGGCGGCGGCGAGATCGTGCAACTCAAGGACGAAGGTTATGGCACCGCCGACCGCACGTGGGCGGCGCACTTTGAGCACACGGTGGCGATCACGGATATGGGTCCGATGATACTCACCAAGGCGTGATATAATATTTGCAATGGCGCAGCCCTATTTATCAATCATCATTCCCGCGTACAACGAGGCGGAGCGGATTCCCGCGACGCTTGTTGATATGGACAAGCGTTTGAGCGCTGTTGATTATTCGTACGAGATCCTGGTAGTGAACGATGGATCGAGCGACAACACCGCATCGGTGGTTAAGGGGATGGCAAAGATGGTGAAGAACCTCAAGCTGATCGACCTCAAAGATAATGCTGGGAAAGGAGGCGCGGTGAAACAAGGGATGCTGGTCGCCGCCGGGAGGATTCGGCTTTTTATGGATGCGGACAATTCGACCTCCGTCGACCAATTCGAGAAGATGATCCCGCTTTTTAAAGAAGGGTACGGCGTGGTGATCGGTTCGCGCTCCATCCAGGGTGCAACGCTTGACCCGCCGGAACCGCTCTATCGGCAGATCATCGGGAAGACGCTCAACCTGTTCATTCAGATATTGTTGCTTCCGGGTATTTGGGACACGCAGTGCGGTTTCAAGGCTTATACCGACGAGGCAGCGGAGAAGATCTTCATGAAATCGCGGACGACGGGGTGGGGTTTTGATGTGGAAACACTGGCATTGGCCATCCGGCTGGGGTACCGGGTAAAGGAAGTGCCGGTACGTTGGGTGAACGATACCCGGTCCCATGTGAAGTTTTCGGGAGGGTTGCAATTTTTGGCAGAAACGTGTACAATTCGTTGGAGGTTGTGGAGGGATGATTATCACCTAAAGCATTAGAATCTCATATAATATAAGCAATTAACACCAAATAACCGCTATTTATAGCGGCTATTATTAACTAATGACCAAGCAATATTTGTCGAAAGAGCGTTTGGAGGAGTTCAAGGCGGAGCTGGAACTGTTGAAGAACACCCGGCGTAATGAGGTTGCCCAGCGCCTCAAGCAGGCAAAAGAGTACGGTGACCTTTCCGAAAATTCCGAATACGCGGAGGCGCGTGATGAACAGGCAAACGTAGAGACGCGCATTTTTGAGTTGGAAGACCTTTTGAAGGACGCAGTTGTTCTTGAGAAAACGGAAGGCAATGGCGCGGTGCAGGTTGGTTCTGTGATCACCATAAAGAAAGGAGAGAAAACATCTGTGTACACGATTGTCGGAAAATATGAGGCGAAGCCGGAAGAAGGAAGGATTTCCGACGAGTCTCCGTTGGGCAAAGCTTTTTTAAAGCATAAAGTAGGGGATAAAATTCCGGTCACAACGCCTGCCGGCGTCATGACGTATGAGATTTTGAAGATTGAATAGCACGCGCTATCATTAGGGGATGCCTATGATAGACGAGATCATCCAGGAGCGGCGGAAGAAGCTGGACGCCATTAAGGCGGCCGGCATTGATCCGTATCCGGCGCGGGTAAAGCGCTCGTTCGCGATTGAGCACGCGCTTACGAAGTTTGAGGATCTCGCCGCGTCCGGCGAGAAGATGTCGCTTACGGGCCGCCTGCGAAGTTTACGTGATCAAGGCAAGATCATCTTCGCGGACATCGAGGACGAATCGGGGCAGATTCAGGTGGTGTTAAAAGAGGACATGCTGAGTGACCTCGCTTTTTGGCGTTCGGTGCTCGACATGGGAGATTTTATTTCCGTTACCGGGCCGTTGTTCGCCACCAAGCGCGGCGAGAAGAGTCTGGAGGCGCATGAGCTTCAACTCGCGTCAAAAAGCCTCTTACCGTTGCCGGATAAGTGGGAAGGATTACAAGACGACGATATTCGTTTCCGCAAACGATATCTCGACCTCATCGCGGGCGACAATCTTCGCGAACTTTTCAAAAAAAAGACTATTTTCTGGGAAACGTTTCGTAATGTCTTGAAGCATGAAGGATTTTTGGAGGTGGAGACGCCGGTGCTGGAGAATATTCCCGGTGGCGCCGAAGCGGAGCCGTTCCGCACGCATCACAATGCGCTTGACGAGGATTTTTATCTGCGCATCTCGCTCGAGCTGCCGCTCAAACGCCTTCTCGTTGGCGGATTCGATAAAGTATTCGAGATCGGGCGTATTTTCCGTAACGAGGGCATCGATCGCGAGCATCTTCAGGACTACACCCAGCTCGAATTCTACTGGGCATACGCGGATTACACGGACGTGATGAAGCTGACGGAGAAAACGTATAAAGAGGTGATCGAGAAAACGTGCGGAGGCCTCGTCACGGAATTCGGCGGACAGAAGATCGATTGGTCGGGCAAGTGGCCAACCGTGGACTATGTGGAGGCGTTCAAGGTGGCTAATGACAATCTCGATCCGATCGAGGCGAGTCACGCGGAGCTTGTAAAGAAAGCGAAGGATCTCAAACTTGAGGTGGATAAAGGCGCCGGCAAGGGTCGCTTGATCGATTTGATATATAAGAAGACCGTGCGGCCGACACTCATCCAGCCATGTTTCTTGATCAATCCGCCCGTGGAGATCGAACCGCTCGCCAAGCGGCATCCGGAGAATCCGGCGGTCGTGGAGCGGTTCCAGGTCGTTGCGTGTGGCACGGAACTCGGCAAAGGGTTTTCCGAGCTCAACGATCCGGACGATCAACGTGCGCGCTTTGACGAGCAGATGAAGCTTCGCGCGGCAGGGGATGCGGAGGCCCAGCACTTGGACGAAGACTTCTTGGAGGCGTTGCAGTACGGCATGCCCCCGGCCGGCGGATTCGGCATCTCCGAGCGCTTGTTCGCGGTGCTTATGGATAAGCCGGTGCGGGAGACAGTGTTCTTCCCGTTGATGCGGGCGAAGAAATAAAAAAACCGCATTTATTGACATAGTCTGATTTTTGTTATAAATTACAGCCAGCAAGAGAAAGGACTAATCGATGGTTATTGAGTTTTTGAACTCGGTCCGCGGCGACAAACCGATGTATCTGGAAGACGGTGATTTGGACCAACGCAAGAAGATCGGTCCGATGATGATGCAACTACTCAAAGAAGGGCAGGCCATCTTCCTTATTCAGGAAGATAATACGCGTCGCATTACCGGATATGATGAAGCCAGCAACCAGTGGCAGGTTTTGTCCGATCCGCAACTGCGACCCGAACGAGCACGTGAACCCGCAAACGCCGACCAACCCCGCACACGCGGTGGGCGATTAACCCGTGAGTATGTACCCGCATACGGCACCAGAGTTACCGCCGTAGGCAGAAGCGCCGGAGGATAGTGATATGGCAGAGGCACAAGCAATGCGTTTCTGGTCTTATTGCGATGAACTTGTTGAACGCTTGGGTATTCACTGTGGCTTACCCCAAGGAATCGGAGAAAATCATATCACCACAACATACGAACCACTCGCTCAACTTCTTAAGGATTTAAATCCAAAAAGAGGAGAAGAAGAGAAGTTGGAATCGGTGGTTGATTCAGCCGGAAGTGAGTGGAAGCTCGGAAATCATTGGAGGGTCTCCCGTCAGTGGAGGGGACATTTCGGCCGAGCCATAATTCTTAAGCGTTATGAGGGCGAGAAATTGAAATGTCGATTGGCATTCTTGCCCAAGCAACCCTCCCACCTGCGACTCGATATGATCATGGGTACTCTCGCCTGTCGCACAACTTACGCTCTCGGAGAATCAGAAAAGCAAGCACAGAAACGCCTATTCAGAGAACTCGACGAAAGGCAGCGAAACCAATACATCACTTCCGATAGTTTCGCCGAAACGGGGCGTAGCGGGGTTATGTATGTCATTCGCAAGAGCCGGCCGACGATTGCCATCAGGAAGGAGTTAGACGGCGGAGGTGCGGCGCTGTGTACTCTCTGTCTCCACCCGGTTGCGTATTACACGGCAACATGGGCTGGTGTTCTGCCGCCATCCGACGAAGCACTCACCCATCTGCTGATGATCCGGCAAAGCGAACATTTCTACTGGCGCAAGGCCAACCAGATTCCACTGGACGAAGAAACTAGTGGCGTCTAAGGGATGGACAATTGCGAAATCTAACGGCGACCTACTTCACGGGTCGCCATTTTTTATCGCATACTATTCCAATTTCTTCGCGTTCTCGCAGAGCAATTTCGTTTCGCCGTCGCGGTGAGAGACGCGTGCGTCTACGATGACGCAGGCGTTCTCCACCCATGCGGCGCTGGTCTTTTCAAGTACGCTGTTGAATACCACCACCTCGATGGACTGGCCTGAGGCGTTGTCTTCGATGGTGGCGAAGATCATCGGCTGGCCGCTCTTGGTGAATATCTTTTTGACCTTAGAAACGAGGCCGGCGGTGCGGTATATTTTCTTCTCGTCGGTGATCGCCGCGATCTCGCTGATCGGCTTGCACTTAAAGTGTTCTATTTGGGATGCGAAGTTCGTCATCGGGTGCGCGGAGATGAAGAAGCCGATGAGCTCCTTTTCCCAGATAAGTTTCTCGCCGCTCGTGGCGGGTGCGGTGGGTTTGAGCTTGAGCGTGATTGTCGGCGCCGCCATGGATGAACCAAAGAGCGAATTTGCCTGGTTCGCACCGCCGCGCTTGAGCGCGTTCACGAAGCGCAGGATCTCTTCCATATTCTCCAGAATTTGTTTGCGCTCAACGTTGAAGGAATCAAATGCGCCGCTTTTCGCCAAGCTTTCGATAGATTTCTTATTGAGATCTTTGTGCTGGATGCGACTGAGGAAGTTCTCAAAGCTCTCGAACGGGCCGCCGCGGGCGCGCTCTTCTATTATCGCGCGGGTTACCTCCGATCCGACGTTCTTGATGGCAAGCAGTCCGAAGCGGATCTTTGGCCCTTCCGGCGTGAAATTGATGAAGCTACGGTTGACGTCCGGTGGCAATATTTCCACACCCGCGGCCTTGGCCTCCTGAATAAGGAACGAGATTCGCTCGATGTCGTTCATTTCCGAGTTGAGCACTGCGGCGGTGAACTCTTCCGGATAGTTGGCCTTCAGGTATGCTGTTTGATATCCGATCATGGCATAACACGCAGCATGGGATTTATTGAACCCGTAACGGGCGAATGCGGGGAAAAGTTCCCAGATCTCCGCGGCGATCTTTGCCGGAATGCCATTCTTTATCATGCCGCTGGTCAGTTTTTGCTTCTGCTCATCAAGCAGGGATTTGATCTTCTTGCCGATGGCTTTGCGGAGCGTGTCGGCTTCGGGAAGTGTGTAGCCCGAAAGG
>Ga0265338_10005312_pt1 | contig 16865 bp, 17 predicted proteins | sample 42126metaG_FD_193579 | JGI IMG/M metagenome (GOLD analysis project Ga0265338, IMG submission 193579) | Rhizosphere microbial communities from Carex aquatilis grown in University of Washington, Seatle, WA, United States - 4-21-26 metaG | ecosystem: Host-associated > Plants > Roots > Rhizosphere... | reverse complement strand
TACTAACCTGAATAGCACGTACAATATTTGTTGGCGACATATTTATTTCCTTTTGTTTTAGTCGATGACAGGAAATATTGTGTCGTCATTTAAGTTGGTACGTCAACAAAGTGTGGGTGGTTCAGAACTAGAGGATTGATAGATGGTAACTTTCGGGTTTTAATATGCACCGTTTGTTTTGGCAACCAAGCGACCAGAATTGTCGCGATAAAAAACATCACTGAAGTAGCCAAGAAGGGGCCATTTTTACCAAGTATAGAGATGGTTGGAGCCGTAGCAAGGTAGCCAATAATAAAGGTCACATATATACTCGTTACAAATAGCGAATTAGCTGGTAGTAAATACTTTTTCGGAACAAGTTTCGGTATAGTGGCAGCCTCGGCCGGAATAAAAAATTGTGTGATAACCGATATTAAAAGCGTAAACAAGAGAATTAAATAAAGGTTATTTGCAACTGGGATAAAACACAACACTAAGAAAGTGCGAAGTAAATTCACCCAGACCATGACATGTTTGCGATTCCAGTAATCCACATAGGCTCCCGCCATAGGTGAAGCAAAAAACGCCGGAACTGTAAAAGCTAGTATCACCAAACTAACAGAAAGTGTGCTGTAAGCAGTGTGCTTGGTTAAGGAGTATACCGTCAGAATCAGCGCAAAGTTAAGTAAATAAGAGGCGATTAGTGCAACAATTTGTGCTGCCCATAATTTTGAAAAATTACTGTAGCGGAGAGTGCGGAATAAGGACATGCCAGCATTATATATTATGTACAGAAGTATGACTGGCTACGACTACGCTTGGTCTATCTGGTGCCGCTTTATTTTTAGGGTAGAAGTTCTTACAAAATCAGTATCACGTATTTTTATCGTATGGATTTGTTCATATTTAGCAAGATTTTCATTCATGGCTTTGATATAGGATCTAACCAGCTTTTCTTTAATGCGTCTTTGGAAATCGTTGTTGCTATCTGCAAGCACAACTGTGGCACAAATCTGCATTCCGTGATCATGTTCTATGCCATGAACTACAACGTCTTTCATGGCTGGGCATTGCAGTAGTAAGGACTCCATCTCCTCGGGGTATATTTTTTTACCACTAGCGGTCACTATCACGTTTTTTAAACGACCAATGATCTTCAGGCTACCATTTTCTTTGATATGACCAATGTCGCCGGTTCGAAAGTAACCTTTGTAGAATGAGCGCTTGGTTGCCGCTGAGTCATGATAATAGCCAAGCATCACCTGAGGGCCTTTTACTAGTATCTCGCCATTTCCTTCATAGTCAGACTTATAAATTAGTAATTCTGTTTTGGGAAGTGGCGGACCAACAGAATCCACATCATTATTACCCGTGTGCGAAATTGCTATGGCTGGCGAACATTCCGTTAAGCCGTAGCCTTGAAAGATGGTAAAACCAAGGTCTGTCATTTTTTGAGCAGTTTTCGGGTTGATACTGGCCGCACCGCTCAAGAAGAACCTGATGTTACCACCCAGCTCATTGTGAATCTTCGCAAAAAGCCTATGTTTAAGATGTATTCCCATACTATCTAATAAGCTAGTTGTGACTATAACTCGATGAACAGTTTTTTCTTTATTTTGTTCATAAATGCCTTTCCATATTTTGACCGAAAGGGTATCGATTACTCTGGGCACGCAAACAATGATCGTTGGTTTTTGATCCTTAAGTTCTTGACCGATGTGACGGACACCCTGACTAAAGTAGATTGAGCAACCCGAATACAAGGGTGCTAAAAAGCCAGCCGTACATTCGAACATATGATGCATCGATAAAATCGATAAGAACTTGTCGCTAGTACTTAAATCAAATGAAGCAACGCCATTTATTACGTTAGAAGTGATATTGCGATGAGATAACATGACAATTTTTGATTGTGACGTTGTCCCCGATGTGAAAAGTAATGCGGCCATTGCGTCAGGGTTAACGGTTGTGCGCAGATAATCACGGTTCCCCCCACTAATTAACTCTCGCCCCTCATCAATGAGTTGGTGTATCGTTTGCTCTTTACGAGACGGAGACATAGAAATAAATGTCTTAATAATGCCTTGTTTTCTCGTAGCTAAAATTTTTTCTGCAACGTCATCAGAGTAAAAAAAAGTGTCAATTTTTACTCGTTCTACTGAGTCATAAAGCTCTTTGGCGGTTAGTTCTTTGTCGAGTGAGACAGCAATTCCAGCACCATTCATGATTGCTAGGTAAGCTACTGCCCATTCATAGGAATTTTTCCCCATAATGCCGATGCGTTTGCCTCTCTTTTTCGCCTTAATAAGCGCGGTGCCAAGCGCATTAATATCTTGGATAAATTCACTGTAGGTCACAGTAGTTCTATTGGAATGTAGTGGGAGATGAAAGGCTGTTTGATTTTCATAAAGCTTTAAGCTTTGGCGCATCATGGACTTTAGTGTAGTTACTTTTTGTCCACTGATCATGCTTGCCATTTTTTGAATATTAAGCAGGCATTGTGCCCCCCAAAGCCAAACGAATTTGATAATACAATGTCTAACTTTTGGGCTATTCCTTTGTTAACAACAAGATTTAAGTCGCACTCTGGATCCGGCTTAAGATAATTAACAGTGGCTGGTACAAAATTATCCTGCAAGGCCTTAATACAGACGATCGCTTCTATAGCACCACTTGCCCCAAGGGTGTGACCAGTCATAGATTTGGTTGAAGATACCAACACATCTTTTGCATGCTCACCAAATACATTTTGGATGGCACGTGTTTCAGTTTTATCGTTTAATACTGTGGCAGTTCCATGGGCATTGATATACTTTATGCTCGTTTTTTTTACGCCCGAGTCATCAATAGCCTTATTAATTGCCTTACTGATTGTTTTGCCTTCAAGGTCAGGTGAAACAATGTTAAAGGCATCACAATTAGCTCCATAGCCAACGATTTCACCCAATATTGGTGCCTTACGCTCTAGCGCATGTTCTAGCTCTTCAAGCACTAGAATACCCGCACCCTCGCCCATCACCATACCGCTTCTTTCTGAATCAAATGGTATACATGCTCTGTCTGGATTGTCACCAGTATGCATAGCTCGCATAGCGGCAAAACCTGCAAGTGATAATGGTGTGATTGCCGCGTCACTCGCACCAGCTAAGATGATATCTTCTAGGCCGAGTTGGATCTTATGGAACGCCTCACCGATAGAATTGGCACCACTAGCACAAGCTGTTACGATAGGTAGATTACTTCCTCGTGCTTGAACATCAATGGCGATAGCTCCTGATGCAAGATTCACGAGCGTGCTTGGAATTAGATATGGAGATACTCGTGCTGGTGCTGTTGCGGAGAATGATTCCTTGCTTTTCTCAAGCACTTCAATGCCGCCAATACTAGAAGATACATATACGCCAAATCGATCTCGATCAAAATCGGCGGTATCAAGGCCACTAGAGTGGTAAGCTTGTTGTGCAGCAATCCGTGCTAAAAGCATAAATCTTGCATTGTGCTTGGTGTCACGATTCTCAAAATACTGCTCGCTATTTAGTCCTTTGACCTCAGCGGCTAGCTTTACTTGGCTATAAGTAGTATCGAACGAAGTAATGTGACCAATGCCGCAGGTACCGTTCTTAATACTACCCCAAAAACTATCAACATCATTGCCTATTGCTGATACTGCTCCCATGCCAGTAATAACTACACGATGGCTAGACATGGCTTTCTTCTGGTGCATTCAATTGTGCGCTAAGTTTCTGTATATCATCAAAGGTCTCAATTTGATACAACCTAACATTTAGGCCCTGTTGGCGGGCAATTGTGCGTACTGCATCACCAAAGAAACCACCCGGTCCAATTTTGACAAATTGAGTATGATTATCTTTGAGCATGTGATCTATCATTTTAACGAGTTTAACTGGTCGTACTAGTTGCTCAGCAAGCATTTCATCAATATGATCACACTCGGTTGATCCATCGCGATTGTAGTATATCGGGAGCGAAGGTTGGTCGAAGGTAAAATCTTGCAGTACTTTTGTAAATTCTACTTTAGCTTGTTGCGCCAGAGGCGAATGGAAAGCGCGGGGAACTTTGACCGTCATAGTTCTAGCGCCGGAATTACGGCAAAGCTCGGCACATCGATCAACGGCTGAATCTAAACCAGTAATAACATTTCTATCTAGTGTACTGTATGTTCCAACGGTGCATGGCTCTTGTGGTTTTGAAGCATCTGCACAATGCTGCTCTACAGTGTCTGTATCTAAGCCAAGAATAGCACACATTCCACTGTTTGCAGGGATTCGGTCGGTCATTATTTTGGCCCGTTGTTTTAACATAGGTATAGCGTCAGCAGCAGTAAATGCTCCGGCATAGCTTAGTGCAGCATATTCACCAAGGCTCTGGCCGGCTAAAGCCTTAGGCAAAATGTCTGCCTCTTTTAGTGCCGCACTGATTGCTATCCAAGCTAGGAAATTGACAGCTTGATTGTAATAAGAACTATTAAGTGTTTCCTTTGGGCCGTGAAAGCATAGATCTCTTAACTCAGTATCCAGATCAAATATTTCTCTTGCGGCTTGGCTATGTTCATAAATGTCTTCGCCAAAGCCTACTTGTAGCTCTCCTTGACCAGGGTATAAGAAAACTGGCTGACTAGCCTTTTGCTGATACATTTTCAGATTTGAGTAAACTTACAATATCCGCAACAGTGTTCAAGCTGGCTAGTTCTTCATCACTTATCTTAATGTTAAACCGATCTTCGATTTCAAAAGACAAATTAACTGCCGCCATACTATCGATATGCAAGTCGTTTCGGAGGTTGGCATCAGCAGTTATTTTATCTTTATCGATATCAAATTCTTTGTGAATTATTTCTTGAATTATTTTTAGCATTATCTTATATCTCCATAACAACAATATTGGCAGTTAAACCTGCGGCTGTTCCACATAATAACACTTTGTTACTCTTCTGTATGCTGCTATCTTCAAGTAGTTTACAGAGTATGAACGGAACCGACGCAGAAACCATGTTGCCATATTTAGGAACCCAGTTAACATAACTGTCTTTGGGTGCTCCCATTCGTTTCATAATCATATCAAGCGCACGACTGGCTTGATGGGGGATAATCAAATCAATGTCATCGAAGCCTATGCCATATTCTGCTTTAAAATCATCAAACATCTTTGGCAAGTGAGTTGCCGCTATACGTAACACTGTTCGACCATCCATGTCGAACATAAAGTCCTCTTTGTTTTCTTCACTATAGTTCTTTGGATGAAGATTCGTTAAACCGCCTCTAATCTCAGTCGAATGTGCTCCCTCTGACCAGGTGCGCTGCATGCTAGCAATCACACCTTGGGATTTTTCGGTGCTAGATGAGAGAACAATTGCAGCGGCACCATCCGAGAACAGCTCGTAGCTTTCGCGCTGTTTGGGGTTAAGACCTAACGAGCCCACATCGCTTGAAACAATTAGTACATTCCGATATCTACCGGCGCTAACAAGGTAAGACATAGTATCTAAGGCTGTTATAAAACTGGTGCAAGTTGTATTAATATCTAGGGCAGGAATGTCTGTGCCAATAGCGATTTGTTCGTGAATAAGTGCTGCCATACAGGGAATTGGTTGGGGAGCTACTGCACTAGCCGAAACTATACAGTCAATATCTTCAATCTTAACTTTGGCGGCTCCGATTGCTTGCTTGCAAGCCTCTACTGCCATGGACAGCTGGGATTCGTTATCTGATATGCGGTAGCGCGTTTCGCCGTTAAAAGTCACAGTTTTCGAGGGTAAATATGTACCGTAACCAGTAATTCGACAACTCCGTATGCTTTTCATTTACTAAATTGTCTCTCAATTCGCTTTAATTTTCTACTCAAATCAAGCCGATACGGCTCATAACGTAACTTCGGCGCGATGAATGAGAGTTTATTAGACAACTGGGTAAATTCACTGGCAATGGCTTTTTGAACAGTAGTGTCAGTGTTATCTAGATATATAATGAGCTGGTCATAGTCGGTTTGAACTACACGATATTCTTTTATATTTTTGACATATAACAGGCAACGGCCAATCATATCGGGGAAGACTTTAATTAACTCCCCAGCTTTATCTTTAAAAAGAAAGATATCGTCTTCACGACCCTCAATACGATCTATGACTGTCATGGCATTGCCGCATGAACATTTCTTTTTTGAAGTGACCAAGATATCGTTAAGTCTATACCTAACGATTGGTTGAGAGGCACGCCGGAAATCAGTCACGATTGGTACGAAGTGTTGATTATCCAAAAAATTCTTTTCTACGTAAACGATATCCTCGTTAAGATGTAAAGAGCCCTCTTCGCAAGTGTAGGCCAAGAATCCTTCCGTGCATTGATAAGCTTGAAATATTATCTTTGTACGAAAAACTTTCTTGAATCTTTTCTCGTCCTTTGCAGTTAACACTTCAGCTACTGAGATAATCTTTTGCGGATTAATAGAAAGCTCACCTGACACAATCTTGTCGGCGATTACCCCGAGTATGGATGGAGGTGCAACGAGTATTGTGGGATTATAGGCAGCGAGATTAGTAATATTGTCATCCATGGTCTTATAAATATCAAAATACCTGAACTTGATAAGTCTTGATCCAACTGTTTCATAGAGATTATTGTTAGCTCTTAGGAAAAAGGCGATACGGTGCCCAAATAACCCATCTTTCGGTAAGTACTTTGCAAGTACGGCCCCCGCCCAAGCACCGCGTTCCTGCTCACTGACTACAAAAACTCCTCGGTGTCCGCTTGTGCCGGATGATAGACCAACAGTAATACCTTTGTAAGTTTCGTTGAAATCGCGAGACTTTTCACTTTTGATTGCAATCTTCATTGCTGTATCTTTATCGAGACCCACTGTATTCATCTGATTAAAATATTGCATCATTACCGACTTATCCATGACTGGCAGATCAGTGATTTGATTAAGCGATGTAATGGGCGGAAATTTGGCAAAATAACTAGAGTGACTGCGTAGATAGGCAAAATGCTTGATAAGTTTTTTTTCCTGGAAAGCCCTCAACTTCGTTTCGCTGGCAAAATTATTAAACCATCTAGTAGCGATAAAACTCTGGACAGTTACGAACTTATTTTTCACTTAGTAAGTCCTTTACATCATAAGTATCGTGGCTGAAACAGAGTCTTACGCCCTTTTTCTGTAATTTTTGTAATGAATCTATGGTGTCTAGAAAGCTTGCCTGATTGTGATGTATTAGTTTAATTGACATGCGCATATTCTTAGACGCTTCAAGCAAATCTCCCCCCCAACAAGCATCTCCAGCAAGCAGTATTTTATCGGCAACCATAGCGCCAAGGTGCCCATGGGTGTGGCCTTCTAGGTAGCTAATGACTATACTACCATCGCCAAATAGGTCGTAGCCCTTGAGCAACTTCATGGAGCGTTGCTTCAATCCCATACTCTCAAGTTCCACAACTTGTGAGTCAAATTGTTTGGGCAGTAAAGTGCTAAATATGAGGTCTGTAAATGAAGGATTTTTTAGGGTCTGAAGCACGTATTTAGAAACGATGATTCTACTTTTAGGGAAAGATTTCAGGCCACCGATATGGTCCGGATGTAGGTGTGAGACAATTATATAGGTAATATCATTGGTATCAACTCCGTCTCGATGAAGTTGGTACAGTATCTCTTCGTTCTTCCGAACATGAGTTGGATTGAGCCTACGGTATAGCCACCCCTTTACGCCAGTTTTGTATATATTTGTGGAATAACCGGTATCAAACAACACGTAGCCCTTAGTATGCTCTATTAGGAAAACACCAGATGGGAATACTCGTTTCTTGAACGAATAACCACGATAGACAAACCCCAGTCGATTAATACAATGTCCACAACTGTAGTAGCGTAAGCTACGAACAGGCTGTTTTGTAGGCCGCGGCATATTTCTTAATCCCTTCATTGAGGCTTAATATAGGCGAATAGCCTAATTCTCGTTTTGCCTTCGAAATATCAAGTGTTTGTGAATAGCCTAAGGTACAGACAGTATATCGTGTAAGTGGTGGTTCGCGGTAAATATGCAGTAGTTTGTATACTCTCTCCATTAAACTAGCCAATAAATACATGGTCTTTAAGTTAGGGCGTTTATAATGTGGTTGCCGACCAAGTTCAAGAAAAAGTTTTTCTACAATAGCTCTAAACTGACGTGGTTCGCCGTTAGAAATATTGTAGGTCTGGCCACTAGCTGATTTTGTTTCAGCGGCTAAGCGAACAGCGTAAGCAACATTTTCTACGCAAGTCATATCTACCAAATTATGACCATCATTGAATAGTGGCAATCCGAAGCTATCATTGGCTTTTATGAGACGAGGGACAATACTGGTGTCCCCAACTCCGATCAGACCCCGAGGACGAATAATAACTGTTTGCAGGGTCTTAGTGTTCGCTTTTCGGACAAGTTTTTCGGCCAGCAACTTTGATTTGATGTAATAATTAAGATTATTTTCGGGGTCATAATCAGACTCCATAATTTTTAGCCTGTCACCTTGTCCTGAATAAACACTTGGTGAAGATATAAATATCAGCCTCTTGACCTTATTCCTAACACAGAAATCAATTACATTCTCTGTGCCTACGACATTGTTTTCATAAAAATCATGCCAAGAACCCCAAATTGTGGACAGTGCAGCAACATGGACGACTATATCTACTCTCTGATTAAGCTTTGGCAGTTTCTCTAGACTGCATGTGATGGTCCTAACGTTCTTGTTTTCTAACTTAGCCAGGTTTTGTTTGTTGCGTCCAGTTGCTAATACGGTATAACCATGTCTAGAGAACTCCTTGACTGTATATTTACCAAGGAATCCTGTAGCTCCGGTTATAAGCACTTTTTTCATAAATAACTAATTATCTCCTCCAAGAGTGTATTGTAGTTGAACGTGAGTGTCTGGGTTGACGTAGAACAGTGAACAAATAAAAGATTCCTCGTCTAGTAAAATATTGGGATATTTGCCTTGTAGGCTTTCTGCCGACAGTTTTGCAAAACCTAGCCCTATACCGGATCCTAGGAATTTACTATATGCCTCTTTGATCACCCATGCTCGAAGTGGATCAACTGCATCTTTGATTTCTTGTGGGGTCAAAATCTTCTCAAGCAGTTTGGGTTTAATTGGTCTGGCATGTTCAATATCTACACCTACTTCTTCGTTGGCGATTGCGCAGGCAATATAATCGCGGCAATTTGAAAGATTGAAATGAATGGTGTGATTGTTTATATATGGTTTGCCTTTTTGCGCAACAGAAATTTCTTCCGGTTGGTATGTAATGCCGAATCTATTAAGCAACGCCTTAGCTAGTACTGTATACCCCATCTTTGACTCATCTCGAATGGAGCCTGTGTAAGGTTTAGGCATGCTAATATCAACATAGTCTTTTATTGATTTTTTTTCGATGACGTAAAGATAGATACACTTACCATTCTTCGCTACATCTTTGCTTGTGCTCATTTTCATCACTTTATCACATGTCTACAAGGGTACTGTACTGTATAATTCGGCTAATGCACATCGTGATGGTAACTGACTATTATCTGCCTACACTTGGTGGTATTCAAACCTCTATAAAGGCGCAAAAAGAAGGACTGGAGAAAGACGGGCATCGAGTTACAATTTTGTGCCCACTTCATGAGCCAAGTCGAGACTCTTCCATCATAAAATTACCGACGTTCAAGTACATAAAGCCAGACAACTATCCTCTTGCAGGACCTAGCAAAAAAGTCATTGAGGCAGCAAAGACTGAAATCCAAAAACTAGGAGACATTGATATTGTTCATGTTCATTCTGATATGGCCGCAGGTGTAGCAGGTTTGCTCGCCGCTAAGGAGCTAGGCATTCCTGTAATTCAAACTATGCATGGTCGTGAGGACGTGTATGCTCAGAAAATATTGCCTCTGCCTGAGTTGACCAGTTTAATTCCAGCTAAAATGCACAATAAATATATAAGCCACCGAGGAGCTAGTATTGATTTAAAAGAGCCGAATACTCAGACACGAACTGCGCAACGTATGTGGAAGTTGATGGTGAGCCATGCAAACTTTGCCGATCATGTTATTGTGCCATCAAATCACTTTGCTCGTAAGTTAAAGAGGCATGGCGTCCATAAACCAATCACTGTTCTTTCAAATGGTATTGAGGATTCTGTTTTACATAAGTTGGGTGAGGCCAAGACAAGATGTTACTCTTCAAAAGAGAATTTAAAAATAATGTGGTGCGGCAGAGTCTCTCCAGAGAAACGCCCGATTGAATTTTTGAAGGCTGTTAAGGATTTTCCAAATAATGTTGAAGTCAATATGTACGGTGATGGGGTAGCAATGAAAAAAGCTCGCAGGTATATTGCCGAAAATAAACTCAGGGACGTTGTTAATTTACATGGAGGTGTCTCACAACAAGTCGTACTAAATGCCATGAATAAACACCATGTTTTCATGTCAACATCTTATAATTTTGATAATCAACCAATGGTATTATTGGAAGCAATAGCATCTGGACTTCCGGTCATCTATTGTGATCCAGATATGGCTGAAGTGGTACCTGCAAAAGGCTCAATCTTGACTAAAACACATCTTTCCAAAGGTATAGTTGAAGCGGTTTGTAGTGTGCAATCCAAACCTGAACTTGTCGAGCGGATGAGTAAAGCAATGATCCGTTACCGATCGAAAGTTACTCAAACAAATCACTTAAAGCAACTAATAGAGGTATATAACTTATATAGTCTGAAAAAAATGTAGCTGTTAGTACCAAATATTAAGAACATATTTCTTGAGCAACTCTTTCGGCGCTTTCAAAAGGTATGTTATGTCCACCTGTCAGCTCAATAGACCTCATATGCGAATGGGTTTTAAAAAATATTTGAGATGCGGGATCATAAAAAGGATCTTGGGTGCTATATATGTACTTTGTTTCAGTTTTTATTTTTTGTAGGTCATTGTACACAGAGTATTCGTAAATAGTATTCCGCAAGCTTAAAATAAACGACTTACGGCTATGCCTTAAATAGTCTTCAGGCGTGCCTCCTAGATTTTGTTTGTCGGATAGCGATGCTGAAAGTAAATATTTAACCGCAGAATTATTCCTAACCATATATATACTTCCACCTAGTTTACTGACGTAGATTTTATAAAGTAAGGGCAGATTTTTCATTACGGTTTGCTTGGCGTGCTGGGGGCTAGAAAAAAGTGGCGGATTTATTAAAACTAACCTTTTCACTAGCACTGGCTTAAGTTTTGCTATACGTGAAGCAATCATGGCCCCCATCGAATGACCTACTAAAATAAATGGTTGATCTATATCAGTGAGTACATGTTCGAGAAGCGTATTGGCATGATCATCGATGTTGTAGGATAGATTCGTGGGCTTATTGGAACTTCCAAAGCCGATAATATCAGGCCTAGTTATGTGAAACTCTTCTTTTGGAATGTGTTTTACGACTTTATCCCAATACTTATGGGACTGTAAGATACCATGCAGTAAAACAATAGGCTGGCCTGAGCCGTGTGTTTTCTTGCTGATGGGATTGCTCATATTTGACATATTTATATAAAGGCAAATGATTTATCCTGAGGTTGTGAACTCACATTAATTAAAAGTATAAATGATAGGCCATAATTAGTTCAAAACAGTGAGTTGTGTGGTGGTCTGTTTAATCTACCACTCACCACCAAGGGTTTCTTGGAGCCCTTTTATGTATTTTGGAGTATAGCCACGGGTTCTTTTGTCTAGCTTAGGCATGGAGAAGGTGATATTGAATGGTATTGTTGCGTCTTGTGCATGCCTATTGTTAGCATGTAAACCAACCTATCCTATGGCTCTGCATTATTTATCGCTCCTCATCAGCTTTAAATATATCTAGGTAACGACGGTATTCATACTTTTGGGCGTAGTCCTTGCTTCCTCGAGGCGATAAGATGTCTAGTTGCATAAGACGTTCTATGACATTATAAGCACCTTGCTTACTATAGCCTGTCCACTTCATTACTTCAGCAAGACCGACAATTGGTAGCGAGTAGAGGTGTTGTAACATTTTTACTGTACTTGCAGCTGAACTTTTCCCAAGGCTTTGTACTTTTGCCATATCTTCGAGACGTAGTTCAGTAATTTTATGACAGGTTTCAATTGCCGACTCGGCAGTTTCAGTTACACCGTCCAAGAAAAAGTTAAGCCAGTCATTAGGGGAGCCCGTTTCTGAGTGGTAAGCATTGAGTACTTCGTAATATCGGTCTTGGTGTTTCTTGAAATAGCTTGACAGGTATAGAACTGGTATCCCTAAACGGCCAGTTTGAGTTAGGTATAGCGTTACCATCATACGACCCGTACGACCGTTACCGTCAGTAAAAGGGTGGATAGTTTCAAATTGCGAATGCAACAAACCAGCCTTGATTAAAGGTAAGACAGGGGCATCATCATATATAAACTTCTCGAGCTCATCTAACGCCCGGTTCATTTCGTGAACTGGTGGAGGTACGAATCGAGCATTAGCAGGACTTGTGCCACCAATCCAATTTTGTGTGCGACGGAATTCGCCCGGATATGTATGCTGAGTGGTTCGAGCATCAGTCATTAGCTCTTTATGAATTTCCAGCAGGAGACGTGAGCTTAGGGGCAAATCACCCAGTCTTTTAATACCATGGTTTAACGCATCAATGTAATGCAAAATATCATTAACATCATCTGGCAAATCAGAGGGACGTTCCATAGTTTGAGCTTCAATAGATTCATCCATCGAAGCATTTGTACCCTCGATTTGGCTTGATGAGGCCGCATCTTTTCGAATAAACATCAGTATGAAGAAGTCCTTATCAGGTAATAGCCGTGAAATACCGTCTAGTCGCCCAAGGGTAATCATGGCCTCCGAGTGCTTAACCTGCATAACTTGATCAATCTGCAACAGTTTAGCAGGAGGAAAAGCTGTTGGTATAAATGCTTTGAAGCCTTCTCTTTGTTGTACGTTATTCCCAACAAGCGACATTATGTTGACCTTTACTTATGTAATGTCTACATTTTATATGTTTTTGTTGACTTATGCAATAGGAAAGTCAATATTTTCTTAAGCATTAAATATGAATAGTTTTAGCTCAAAAGTAGTTGGGTTATGAAGTCATCATGGCTATTTGTAGGGACACAACAAAATCTTTGTAATCTTCATCTGTTAATTGTAACACAAAGAAGGTAATGGAATTTATATAGTAATGCATTGACAGTAGGTATTACATTTGATATAGTAATACCTATGACACACACAACTACAATTACCAGTAAGGGTCAGATGACATTACCTGCACCATTTCGTAAAAAACTTGGGTTAAAACCAGGCGAGCAGGTACTGGTAGAACTGCGAGGAAAAGAAGTTGTTATACAGAAAAATAATTGGCTTGAAAACCTGCGACGTATTCAAAACGAAAACAAAACATATATGAAGAAGAAGGGTATAAAACCATTAACGGACGAAGAATTGGACAATGCTATAGATGATGCGGCAAAAGAGGCTGCTATTGAACGTTATAAGCGTAGTTTGGAGTAACATCGTATGAAAAGCTTAGATACAAATACTTTACTGCGATTGATTTTGGCTGATATACCTAAACAGACGGCCATTGTGGAGGATTTGCTAGCCAACTCAACACAAAAGTTTGCAGTAGCAGATATGGTTTTCGCAGAGATAGTTTGGGTACTCCAAGGTAGTGTTTATGAATATGATCGCCAGCACATAGCAGATAATCTACAGTCAATAATTGCTGTCAAAAACATTAATTGTAATCGAGTGATGTTAGAAAAAGCTATCCCAGTTTATGTCAAATACTCAAAAATTTCATTTATCGATGCGTGCCTATCGGTGTATGCTGAACTTAATGGTGCAATTCCGCTGCTAACTTTTGATAGAAAACTCGTCTCGGCATTACCGAAAACCGTAGTAACTCTTGGAACTAACTAGAATAATATCCTACCACTCACCACCAACAGCTGGTTGTAGCTCTTTGATGTATTCAGGCAGGTAACCATGGGTTCTTTTATCTAGTTCCAGCATAGAAAAGGTGAGTCTGAACGGTATGGTTGCGTCTTGTGCATGCCAATCAATAAACTCATAAGATAACTGTAACAGATATCAGCCATTGCAAAAATAGCAAAAGTATGCTAGAGTATAAACTGTAAAAGTACAAAAAATAAAAATGGCTGAAGATAATCAATCCGACCAAACAAATCCACCTCTTGATACGGCGCTAGAAGGTCTAGCTAATCCAAGCGAGATTCAAGAAGCAACTCTTCGGCACATAGGGGGTTTGACGGTCGGACATGAGTTAATTACGCCGGATGTTACTTCTGGGGTTGAGGTAAATCAGGCAGCTGGTCTAGGCCTACTTAGCGCAGAGGAATATAGAGCCCGGCGCTCTGATATTTTACTTAAAGATCCAGAAGCGGTGTTAAATGAAGAGCAAGAAATCCATCGTTATTTTGATGTCCAGGACCCAGCTTATCTTAAAGAAATAAGGCAACTATCAGATCTAGATCACCCCATGAAACCGACCAATAGGTTAGTTGTGGCGATTCCTGCCTATAACGAGGGGTCAAGAATCAGACGCACGCTAGAGCAATATGTTGGTCAGGATATTGATCCGAATCTCTTTGAGATTATTGTGTTTGCTAACCCTGTGCCAGATGATAAGACACCAAGTGAAATAGCAAAGTTCAAACAAGAACACCCAGGAGTTACGGTTACTTTTGCCCAAAAATCATGGCGTGAAGGCGAGCCGAATACCGTAGGTAATGCACGGAAACATTCTTTTGATATAGCAATGACAAGACTAGTAGAGCGCGGACCAAATGGACAGGACACAATACTAATCAGTAATGATGCTGATACGGTCGCACTTGAGAAAAATTACCTTAGTAGCATCTTGGCCGAATTTGATGTTAATCCTAAAGTTGATGCCTTAGTTACGCGGCTTAATTTGCCGCGTGAAGCTAGAGCCAAACCAAATGTTGAAGCCGCGGTTGCCTTATGGGATATGCTGGACAGGACCATAGCCAAAGATGAAGTTGGCGACCCTGAAGACCGCATACCAGAGCCTGTTAGCTTCATTGGCCGCAGTAATGCCACACGTGCCTCTATATATGCAGCGGCTGGGGGTTATAACCCAAAGACGGCAGGCTCTGAAGATCTTGAAATGGGTTGGATGATAAGCGATGCCCGTGACTGGGATGCAAGCAGGATTATTCAGTTTGACGATACTGTTTTAACATCTGATCCCCGGCGCAATTTAGTTGCGGCTGCAAACCGTGTGCCTATCTCAGAAATGTACTCTGATTTTCAGCAGAATCCTGAGATAAGACAGATGAATAATGATGAGGTTTTGGCGGTAATTCCTGATGCTCTTGACTGGGAACACTTCCAGGCCGATGCCGACTCCTTCTGGCGATCTCAAGACGTTGGAATGTATAAAAGATTGGGTCAAAGATTTGCCCCACTTTTTAAAAGTGCTATGGACAAACTAGGGGTACAGTATGAAATTGTTGAAGGCAGCTTAGTACTCACGAATGTTGATGCGCTACTCAAGAATTTAGCCGGGGCGGGCAAGCCAATAGAAGTAATTCACTCTCAGCCTCGAATCATTGATCCAAATGCTGAACACGAAATTAGACAGTTCTTCTCCGAAATTCCAAGAGGAGTACTTGGAGCATGGGCTGCCAAAGCAGATAGAATTGCCGGTCAAATTAAACTAGCACAAGACAAAAGCGAGTCAGATAAAGTTTCTTCGCTCATAAAACGATATGAGCACTTTGCCGGTCATACGTATCCAGAACCAGCTGCGGTTTAGAAACAATCTCAATATCTAAGACATAGAATTCTTATAGCCGTTCGGTGATTTGGGTTTGCATGTTGCGTATTTTGCTGGCTACTTCTGGTTCGAGAGTTCTTAGCGGTACAAAAATATTACGAGCGCCAATACCGTCGTGATCTTTGTCGGAAGGTAGATAGTCAACTGCTACACAGACGTTGCCGTCGTCCATAAGTCTGGTAATATCACTGGTAGTTTTGGGCGAGTTTTCTTCCGTTACATCTATGTAATCGATAAGTCTAGGGTTGAATTCAACGGGTTTGTCGCCAACTTTTAGGGCTACAAAACAAGGGTCCTTTTGATCCTGATCTGGTATTTTTAGGTAATGAGGATCAAAAACTATGCCCGGCACGTAGCCTGCACGCACAAAGTTACGCATGGAGGTTACATTAAATGGCTCAAAGGCTGCGGTGAAGGTGTTAATGCCACGTTGGTGTCGCCCGACCATTTCGAGCGCCCGGAGCAGGTGCATTTGCAGTCCTTTGCGCTGAGCATCTGGTTTGGTTAGGTAACCTTCCTGATGAGCAAAACCGGAGGGTAGAGATTTTTCATAATTTGCAACGGCCACTCTGCCGACTCCGCCAACCATCAATCCAGCTTTAGCCCGCAGCTCGAGTCTATCGTTAAAAACGGCTGCAATTGCGCCGTTGACTAGCAGGGAACGCTCATATTCATCGTTAGTAAATTCGGCATAGGTGCCAAATACCTCTGTATCGGCCTCTAGCACATCCGCCATAAGCATCCTGGTCAATTCCGGGCTGAGCGGCTCGCCGCTTGCCTTAGTGGCCTGCCCACGCTCAAAAATAACCACCTTAAATTGCCCAGAATCAATAGGACCATACTCCATCGCCATAAATACAATTATATACTATTTAACCATAAAATACAAAACATTGTCACCTATAGCCATTCCAAAACAAAATGACGTTTTTGCTGGTATGCTTAATGAGTAGTGCTAAAAACAAAAATTACAGACCAAGAGCGTAAGATTTTGGTTGCCTTTAACCGGAGTTCTCCTATCCTCCTC
>Ga0265338_10005311_pt1 | contig 16868 bp, 15 predicted proteins | sample 42126metaG_FD_193579 | JGI IMG/M metagenome (GOLD analysis project Ga0265338, IMG submission 193579) | Rhizosphere microbial communities from Carex aquatilis grown in University of Washington, Seatle, WA, United States - 4-21-26 metaG | ecosystem: Host-associated > Plants > Roots > Rhizosphere... | reverse complement strand
TCACAGAGCGTCAGATCAAGCGACTCGTGATCAATATGCCACCTCGTCATATGAAGTCCCTCTCGACATCCGTCTTCTGGCCAGTGTGGGTCTGGTTGACTCGTCCAGAAGAGAAGTGGATGTACGCTTCTTATTCGCTCTCACTTTCCATTCGTGACACCCGTAAATCGCGTCAAATCATCGAGCATGAATGGTTCAAGCGAAACTATGGACACATCTTCAATCTTCGTGCCGACCAGAACATGAAGTCGAAATACGAGAATAATCGGAACGGATATAGAATCGCCGTCTCAACGTCTTCTGCTCTAACGGGTGAAGGTGCTGATGTGATCGTCGCAGACGACCCTCATAACGCTAAAGAAGCGGATAGCGATACGATTCGCGACTACACACTCTCATGGTGGTCGGAATCGATGGTCACTCGTCTGAATGATCCAAATACTGGTGCGTTCGTCATTATCATGCAGAGACTTCACGAAGAGGATCTGTCTGGCTACCTGCTGAAGACCGGAACATACGAGCATCTCATGCTTCCAGAGGAATACGATCCTCGTCGAACGGTTGTCACAAATATTGGATGGCACGATCCCCGAAAAGCTGAAGGCGAGCTGCTCTGGCCGACACACATCGGCAAAGAAGTGCTCGATGGCTTTAAGCGAGAAATGGGAAGCTACGGGTATTCTGGCCAGTTTCAGCAATCACCCGTTCCTGCAGGCGGCGGTATCTTCAAGAGAGAGTGGATCAAGAAATACCGCGAGAGGGACGACACCTACTACTTAGTAGAAAAGAAGAAGGAAGTCCAGAAGAAACTTTGCTGGAAGTTCATCTCAGTTGACCTCGCGGCTTCACTCCGTCAGATGGCAGACTACACCGTTATTTCAACATTTGCAGTTACTCCAGATAACGAGCTCATCCTCTTAGAAGTTCAGAGAGAACGTCTCGAAGGACCAGATCAGAAGCGAGCGATCAGAGCGGCATTCGCAAAATGGGCGCCCGACTTTGTTTCAATCGAAGCAATCGGATATCAAATGACAATGACGCAGGAGCTAATACGCGATGGAATGCCAGTTCATGAATACAAGCCGCAACGTGACAAAGTTAGTCGGGCAAGAACTGCCAGCATTCGCTATGAATCTGGATCGGTTTATCACCCCGAATTTGCAGAGTGGCTCCCTGATTGTGAAGCGGAACTCCTCGTATTTCCCAACGGGAAGCATGACGACTTTGTGGATACCGTCTCTCAAGCTACTGAAGTGGTAGCCAACTATTCGTTCCCCGATATTCGAGATTTCCCAGACGACGATGTACGAAAGCCCGCACGAAATTATTATGACGATCCCGAGGAGGAATGGTAATGCCCACTCTATTCAAGGGGTTCTTCGAGGGACTCGAGCGAAAATCTAATCCAGTCGCTGGCATGGATATTCAGTTCACTGGTCCTGGTCGGCCCATTTATTCAAAGACAGACATCTCAAACCTTGCGAAACTCGGGTATGAGCACAACGTCTATGTCTACCGAGCAATCAACATGATTGCACAAGCATGCGCCTCGATTGACTGGAAGATCTACAACGATCCAACACATCATAACGAGGTTCCAGCGGGTCATCCGTTCAATGTTCTTATGAACAAGCCGAATGCCGATCAGGGGAATACATCATTTATAGAAGATTTGATCGCCTATTGGATTGTTGCCGGAAACTGCTACATCTACGCGAACCGACCAACTTCTGCTCCAGATCGACCACCACAAGAGTTGTGGCTTTTCCGTCCAGATCGCATGTCCGTTATTCCAGGAACGGATGGCGTCGATGGGTATGTGTACAAGGTTGGAACGAAGGACAAGAAGTTCACTCCCGATCAGATCCTTCACCTCAAGATGTTCGCTCCTTCTGATGATTATTACGGCATTTCGCCAATCAAGGTGGCAGCGGCTGTCATTGATCAGATGAACGAGGGAAATGACTGGAACACCGCCCTTCTCCAAAACAACGCCCGTCCGTCAGGCGCCCTTATTGTCGAGGGAACGCTCCCACCGAATCAATACGAGAGATTGACCAAGCTCATTAAAGAGCGATACTCTGGTCGTCGTAACGCTGGCCGTCCAATCCTCCTCGAGGGTGGAATGAAATGGGAGCAATTCGGCCTTTCACCAGACGACATGGATTGGTTGAACGGAAAGACCGTCGCCGCAAGAGAAATTGCAACTGCGCTCGGTGTTCCCCCAGAGATGCTTGGTGACTCCGCGAATAAGACGTATGCCAACTACGCCGAAGCTCGCCAATCATTCTACACCGAGACAATTCTGCCGATGATGGACAAGCTACGAGACCAATTAAACCTCTGGCTTTCTCCAATGTTCGGCGATAGCATCTATCTCGACTATGATCGATCAGGGATTGATGCGCTTCAGGAAGACCACGATTCTGTCTCAACTCGTGTTATCAATCAGTTCAATGCCAGCCTAATCACGCTGAACGAAGCTCGCAAGCAAATTGGTCTCGATGCACTTACTGCCGGTGGAGACGTGCTGAAGATCAACAAGACAATCTTCATGCCAGTCGATCAACTCGAACCGACGATCACACTTCAAAATCAGGCCGCGCAACTCGGTCACCAATCGACAATCGATAATCTTACGAACCCTCCTGAACCGGCCGGCCCTCCAGACAGTCCCCCAGATGACAAACCGGTCACCCAGTCAACCTAGATGTATATTCATATGTCCGCATGCTCCCAAGTCCCCAATATGTCCCTGGGTGACACCAGGATAGGTTAGAAAGTAGCGCTATGGGTATCAAGTTGAAAGTCATTGTCGATCCAAACTCATCATATGGAACGAGGGTCGTCAATGCAGCAACGGGAGAAGTAATTGATAACATTCAATCACTCGATCTAAACATTGTCGCTGGCAACAAACTCTCCACGCTTCGACTGGAAATCTTCGACCCAGATCTTGAAGTTCTACCGAGAACAGTAACTCCGTCTCAGCTGAATCGCGAACCAATGCGAGTCGACTGGAGATATTGAAATTCGTTGTGAATGTGCATAAAAAGCACCCAGAATGTGATATAATGAAGGTAGGTAGGTTAAATGCCAACCAAGTCCTCTCCCTCGAGGAAAGCGTTTCACTTCGTAGAACTCAAAGCTACGAACGATGAGACGGGTGAGTTCGAAGGCTACCTCTCAGTCTTCGGTAACGTAGATAGCTACAAGGACGTCGTCGACCGCGGCTCTTTCTCCAAGACGATCAAAGAAGCCAAGTCGAAGCAAGAACCGTTCCTCTTCCCCATCCTCTGGCAGCACAATCCCCACGAACCAATTGGCGGGTTCCTCGAGATGTCAGAAGATTCACGCGGTCTCTTCGTAAAAGGCCAATTGGATCTAGACATTGAACCTGGAAAGCGTGCCTACAGCGGCATGAAGAAGGGTTATCTCAGGGGTCTTTCGATTGGGTATGAGACGGTCAAGGACGGCTGGGAGAAGGATATTCGCCACCTCAAGGAAATTCGTCTTTATGAGGGTTCAGTTGTGACTTTCCCCGCAAACACGGCCGCCCAAGTAGATCAGGTCAAATCGCTCAAAGATGGTGCAGGTATTGACACGCTTGTTTCAATCGTGAGTAACCTTGATTACTATGCCAGCCAGTTTGATTATTATGCAGATGCTCTTCAAGCGATTCTCGGTATTTCTGATCCAGACGAGCTGCTCGCTCCCTCTACTCCTTCTGATCCAGTAGCTGCACTTGATGCATCGGCCGGCCTCTCTTCTTTCGCGAAGAAGATTGACGGTCTGGCGGACCAAGCCGCAGCGTTGGTTGATCAGGTAAGGGACGGACTCGGCATTCCTGATTATGACGATCAGTATTGTTACTCGTCTGCTGAAGATCCACGAGAACGCAAGGAAGGTCGAACGCTTTCAACGTCTAATAGAAACAAGATGAAGGATGCGCTCGATATGATTGGGAACGGACACAAATCCATGTCCGATCTTCTGGAGTCAACCGAGCCGGATGATGAGAAATCTGAATCCACTCCTGTCGCCGAAGAGCTGCCAATTGAAGAGAAGAGTGAAGAAGATTTTGAAGCGTTCCTATCACTCGCAAACGAAATGTCCCAATTTATTAGGAGAAATTAACTAATGAGCGACGAGATTGTCAAGAAGGCATATGAAGATATGCGGACGTCTTGGGAGGAAATGAAGCACCTCCTGGAGACGCAGGCCGAAGAGGTCAAGAAGCTTGGCGAAGCCTCGGCAGAAACAAAGCAGTCCATCGAGAAGGTGAACGTACGCATCGATCAGAAAGAGACCGAGCGTACCCGCCCACTTAAGGCTGCCGAGGTGAAGGCCGAGATCGAGAACAAGCAGAATGAGGCCCGTGAAGTTTTCCAGAAGTTTATGCGCTACGGCGTATCGAGCCTGGAGAAGGACGAGAAAGAGCTGATCAAGGTTGCTCGCCCCGGTACTGACTATGAGAAGAAGGCTGTGAGCGTCGGCGACGACACGCAGGCCGGCTTCCTGGCTCCCCCGGAATTGGTGAACGACATCATCCGTGCCATCGTCCTCTATTCGCCGATTCGCGACGTTGCCCGCGTTCGTCCCACCTCGAACCGCTCCGTCCTCCTGCCAGTTCGTACTGGTAACGCGAGCGCTTCTTGGGTGTCGGAAATCGGGACCCGTTCCGCGACCAACAACCCAACGTTCGGTATGCAAGAGATTGCTACCCACGAGATGTATGCCGAGGTTCTGATCTCGGAGCAAGATCTCGAGGACGACCAGTTCAATATCGAGAATGAAATCATGCTCTCGATTAGCGAACAGTTTGGTGTCGCTGAGGGTCTTTCGTTCGTCAGTGGTGATGGTGTGAAGCAGCCTGAGGGTCTTCTGACCAACCCGAACCTGACCTATACCGCGCTGGGCGATGCGAACCTGATTACCGCCAACGGTTTGATCTCCGCGACCTACGCGCTCAAGGCACCTTATGCTAAGAACGCAACCTGGTTGATGGCTCGAGCCACGGTCGGTGCAATTCGCCAGCTCGTTGTTAACTCGACGACCGCGAACTACGTGTGGCAGCCAGGTTTGACCGCCCTCGCCCCTTCGCTGATCCTCGACCGTCCTTTTGTAGAGACCGTCGACCTGCCTACGGTTGCGGCGAACAACTTCCCAATTCTCTTCGGTGACTTCAGCCGCGGTTACATGATCGTCGATCGTGTGCAGATGGTTGTGAAGCGTCTTCAGGAGAAGTACGCGGAATCTGGTCAGATTGCCTACATCGTTCGCAAGCGCGTCGGTGGCCAAGTGGTTCTAAACGAAGCCATCATGAAGTGCAAGATTGCAACGAGCTAATTAGTCTGATTAATAGGAGAATGAAACATGCCTCAGTTTGATGGCAAGAGTCGTTTAGACTTCGCCACCTCCCTCCCCCCGCTGCTTCGTACCGCCGGCTCCAACGGCTCGGCGGTCGACTGCTCGGAAGCGTACCGAGTAGCGATCTTCGTTCAGGTCGGCGCGATTACCGATGGCACCCACACCATCAAGATTCAGGAGTCCGATTCTTCGGGTTCAGGTTTCGCTGACGTGGCTGCAGGCGATCAGCTTGGTTCCTTCGTGACTCTGGTCGCGAACACCAATCAGGTTGTCTCGTACATTGGTTCGAAGCGCTACCTTCGCGCAGTGAATGCTTCGAGTGGTTCCACCGGCGGCAATTTTGGTGTCGTCATGGTCTTCTCTGAGCTGAAGCGAGCTCCTGCGAGTGCTACTTTCCCGTAAGCGTTTTTTAGGTCACCCAGGAGATAGCTGCTCAGGTCACTGAAGCGAGATGTAGTTGCATACATCCGCTTTCTTTGAAGTACAGCCGCTGTCATCTGGGTGACACCAGCAATACCACCGGAATAGCGTATAGAGACCTCCCTGCCGTGACAAACGGGGAAAGGATATATGCATATACATCCGTTTTTCAACTGACCTTCTCAGACTCCTGGTGAATCCCGGGAGGCAAGTGACACAACGTAAGCATCTAGACACCATGAGGGTCGGAGCAAGCATCGGAGCACACAATGTTGATCAATGAGAGCCTCGTAACTGTCGAGCCGACTATCGAACCGGTGACACTCGATGAAGTAAAAGTGCGAGCTCGTGTCGACCTCGATGATGCACAAGATGATGATTTGCTGACTGCTCTGGCGATCAGCGCACGCAAGCTTTGCGAAGAGTATATGGGACGAGCGATCCTCCCCCAAACTCGGCAGACATACATAGAATTGACAGACGACCATACGCAAGGCGAGATCTATGGGGAGATTGGATGGCGAATGCGGGAGATCGAAATCCCCTTCCCAATCACGAGCGCAGTCTCTTCGATCGAGTTCGAAAGCGGACCTGGTGAATGGACGGTTCTCGACACCGGGATTTATTACCTCGACTTGAATGCGCAGCCTGCAAGACTTTGGATGAAGCCATTCTTTTGGTGGTTCCCTCTCTCCGCAATGTTCGTGTATTACAAGCCTCGCATTCGCGTCACGCACACATGCGGATATTCAAATATTAGCAACGTTCCTCAGATGATCAAGGAAGCAGTCAAGACCGTCACAATGCACCTCTACGACGATGGTCAACCAATGATGGAGACGGTGACCGCCCTACTCGATCCGTACAAGATTGTGAGGCTGTAAATGCCCACATCGATGCGACATAGAATCACGATCCAAGAAAACGTCACGTCTGAAGATGAACTTGGCGGACGATCTTCTAATTGGCAACCGTTTATGACTGTTTGGGGAGAGATCAACGAGCTCGAAGGAAAGCGGTTCTTCGGATCGCAAACCTCAGGTTCATACGATATCTTCCTCTTCACAAATACAAAAATCAAGATTCGATATAGGGCTGGTATTTCACCATCAATGCGTGTTTCCTACAATTCATATGGTGGTCAAAGCAAAACACTTGTCATAGAGGGAATCTTAGATGACGGTCAGAATCACAGATTTCTTACTCTAATCTGTAGAAACCTTGGAGATAAGGGAACATGACGCTTACACTCTCTGGTTTTGAAGAGTTTGAGAAGAAGCTCACTACGATTCATGAACGAGTAGCTGAGAAAGCACTCGTCAAGATGGACGGATCTGCAGATCGAGCCACACGAAGAATGAAGCAGGTCGTTCCAGTCGATACCGGAGAGTTGAGAGATTCGATCAAAGTTCGATGGTTGAGCAGAGAGGGAACGAAGCTCGAATTTGAGATTTATGCAGACGCACCTTACGCGCCTGATGTTGAATTTGGAACTGTTCACATGACAGCTCGACCCTACATGAATCCAACAATCGAAGAGGAACGACCTAAGTTCCAGCGAGATATTAATGACGCGGTTAACGAGGCACTCAGATGACAGCTGTATATGAGGTTCAGAAGGCAATGAAAACCCTATTAACAGCGGATTCCACGCTCAGTGCAATCATCGTGGGTGTCTACGATTCGGTTCCGACTAACTCTGACTTTCCCTATCTTGTCTTCTCTGATTCGACAAATACAGCCAACAATCTCTTTGGCCACAATGTTCGAGATCTTACCATGACGATCCACATTTTTTCTCGATACGAGGGTTTCAAAGAAGCCTATCAGATTCAGGATCGACTCGAAGCTGTTCTCGACCACGCCACCCTTTCTTTAAACACACTTCATGCCGTGTATTGTGAGTATGAGTTCTCAACGTCGTTGCGTGATCCTGACGGAATCACCCTTCATGTGCCCGTCAGATTTCGATTGAAGATCGAATAATTTTGGAGGTACCACATGACTGCTATCGCTGGTTACGGCGGCGCCGTGAAGATCGGATCCAACACGGTTGCTGAGATGGGTGAATGGGATCTTTCGCTCGATGTCAATATGCTGGACACAACCGCATTTGGCGACGCCTGGAAGGATCAGATTCCCGGCATCAAATCTTGGAATGGTAAGGCTTCTGGTCGCTGGGACATGACCGACACGACTGGTCAGAAAGCGATGCAAGACGCACTGCTTGGCGGAACAAGTGTATCGATTGTGCTCGCTGTAAATGGTTCGCATAACTATTCTGGGACCGCATACATTAAAAATATTTCGCCTAAGGCCACCGCGACTGGAACCGTCGATTGTGACTTTTCTTTCGAGGGAACTGGCGCCCTAACCTACAGTTAATAGAGGAGGCACCCAATGACTGCTCTAGCTGGGAATGCTGGCTCAGTGCTGATCACGTCTGGTGCCAACATCACATTCACTTCTGAAGCGATGACGGACGCCGGTGATCACATCAACTACCAAATTACCAACCTCGTTAAGCAATATTGGGACGATAGCGTCGCTCCAACAATCGAAGCGAGTACAGACTCGGGCAGCACTTGGCACGCTGCCCCGGCAAATACCGTCCAGTACGTCAATGGCCGAGTGAAGTTCGCGTCTGCAAACGGATCTGGCGATCTGATTCGGGCTTCTGGAAAATACTTCGCGACAGCTACGCTCGCAACTGCAAATGAATGGGATCTTTCGCTCGATGTCAACATGGTTGATACAACCGTCTTCTCTGATTCGTTCAAAGAACAGGTTCCAATCATGATCTCGGCAACGGCCAAGGTTTCCCAGTTTTATGTCGACAACACGTTTATCGCGCTGATGGCAAGCAGGATGATCCTCGTCCTTTACGTGAATGCAACCCATCACTACGATGCATACGCCTATTTGAAGGCCGATTCAATTAAAGACGCCGCCGCCGGTGTGATCACTGAAGATCTTGAGTTCGATATTGCAGGCGTTCTTTACTACAACTAAGAGGTTCACATGGATATCCGGGAAAAGATTCTGAATGCTTCTGACATCAAGGAAGAGCTCGAAGAGATTGAGGAGTGGGGAGTAACCGTTCTCCTACGTGGCTTGACGGGCAAGGAACGCGCTCGTCTTCTAAACGAATCCGCGAAAGTAGACGGTTCTGTTAATCTCGAGAAGATGTACCCCGACCTCGTCATCATGGGAGCACGCGATCCTGAAACAAAGCAGCCGATCTTCAGCCCGGCCGATCGCGAGGTTCTCAATGAAAAGGCGGGTGGAGTTCTTGAGCATCTTGCTCAGCGCGTTATGGAGCTTTCAGCTATTACTAAGAAAGCCAGGGACGCAGCCGAAAAAAACTCCTCAAGCACCCCGAGCGAAGAGCCTACTTCGTCATCGCCGAACGCCTAGGGTGCACCGTCGAAGAGCTGCTCGATAAGATATCGTCTGCTGAATTAACCGAGTGGCTCGCCTTGCTTGATATCGAAGCAGACGAGGCGAATGATAATAGAAAAGGCGGCCGGCCTAGGAGGCTTGGAGAATGAGCGGAACAGTAAATGAAATAGCTGCCAAGCTCACCCTCGATATTGAAAACTTTGTCTCGAATGCCAAAGAAGCTGGCAAAGCACTAAGCGGGATGAATTCTTCACTTGGCGAAGCTGGAAAGAGCGCCAAAGAGAGTTCAGGCCCGCTTGGGTCTATTAAGAACCTGATTTTTGGTTTCGCTGGCGGTCAAGCAATTGTTGAGGGCGCTGGAAAAGCGTTCGATTTTCTTAAGGACAACATTACAGATTCTGTTGCACAGGCACAAGATGCAAATCAAGCGTTTGCGCAACAGACTGCTGTCTTGAAGTCGACAAACGATGCCGTTGGTCTGAGCGCCGCCCAGCTCGACAAAATGGCAACAAGCCTTCAGGGAACGACAACGTTCACCGACGACGCAGTCACATCTGCTCAGAACATGCTACTTACGTTTACGGGTATCGGGAAGCAAGTATTTCCTCAGGCAACGAAAGCCACGCTCGACCTCGCAACCGCAATGAAGGAAGATACAAAGTCAGCGGCAGTTCAGCTTGGTAAAGCATTAAACGATCCGATCAAGGGAATATCTGCTTTGTCTCGCGTCGGTGTTACGTTCGATGCAGCTCAAAAGAAACTCATCACGACGTACGTCGAACACGGCCAAAAGGCAAAAGCTCAGGCGATCATTCTTCAAGAATTGCAGAGAGAGTTTGGCGGATCTGCAACGGCGGCCGGTAACACATTCGCTGGTAAGATGACAATCTTGAGTCACTCGTTTGATGATGCCAAGAAGGAACTGGGCAACTTCATTATTGAGGGTTTAAGTAAACTACAACCACTTCTCTTGGGTGCAGCAGGCGTCCTCCAGGGTCTCTTTACCAAAGGTCTAGATCTCGCCAAAGATAAGATCGGTCAACTGTGGACAGCGACTGCTCCGCTACGGGATCAGCTCGTCGCGTTGTGGGGAGATCTTCAGATGCTTGGAGGCGTGATCGTCACTAAGTTGATCCCACCGATTGGCAATCTCGTAAGCAGCCTTTTGGGTCCGATGCTGTCTGCCTTCTCTGGTGCCGGTGGATCGCTCGTCAAGACCGATTTCAAGGGAACGTTCATAAAGATCGGGAGTGCCGTGACGAATGCCGGCGCGATGATCAAGCAGTTTAGTGATTGGTTGAAATCGTCTCCAATACCAGGAATCCTCCAACAAATCGTTCTCAAGGGCAAGGATCTAATCGGCTTTCTTGGAACGGTAGGAGATCTATTCTTGAGTGCAGGCACAAATGGTGATATTGCAAGGGATGCATTGCTTGGTATTGGAGCAGCGATCGTCGCATTCAAAACAGCAAGCCTGATTCAATCACTTTTGACTACTGTTCCTGCGCTGCTCACAACTGCCGGAGCTGCCTGGACAGCAGCAACTGGATTCCTCGCATTGACATGGCCAATCCTTGCTATCGCGGCGGTGGTGGGAATCGTCGTGCTCCTCTTCAAGCATTGGTGGGACACAAACGAAGGATTCAGAAAGGCGATCCAGAATCTTATTTCTGGAGGCTTGAATATCTTCCATGATATCCTTCGGAAGATCACGCCAATTGTTCAGGATCTGGCTGGCAAGTTCCAGAAGTGGTGGTCAGATGTCGAGACACGCGCTATTCCCGCGATGAAGAATGTCGCTGATTTTCTGGGTGTCGTTCTGCCTGCTGCGTTTGATATTCTAAAGGTCGTTCTTCAAGGTCTGCAACAGTTCTGGAACTTCATGTGGCCAGCCCTCTCTGCCGTTCTTCAGGGCGTGTGGTTAATTATTCAGGGTGTTGTTGAAATTGCGACGAGCATTATCGGCGGCATCATCAAGGTCTTCCTCGATGTGATTGGCGGAAACTGGTCGCAAGCCTGGACAGACATCCAAGAAATGTTCTCTGGAGTGTGGGACGGCATCATGAAGATCCTCGAAGGTGCGCTGACTTGGATCTGGGGCGTTATCTCAAATATCTTCCTCAAGATCCTCGCATGGCTTGGAAGCTTCTTCGGCGGATTGATCGGGAACTTCATCAAATGGGAATTGAATATCGTCAAGGGTATTGTAAAATGGGTGACCGATACCTACACAAAGATTCATGACACGTTCGTTTCAATAGGCGTGTTCCTCTACGGGAAGTTGACCGAGATAGAAACGAATATTGCGAACAAAGCAGGTCAGCTGAAAGACGCAATACTCAAACCGTTTATTGATGCCAAGAACGCAATTGGTGGTATCGTTAAAGACCTTGCAAACACTGCAATCAGAGGTCTAAACGTTGCGATTGGCGGATGGGAATCGATGGCAAACGGTATGGCATCAGCCATCGATAATGTCACATCGAAAATAGGACTCGGCAACGTTGTCCCTCATATCCATCTTCCAAGGATTCCGTTCCTTGCTTCTGGTACGCCGAACTTTAAGGGTGGCCCCGCGATCTTGGGTGAACGTGGACCAGAGCTTGCCTTCTTGCCAGGAGGGACATCTGTTCTCTCTAATGCCAAGTCACGCGCATTCCTCTCGAGTTCTGGATCCTCTCTTTCAATTGGTACGAGGGGTGGATCTTCTGGATTGTCAGCCGGCTCGTCCTCGAGTGTTGGAGAGAACGTCATGGTTCACTCAACAATTAGGATCAACGAGAAGCAACTAATTGACGTGGTGGGTCCTGGAATCGTAAGGGCCCTGAGGACAGGTGGAGGCGTGAAGTCATAAGATGTATGCAACTACATCCGTTCGTCTTGATGACCTCCTGCTGTCACCAGGATCACACCTGGAGGTATTGAATGATCGTCTCCATAGATAGCACAATGTATGACATATTGCAAACATCACTGTCACTGTCTGACATGATTGGGCAACGGTCGACATGCAGCTTTACAATTGAAGATCCGGGTATGTCGCGGAGTTTCTCGAAGGGCCAACTTGTTCAGGTGTTGGATCCCATTGACGGAACAACGGTCATGTTTGGTGGCATTGTCGATCGTGTCACTGTCACAAAGATTCCAGGTGCAAGCTACCGATTCCACCAAATAGATTGTGCCGATTGGCACTACCTCGCCGATAAGAGAATCGTTGCGAAGATCTACGAAAACATGTACGCTGGTGATATCGTTGCAGATCTGATCAATAATTACCTTGGTCAAGAGGGCGTCATTGGATCAAATGTCGAATACACTGCCCAGGCATACGAGGATTTTGTGTCTGGCACATTCTCCAGTACACTCCCATTCGACGACGGAGCCGGCGGCCAAGTTCGCTTGGTTGACAACGGCGGATTTAGTTATGAATATTTGCTTGCAGCTGATTGGACATCCGGCACAACGATTTCAAATGCCGGTGGAACTGGCGCAGATTTGAGTGTGTCTGGTGATGCGCTTACAATAACCGGCGAAAGGATGTCATTCGACTCGATACCCGGTTCGTGGACATTATTCGGTGAAAGCTCTCCAACAGACGTGACAAGCGGCTCAGACCTCATACTTACCACTGCAGCAGGTAAAGATGCACGTCTTCGATTAGATGATATTGCAGGACAAACCGATTTTAATGCCCAACTAAACACAATCATTCCATCCGATGCTTCTCAGGTTGGTTTCGCCTATAGAACAACACACTGGCAAAACAACAACAATACGTTTGCATATATGGTTGGTATCTCCTCTGGATCTGTTCAGTTCGGCAAGGGAAATAATGCTGCTTCTGGAGCAGGAGCATTTACATCACTCGCAGTCGCATCACATGGATTGTCCGCTGGTACCGAGGTTCAACTGAGGATCGTCATCAAGGGAACATCGCATAAAGTCTATGTGAATGGTTCGCTCCTGATCAACAAAACAGATTCCACGTACACGGCAACCGGTGAAATTGCGTTACGAGCGTATAATTCCACGTCTGGCAGCAGCATCTCCGCATTTGGATTCACAAATTCTACCACTGGAAAGTGGACGTCTGGTCAATCATTCACATTAGATGCTGGCAATTTCCAGTACGGATTCCTTTCGTGGACCGCGACTGTCCCTACGACCACAACGCTCGCCGCAACAGTGCAATATAGCACAGATGGCGGGTCGACATATAGTTCTGAGATTTCGATCATAAATGGCGGTTCGGTTCCGATTCCGTCTGGGACTCCGTTCTCTCAGATTCAAACAAAGATCAATTTCTATTTTGACGATTCGCTCGATATTGTGAATACGCCAACGCTCGCTGACGTAAAGATCTTGCTTGCAAGCGGATATGCACTCACAGGAAATTGGACGTCGCCTGCAATTTCTCTTGCCTCGATTATATCAGCTGGAAGTTCACTCGTCTCGTGGGATGCAGTTGTTCCAACAAACACAACGCTTACCGTCGCAACAAGTGTGAATGGCGGCTCGACTTACCAAAATGTGACGAATGGAGGTCCGATTGCGAACCTTCTCATCGCCACAAATCCAATACAAGACACATTCTCTGAGGACACGTCAAGCAACTATAACTACAATCCGAATCCAGTACAAACTGGTTTCACAGCAACGTGGGACACGACCGATCAAGAACTACAAGTGAGCTTTCCGACGAATGCATCGTCAAAGCGACAAGTGATCTACGTAAATGATGCGACACAGAATAATTGCCAAGTCGATGTCGATGTGTTCAAGGCCCACAAACTAAGAATTTCGCCAAGATACACAGTTGGCGGAAGTTATTATGGTCTTCAGATTGATAGTGACGATGCTGGCACGAGCGGAACCCTGACACTCATGAAACGAGTAAGCGGAGTTGAAACAACGCTCCATACATATTCCGTGTCGTTCCATAGTGGTGATCTGCATAAAGCGTCCCTGTACGCATTCGACACCACACTGAAAGTGTACTTCGACGGAATACTGCTTGGCACAATAACCGATTCCTCCGTTTCTGTCGGTGGCAATCCATCGATGCACTTTGTCAACGATACATCCGTCATTCAAAATTCGACGATCAAAGCATTCACGTACCAACAGCTTGGTCAAAATCTGACTTCGAAATCTGTCATCATTCAGGTTACGCTGAATGCTCCTGACGCTACTGCGACTCCCCAACTGCAAGATATCCACCTTGCTTTCAGATCGATCACGATCGATAATGGACCACTTGTCGAGCAAGCTGTTTTCGCGTATGAAACAGGAGCCCAGTGCTTGGATGACCTCGCTGGTCAGGCAAACTTCTGGTGGAAGATCGACCAAAACAGGGTCATGTGGTTCAAACCGAACCAGTCCCTCTACGGTCCGTTCATCGCAACTGGTGATACCGTCCTGACTGACGTTCAGGTTGAGGATGATAACCCGAACTATAGAAACAGGCAGTATATCATCGGCGGAAGGGATACATCTGATCCGCAAACAGAAACGCAAGTTGGAGACGGATCCAAACAATCGTTTACTGTCAAATACCCAATCGCATCCATTCCAACGATCACAGTAAATGGTGTTGCACAAACCGTCGGCCAGAAGGGAAGTTCTGGATCGGCTTTCTATTGGGCAGACAATGATGCGGTTGTCGCGCAAGACCCAGCAGGCACCCCGCTGCTGTCGACCGACATTATCGTCATCGTCTACCAGGGCTATTTCGATGTCGTTGTTGCAATCGAGAATAATGCCGCCGTGCTCGCTCGACAAGCACTCGAACAGAACACGACGACCGGATACGTCGAGCAAGTCGATACTGCTCCCAATACAACGACGAGATTGTCCGCCGATCAAATCGCACAATCGAAACTCGATCTGTACTCCGCAATCGGTCGAACACTGACGTTCTCCACACGTCAACGCGGAATCAGTGCAGGTCAGCTGATGTGCGTCTACCTGCCCGAGCACAACATCAACTATGACTATTTTCTTGTCGAATCTGTTTCGATTGTCGATGATGGCCAATCGCTTATTTACCAAGTGAAAGCTGTCGAGGGACCAATCGATGACAGCTGGACGAAGTTCTTCACGAAAATTATTCAGTCTTCCAACCCTGTTACGATCAATGTTGGATCCGGTCAAGTGCTCGTCGTTTCGATTCCAATTGATGGATTCTCGAGCTGGACAGAACTTGTCCATGAGAACCATTATGTCTGCCCAATTACAAACACAAGTCTTCTTTGCGGAAATAGTACGATCGTCTGTTGAGGTGAACTTATGAGAAGCTGGGATACTCTTCTTCGCAAACTCGAGTATATCAAACGAGAACATGGAACGCTTGCCCTCCAAAAAGCGCTCGATGATCCCATGATTTGGGACGGAGATGTCTCGATCACGGTGAAGGACAAGTGGGGAAATCCCATTGAGGTTTGGCGCAAGCACAACATGATCATGGACCTCGGAAAGAACATGATTCGTGACGTGCTGAGCGGTGCGACCTCTGATGGCAAAATCAAATACATCGCGCTTGGTGATAATGTCGCAGCACTTGCGAGCAATCAAACGACACTTGGTGATGAGTTGTTTCGCAAGGCGACCACAACGCAATCGAGCACTGTAACTGGTCAAATTGTCACCACGAATTTCATTGATACGACTGAAGCAACCTCATTTACAATTCAAGAAATTGGATGGTTTGCTGGTCCACTCGCTTCATCTTCTGCGAATACGGGAATTATGGTTGCAAGGATCCTCTACTCAAGGGCGAAATCATCGTCTGAAAGTCTCGTTGTCGATAGGACCGATAGTTTCAGTTAAGCATAGATATATGGTTATTCATCTCTTTGATTCTAAGTCCCCAATTTCATCCTGGGTGATGCATACAATGGCTAGGAGCCTCGCATGACTTACGTCCCCACGTCATGGGTCAACGGAACGACTTCCGTTAACGCTGTCAACATGAACAACATCGAAAGTGGTGTTGTTGCCGCCATCATCAGAACTGGCGACGTCATGACTGGTGTCCTAGAAATTGATAGGACACTGTCCGGAGCAACGAAAGACTTCCTCATTCTCAAAGCAACCGATGGAAAGGATTATCGTTGGCGGCAAGACACGTCTGGTGACCTAATCTGCTACAACAACACTGACGGCCGTGCAGTTCTTACACTTGTTGCAACCGGCGATATGATCACGAACAAAGTCTATTTTGGAGCAACCGATCAGGGCGCAAATGCCACACTTTCCCATGACTCGACCAATCACGACACCGTCATCACAGTTCCACTTCTTGGAGCAGCGCATAAGTTCTTCAGAATCATCAGTTGGAACGGTTCTGCAAACGTCGATATCCTTCAGATTGGTGGATCGACAAACGTCTTCACTTCAGCCGTCTGGATCGATGAATCTGGCGATATTTTCTGTAACATCATCCAGCCCGCGAATTACTATCACACGAAGACGGCATCCGCTCAATCGATCACTGGCAACGGCCAAACGATCTCACTTGTCTCTGGTAAAACACTGATTCGAACTACGAACGCCGGCTCGTTCACCGGTATCATTGTCGCGGCTGGTACCGATGGCCAGGAAATTACGATCGTCAATGAGGGAACAGGAACGATCACAATGGCAGCCCAAGCAACTTCGCACGTTGGTGATGGAAC
>Ga0265338_10005309_pt1 | contig 16871 bp, 14 predicted proteins | sample 42126metaG_FD_193579 | JGI IMG/M metagenome (GOLD analysis project Ga0265338, IMG submission 193579) | Rhizosphere microbial communities from Carex aquatilis grown in University of Washington, Seatle, WA, United States - 4-21-26 metaG | ecosystem: Host-associated > Plants > Roots > Rhizosphere... | reverse complement strand
GCCGGCCCCGCGGACGGGGCGCGGGCCAGCGGCGGCGGCCGCCCTGCCCGCCGCCCTGCCCGCCGCCCTGCTGGCGGTCCTGCTGGCCGGCCTGGCCGGCTGCTCAAGCGGCGGCGCGGCCGAGCAGGCCCCGCCGCCCACCGCCCACCTGGTGCGGACCGGGCCGGGCCAGGTCGAGAGCGTGGTGCTGACCCCGCTCGGGGCCGCGCGGATCGCGGTCGCGACGGCGGCGGCGGCGCCCGCGGCGCGGGGAACCGACGTCACCGTCCCGGCCGGGGCGCTGCTCTACGAGCCGAACGGCGACTCGGCCGTGTACGTCAGCACCGGGCCGCTCACCTACACCCGCGTCATCGCGGCGGTCGACTTCATCAGCGGTAACACCGTGTACCTGAAGGACGGCGGGCTGGCGGCCGGCCGCCAGGTCGTCACCCAGGGCGCCGAGGAACTGCTCGGCGTGCAGAACGGCGTCGGCGAGGAGACCTGATGCGCTGGATCGTCGCAACCAGCCTGCGGTTCCGGTACCTGGTCGCCGGGCTGGCGGTCGCCCTGCTCTACTTCGGGGTGGTACTCACCGGGCACCAGAAGCTTGACGTCTTCCCCGAGTTCGCGCCGGTGTCGGTCGAGATCCAGACCAACTGCCTGGGGCTGTCGCCCGCCCAGGTGGAGGCGCTGACCACCGTCCCGCTCGAGGCGGCGCTGCACGGCGTGCCCGGGGTCGACGACATCAGGTCCGACTCCGAGCCGCAGCTGTCGGCGATCTTCCTGTACTTCGCCAAGGGCACCGACGTGCTGCGCGCGCGCCAGCTGGTGCAGGAGCGCATCCAGGCGACCGCGCACACGCTGCCGTCGTGGTGCGACGTGCCGCAGATGTACCCGATCGTCTCGGCCACCAGCCGGGTGATGCAGATCGGGCTCACCTCCGCCAGCGTGCCGCTGACGGACCTGTCGATGATCGCGCAGTGGACGCTGCGGCCCCGGCTGATGGACGTCCCGGGGGTGGCCAACGTCGCGATCTGGGGCGAGAAGCCCAAGCAGCTCATGGTCGAGGCCAACCCGGGGAAGCTGGCCGCGCACGGCGTCGCGATGGAGGACCTGATCACCACGGCGGCCAACGCGGTCGACGCGGCCGAGGTCAAGTTCACCACCGGCGCCGCGGTCGGCTCGCTCGGCCTGCTGGACACGCCCAGCCAGCGGCTTGACGTGCACAACATCCAGCCGATCGCCAGCCCGGCCGAGCTGGCCCGGGTCCCGCTCTCGGTCACCGGCCGGAAGGTGCTCAACCTGGGCGACGTCGCCACGGTGACCTGGGGCTACCCGCCGCTGATCGGCGACGCGGTAATCAACGGCGGGCCCGGGCTGATGCTGGTGGTGGAGAAGTTCCCCGACGCGAACACGCTCGACGTGACCCGCGGCATCGACCAGGCGCTGGCCGCGATGGAACCGGGGCTGCCGGGCATCCGCGTGGACTCGCAGATTTTCCGCCAGGCCAGCTTCATCTCGCTGGCCATCCACAACCTGTCCCAGTCGGTGCTGATCGGCTGCATCCTGGTGGTCTTCGTGCTGCTGATGTTCCTCTTCCAGTGGCGCGCGGCGCTGGTGTCGCTCCTGGCCATCCCGTTGTCGCTCGCCGCGGCGGAGATCGTGCTGGCCGCCCTCGGGGCGACGATCAACACGATGGTGCTGGCCGGGTTCGCGGTCGCCGTCGGCGTGGTGGTGGACGACGCCATCATCGACATGGAGAACATCGTGCGGCGGCTGCGGGCCTGGCGGGCCGGCGGCAAGCGGATCACCCCGGTCCACGTGGTGCTGGCGGCCTCGCTCGAGGTCCGGGTGGCGATCTTCTACGCGACGCTGATCAACATCGTCGCGGTGGTGCCGGTCATGCTGGTCGGCGGGCTGACGGGGGCGTTCTTCGAGCCGCTGGCGCTGGCCTACGGGCTGGCGGTGCTCGCCTCGATGGCGGTCGCGCTCACCGTCACCCCGGCCCTCGGGCTGATCCTGCTGCGCGGCGCCAGGCTGAGCGCCATCGAACCGCCGGCCGTCCGGTTCGCCAAGCGCGGGTACTCGGCCGCGCTGGCCCGGGTGGTGCGGGCGCCCGGCTACGCGTTCGGCGCGGTGGCGCTGCTGCTGGTGGGCGGGTTCGCCTACCCGCAGCTTGGCCAGGACCTGTTCCCGACGTTCAAGGAACCGGATTTCCTGATGCACTTCGTGACCAAGCCCGGCACCTCCGTCGCCGAACAGCACCGCCTCGTCGCCGCGCTGCAGCAGCAGGTTCTGGAGGTGCCCGGGGTGAGCACGGCCGGCAGCCACATCGGGCAGGCGCTGCTCGGTGAGGAGGTATCCGGGGTCAACTTCTCCGAGACCTGGCTGTCGCTCGCCCCCGGCACCAACTACGACGCGTCGGTGGCGCGGCTGCGCTCCATCGCCGACTCCTACCCGGGCGCGTTCAGCGACGTGCAGACGTACCTGCACGAACGGATCGACGAGGTGCTCACCAACGGCACTACGGAAGACGTCGCGGTGTACATCTACGGACCCGACATCAACACGCTGGCCCGGCTCGGCAACCAGGTGACGGCCCGGCTGGCCAAGATCCGGGGGCTGGCCGACGTGCAGCCCGCCCCGCTCGAGTTCGTCCCCCAGGCGGACGTCACGGTGAACCTGGCGGCCGCCCGCAAGTACGGCCTCACCCCCGGTGACGTGCGCCGGGAGGCCGCGATCATGATGGCGAGCGAGCCGATGTCGGAGATCGCCGCCAACGACAAGCTGTACATCGTGGCGGCCTGGACCACGCCGTCCACCCGGGCCAGCCTCACCGCCCTGGAACGGCTGCCGATCGACACCCCGTCCGGCGGGCACGTGGCGCTCGGCCAGGTGGCGAGGATCGCGATGGTGCCCACGCCGAGCCAGATCATCAGGAACAACGGCACCCGGATGCAGGAGGTCGACGCGGACGTGTCAGGTACCGACCTCGGCTCCGTCGCCAGCACGGTCCAGGCGGTGATCAACAGCATGAAGCTGCCCGCCGGTTACACCGCGTCGCTACAGGGCGAGGCGGTCGAGCGGGCGTCGGCCCAGCAGCGGCTGGCCTGGTACGGGCTGGCCGCGCTGGTGGTCATCCTGCTGCTGCTGCAGGCGGCCTTCCGGTCCTGGCGGCTGGCGCTGATGCTCATCGTCACGCTGCCGATGGCGCTGGTCGGCGGGGTCCTCGCCGCCTGGGGCGGGCTCGGCACCGTCACCCTGGGCGCGCTCGTCGGCTTCTTCACCGTGCTCGGCATCGCGGCCCGCAACGGCATCTTGATGATCGCCCACTTCCGGCACCTGGAACAGGAGGAGGGCGTGCCGTTCGGCCGCGAGCTGGTGATCCGCGGCGCCAGCGAACGGCTGTCCCCCATCTTGATGACGGCGCTGGCGACCGCACTGGCGCTGGTGCCGCTGATCGTCTACGGTGACCAGCCGGGCCAGGAGATCGAGTACCCGATGGCCGTCGTCATCCTGGGCGGCCTGGCCACCTCGACCCTGCTCAACCTGTTCATGCTGCCGTCGCTCTACCTGGCCGTGGCCGGCTGGCGCCGGGCCGGGCCGCCCGCGCCGCCGGCCCGGGTACTGGAATCGGCGCGCTGAAGCTCAGCTGGCGGCCAGGCTGGCCAGCAGGGCGCGGGTACGGGCCCTGGACCCGGCCGCGTCGTCGCCGACCGGGAACGGGGCCGCCCAGACATCGGTCGCGCCGGCCGCGAACAGCGCCCGGAGCTGGCTGGCGACGCTGTCCTCATCGCCGACGATGGCGGCCTCGGCCGGGGTACTGATCCCGCCGTGGGCGAGAATCCGCTGGTAGTTGGGCAGCGCTCCGTACACCGCGAACTGGCGGGCGGCGACTGACCGCGCCGCCGCGACGTCGTCGTGCACGGCCACCGGCAGCCCAGCCACGATCCGCGGGGCCGGGCGGCCCGCGTCGGCGGCGGCCTTGCGGATCCGCGGCGCGACGTGCCGCTCGACCGCGGTGGCATTGGCCATCCACAAGATCGTGCCGGCCGCGTGAGCGCCCGCCACCCGCAGCAGCCGCGGCCCGAGCGCCGCCACCAGGACCGGGATCTCCGCCCCGTCCAGCAGCGGGGGCGGGCCCGACTCGACCCGGAACTGCTGTCCGGCGAAGCTCACGCTCTGGCCGCGCAGCAGCCCGGCCAGGATCTGCACGTACTCGTCGGTGTGCTGTCCCGGGGTGGCGTAGGACAGGCCAAGCCGGTCCGCCACGACCTGGTGCGAGGGGCCGACGCCGAGGCTGAACCGCCCGGGGGCGGCGATGGCCGACACGACCGCGTTGGCCCGGCTGGCCTGGAGCACGGGGTGGCAGGCATAACTGACCAGGACCGCGGTGCCGAGCTCGATGGCGGCGGTGGCCCGCCCGGCCAGCGTCATGGCCGGCAGCGGGTCGCCCCCGCCCGCCGCGCTCGGGTACCACATGCTGGTGAAACCGTCCGCCTCGGCCCGCTTGGCCTGCTCGACGATCCGGTCAGCGGTCGATCCCGCCCCGGTAAGCCCGATACGCATCAGGATTCTCCTCGCTCGATGGCGCCGGTCGGCTCGGCCGGGCTGAGCGGACCAGGTCAGGCGGCCTGCCAGCCGCCTTCTGAGCGGAACTCGACGTTCAGCGCCCCCAGGTCCTGCCGCCCGAAGTCGTTCAGCGGGGCGAGTTCGTTCTCGCCGCTCGGATCGTACAGCCGGCCAACGGCGAGCTCGCGGCCGATCCCGTCCACCAGCCGGAAGAACCGGCCGGCGCCGAGTGCCTCGGCGAGGTCCTGCGCGACCGCCTCGTCCGGCCCGGACTTGCCCACCGCCGACGGCTCGGCCCCGTCGTAGCCGGCCACCGCGTCCTCGGTGATGACCCAGCAGTAGGGCGTGGTCAGCGAGGAGAACTCGGAGACGAGCGCGTCGGGAACCGAGTCGGTCTCCAGCGCGGTGTCCAGTGCGGTGCCCGGTGGCGGGGCGAGCCCGGCGCCGACCAGTTCCCGCTGCCCGTCATCTTCCGGGATCTCGCTTTCCGTGATCTCGCTGTGAGTGTCCATGCTGGGCTACCTGTCCAGGTGAGGCCGGGTTATGCGGGCGCGTGTTATCGTGACCTGCCATGCCAACGAAGGGACAGCCGATGGCCGGCGAGCGCTCGGTCCTTGACGAGCTGGACGTCCAGCGGGTCGTCTTCGACTACGCCTGGGCGTGCGACAACAAGGACTGGGACCTGCTCGGTTCCGTTTTTACCGCCGACGCGAGGCTCGACTACTCCTCGACGCGCGGTCCGGCTGGCGGCCGCGACGAAGTCGTCGCCTGGCTGCGGGAGTCGCTCAGCCAGGTCCCGGTCATGCAGCACGTGGTGTCGAACTTCCAGGTCGACGTGAGCGGGGACCGGGCGGCCGGGCGGGCCATGTTCCACACGACGGTGCGGGTACCCGGGCTGGATGACATGCTGGTCACCGGCGGGTACTACGAGCTGGCACTGCGGCGGGAACCCGGCGGGTGGAAGATCGAGCGCCTGCTCGAGGACAACCGGTGGCGCAGGCCCGCGCCCCCGGGGCGGTCGTAGTCCGTGGGGGCGTGTCAGCCGGCGGGCTCAGCCAGCTTGGCGAAGGACGCGCTGGTGAACGCGCGCGGCGTCAGGTCGAAGGCCAGCGTCCCGGCCGTGTCACTGATGCGCTCGGCGCCGGCTCATCCGGATGTCACGCTTCGGCACCAGCGGCCTCCCCGCCCGGTCCGGTGCTCCAAGCGGCCCCGGCCGAGACGTCGAGGGCGAGCACCACCCGCTTGCCCTCGGCCGTCGCCGCCTGGACGCGGGCGCGGACCTGCCCGGGAACGTTGATTGCCCCCGGTCCCGGCCGTTCGCCGGGTTGCGTGAGCCGAACCGGGCCGCTGACGCAGGCGGCCCGGACGATCTCATCACCTACCCGGCGCACCACCAGGGCGGTCGCCTGGCCAGCCGCCAGGCAGGCCTGTACCTTGGCTGACTTGGCGTAGGTGCTGAACGTGAGCTCGTCGCCGACCAGGGCGCTGGTCATCGGCCAGCCGACCGGGGACCCGTCCGGGCGCCGGGCGAACAGGAACGTCAGGTTGCGGGCGGCCAGGAAGGCCGCGTCCGCCGGGGACCTACCCGGCTCGAGGGTGCTCAGCTCAGGCGGATGCGCGCGTTATGAGCTTCCAGCGCTCCCGGACGGGAATGCGCGGTTCGCGGCCCGCCAGGCCGGCCATGATGGCCTCCGCCCGCCCGTGGCCGGCCTGCCGGAGGTCGAAGGTGACCGTGGTGAGCGGCGGCGACGCCAGGCGCGCGGTGGAGATGTCGTCGACCCCGATGACGGCGAGGTCGGCCGGGGCGGCGAGGCCCCGCTCCCGCAGGCCGGCCAGCACCGCGATCGCGGTCTCGTCGTTGAAGGCGCACACGCCGGTGACCGACTGGCTGGCCCACTGCCCGACTGCCGCCGACGCGGCCGGGATCTCCAGGCTGGTGCTGAGCACCACCGGCGGCTCGAGGCCGGCCGCGGCGCAGGCTTCCACGACTCCCTCGAGCCGGTCTTCCGCCATCTCCAGCAGGCCCGGGTGCGCGGGCATCGCGTAGCCGATACGCCGGTGCCCGCGACGGATGAGGTGCTCGGCCTGGATGCGCCCGACCGGGTGCCCGGCCGCGGCGTGACTGACGCGGGACGGGAGGACGACGTCGGCGCCCGCCCGGTACAGCGCCTGCACGGCGTCCTCGTCGAAAGGTATCAGCCCGATCACCACCGAGGCGTTGACGGTGGCGCAGACGTCAGCCAGCGGACGGCCGTGCGCTCCGGCCAGGTGGGTGACCAGCGTCAGGCCCTCGCCAGCGAGGGCGGACGCCATTTCCTCGATGAAGCGGCTGATGGCGCCGCCAATCGGCAGGTCGGGAACGGAGAGGAGGACGATGTCGCTGCGGCCGGCCGCCAGCGCGCGGGCGGAGGCGTGCGGCCGGTAGTCCAGCTCGCGGGCAACCTCGAGGATGCGGAGCCGGGTCGCTTCCGGGATCGAGTGGCCCGGCTTGTCGTTGAGCACGAAGCTCACGGTGGTCTGCGAGACGCCGGCCGCGCGCGCGACGTCGATGCTGGTGATGCGCTTCGCGGGTCGCGTCATGGCTCTCTCGTCCACGGGGATGCCGACTTTGCCGACCCGCACAGAGTAAGGCCTGACCAGCCCGGGAGCGCAGTCCCGGCCGACGCGGCCTGACGGCTGCTGTCACGGTGCTCGTTGCGCCGCGATGGCTTGCTGCGATGTGACGCGCCGTGATAGGTAATACGCATTGGTAAAGCGCATTACTTACGTTTCGGTGGCCAGGATGACACGGGGGTGCCCGGCCGCGGCGGGCGGCCAGTCCCGGCACAGGCGCTCCAGAATGAGGGATTCATGATCCGCGTGCCCTTCAATGACGGCTGGGAGTTCCGGCCCAGGGTCAACCCTTTCGCTGAACTGAGCGGCGCCGCCGCCGCCTACCAGCCGGTGACGGTGCCGCACGACGCGATGATCGGGCAGCGGCGGGCCGCGCCGGACGACGGGGCCAGCAGGGACAGCGGGGCCGCCGCCTACTTTCCCGGTGGCGCCTTCGAGTACCGCAAGACGTTCGCCGTACCCGAAGACCACCGGGGCAGGCGGATCCTGGTTGAGTTCGAGGGCGTCTACCGGGATGCGGTGGTCTACCTCAACGGCGACTACGCCGGGCAGCGCCCCTACGGTTACTCGCTGTTCCGCATCGACGCCGACCGCTTCCTGCGCTTCGGCCAGGACAACGAGATCCGGGTCGAGGCGCGGGCGCACAAGGACTCCCGCTGGTACACCGGCGCCGGGATCTACCGCGACACCTGGCTGCTGACCGGCGGCCTGGTGCGGATCGCGCCGGACGGCGTCCGCGTCACCACGCCCGACATCGACACCAGACGGGCGGTCGTCGAGGTGGCGACCAGGATCGAGAACGACTCGACCGCGATCGCCGCGGTCGGCCTTCGCACTGAGATCCGCGACGCCGCCGGGAACGTCGTCGCGTCCGATGCCTGCCCGGTCTCGGTGCTGCCGGGTGAGCCGGCCACCGCGCGGCAGCGGCTGTACGTGCGCGGGCCGGCCCGGTGGAGCCCGGACTCGCCCGCCCTGTACTCGGCCCGGGTGACCATGACGGACGAGCACGGCGAGGCCGACGCGGAGCACGTCACCTTCGGCATCCGCCTGCTGCAGCTCGACCCCGAGCGGGGCCTGCGGATCAACGGCGAGACCGTCAAGCTGCGCGGCGCCTGCGTCCACCACGACAACGGGGTCCTCGGCGCGGCGACCTTCCCCCGGGCGGAGGAGCGACGCGTCCAGCTACTCAAGGACGCCGGGTTCAACGCGATCCGGATGTCCCACCACCCGATGAGCAAGGCGATGCTGGACGCCTGCGACCGCCTCGGCGTGCTGGTCATGGACGAGGCGTTCGACATGTGGACCGCGGCCAAGAGCGACTTCGACTACAGCCTGGACTTCCCGCAGTGGTGGGAGCGCGACATCGAGGCGATGGTCGCCAAGGACGTCAACCACCCGAGCGTCATCGTCTACTCGATCGGCAACGAGATCCCGGAGACCGGGTCGCCGGCCGGGGCCGCCTGGGGGCGCAAGCTGGCCGAGAAGGTCCGCGCCCTGGACGGCACCCGCTACGTCACCAACGCGATCAACGGGATGCTGGCCGTGCTGGGCGACCTGGCCGCCCTGCGCGCGCAGGCGGGCGAGGGCGCCGGCATCAACACCCTGATGGCCGACGCCGGGGACGCGCTGAACGCGATCAGCGCGTCCGACCTGGTAACCCGGCGGACGGCCGAGTCGTTCGGCCTGCTCGACATCGCCGGCATCAACTACGCCGAGGCCCGCTACGCCCTGGACCGGGAGCGGTTCCCCAACCGGGTCATCGTCGGCAGCGAGACCTTCCCCACCCGCATCGACGGCAACTGGCGGCTGGTCAAGCAGTACGGCAGCGTCATCGGCGACTTCACCTGGACCGGCTGGGACTACCTGGGCGAGGCCGGCCTCGGCCGCCCGCAGTACGCGGCGGCCGACGGCACCCGGCCCTCCTTCACCGGGCCGTACCCGTGGCTGCTGGCGGGCTGCGGCGACATCGACATCACCGGTCACCGCCGGCCGGCCTCCTACTACCGGGAGATCGTCTTCGGGCTGCGCACCCAGCCGTACCTGGCGGTCCGGCGGCCGGAGCACCACGGCCAGGCCTTCACCGGGAGCCCGTGGGCCTGGAGCGACTCCATCGCCAGCTGGACCTGGCCTGGGTCAGCGGGCTGCCCGGTCACGGTCGAGGTCTACAGCGCCGCCGACGAGGTGGAACTCCTCATCAACGGCCGTTCCCTGGGGCGCCAGGCGGCCGGCCAGGACCGGCGGTTCCGGGCTGAGTTCGAGACGGTCTACGAACCAGGCGAGCTGCTCGCCGTCGCCTATGCCGGCGGCGCGGAAACCGGCCGCCACCGGCTGCGGTCCGCCACCGGACCGCTGCTGCTGCGGGCCGAGGCCGACCGCCAGGTCATCGCCGCCGACGGCGGGGACCTCGCCTATGTGTCCCTCACCCTGGCCGACCAGGCCGGCACCTGCTGCACCCAGGCCGACCGGCCGGTGCGGGTCGAGGTCTCCGGGGCGGGCACCCTGATCGGCTTCGGCAGCGCCACCCCGTCGACTGAGGAGAGGTTCGACGCGGCCGAGCGGCGCACCTACGACGGCCGGGCCCTGGCGGTCCTCCGCCCCACCGGCCCGGGCAAGATCCGGCTGACCGCCACCGCGGCCGAGTGCGAGCCAGCCGACATCCTGATCACCGCCGAATGAAGGCCGGCCTCGGGTTCCTCGGGCACGACGCCGAGAGGCGGCCGGAATTTTCCCGCAGCTGGGACTCCATCGCGCATTGGGACGCCCCCGCACCTCGACCCTGGATCGGTGGGACGGCGACGACCCCGCGGACGCGCGGTTGATGGCGGAATTCGAGGAGGCCGGCGGGTATCTGAGTGGTCGACCTGCTGCGGGGCGACGCCCAGCCACCCAGGCGGTCACCACCTGGGGCTAAGAAGGGGACTTGGGACGACTATTTCCTGGTGGGCGCAACAGGTTTCGAACCTGTGACCCCTCGCTTGTAAGGCGAGTGCTCTACCGCTGAGCTATGCGCCCGGGGCGCCGGCCGCTGGCCGGCGCACGGAATCCATGCCAGGGTACCGGCTGCGGGCCGCGGGCGGTACGCCGCGCCGGCCGTCCGGGCGGTACCTCATGACTCGCCGACTTGGGCGGCGGCCAGCCGGGTCAGGTCGTCGCCGTCGAGCCGCTGAACGGTCCACTCGTCCATGCCGACCGCGCCGATCGAGCGGTAGAAACGGATGGCGGGCTCGTTCCAGTCAAGCACCGACCACTCCAGGCGGCGGTAGCCGCGCTCGGCGCACAGCCGGGCCAGGGCGACCAGCAGGGCGCGGCCGTAGCCGTGGCGCCGCTCGGCCGGGCGGACGAACAGGTCTTCCAGATAGATGCCGTTGCGACCGGTCCAGGTGGAGTAGTTGAGGAACCAGACCGCGATGCCGGCCAGCCGGCCCTGCTTCTCGACCACGTGGGCGAAAACCGTGGGCGACGGGCCGAACAGCGCCTGGTGCAGGTCGCCGGCGGTGTTCAGCACCGCGTCCGGCTCCTTCTCGTACTCCGCCAGCGCGCGGATGCAGTCCAGGATGCCGCCCTCGTCGCCCGGGCGCGCCCGGCGCAGCACCGCTCCCCCGGCCAGCGTCGTCTGCTCTCTCACCGGCCCGATCCTATGCGCGGGCGGACCTGGGCGGGCAACCGGTCCGCCTGCCCCAGGGTGCGTAGACTGTTCCACCGAGGCGTCCACCGGCCGCGCAGGGTCGCCCAGTCGCAGCGCCGCTCAGTTGCAGGGCCGTTGAGCACAGAGAGGCCGGTTCAGTGGAAGCGCCCGAACTGCCGTCGGAGATCAGCACCTCCGAGCCCCATCCCGCGCGGATCTACGACTACTTCATCGGCGGCAAGAACCATTTCGCGGCCGACCGGGAGACCGCGAAACTGGTGCTGCGGCATTCCCCGGCCGCGCACATCGCGGCCCAGGAGAACCGGGCGTTCCTCGGCCGGGCGGTCAGGTACCTGACCGCCGAGGCGGGCATCACCCAGTTCCTCGACATCGGCACCGGCCTGCCCACCACCAGCAACGTCCACGAGGTGGCGCAGGAGATCAACCCGGCCGCCCGGGTGGTGTACGTCGACAACGACCCGCTGGTCCTCGCGCACGCGCGCGCCCTGCTGACCTCCGCCCCCGGGGGGCGCACCGCCTACCTGCACGCCGACCTGCGCGACCCCGCCTCGATCCTGTCCCACCCGGACACCCGCGCGGTACTCGACCTAGGGCAACCGGTCGCGCTCATGCTGGTCGCGGTCCTGCACTTCATCACGGATGAGTTCAAGCCCGCGCAGATCATCGCCACGCTGCTGGACGCGCTGCCGCCGGGCAGCTACCTGGCCGCCTCGCACCTGACCACGGAACACGACCCGGTCGCCACCACCGCCGGGCAGCAGACCATGCGCCAGGCGGGGATGACGATGCAGAAGCGGGACTCCGAGGTGTTCGGCGACCTCGCGTTCACCGGGCTCGAACTGGTGCCGCCGGGCGTCGTGCTGGTGTCCGAGTGGCGGCCGGCCGGGCTCAGCCCGCGGCCGCTGCCGTCCGAGGTGAACTGCTACGCGGGCGTCGCGCGCAAGCCGTAGCCGGCGGGCGCGGTGCTGGCGGGCCGGTGCAACCCTCCTCCGTTCTGGCTAGCCCTGAGCGGTCAACCCGCGCTAAGCCGGGCGGGGCTGGGCGGGCAGCGAGTGGTCCCAGTCCGACAGCAGCGTGCGCAGCGCGGCGACCAGCGCGATGGGCTGGTCGAGCATGACGTGGTGGCCGGAGGCGGGGATCTCGATGACCGGGGCGACCCGGCCCAGCCGGTCGTACATGACGTCGCTCATCTCGGCCGACAAGATGCCGTGCTCGGCCCGGAACAGCGCCACCCGGCAGTCCAGCCGGGTCAGCGGCGGCTGCGCCACCAGCCGGGCGAAGATCCGCGGGTCGAACTTCCAGGTCCACCCGCCGTCGACCGGGCGGACCGACGTCGCCGCGACGTGGTCGGCGACGTAGCCGAGCACCGGCTGGTCGGGGACCGGGCGGAAGCGGGCGACGGCCGCCTCCCTGGTCGGGTAGACGCGCAGCTGCCGGAACACCCGCGAGGCCTGGGCGGCGTGCTCTTCCGGTGCCAGGTCGCGGATCGGCGAGTCGATGACAACCGCGCCCTCGATGCGCGCGCCGTGCAGCGTCGCCAGCCGCAGCGTGACCAGGCCGCCCATGCTGTGCCCGATCACGATGGGCGGCGCGGTGATCCCGGCGTCGGCGGCGACCGCGAGGATCTCGCCCGCCCAGGTGCCGAAGTCGTAGGAGCCGCGCCGGCCGCTCTCACCGTGCCCCGTCAGGTCGACCGCGATTACCTGCCGGTCGGCCGCGAGCAGCGGGGCGACATGGTCCCACCAGCGGGAATGAGCGGCGCCGCCGTGCACCAGGACGATGCCACGGCCGGCCGGCGGGCCCCACTGACGGTAGGCGACCGGAACTCCGTCGTGCACCGCCGTGTGCTCGGTGACGGGGGCGGCCAGGGCACCGGTGAACCACGCCGGGGGGACGGCGGTGCCGGCTTCGGTATTCACGATCATGATCAGCAAGTCAACCAGACTGGCCTGCCGCCCGGCGCGGCCGCGGACCGGCGGGCGGGACGGGGCGCGGGCGGGAGCCGAATCAGGCGGCGTGTGCCTGGTCACAGCGGTCATTCCGAACGGGTGCGGCTGGCTCCCGGCCGGCCCGGGCACACTCGAATGGTGACGTGCGCGACGCCGGGCCCCGGCTCCCCGGCCGATCACCGCGACCGGGCGGCCGCGGCCATCGCGGTGCTGCAGCGCTGGTACTCGCGGCGTACCGGCCTGTGGCGAGGCACCGGGTGGTGGAACGCGGCCAGCGCGCTCACCGCGGTGATCAGGTACATGGACGTCACCGGGGACCGGGCCTACCTGGGCGTGGTCGACAACACGTTCCGCCGCGCGCAGCGCCGGAACGCAGGCTTCATCAACTCGTTCTTCGACGACAATGGCTGGTGGGCGCTGGCCTGGGTGGCCGCCTACGACCTGACCGGGGACGACCGCTACCTGACGGCGGCCCGGCGCATCTTCGCGCACAACCTGAGCGGCTGGGACGGCACCTGCGGCGGCGGGCTGTGGTGGAACTCCGACCGCCAGTACAAGAACGCGGTCACCAATGAGCTGTTCCTGCTGCTGGCGGCGCTGCTCCGGCAGCGGGTGCCCGGCCGCCAGGAGTACCTGGACTGGGCGCTGCGGGCATGGCAGTGGCTGGACGCCAGCGGCCTGATCGGCCCCGGCGGGCTCGTCAACGACGGGCTCACCGCCGACTGCGCCAGCAACCAGGGGCCGACCTGGACCTACAACCAGGGGGTGATCCTGGGCGGGCTGGCCGCGCTGCACGAGATCACCGGGGAGCCCGGCTACCTACGCCGGGCAGAGACGATCGCGGACGCGGCGCTGCGCGACCTCACCACCCCGGCCGGCGTGCTGGCCGAGCCCGGCGAGGACGACGGCTGCGACGGTGACCAGACCCAGTTCAAGGGCATCTTCGTGCGTTACCTGGCCGGCCTGGCCAACCAGCCCAGCCTGGCCGGCCGGCCGGCCTACCGGACGTTCCTGCTGGCCAACGCCGACTCGGTGTGGCGCAACGCCGGGAACGGCGACGGTCAGTTCGGGCTGCGCTGGGGCGGCCCGTTCGACCAGGCGGACGCGAGCAGGCAGTCATCGGCGGCCGAGGTACTCATCGGCGCGGCCGCCCTGCGGTCGCCCGCGGCCTAGCCGCACCGCCTGGCAGGCACACCGCTTGGCAGGCGCACCGCCTGCCGTTGCACCGCCTGCCCGTTGCCGGGCTACTTGCCCCTGCGCGCCCGCTTGGCGGCCGACTGCTCGGTGGTCGCCCGGCCGGTGCTGAGCGTGCCGTCGGCCGACTCCAGGTGGGCGCGGACGAACCAGTGGAACTCCTCCAGCTGGCGGGCCTGGCCGATGAGCAGGTCCTGGGTGACCAGGTCGAGCTCGTCGGCGGCGTCGATCGCGGCGCGGTGCGCCTCGATGATCCCCGCGTAGACGACGTCGAGCGCGCCGAGGTGGGCGATCGCGTCGGCCCGGCCGACCGAGTAGTCGTCCCAGTCACGCTGCTTCACCAGCGCTCCCGGAGTGCCGACAGGCGACCCGCCGAGCGCCGCGATCCGCTCCGCGGTCGCGTCAGCCATCAGGCGGACCGCCTCCACCTGCGGGTCGAGCATCGTGTGGACGGCGATGAAGTTCGGCCCGACCACGTTCCAGTGCACATGCTTGAGGGTGAGGGCGAGATCGTTGAGCGAGTTGAGCCGGTCCTGCAGAAGCTTGTTCAGCTGATCGGCGCTGCCGGTCTTCATGCCGGGGACGGTGTAGGCCACCATGGCGACACCCATCCTTTCTATTTCGTCGTTCGCGGATCGTGATCCATGCCAGCTACCGCGAACCCGGGGGGCTAACCCTCACCGGGGTGCCGCGGAGTGGGAAGATCGCCCGCGTGGACCTTGAACTGGTGGGCAAGCGGGCGATCGTGACTGGCGGGAGCCGCGGAATCGGGCTGGCGATCGCCAAGGCCCTCTCGGCCGAGGGCGCGCACGTGGCGCTGGTGGCGCGGGACGCCCAGGCACTGGCGGCCGCCCGGGACGCGGTCGAGGAGGCCGGCGGGCTGTCGGCCGGGCGGGTGATCACGGTGCGCTGCGACACCGGCGACGACCACGCGGTCGGGCACATGGCGGCGGACGTCGCGGCCGCCTTCGGCGGCACCGACATCCTCGTCAACGCGGCCGCCCAGCCGAACACGGGGGCGGTCGTCGGCATCGAGCGGTTCGACGAGTCCGATTTCAGCGAGCAGCTCAACGTGAAGGTACTCGGCTACCTGCGGTGCGCCCGCGCGGTGGTGCCGTCGATGAAGGCCAGCGGCTGGGGCCGGATCGTCAACGTGAGCGGGCTGGCGGCCCGGTCAACCGGGGCGATCACCGGCTCGGTGCGCAACGTGGCGGTCGCGGCGGCGACCAAGAACCTGGCCGACGAGCTCGGCCACCACGGGATCAACGTCACCTGCGTGCACCCGGGCGTCACCGTGACCGAGAAGACGCCGCAGCTGCTGGCCGAACGGGCGGCGCGGTCCGGGGTCACCGTGGCCGAAGCCGAGCGGCTGCTGGCCGCCGCGGTCTCCATCGGGCGGCTGGTGACGGCGGAGGAGGTCGCCGCCGTGGTCGCGTTCCTCGCCTCGCCCAAGAGCGTGGCGGTCAACGGCGACGCGATCACCGTCGGCGGCGGCAGCCCCGGCTCGATCTGGTACTGAGACCCGCCGCTGAGCCCGGCCGCCCGCGCGGGCGGTCAGCAGGGGACGAGCGTGGTCATGGTGACCGAATCCATGTCGAGCGCGTCGCTCATGTGCATGGTGCCTTCCTTGATGCCGGCGAACATCGCCGCCACCACGTCGTCCGGATGGCTGCTCAGCTCGTAGACCGCGGCGTACTGCGGCTGGCCGGCTGCGGGCGCGGCGACCTGGAACCGGCGGGCGCTGATCACCCCGGGCAACGCGGCGAACTCGCCCAGGTGCACGTCGTCGTACCAGGCGTTGTACTCGTCCGCCCGGCCGTCGGCCGGGCTGGTGTACACGATCAGGACGTACTGCTGGCTCATCGGTGAACCTCCTCCGTCCGCCCGCCCCGCCGGCGGGCCCGGCGACACGCGTCGCCGCTGCTATCACTACCCACTATCGGCCGCCCGCACAAGGCCGGGCCGGCGCCGCTGGTGCATGATGGCGTGGTGCTGTTGTTCTCTCATGCGGGTGCTGAGCCCGTTACCGGCCAGGCCGGTGCCGGGTGACCGCGATCCCGGCCGGGCAGGTCGTCACCGGCACCAGGCAGCTGGACGCCTGGCGCCAGCGGGTGCTGCCGCCGGTTGAGGAGCTGGCGGGCGACCTTTGGTCGATCCCGGTGCCGATTCCCAACAACCCGCTGCGGTACGTGTCCAGCTACGCGTTCGCGTCCGGTGGCGGCCTGGTGCTGCTCGACACCGGCTGGGACGCCGATGACTCCTGGCAGGCCCTGGTGGCGGGGCTGGGCGCGATCGGCGCCGGGCCGGGCGAGGTGCGCGGCGTGCTGGTAACCCACATGCACTTCGACCACTCCGGGCTGGCCGGGCGGGTGCGGGCGGAGTCCGGCGCCTGGATCGCCATGCACCCGGCCGATCGCGCGATGCTCACCAGCGTCGGCCTGCGTGACCCGCTCACCGCGGTCGACCGGGAGGAGGCGTTCCTGCGCTCGCTCGGGGCCACGCCGGCCGAGGCGGTGGCGGCGGTCGGCGGGCCCGCGGCCTATGAGGGCTTCAGCCGGATCGCGCTGCCGGACCGTGAGCTGACCGACGGCGAGCTGGCCGACGTGCCCGGCTGGCGGCTGCGGGCGGTGCACACCCCCGGCCACACCCCGGGGCACCTGTGCTTCGTCGACGAGGTGTCGCAGCGGCTGTTCGCGGGCGATCACATCCTGCCGCGGATCACGCCCAACATCTCGCTGCTGGCAGGCACCCAGGAGCCGCCGCTGGCCGAGTACCTGGCCTCCCTGGCCAAGGTGCGCGACCTGGCGGTGGACGAGATCTTCCCGGCCCACGAGTGGCGGTTCCGCGGCCTGGCCGAACGGGTCGACGGCATCGCCGCCCACCACGAGCGGCGGCTGGCCGAGCTGCTGGCCGCCATC
>Ga0265338_10005308_pt1 | contig 16876 bp, 16 predicted proteins | sample 42126metaG_FD_193579 | JGI IMG/M metagenome (GOLD analysis project Ga0265338, IMG submission 193579) | Rhizosphere microbial communities from Carex aquatilis grown in University of Washington, Seatle, WA, United States - 4-21-26 metaG | ecosystem: Host-associated > Plants > Roots > Rhizosphere... | reverse complement strand
TGGTTCGGCTGAACGTCGGGTCCTGGGCGTTCAGCTCTCGCCGAGGCCGGCGGGAAGCGTCGCCGCCTCACGCGCTGAGGTCAGCGGCGAGTGGGGCGGGCGCGGGACATCCGAGCGACCCTGCGCCAACTATCACGAGCAGCGCTGCTACCGATCCCGCTCCACCACCAAGCGCGAACCCGCCGATCGGTCCGGCGGCGTCGACGACCACGCCCGCCAATCCCGACCCGGCGGCGGCTCCGAATGGACTGCGGTCGCGAGCCAGGCGAAGGCCTCGGCGGCGCTGCCGGCCGGCGCCGCCTTGTCGGCCATCGCGTAGACGGCGGCGTAGGTTGGCGCGATCGCGGCGCCGCCGAGCGTCACCACGGCGCCGATCGAAAGCAGGCTGCCGGCAGCGGGGATAAGCAGCAAGTGCCCGGCGGCTAGCGCGGCCAGCATGAGTGCGAGACCAGCGGGAGTCTGCGCCGCGCCACCCAGACGAGCGGCGACCGCGCCGCCCAGGAGGGATCCCCCGCCCCAGTGCCAGGATCGGCCCGGCCACCACACTCGATCACCAACGCCGCGAGGGCACAGCAGTTCATCTTATGCGCCGCGCGGTATCGTGATGTGGGCGCCGGAGGCCACATCGCAAGCGGATTGTCGCCGCTGCTTGCCATCAGAGCCCAGGCTTGTCTGTCCCGACCCGGGCTGACTCACAAGACAGGGGGTACGACATGGCGGAGCACCGGATCGGCACGCAGGCGGAGTGGCAGGCGGAGCGCGACGCGTTGCTGAAGGAGGAGAAGGAGCTCACGCGCCGGAGCGACGAGCTGGCTGCGAAGCGCGGCCGGCTGCCGTGGGTGCCGGTGGAGGAGGACTACCGGTTCGAGACCGAGCAGGGGGCGAAGAGCCTCGCCGATCTTTTCGATGGCCGGACCCAGCTCATGGTCTACCACTTCATGTTCGGGCCGTCCTACCAGGCGGATGCCCGGTCTGCTCCTCGATCGCGGACACGCTGGCCGTCCAGGTGCCGCACCTCAAGGCCAGGGACACCACCCTGATCCTCGCGTCGCGCGGGCCGCTCGCGAAGCTGATCGCCTACAGAAAGCGGATGGGCTGGGACATCGACTGGGTGTCGAGCGGCGGCAGCGAGTTCAACCGTGATATCGGATTCATGCACACGGAGGACGAGCTAGAACCGTTCCTCGAAGGCGAGATCCCGATCACCGTCGTCCAGAACGCTGAGATGTGCGGAACGAGCCCCGGCGGCTACGTCACGGAGGGGCCGGGCCTGAGCGCGTACACGCTCGCGGACGGGGTCGTCTACCGGACCTACGTCTCGACCGCCCGCGGCCTCGAGTTCGCGATGCCCTACTACGCCGTGCTCGACCGCACCCCGAACGGTCGCGACGAGCGCGCCGGTACGCCGCCCTGGCTGCGCCGCCACGACGAGTACCAATCGAGCCCAGCGGCGGTCTGAGTCCTGGGGCCGTCACCGCCGACCGTCATAGCGACCTGGACGATATTCACGCGTCCGGCGATTCGCGCATCGCGATCTTGAGGTCGATTATCGGCGTGCCGTCGATCGCCTCCAGCGCCCCGACCCGCAGCGTGGTGGCGCCCTGGCGTGCGATGACGGTCACTCGGTGGAGCCCGATCGGATTTGGCCGGTCGGGGGAGCGCGTCCGGAAGACGCCGGTCAGGGGGATCTGTTCGTCTCCCATTGGATGCGTCTGCAGGACGTCCCGGTCGGCCAGATGCAACCAGGTCAGGACGATCAGTTCGTCGCCCGGCTGGAGGCGATGCAGGGCGTCGACGAAGGCCGAATCGATCTCCAGCAATGCCTCGGGTGCTCCCTCAAACGCCTGGTTCGGGGCGTCAGCGATCGCGCGTAGCCTTGAGCGGACAACGCCGATCGGACGAACCAGGTAGCGCTGCCCCTCGTCCATGTGCATGCGAGTCTCGCACGACCGCGGCCGGGCACAGCGTGGATGCGCCCGCCCATTCGCCGCGAACCGCGTTCGCCGTGCATTTCGGCGAGCAGAAACCGGGTGGCGACATTGCCCCCGATCTCACCTGCTGGAACTCCGAAGGTGCGCGGTCAGTCGAGCGTGGGGGCGTTGGCCAGGTAGTAGCCGAGGTGGTGGGCAGCGATCTTCCCGCCCGGCCACCAGAGCGGGTCGGTGCTCGCTTCAGCAGTTTCGCCATGACCGCCGGTCGGGTCGGCGAACAGGTAGCGAGGCGTCCCTCCGGTGATCAGCAGGCCGCGGAGCACGGGCCGTGCGGCCGGCGGCTCGGCGAGTGGGGCGCCGGCCTGCCGTGCCACGATGTGCGCGACCAGATCGGCCTGTCCGGCGGCGATGCCACCCTGCTTGATCGGGAAGTCGGTGACGTCGCCGACGGCGAACACGTCGTCGAGGCCGCGCACTCGCCCTCGATCATCCACCGGCAGGAACCCCTCGCGGTCGTGCGGCAACCCGGCGATCGGGACGCCACGCGCGTGCGGAACGGACACCACGCGATCGGCAGCCAGCGTGCCAGACGGGACAACGTCCAGACCGCGATCGTGGACGCGGACAGGGTGGGTACTCGTGTGGACGACGATGCCGAGCTCGCCCAGGAGCTGTTCGACCGCTGTGCTGGCGTCACCGCCGAACTCGGCCAGCGGCCGGCTCTCGGGCGTCACCAGCTCGAGCTTCACACCAAGGATGCGACGCTCTCCAACATGCGTCGCCGTCAGCAACGCGAGCTCGTACAACGGGAGCTGCCACGAGACCGTGCTCGGAACGGCGAATATCACGCGCTTCACGGCGCCGGCGTCGATCCCCTCGAGGAGCTCCTTCATCGAGTCGACGTCCTCCTCGCCACGGAACACCAGCGCGCCGGGTAGTGCCGGGACACGCTGGGCGCCGCAGGCGATGACGGACACGTCGTAGGGGATCGTGCCGTCGGTGTCGGTGAAGGCCAGATGCTCGGTCGCGTCGATCCGGTCGAGCGCGGCCGGCATGTGACGCGTGTCCGCTGCGGCTGCCGCGTCGGAGATCGCGAAGCGGTGAACCTGACCACGCCCGAACGGCAGCGCAACCGATGCCGGGCGGTAGCGAAACTCGGTTTCCGGAGACAGCAACGTCGCGTCGACGCGCCCGCCGGCTAGGTCGTGCAGCGCCAGCATCGTCTCCAGCGCGCCCACACCGCCACCGACGATCACTACCCGCAACCTGCCGGACACGTCTCGCTCCTTCCCGGGGCGGCCCATCCCGCCTCGATGGTAGCTGCTGTACGGTTGCGTTGTGCCGTTCCGCGAAGTGGACATCCGGCCGCTGAGTCCGCGGCGGCTGGCACCGGTCATCGGTGCAGAGCGGGTTCACGAGATGGCGGGAGCGATTCGGGAGGCGACCGGCATGCTGGGTTCACGTACGGTCGTGAACGTCAACTCGACGGCCGTCGGCGGGGGCGTCGCGGAGCTGCTCGAGATGGTGCTCGGGTATGCCCGTGGCGGTGGAGTCGCCACCCGTTGGTTCGTGATCGAGGGCAGCCTCCCGTTCTTCGAGCTGACCAAGCGGATTCACAACGGCCTGTACGGATCGTCGGGCGACGGCGGTGAGCTGGGCGCATCCGAGCATGAGCTGTACGAGCAGATGCTGGCCAGGAACGCGGGCGAGATCGACGGGCGTGTGCGTCGGGGGGACATCGTGCTGCTCCACGATCCGCAGACGGCCGGGCTGGCTCCAGCCTTCCGCCGACTCGGTGCGACCATCGTCTGGCGGTGTCACGTCGGCTCGGATCAGAGCAACGAGTGGACGGAACGCTCGTGGCGCTTCCTGCGGCCGTATCTGGAAGACGTCGACGGCTACGTGTTCTCGAGCCCGCACTTCCGGCCCGCCTGGGTCGACCCCGCGCGCACCCACGTGATCTCGCCCTCGATAGATCCGTTCTCGCCCAAGAACATGGCTCTCACGCGGTCCCAGGTGCTTGCGCTGCTGGGCGGCGCCGGATTGACCGAACGCTCGCGGCCACAGGCGCGGGTTCGGTTTCCGCGCGGCAACGGTCGCACCGGCGTGCTCAGGCATCAGGCAGTCGTGGTGCGGGAGTCGTCTCCGCCACCGGCGGACGCGCCCCTGGTCGTCCAGATCTCGCGGTGGGACTGGATGAAGGACATGGCCGGCGTGATGGGGGGATTTGCCGAGAGCTTTGATCTTGCCGTCGGCGCCCATCTCGTGCTCGCGGGCCCGTCGGTGGACGGTGTTGCGGACGATCCCGAGGCGTTCCAGGTGCTCGCGGACTGCCGCGACCGGTGGGAGGCGCTTCCGCAGGTCGTCCGCCGCCATGTTCACCTCGCCTGCCTGCCGACCGTCGATCAGGCCGAGAACGCCGTCCTCACGAACGCACTGCAGCGGCGCGCGACCATCGTCTGTCAGAAGAGCCTCGCCGAGGGGTTTGGGCTGACGGTTGCTGAGGCGATGTGGAAAGCGCGCCCCGTAGTCGCCAGCGCCGTTGGCGGGATCGTGGATCAGGTCCAGGGGCCCAACCTCGGCGTGCTGCTCCATGACCCAGCCGACCTGACCACGTTTGCGACCGTCATCGACCGATTGCTCCGAGCACCGGCCGAACGGCGCCGGCTGGGAACGAACGCGCGCCGCTTCGTTGTCCGCCGTCTGATGGTCGACCGCCACCTGCAGCGATACGTGGATCTGATCCGCTCGCTCTCGCTTCGGTAGGCGACCGCTTGCGCCTCGAGGTGGGCGCTACGATCAGCCGGCGCGAAGATCGGCGGTGCAGCACGAGGATCGCAGTCCTGGGAACGGGGACGGTCGGCCAGACGCTGGCCGGGGAAGCTGTCCGATCTGGGGCATCGAGGTGGTCGTCGGCTGAAATGTCGCGAGGTAAGTGACGACTGGCCGTCGAGGCGTCCTCCGGACGGCTGCCCACGCAGGACCCGGTCTCCGACGCGGAAGTGAAGCGTCGCACGTGCGCTAACTCCCTCCTGAGCGTTGAAGGGTTGCGGCCGACTCCGCAATGGTGCGGCCAGCACGCGAGGATCGTGCGCCTCCTCGTGGCCGCCGGGGCGGTCGGCGTCGCGCTACTCGTCTACCAGGTACGTTCGGAGACGAGCAACTACCCCAGCCTCCCGCGGACAGCGACTCAAGGCCGCTCCCTGAATCGTCCGGCCCGCGGCTCTCGCCTCGAGCTGCGCTGTCAGGCATCTCGAGCGCCATATCCGAGGCCGTCGCCTTCCCATGCTCGACCGAGGCTGGGTCTGTCGAGTCGCGCCACCACACCGCTCTCTAGACTCACGGCGATGTCAGATGGCAAGCAGGATCCGGATGCGGGAGTCGACAGCCCAGCCACGGGGTGGAGGCGTTGGGTGCCTGAGCCGGCACGACGGTTTCTTCCGGGTCTCGGCAATCCCGACCAGGGTGTCCGCGGGGACTGGCGACAGTACGTGCCGGCGGAGTGGCGAGAGTGGTTGGATGCATCGCCGGCCCCGCGGCCGCAGTCACGGACGCTGCGATTCGTCGGCATGGACGAAGACCACCCCGGCGCTCGCTGGCGTGCCCTCTATGCAGAGACCTGGGACGCGTATCGCCGATGGTGGGTCGGGAAAGGGGCTGACCAGCGACCGACCCGCGCCGCTGCCGAGGCCGCGCTTGCCCGCCACATGCCCGAACTCGTTCCGGTGCACCGGCGGCTGGTTGAGCTCGCCGACGACGACGAGACCACGGCCGCCATGCTGACGCTTTGGAACCCGCCGCCGTTCATCGTCGCCTGCTCCCAGATAGTGGTGGCCGACGGTGAGACCGGCGAACCCGTGTTACTGCGCAACTACGACTACGACCCGCGCCTGTTCGAGGCGACCATCTATCGATCTCGCTGGGCCACTCGCAGAGTGCTGGGCACCGGCGACTGCCTGTGGGGCCTCGTCGACGGCGTCAACGACTCAGGGCTGGCCGTGTCGCTGACGTTTGGCGGCCGGCAGGCAATCGGCGAGGGGTTCGGCATTCCGCTTGTGCTCCGCTATCTGCTGGAAGTGGCCGACGATGCTCCGGCAGGCATCGAGGTACTCCAGAAGCTGCCACACCAGCTGTCTTACAACGTGACCCTGTGTGACCGGGTGGGTCACGTAGCGACGGTCTTCGTGGCGCCCGACCGGCCCGCCGTCGTCACCGACCGACGCGCGACTACCAACCATCCAGACACCGTGGAGTGGCCCGAACACTCGGCGTGGGTGCGAAGCGTCGAGCGCCTCGAAGCCCTCCGAACGCTCGAGGCGGCGCACGCCGAGACGGTGACGGCAGCAATGCTCACCCCGCCGCTGATCGCCCGCCAATGGGACGCCGGCTTCGCCACCTTATTCACCGCCGCCTACCGACCCGTCACCGGTCGGCTCGACTACCACTGGCCCGATCGCCAGGTCGGGCTCGCGATCGACCAGGCGGTGCCCGACTCTTTCGACGTCACCCTCGAGTAGGCCCGAACAACTGCAATCCGCCAGCCAACGCTGGGGTACTAGCGGGAGCGAACGGACCGCAAACACCTCAAGTTGGGCCCTAGCCTCACCGCAGACCGGGGTTTCTCCGACGGAGGTCCTCGGTACACTGAATCCATGAGTGTCGACGAGCCCCGCCTCGAGGGGCGGGACTTGCCAGTCACATCGGTTACCTTCCGGTCCACGGTCGAGCAGCGGCCCGGTAGGTCATTGCAAGAGCTGTTCGAGCTCTGGTGGCCGTCCTACCACCGCTGGTTCCTGCGTGACGGCGAGCAGCGGCGGCCGTCGTATGCCCAGTCGTTGCGCGCCCTCCGACGGCACATGCCGGAGCTCGTGCCGACGTACGACAATCTTGTGGAGCTGGTCGGCGGAGGTGACCTCGAGGCGAGGTTCCTGTCGCTGTGGGACCCACCGCCGTTCTTCGCTGCCTGCTCGGTGGCCGCCTGGACACGCGGCGACAGCCCGGCGCTGCTGCGTACATACGACTACGTGCCGGCGTTGTGCGAGACGACGCTGCTCACGACCTCGTTCGGTGGGCGCCGCACGATGGCGATGAGCGACTGTCTGTGGGGCGCGCTCGACGGCGTCAACGAGGACGGGCTGGCGGTGGCGCTTGCCTTCGGCGGCCGCCGTGCGGTGGGCCGGGGATTCGCGGTGACGCTGCTCCTGCGCTACCTGCTGGAGGAGTGCGGCGATGTGGCGCAGGCGGTGGAGGCGATCCCGGCCGTGCCGGTCAACCTCTCCTACAACGTCTTGCTGGTCGACGCCGGCGGCGACTCAGCGCTCGTCCGGGTCGCGCCGGACCATGCCCCGGTTGTGTTGCGCCACCACCCCGTCTGCGCGTGCAACAGGCAGGGCTACACGGAATGGCCCGAGCACGCCGAGCAAACCGAGACCGAGCTGCGCGAGGCGGTGCTGGCCTCTGCGCTGGCCGACCCGGCGATGACGCTGGAGGGGCTGGAGGCACGGTTCCTCTCCGAGCCGTTGTTCCGCGACCCGGCCCTGCACACGTGGGGCACGGTCTACGCCGCCAGCTACGACACGCAGGCCCGTAGCGTCAAGCTGATGTGGCCGGAGGAGGTCTGGTCGATGCACCTCGACACGGCGATCAGCGGCGAGCTGGTGCGCCATACGCAGGTGCGCATGCCGCCGTTGCTCCAGCGCGAGCGCGAGGTGCCTCACGCACCGCAGGTGATCTTCGCCTAGAACCTTGAAGGTGGGCCAACCGCGCTGTAGCGTTGCGCGCGTGAGGCCCGTCGCAGAAATGCTCGGATGAACGCCGTCAAGGGCGGCCGCACCGCCGTGCGGTCGGCGCGGCCGAGCCTGCGCGGCCTGTCCGACATCTACCGCTTCGCGCGCACCAGCCCGACACCGATCTACTTCGTCTCGCCGACGGCCTACAACGTGCTCGGCATCGACCAGTGGGTGGGAGCCTTCGAGTACATCACCTACTTCGACAGCTTCGACGGGCACCACCCGCACGTGTTCGTCCCGCGCAGCGAGGGGCCGCAGGACTTCGAGTCTTTCGAGTCGGTGAACACGTACCTGCTGGGCCACAAGGACGTGGCCGATCGCATCCATGCCCGCGGCGGCGGAAAGGTGCTGTTCGTGATGTTCGACGAGGAGACCGAGGAGCTGGCCGGAGAGCTCGGCCTCGAGATCGCGCTGCCCCCGCGGGCGCTGCGCGAGCATGTCGACTCCAAGATCACGACCACGCAGATCGCCACCGAGGCGGGCATCGACTGCGTCCCCAACGTGCTTGGCTTTGCCACCAGCTACGCCGAACTGCTGCGCAAGGCTCGCAAGGCCAAGCTCGGCAAGGACCTGGTCGTGCAGACGCCGTACGGTGACTCGGGGCGCACCACCTTCTTCATCTCGAACGAGGAGAAGTGGGACGAGCACAGCGAGAAGCTGTGCGCGGAGGAGCTCAAGATCATGCGCCGGATCGAGCACCTGCCCGGCACGATCGAGGCCTGCGCAACCCGTCACGGCACGCTGGTGGGCCCGATCCAGACTGACATCACCGGGTTCGCGGAGCTGACGCCCTACCGCGGCGGCTGGTGTGGCAACGACGTGTTCTCGGCAGTGTTCGACAAGAGCACGCGCGCGGCGATCCGGACCATGGCCCGCAAGCTCGGCGACACGCTCTACGCGTATGGCTACAGCGGGGTGTTCTGCGTCGACTTCCTGGTCGAGAACCACACCGGCGAGGTTTACCTGGGCGAGATCAACCCGCGGATCTCGGGCGCCAGCCCGCTCACCAACCTGCTCACCTCCAAGTACGGCGGCGTGCCGCTATTCCTGTTCCACCTGCTCGAGTTCATGGACGTGGACTGGGAGGTCGACCTGAAGAAGCTCCAGAAGCGGTGGGAGGAGTACGACGAGTGGAGCCAGCTGGTGCTGAAGGAGACCGAGGACGTAGTTGAGATGATCACCGAGGTGCCGGCCAGCGGCCTGTGGCGGATGCTGGAGGACGGCTCGGTCGAGTTCATCCGCACGGTCACGACCTGGCACACGGTCGGCCACGACAACGAGGCCTTCTACCTACGCGTCTACGGCAAGGGCGAGTACCGCTACAAGGGTGGCGACATGGGCGTAATCGTGACGCGTGGGCGGATGCAGACCGACGACCGGCAGCTGACCGAGCGAGCAAAGCTGTGGGCACGGGGGATCACGTCACGGTTCGCCGGCACGTCGGTGGAGGCGCTGCCGATGCCACAGCCGATCTACACCAAGTGGTTCTGACCAGCCTGGCGCGGCCATTCGAACTCGCACGCCGGGAGTGAATCGACTTCTTGTGTGCGAGTTCATTGACGGGTGGCCGTAAGACCCGTTCTCTACTGAAGAAGAGCGATAACGGAACCTTCCTGGCCGGTTTGGTCAACCTGGCCGACTGTCTCGGCTTGGAGGAACTCCGCGGGCTGTCGGAACCTGATTCGAGACGCCGTAGGGTTGAAGGCGTAGGCTTCGGCTCCGCCCGGCGGGCGCCGGAAATCCAGTAGGGAAGGAGACGGCATGAAGCGCATCCTGGAGCGGGTGGCGGTGCCGCTGATCGCAGCGATTATTGGAGCCGCGATCGTCGGAGGTGTCGCGCTCGCGTCGATCCCTGATGGAAACGGCACGATTCACGGCTGTTACAGCTCCACGGGGACGTTGCGGGTGATCGACGCTGCGACACAGTCGTGCGCATCGGGTCAGACAGCGCTCAACTGGAACCAGCAAGGGCCGCGCGGCCCGAGCAACGTCTTCGCCGTCTATCACGACACAAAGACGACCGTCGAGGGTACAGGTACGACGCTCGACTCAGAGAAGGTTCCCGCCGGCTCGTACGTATTCATCGCCAAGCTGACCTTGTCCGATGGCTCGGAGACCGTCGATGGGTACTGCACCCTGACGGCCGGTGGCGACGTCGATACTCAGGTCGCTGTCGCGTCAAAGTCAACGACGGGTGGTACGTTCCTCCCGATGACGCTCACAGTGGTGCACACGGCGACCAGTCAGATAGCAGCCAGCCTGGTCTGCTATGGACCGGCGGAGGCGCAATATGCGAAGTTGGTGGCGATCAAGGTCGCCAACCTCTCGAACACCGCACAGTGATCCGCGAGTAGTTTCCCGCGCCGCGGTCACCCCGAGCGGCATTCTGGACGCAGACGCCTGCAGGCTGCACCGCTGGCAACACCGTCAACGCGGGCGGAGGGGCTAGATCGTCCAGCGCGGCACATTCAGCGGGGCTTCGATCGGCGCCTCTTGTGTTAGCTCACAGTGTCGGCGTGCTGGGTTTCGAGCTCCTGGTTCAGCGTCGGGCCGTCGATGTGGGCGATGATCTGGTAGCTGCCTTTAGGCCCTGGCGGAGTGAACGTGACGACTGCGGTTCCGGTCGAGTCGGTCACCGCGCTTCCGACCGGCGTTTGGGCGCCGCTGCCCTTTGGGATCATTGAAAACCCGGCCTTCTGGCCGGGAATCGGCATGCCCGTGAAGGTGAGGGCCGTCGCAGCCCACGACTGGGCTGGCGCTGTGGCTGTGCGGGCGGCGAGGCTCAACGTGTCAGGCTGCACGGAGGTTCGGAATCCGCCCCGGCCGAAGCTTGAGAACCAGAGCTGGCCGGGAACGTCGAACCGCATGTTGTCGATGGTGGGCGCGAGGAACGGGACTCTCTCCCAGCTTGCTCCGGCGTCCGCCGATTCGAACAGGCCGGTGTCGCGGGTTCCGATCGCCATTACCGACGGGTTCACGGGATCGACCGCGACCGACATGATCTGAGCGTTGATCGCCTCCTCCGACGGCGCGAGTGGATAGCTTCCGCCCAGGCCGTCGCTGGTTGCCAACCGTTCGGGCACTTCCAGTCGTCTCCACGTGGGTTCCGCCGTTCGAGCTGGCTTCCACCGTCCCCCGGCAGCAGCCTGGTCGAACGGTGGCTCCAAGCAGGCGCCGCTACGTTGCTTCACCAGGCCTTCGACCCTCGAGGACAGTCGGCCTGACCCCTTCCTGAGCCTAGAAGGCCGTTACGACCCCTTGTGAACGCATGAAAAGCCTTCCGATTCGTCGAACGGGCACGGCCCACAGCGCCATGCCAGACCGCTCCGTATACTCGCGGCTGCATGGCCCGGGGGTTGTACCGCCTTGGCAGGCTGGTGGCCGCGCACCCCGTCCTGGTCCTTGCACTCTGGCTGGTGGGGGCGGTCGGCGTCACGCTGCTCGTTCGCCAGGTGGGGGCGGAGACCAGCAACAACCTCAGCCTCCCCGGCACCGGTAGCCAGGCCGCCGGCGACCTGCTGAGGCGCGAGTTCCCGCCGCAGCAGAACGGCAGCAACCCGATCATCTTCTACGCCCGCCACGGGAAGGTCACCGACGCCGCCAACAAGACCGCGATCACCGACTCCTACAAGGCGATCAAGAAGATCCCCTACGTCCACAGCGCCGTCAGCCCGTTCAGCCAGCAGGGCGGCGCTCAGCTCTCCAAGGACGAGAAGACCGCCTTCATCTCGGTGCTGTTGAACGTCGGCTCGAACGAGCTGACCGATGCCCAGGCACAGCGGGTCGTGAACGCGGCGCACCCGGGGGTGAAGGCGGGGATGGAGGTGGAGGGCGGCGGATCGATTGGCTCCAAGCTCTCGCCCAACGACACCTCGGCCAGCGACGTGATCGGGATCCTGGCCGCGATGCTGATCCTCACGTTCACCTTCGGCACCCTGATTGCGATGGGCATGCCGATCGGGACGGCAGTCCTCGCCCTGACGACGGCGCTGGGGCTGATCGGGCTGCTCGGGCACGTGATCTCGGTGCCCGAGATCGCCCACACGGTGGCGACGATGATCGGCCTGGCCGTCGGCATCGACTACGCGCTGTTCCTGGTCACCCGGCACCGGACGCAGGTGGGCGAGGGGATGGAGATGCACGAGTCGATCCCCCGCGCCGTTGCCACCGCCGGCACGGCCGTCGTCTTTGCCGGCTGCACCGTGGTGGTGGCCCTCGTCTCGCTGGCGGTCGCCGGCATCCCGCTGGTGTCGGCGCTCGGCTACACCGCCGCGGTGGCGGTCGCCATCGCCGTGCTGGCCGCGGTAACTCTGCTTCCGGCGCTGATGGCGGTCGCCGGCCGGCGCATCAACTCACTGGCGCTGCCCGCCTGGCTGCATCGCCCGCCCAACCCGGACCGGGCGGGGTTCTGGGGCGGGTGGGCCGGCTTCACGACACGCCGGCCGTGGATTCCGGTCGCGATCTCAGCCCTGATCCTGGTGCCGCTGATCATCCCCGTTCTCAGTCTCCGCCTGGGCCAGGAGGACATCGGCCAGACCCCCAAGTCGACCATGGAGCGACGCGCGTTCGACCTGATGGCCGCCGGGTTCGGCCCGGGCTTCAACGGGCCGCTGCTGATCGCCTCGTCGATCCATCCGGTGGCCAAGGCGGACCCCACGGTGACCGCCCAGGAGAACCAGCTGAAGGCGCTGCAGTCGGAGCTCGAGGCCGAGCAGAAGCAGGGTCAGCAGATGGAGGCCGAGCTGAAGAGCGGACAGGCCCAGCTCGAGCAGCAGCAGGCGTCGCTGGAGAAGCAGCAGGCCCAGCTCGAGCAGCAGAAGGTCTCACTCGAGCAGCAGCAGGCGGCGCTCAACGCCAAGGCTGCCCAGCTGCAGTCACAGCAGGCGTCGCTGGAGGCACAGGCCACGCAGCTCCGGGCCGAGCAGGCCCAGCTGGAGAAGGAGGCGGCGGCGCTCAAGGCCGACGCCGAGAAGCTGGCCAAGGAGCTGGCGGCGCTGCACTTCGAGCAGGTGCGGATCGAAAACCTCCTGACCACGGTCACCGACCCGAACCGGATCCGCCGGCTACAGCGGCGCCTGAAGCTGGTCGAGGCCGGCGAGGCGCGCGTCAAGACCCTGCTCGAGGCCGACGCGAAGCAAGCCCTCGAGCTGGAGGCACAGAAGAAGTCGATGGAGGCCCAGGCCGCCTCGCTGCAGCAGCAGAAGGCGTCGCTGGAGTCGCAGGCTGCCGAGCTCCAGGCCCAGGGTGCCCAACTCCAATCACAGGCCGACGCGCTCGAGGCGCAGGCCGCCTCCCTGCAGAAGCAGGCCGACCAGCTCAAGGCCCAGGCAGCCACGCTCCAGGCCCAGAAGCAGCAGCTCCTCGACCTCCAGGCCAAGGCCGCCAAGCAGCGGAACCAGGCCGAGCAGCTGCACGACCAGCTGGTGAAGACGCTGACCAAGGCCGGCGGCGACGACCGCGGCACCGACCCCCGGCTGGTCAAGCTGCAGGACGCGCTGACCGCCACCAAGGGCGACAAGCTGGTCTCGCGCCCGCAGCTCAACAAATCGGGCAACGCGGCGGTCTACACCGTGATCGCTACCACCGCGCCCGCCGACCCGAAGACGGCGGATCTCGTCCGCCACCTGCGCTCCTCGGTGATTCCGCCGAACACGGGCGATGGCCTGGTCGCATTCGTCGGCGGCTCGACGGCCAGCAACGTCGACCTGGCCTCCGAGATCGCGAGCCGGCTGCCGCTGGTCATCATCACCATCCTGCTGCTCAGCATGCTGGTGCTACTGGTCGCCTTCCGCTCGCTCCTGATCCCCCTCCAGGCCGCAATCACCAACCTGCTCACCGCGCTGGCGGCGTTCGGCATCCTGACCGCCGTCTTCCAGTGGGGATGGGGGATCTCGCTGGTCGGCATCGACACCACCGCCAACTCGGTACCGATCGCAAGCTACGTCCCGCTGATGATGTTCGCGGTGCTGTTCGGCCTCAGCATGGACTACCAGGTCTTCCTGCAGTCGTCGGTCGAGCACCACCGCGCGATGGGACACGACGACCGCACCGCCGTGCACCACGGGCTCCAGCTGAGCGCGCGGGTGATCGCCGCCGCCGCTCTGATCATGATCGCCGTCTTCTCGAGCTTCATCCTGAACGGCGACCCGGTGGTCAAGCAGTTCGGCGTCGGCCTCTCGAGCGCGGTCGCGCTGGCCGCGCTGATGGTGCTGATGCTGGCGCCTGCCCTGCTGGCGATCCTCGGGCACTGGGCGTGGTGGCTCCCCGCCTGGTTGGGGAGGATCCTGCCGCGCGTCGACATCGAGGGCACGGGGCTCCCCGCGCTGGAGCCTGTCCCACCCGAGCCGGAGCCGGCGGCCGAAACCGGTACGTAAGGGCCATCGCCAGCGCGCCGACATCCAGTTATGGTCGTACGGCAATGGCAGAGCATCCCCGCCACCCCGACGACATTGTCACCCTGGGCGACACTGCCCTGGTGCAGCTCGCGCAGCGCTGCCTCGCGGGCGGTGATGCTGAGCGGCAGACGGCCCAGCGGTGCATCGCGGTCGTGGTCCTACGGCACCGGGGCCTTATTCGCGGCGTCATCGCTGCGAAGGTGCCGCGGCAGGCGGTGGACGAGGTCGAGTCGGACGTGCTGCTGCGGTTCGCGACCAAGGTCTACTCGGGCGACCCGATCGTCAATCCGGCCGGTTTGCTGGTGCGGATGGCGACGTTCGCGCTGGCCGACTACCTCGATCGTCAAACGGATGGGCTGGTGGCGCGCGAGCCGTGGGACGGTGCCGCCGACGACCCCGACATGGACGCCGCCGAGGTCGCCGCGGCCGTCCGTGAGCTGCTCTCGCCGCTCGACGACCGCCAGCGAGAGGTCGTGTGGAAGCGCATCGTCGAGGGGCACCCCAGCGCCGACGTTGCGGTCATGCTGGGGACGACGCCCGGCAACATCGACGTGATCGTCCATCGCGCCCTGGCGCGGATGCGGAAAGCGGTGACATGAGCGATCGCGTGATCGAGCTGTTCGAGGAGTTCCTGCACCAGCGCGACGCCGGCGGTACCCCTGACCCGGCCGACTTCGTCGAGCGGGCCGGGGACGACGGAGAGGCGCTGGCCGGAATGATCGCCGCCTACCTGGCGACCCGTCCGCCCGACCCGGTCTCGGCCGAGGACGTGATCGCATTTGCCGCCCGCCCGGAGCTGGAGGTGCCGAGACCCTGGTCGGAGCTGCTGCGCGACCTGCGCGCCCGCATCGGCCTCAAGCGCTCCAAGCTCGTCGAGCGGCTGGCGGCCGCGCTGGACGTCAACGGCTCGGAGACCCAGGTCGGCGGCTACGTCCACGAGCTGGAGACGGGGCAGCGCTCGCCGCTGGACGTTCGACCGGCCGTCGTCACCGCGCTGGCCGGGATCCTCGAGGTTCCCCGGTCGCTGCTGGAGGCGTCGCGGCCCCTGCAGCCGGGATCACCCCAGGCAGAAGGCCTGGCGTTCGCCCGGGTCGCCGCCGCGCCGTCGCACGCGATGGCCATGCTCCCTCCCGAGCCCGACGGCGATCCCCGCGTCGACGACCTCTTCACCGGCGGCTCGGATGGATGAGCTCGACGCCGCGCGCGATGCGCTCGACCGCTACGCGGCGACCTATGGCGGGGACCCGCCGCCGGTCGAGGTGGTCGAGCTGGCCGAGAGCCTGCTCTGCCTCCGCGTCCGCACGGCCGACGACCTGTGTGCCGTCTCCGGCGCTCCCGCCGACACCCAGCTCTCGGGCCTGCTGCTGCCCGCCCGCCAGGAGGTCTGGGTCAGCGAGCACGAGCCATGGGCACGCCGCCGCTTCTCGGTCGCCCACGAGATCGGCCACTTCGTGCTGCACGCCGGCGAGGGACAGGAGACGGTCTTCTGCCGGCCTGCCGACCTGCGCCCCGACCCCGACTCGCCGGAGCGGCTGCGCGAGCGGGAGGCCAACCGGTTCGCCGCCGAGCTGCTGATGCCCGAGCCGCTGGTGCACGCGGAGGTCGAGCGCCTCGGCGACGCCGATCCGATCGCGCTCGCCCCGCGCTTCGCGGTGTCCGACGTCGCCATGGGCTGGCGGCTCGTCAACCTCGGCTACCTGCAGGCGCTGCCGGTCGACCTCGACCGCCAGTGGCAGGAGTGGCAGACGTAGCCGTGTAAGGCGGCGGCCTCCTCGGCGGACATCCCCTGTGGATGACCGATCCAAAGGAGGCCCGATGACCACGACGCTCGAGATGCCCTTCCAGCTGGGCGAGCCCCGGCAGGTGCACAGCATCACCCTCACGCCGCTGTTCCCGCTGCGGGATCCGGTCTGTGCGTACGTCTCGATGGACGAGGCGTTCGAGCACGGGCTCGAGATCGGCGAGGTCGACGAGGCCGGCGACGTCGGCATGCTGGAGGTGGTGAACCCGCTCCACGTCAGCGTGCTGCTGTACGACGGCGAGGAGCTGAAGGGCGCCAAGCAGAACCGGATCCTGAACGTCTCGGTGCTGCTCGCGGCGGGATCACGGACGCGGATCCCCGTCACCTGCGTGGAGCGCGGCCGCTGGTCGTGGCGCGACCGGCGGTTCTCGGCGGCCGGGCACGTCGTCAGCCCGGAGCTGCGCCGGCACAAGGCCGCGTCCCTGCGCGCCAACGCGCTCTCACCCCGCGCGGCGCAGATGGCGGTCTGGCAGACCGTCGACCGGCAGCTTGCACACCGGGGAGTCGACTCCGCCACCGCTGCCAACGCCGACGGGTTCGCGGCCAGGGCGACCATGATCGATGACATCGCCCAGAAGCTCGCGCCGGAGCCCGGGCAGTGCGGCGTGGTCGCCTCGCTCCCGGGACAGGCGTGGTGTCTGGACGCCGTCTCCCGCCCGGACGTCTTCGCGCGGCTGTACCGGAAGCTGGTCGCCGGCTACGTCTACGACACGCTCAACGAGCCGGGCGAGCCGGCTTCGGCTGCCGACGCGGTGGCGGCGCTCCAGCAGTGCGCGCTCGCCCGCCGACCCAGCGCCGCCCTTGGCAGCGACCTCCGCTTCGAGGGCAAGGGCGTGATTGCCAGCGGCCTCGAGGTCGACGGGGAGCTGGTGCAGATCTCCGGCTACGGGGAGCCGGCGTGCCGGTGAGCCGCGGCACCCGCGCCGACACGCTCGGCGAGATCCTCGCGGCGCTGCACCA
>Ga0265338_10005306_pt1 | contig 16876 bp, 15 predicted proteins | sample 42126metaG_FD_193579 | JGI IMG/M metagenome (GOLD analysis project Ga0265338, IMG submission 193579) | Rhizosphere microbial communities from Carex aquatilis grown in University of Washington, Seatle, WA, United States - 4-21-26 metaG | ecosystem: Host-associated > Plants > Roots > Rhizosphere... | reverse complement strand
CGTACTACTCGCACATCGAGGCGGCGGTCAATCACAAGCCGCATTTCACGATGGACGACGGCGCCGACGTGATCGGCGTCCTCCACTCGGCCCGCCGCGAGCAGCTCGGCGACATCATCGCCGGCACCGAGGAGACGACGACCGGGGTCATCCGGCTCAAGGCGCTCGAGGCTGAAGGCAAGCTCGGCTTCCCGATCATCGCGGTGAACGAGGCGATGACGAAGCACATGTTCGACAACCGCTACGGCACCGGCCAGTCGACGGTGGACGGGATCATCCGCGCGACGAACGTCCTCCTCGCCGGCAAGCGGTTCGTCGTCGCCGGCTACGGCTGGGTCGGCCGCGGGGTCGCCTCGCGTGCGCACGGGCACGGCGCGCACGTGATCATCACCGAGGTCGATCCGCTCCGCGCGCTCGAGGCCATGATGGACGGCTTCGAGGTGATGCCGATGGCGGAGGCCGCCGAGATCGGCGACATCTTCTGCACCGCGACGGGCGACAAGCACGTGGTCGCCCGCGCGCACATGGAGCGGATGAAGGACGGGGCGATCCTGTGCAACACGGGTCACTTCAACGTCGAGATCGAGATCCCGGCGCTCCGTGACCTCGCCACCGAGCATCGGCACGCCCGCGAGCTCGTCGAGGAGTTCACGCTCGCGAACGGCAATCGCGTCTATCTGATCGCCGACGGGAGGCTCGTCAACCTCGCGGCCGCCGAGGGGCACCCCGCGCTCGTGATGGACATGTCCTTCGCGAACCAGGCGCTCGGGATCGAGTACGCCGTGCAGCACGCCGCCGAGCTCGACAACAAGGTCTATCCGGTGCCGCCGGAGATCGACGCCGAGATCGCCCGCCTCAAGCTCGCGACGATGGGCGTCGACATCGACCAGCTCACGGAGGAGCAGGCGAAGTACCTCGCCTCGTGGGACGAGGGCACCTGATCCTTTCGGACGCGTCTCACGCGGACACGGCCGGAACCTGGTTCCGGCCGTGTCCCGTTCGGCCGTCGTTCAATCCCGACGCAATCGCAATGAGCTCCCAGCCAAGCCATTTCGCTCGGGTCTTGCACGTCCGTTCCGGACATGTCCGGTACCTGCTACCGGACATGTCCTCCGAGGACGAGTGAAAGTCGTTCTGCTCGCCGCGGGCTACGCGACCCGGTTGCGCCCGCTGACCGACGACAGGCCGAAGCACCTGTTGCCGGTCGGCGGGCGCCCGATGCTCGACTGGGTGCTCGACCGCGTTCACGAGCTCGACGAGGTCGACGGCATCCACCTGGTCACGAACAGCCGGTTCGCGCCGCACTTCTCGGACTGGGCCGCACCGCACGGTGTCACTGTCCACGACGACGGCACGACGTCGAACGACGACCGGCGCGGCGCGGTCGGCGACCTCAAGCTCGTGATCGACTCCGCCGGGCTCGCGGGAGAGGAACTGCTCGTCCTCGCGGGAGACAACCTCTTCGAGCTCTCGCTGAGGGAGTTCGCGGCCTGGTGGCGGGCGAAGCCCCAGCCTGCGAGCGCCGTCCCGCTCCACGACGTCGGCGACTTCGAGCTCGCCACGCACTACGGGATCGCGACGACCGCCGCAGACGGCCGCGTCATCGAGTTCGCCGAGAAGCCGAGCGAGCCGGCGTCAACGCTCGCCTCGACGCTGATCTATCTCCTGCCGCCCGAGCACGTCGCGCTCATCGACACGTACCTCGCCGAGGGCCACAGCCCCGACAACGCCGGCAGCTTCCTCGGCTGGCTCGCCGAGCGCGAGCCCGTCTACGGGTACCCGTTCATCTCCGGCTGGCACGACATCGGGAGCCACTCGCAGCTGCTCGAGGCCGACAACTGGCTTCGTCGCGAGGCGGGCCTCCCCGAGCGCTCGTCGTACAGCCTCGACTGAGTCGGCACGGTCTCGGCACATCTGCGCGCCTAGCGTGGGGCAGTGCTCGATCATCTTGGGCTCGACCTTCTCCTGCCGCAGCGCTGCGTCGTCTGCGAGGTGGGAGGGAGCCAGCTGTGCGGGGCGTGCCGCGACGGGCTGCCGCGGATCGAGCCGCCGCTCTGCGCGCGCTGCGGCGCGCCGGCCGCGTGGCCGGTCGAGCGCTGCCGGGAGTGCGCGGGGAGGAAGATCGCGTTCGCGACCGCACGCGCGGCGGTCGGCTACGACGACGCGGCCCGCCGCTTCGTCCACAGCTGGAAGGAGCGCGGGCTACGGCGGCTCGCGGCCGAGGCTGCGGCGCTCGCGGTGGAACGCGTCCCGCCGCCGGCCGTCGATGCGCTCACGTTCGTCCCGGCCGACCGCACCCGCCGGCTCGAGCGGGGCCACAACCCGGCCGAGCGCCTCGCGCGCGAGCTCGCGCTCCTGTGGGAGCTTCCGTGCGAGCCGCTCCTCGAACGCGTGCGCGGCGGCCGGCAGCGCGGTTCGACGCGGACCGAGCGCCGCAGTGTCCGCGGCGCGTTCCGTGCCGTCGCGCCCGCGCCGCGCCGCGTAGCTCTCGTCGACGACGTCTACACGACCGGAGCGACTGCGTCCGCCGCGTCCACGACGCTGCGCGCGGCCGGCGCGCGCCGCGTCGAGGTCGTGACCTTCGCGCGCGCCCTCCGCCGCGTCTAGAGTTCCTGACGGAATGATCACGCGCTGGCTGGGGGTGATGGGCGAGTGCGATGCAAGGACGCAGGGAGTGCGAATAGCAGAGCTATTCGCGCGACCGAGGACGCCGCAGCGTGCCGCCCAACGCGTCCAGTTACGGCAGAGGAATCCGACAGGGAGGCGTCGATGCAACTTCACGTCAAGGGCAAGAACCTCGAGGTGAACGACTCCATCCGAAGCTACGCCGAGCGGAAGCTGCGCAAGCTCGAGCGCCGGGTGCACGACTCCACGCGTGTCGAGCTCGAGCTCGCCGTGGAGAAGAACCCGTCCATCCCCGACTCGCAGGTCGCCGATGCGATCGTGCACATGAAGGGGCGGACGCTGCGGGCGCGCGAGTCGGCGCCCGACATGAAGACCGCGATCGACGAGCTCGCCGACAAGCTCGTCCGCCAGGTGCGCGACGGCCACGAGAAGAAGCTCAGCAGCCGGAAACACGTCGACGGCGTCGAGCTTCCCGCCCCCGCCGACGCGGAGATCACCGAGCCGGGACACTCCTAGGTGGGGATCTTCCGCAAGCGGGAGACGTACAACGCGCAGATGCTCCGGGAGGCGGGGCTCGATCGCGTCGTCTTCAACACGCCGCAGCCGGGCTCCAAATCGGAGCCGGTAGCAGACCGGTCGCCGTCGTTCGGCGACGTCGGCGTCGAGCACCTGGGGACCCGCAGAGGCCCGCCGGGGTGGGACACGACGACGACCGCCGACGTGCCGGGCGTCCAGGGCGACAGCGTCGAGTTCGTCGTCCTGCCGTCCGGCGACCTGATCATCACCGGCGAGGAGGGCGACGGCGATCTCACGCCACTCGCGGACGCGATCGAGGCCCGCCTCTCGCCGCCGTACAAGGCGACAGGGTCGCGCCAGGACGGCGACCTCTGGGGAGTGGGCGCGAGGCGGATCGAGGTCGCGCAGTTCGCGTTCCCCGACGCCGACACGCTCGAGCTCTCCCAGAGCGACGGCGAGACCGAGCTGCGCGTCGATGGCGAGCCGAGGGACGTGGCCGTGCCGGTCGAGCTGCAGAGGCTCGGCGGGCGGACGGGCGGAGACTTCTGCGTCCAGGCGATCCGCATCGACGGCGACTCGTGGGAGGTCACGGTCAGTCCGCTCTAGGCAGGCGGCTACCCTTGACCCGTGGCGCAGCAGCTCGGAGGTATGGAGAAGGTCCTGCGCGTCGGCGAGGGCCGGCGCGTGAAGCGCCTCCAGCAGCAGGCCGCACACATCACGTCCCTCGAGCCGCAGTACGAGAAGCTCTCGACCGCGGAGCTGCAAGGGCTCACGGCCGCGTTCCGGCAGCGGCTCGAGAACGGCGAGAGCCTCGACGAGCTCGTCTTCGACGCGTTCGCAGCCGTCCGCGAGGCGCGCAGGCGCGCGTCCGACCAGCGGATGTTCGACGTCCAGCTGATGGGCGGGATCGTCCTCCACGAGGGCGACATCGCCGAGATGAAGACCGGCGAGGGGAAGACGTTCGTCGCGAGTCTCGCGCTCTACCTCAACGGACTTGCGGGCAAGGGCGCGCACCTCGTCACCGTCAACGACTACCTCGCACAGCGCGACGCCGAGTGGAACCGGCCCGTCTTCGAGTCGCTCGGGATGACAGTCGCGGCGATCGAGTCGATGCAGCCGTTCGAGGATAAGAAGGCCGCGTACGAGGCGGACATCACGTACGGGACGAACTCGGAGTTCGGCTTCGACTACCTCCGCGACAACATGGCGGTGTCGCTCGACGCCTGCGTCCAGCGCGGCCATGTCTACGCGATCGTCGACGAGGTCGACTCGATCCTCATCGACGAGGCCCGGACGCCGCTCATCATCTCCGGCGAGCCCGAGACCGCCGCGCAGATCTACTACGACTTTGCGCGTGTTGCGGCGCAGCTCCTCGGTCATCGCTCGTCTCCCGGTGACCCGAAGGGACACGCCGAGGAGATCGGCGTCGACTTCGAGTACGACGAGAAGTTCAAGACGGTCGGCGTCACGCAGGCGGGCGTCGCCAAGGTCGAGCGCGCGCTGCGGATCGACAACCTCTACGCACCGCAGAACACGCAGCTCGTCAACCACCTCACCCAGGCGCTCAAGGCGCAGGCGCTCTTCCACCTCGACGTCGAGTACGTCATCCAGGACGGCGAGGTGAAGATCGTCGACGAGTTCACGGGCCGGATCATGGAAGGCCGCCGCTGGAGCGAGGGCCTCCACCAGGCCGTCGAGGCGAAGGAGGGCGTGAAGATCCAGGAGGAGTTCCAGACCCTCGGGACGATCACCCTCCAGAACTACTTCCGCCTCTACACGGCCGAAAAGTCCGACGGCAGCGTCGGGAAGCTCGCCGGCATGACGGGCACGGCGAAGACGGAGGAGAAGGAGTTCGTCGAGATCTACAACCTCCACGTCGTCGAGATCCCGACGAACGTTCCGGTCGAGCGCCTCGACGAGAACGACTTCGTCTTCAAGTCGAAGGAGGGGAAGTTCACCGCCGTCGTCCGCGACATCGAGGAGCGCTCCGAGAAGGGCCAGCCGGTCCTCGTCGGCACGATCGCGGTCGAGACCTCCGAGTACCTCTCCGAGCTCCTGACGCGGAAAGGGATCAAGCACAACGTCCTCAACGCGAAGGAGCACGCGCGCGAGGCGGAGATCATCAAGGACGCAGGCCAGCGCGGCGCGGTCACGATCGCGACGAACATGGCCGGCCGCGGCGTCGACATCAAGCTCGGCGAGGGCGTGCTCGATGTCGGCGGCCTCTACGTCCTCGGCACCGAGCGCCACGAGTCGCGCCGCATCGACAACCAGCTTCGCGGCCGCTCGGGCCGCCAGGGCGACGCCGGCGAGACGCGCTTCTACCTCTCCGGCGAGGACGAGCTCGTGCGCCTCTTCGCCGGCGACCGGATCAAGGGGATCATGGAGCGCTTCAAGATCCCGGATGACCAGCCGATGGAGGCGAAGATCCTCTCCCGGCAGATCGAGGGCGCGCAGAAGAAGGTCGAGGAGCAGAACTTCGTCATGCGCAAGAACGTCCTCAAGTACGACGACGTCCTCAACCGCCACCGCCAGCGGATCTACGAGCAGCGCCGCGAGGTCCTCGAGGGCGAGGACATGTCCGAGCAGATCAAGCGCTGGATCGACGAGGTGGTCGAGGACACCGTCCACGTCTTCACGCAGGAGCCGGCGCCCGAGGATTGGGATCTCGAGGCGCTCACGAACGCGATGGCCGCGCTCTACCAGACGGACATCACCGCGGCCGAGCTCCGCGAGGATCTCGGCGCCATCTCCCGCGAGGCGCTCACCGAGGAGTTCCAGGCCGACGCCGGCGACATGTACCAGGAGAAGGAGGAGGAGTTCGGGCCCGAGCTGATGCGCGAGCTCGAGCGCTTCATCGTCCTCCAGGTCGTCGACGTCCGCTGGCGCGAGCACCTCGAGAACATGGAGGCGCTGCGCGAAGGCATCCATCTGCGTTCGATGGCGCAGAAAGATCCGCTCGTCGAGTACACGCAGGAGGGCGAGCGCATGTTCTTCGAGCTCGGCCGCGCGATTCGCAGCGAGGTCGTGCTCCATCTCTTCCACGCCGAGCTCGCGCCCGAGGAGGCGCAGCAGCAGCTCGCACAGACGCAGACGGCGCCCGGGACGATCCACTACGAGCACGACACCGCGGCGGGAGCCGACGTGATCGACGCGGCGCTGGGCGGAGGAGGAGCGGTCGCGGCGCCGTCAATCGCGGCGCCAGTGCACGTGAGCGAGCACGAGAAGCTCGGGCGCAACGACCCGTGCTGGTGCGGCAGCGGCAAGAAGTTCAAGAAGTGCCACGGCCAATAGCTCGCGAGTGCTGCGCACTCGCTCGCTGAGCTGAGGAACTACGGCGCGGAAGAGCGCGGTCTTCCGCGCCTTCGTGCTGAGTGCTCGTTTCCCGCCGCGGCGGGCGCCTGCGGCGCGCGCCGGGGAGCGGGAGAGCCTGCGGCTAAGCCGCCGCTGTGCGGCTGTCTTTAGCCTCCGGCCAGCGCAGGCGAGAGCACTGCTCGCTCAGGCGAGCGCCCCCTCTGTCGATCCACAAGTGGGGCCGTTCTGCGTCGGTAGCCTTGCGGGCTGTTGGAGAAAGTCGGTCTTTACTGCAACCGTGACGAGCATGAGCAGTGCTCTCACGCGATCGGCGTTCGCGGAAGCATTTTCCCGCCTCGGAAGCCCTTCGTCGTCCTCTGCACGTGTATGTGCCACGAGCCGTGTCCCTTGGGCGGCCGAGAGGACACTTCAACGCAAACGTGGCTCGACGCCTGTTCTTGCACGGGCGGGGCTGAGATGCGTCAGAACTTTCGCCGTCGCACTACCGAGGCGGAGACGCGCAAGGCTCAGCGGCAGAGCTAGCGGGGCCCGCCAGGGGTCATTCCGGAACACTCGCCCATGCGACAGAGTTCAGCTCGGGCGTCGCTTAGCCGTGGAGCTGTCCTTGTTCGTTGTCACGGATGTGGGCTTCGACGCCGACTGCTGACCTTCGGACGGCTCCCGCCAGAAGGGCACCAATCGCGAGTGAAATCGCAGGCACCCACTGCGTAGTTGCAAAGGCGATCCCGGCTGCGGCCGTTAGCCCGACCATCACCGGTTGGAGAAAGCGCTTCACAGGGCGCGGGATCAGCACACCGGCGAGAAACAGGAGAACGGCGCCGACCACGATCACTGTCGAGAGGAGCCAGCTCGAGATCGAAGAGACGTGATGTGCCCAGGCGGCCCAAACGACCAGCGCAGCCACGATCCATCCAGTCACCGGATTGATCGCAAGCACAAAAGCCATCAAGCCGCCCGTGATCACGGCGTGAACGACTGCGCGCCACGCCACGTCGAGCATTCGGCGGCCCAATGCCATGCCCGGAGTCTAGGTCGGCTCCAGGTGACATCCCCGAGCAGTGGCCCAGGCGAGAGCTCGCGCATCTGACGACCGCCCATGCGGAGCCTTGCCTACGATGGCGAAGTTGGCCGAGGAAGCCCGGATCTCGCTCGCCCAGCCGGCCGACACCGCGGCTGAGCTGCTTTTACGGGAGCTGCTCGCGTGGGTTGGGGAGGTGCCGCGCACGTACGCCGAGACGATCGAGGCGTGGCGGAGCAACTGCCCGCGTCACCCCGTGCTCGACGACGCGTTCACGGACGGTCTCATCCATGTGGCTGAGGGCCTCGTCGTCCTCACCGAGACGGGCCGCGAGGCTGGCGCCTAGCTTCGTGTCGTCGGGGGTCGACACCGGCATCGCGCTCCGCGGGCTGAAGAAGACATACCGCACGTCGGGAGGCCCGATCGAGGCCGTCCGCGGGATCGACCTCGACATCGCGGCAGGCGAGACGCTCGCGCTCCTCGGGCCGAACGGCGCTGGGAAGTCGACGACGATCGACATGCTCCTGGGGCTCTCGCGGCCGGACGCCGGCACCGTCACGGTCTTCGGCGGAACGCCCGAGCAGGCGGTCGCGGCGGGATCCGTCGGCGCGATGCTCCAGGCGGGTGCGCTCATGCGCGACCTCACCGTCCGCGAGCTGCTCCTCCAGCTCGCGTCGCTCTATCCGCAGCCGGAGGACGTCGACAAGACGATGGAGCTCGTCGAGATCACGCCGATCGCGAACCAGCGCACGCAGAAGCTCTCGGGCGGGCAGGCGCAGCGCGTCCGCTTCGCCATGGCCCTGCTCACGAACGCCGACCTGCTCGTGCTCGACGAGCCGACGGTGGGGATGGACGTCGAGAGCCGGCATGCGTTCTGGACGACGATGCGCCGTCTCGCCTCCGGCGGTCGCACGGTCCTCTTCGCCACGCACTACCTCGAGGAGGCGGACGAGTTCGCCGACCGCGTCGTCCTCATGGCGCACGGCGAGATCGTCGCCGACGGGACGCCGAACGAGATCAAGGCGAAGGTCGGCTCGCGCACCATCCGCGCGACGCTTCCCGACGTGGAGGCTGGCGACCTCGAGCGTCTGCCGGGGGTCACTGCCGTCGAGCAGCGGGGCACGGGCGTCGTTCTTGCGTGCTCCGACTCCGACACGGCGATCCGCGCGCTCGTCGCTGCGTACCCCGAGGCGCACAACATCGAGATCGGCGGCAGCTCACTCGAAGACGCGTTCCTGGAGCTGACCGCATGACGTATCTCCGCTACGAGCTCCTCCGCACCGTCCGCAACCGGCGCTTCTTCATCATCTCGCTCGCGATCCCGGTGATCATCTACATCCTCGTCGCGGCGCCGAACCACCACGCGAAGAACCTTGCCGGGACGGGGATCCCGCTCAAGGTCTACTTCATGGTCTCGCTCGCCGTCTTCGGCTCGATGAACGCCGTGCTCGGGGCGGGGACGAGGATCGCGGCCGAGCGGACGACGGGCTGGAACCGGCAGCTGCGGCTGACGCCGCTCTCGACCCGTGCGTACTTCACGACGAAGGTCGTCACGGGCTACGCGGTCGCGGGCGCGACGATCGCCCTGCTCTACCTCGCCGGCGCGGGCTTCGGCGTCAGGCTCGGCGCGAAGAGCTGGCTAGAGATGACCGGCTATCTGCTCGTCGGGCTGATCCCGTTCGCGGCGCTCGGCATCCTGCTCGGCCATCTCATCACGGCCGACGCCGTCGGGCCGACGGTCGGCGGTGTCGGCGCGCTCCTCGCCTTCCTCGGCGGTGTCTGGTTCCCCGTCGGCCAGAGCGGCGTCCTCCACTACGTCGCGCAGGCGCTGCCGTCGTACTGGCTCGTCCAGGCGAGCCATGTCGGTCTGGGCGCTTCCGGCTGGGGGCGGGAAGGCTGGCTCGTGATCGCGATCTGGACGGTCGTCGCCACCCGCCTCGCGATGCGCGCATACGCCCGCGACACCGGCCGCGCCTGACGACGTTCTGACGTACCCTGAGGTGCGTGCGGGAGCAACCGGTGATCCGGCACCGCCGCCGCTGGCCGTTTGCGGTCGCGGCGCTCGTCGCGCTTCTCGTCCTCGTCCTCGCCCTCGTCTCGGCGGCCGGAAAGGCGGCGTCGGTCGAGCAGACGAAGAAGCCGAGACCGTGGCCGCCGCCGATCAAGCCGGTCTTCAAGCACCCGCTGCGCGGGGAGGGAGTGTGGCATCGGACCGGCCCTCGGTACAAGGGCGGCCCACCCGTCCTCGTCACCGTCTACCGGACGGATCCGGCGTACCCGACGGTTCTCGCCTACGTCGCGTGGTTCGACCACACGCGCACGTCGGTCGCGTTCTACCCGGGCCGCTACGAGCCGCCGAGCGCAGCCGTGCGCGGGCCGATGATGGTTCCGTACGGGCAGCGCTGGCGCCTGCTCTCGACGTTCAACGCCGGCTTCACGTACGCGTACAACGGCAACGGCTCGTCGATCAACGGCCGGATGAACGAGCCGCTCAGACGCGGGCTGGCGACGCTCGTCGGCTACAAGACCGGCGGGATCGGGATCGTCGTCTGGCACGGCGGCCCGGTCACGAGCAAGCGTGTCGCCTGGGCGCGCCAGAGCCTCCCGCCGATCGTCTGGAACGGGAAGCTCAACCCGAACCTCAACGACAGCAAGGAGTGGGGCGAGACGATCGGCAACTCGATCCGCGTCTGGCGCACCGGCGTCGGGATCGATCGCCGCGGCAACCTCATGTTCGTCGTCGCCGACTCGCAGACCGTGAAGAGCCTCGCGCGGATCCTCAAGCACGCCGGCGCGGTGCGCGCGATGCAGTTCGACATCAACCCGTTCTGGCACACGCTCATCACGTACACGCACAAGGACGGCCTCCATCCGACGATGGTCGAGCCGCAGCCGAACCACACCGCGTACCGCTACCTCACGCCCGACGACCGGGACTTCTTCGCCGTCTACCGGCGCCTGCCCGGCAACTTCACCGTCCCGTTCAAATAGCTCGCGAAAGCTGCGCTTTCGCTCGCTGGTGGCGGAACTCCGCGCGCCGGAAGCGCGGTTCCGGCGCGCTCCGTGCTGAGTGCTCGTTACCCGCCGCGGCGGGCGCCTTCGGCGCGCGCCGGGGAGCGGGGGAGCCTGCGGCTAAGCCACCGCCGCGCGGCTGTCTTAGTCTCCGGCAGCGATCAAGTGAGAGAGGGCTCTGGGGCACTCGACTGGCAGGAGCAGGGCGGTACGCTCGTCGCATCGTGAAGGTCAGGCTTATGTGGAAACTGGAAGACGGGGAGGGTGATCTAGCCGTCGGACCGGCTTGGATCGACACGGTCGGTGAAGACGGACGGGCCATTCACACGGAGAAGGCTGCTGACGGCGAGTGGATCAGCCGCCGACAGGCGGGGGAACTTGCGGCGCAGCACGGCTGGGAGTTGCTCGTTGACGCGGGTGATGAACCGGTCGGCGACGATTATCCGCCAGGCCCGGTCGATGTACGCGCGATAAACCGGAGACTCCGTGCGCTCGGGATCGCAGAGGAAGACCTCAGCGTTGGCGAGGGCGGTGACAACCTCCAGGGGTTATGGCTCGACCGGCTGCCGGGAGTCGAGCCGCCGCGAACTGTCCTCGGTTCTATCGTTCGGACAGCAGTCATCTCCAGGACGCCAGCCGAGCTTCTTGAGTCACTTGACCTACTCGCTCCCGGATGGCGTGACCAGTAGGCAGGCCGCACTGGCCCAGGCGAGCGGCTCTGGGCAATACCGCGGAGCAACCGACAGGCAGTATCCAGCCTGACTGTCGTGGGAAAGGTTGGAACGCTCATCGCTGCCGTTCTCTTGGGTTCCGTGGCTGCCGGATGTGGGGGCGGTTCGAACCCGCGGGCCGAACTCTCGAGCTTCGTGGTTGGTTATGTCAACCAGAACCGAGACAACTGCTGCGAAGCAGGGATGCATGCAACGGTCAGCCACATGAGCTTCGCGCGCAGCGATCCGCGCTGGGCCGTTGTTTCGCTATCGGTCACCGACTACGCGGGGCGACCGGACGGGGACCGCTTTGTCGTCCTGCGGAAAGTCGCCTCGACCTGGCAGGTGATCGGGTTCGGACACGATTCCCTCGGCTGCCGCGTACCTGTGCGAATGCGTGCGGAGCTGGCTGTTGGCGTTCCTGACGGTGTCCTGCACTGCCCAGCGGGGGGTTAGGCGTGCCCCCAGAACAAACCGCGGTCTAGTGACCGCACCTCGCTTCCGATGTTGACCGGCGTGCGTGTTGTACGTCAGGGTTGAGCAAAGCCCTCATTAGAGGGGGCTTCGATGGAAGGAGCCAGGTTGCGTAAGCATCTAAGCGGTCGGCGTCGGCTGCTTGTTTTCGGGATCGCCGTACTCGCCGCCGCCGCGGCTGTGACGACGGCATCGGGAGCGTTCGACTCCGGACCCACACCGTCTCTCTTCACTCTTCAGGTCAATGGAGTGAGCGTCCCAGCTGCCTCGTACCAGATCGACGGAACGACGATCCCACCAAAGGGCGGCAAGGGAACCCCGACAGAGAGTTACACGGTCCGAATCACTGCTCCTGTCAGCAGTGACACCACGTTGCTCCAGGCATTTCAGGCCGGCCACGTCCCGGGCGACGTCGTTATCGCGCTCTACGACACGGAGGCGAAAAGCGTGGTCGGGTACGACTTCGCGAATGCAGCCGACGTCTCGTACCAGTCGACGGGCGACCGCGCAGCGGGCACGTTCCAGCAAGACCTCGTGTTCACAAGTAGTTCGCTTACCGTCTCGTAGCGACTCTTCCCTGGGTTCGCGGCCGCGAAAGTCAGCGGCCCGCGAGCCCAGGGTCATTGTGCGAGCGATGCACTCCCGCCTAGGCGCCGAGGAACGCTGCGAGCGCCGGTAGCGCGAAAGCCGCGAGCTCGATCTCGTCCGCGGCCAGCATCGCAAGCCGTAGATCCCGCTCCGGCACCCAGACGAGGAGCGACACGAAGCCCGCGTTGTCGCCGGAATGGAAGACGAGCCGGGTTCCCTCGAACGTCGCCGTGAACCAGCCGTAGCCATAGCCGATCTCGGAAATCCCCGCGAGCTCCCGGGTCGTGGACGCCTGCGCCGACTGGGCCGCCTGGCGTGCCGCCGGGCTCAGGGCGTCGAACGTCGCGAGGGCTTCCGGCCAGCGGATCAGGTCGCCTGTCGTGGACCAGACATCGCCGGTGCCGATGTTGACGGCCAGGTCGAACGACGGCGCCGGCTCTCCGCCGCGGCTTCCGTGCGCGGACGGGCCTCCCGGCGCAGGCTCCTCGGCGGCTGTCCGCCGCAGCCCGAGCGGCTCGAGGACGCTGTCCCTGAGGAAGGCGGGATACGGGACTCCCGCGACCGTCTCCACGATGTGTGCGAGCAAGACGAAGCCGGGGCTGCTGTACGACCAGCTCTCGCCCGGATCGAACAGAAGGGGCGCGGCGGCGAAGCGGGCGATGAGCTCGGCGCGTGAGACGTGTCGATAGTGGTCGTGACCGGGGACTTCGTCCCAGTGGACGAGCCCGCTCGTGTGGGTGAGGAGGTGCCGGACGGTGATCTCGCCCCACGTCGCCGGTGCCGCGTCGACGAAGGACGCGAGCCTGTCGTCGAGCGCGAACCGCTCCCGCTCGACGAGGAGAAGGACGCATGCGGCCGTGAACGACTTCGAGATCGACGCGATCTGGAAAGCCGTGTCGGTTGTGAGCGGCACCCCGGTGCCGTCCTCTCCGTAGGAGCGGTCGAGCTGCACCTCCGCGCCGCTTTCGATCCGCACCGTGCCGCGGAAGCCTTGCTCCCCGAGCTGAAGGTCGAGAGCGCCTGCCGCGTCCACGGGTCTCAGGCTAGCCGGATCGCGGTTGCAACAAGCTGACGATCGAGGAGTGAGCGGCCGGTACCATCGCCGGCGCGATGGCCGACGAGACCCAGATCCCGCTCGCGGACCAGCTCGAGGAGATTGGCGCCCAGCTCGACTGGGTCCGTGGTTACCTTTGACCCCGCTTCGCTGACGGCCCGTCTCGCAGAGCTCGAGCAGGAGCTCAACCAACCCGATTTCTGGAACGACCAGCAGCGCGCCGCGAAGCTCAGCGCCGAGCACCAGCGCACCCAGCAGAAGCTCCAGCGCTACGACGAGCTCGTCTCCAACGTCGAGTTCCTCCAGGAGGGCGCCGGAACCTTCCCCGAGGAGGAGCTCGCACCGATGTTGCGGCAGGTTCAGGCCGAGCTCGCGCGCCTGCAGGAGGACGCGCTCTTCTCCGGCGAGTACGACGGCGGCGACGCGGTCGTCACGATCCAGTCCGACGCCGGCGGCACCGACGCGCAGGACTGGGCGGAGATCCTCCTGCGCATGTACCTCCGCTGGGCCGAGCAGCGCGGCCTCAAGGCCGAGGTGATCGACCAGAGCCCGGGCGAGGAGTACGGGATCAAGTCGGCGACGTTCACGATCCGCGGCGAGAACGCGTACGGGATCCTCAAGGCCGAGCGCGGCAAGCACCGCCTCGTCCGCCAGAGCCCGTTCGACTCTGCGCATCGCCGGCACACGAGCTTCGCGCAGGTCATCGTCGCGCCTCTCCTCGACGACGCCGCGGCGATCGAGATCGACGACGACGACATCCGCATCGACACGTTCCGCTCGTCGGGCGCCGGCGGCCAGCACGTGAACAAGACCGACTCCGCCGTGCGCGTCACGCACATGCCGAGCGGCATCGTCGTCTCCGTCCAGAACGAGCGGAGCCAGGGGTCGAACAAGGAGACGGCGCTCAAGATCCTCCGCTCGCGGCTCGCCGAGAAGGCGGAGGAGGAGCGCGAGGCCGAGCTCGCCCGCGAGCGCGGCGGCGTGAACATGGGCTTCGGCGGCACCGCGATCCGCAGCTACGTCCTCCATCCGTACACGCAGGTCAAGGACGCGCGCACGGGCTTCGAGGTCGGCAACGCGCAGAGCGTGCTCGACGGAGACCTCGACGGCTTCATCCGCGCCTATCTCCTGCAGACGGCAGGAGAGGCGACGTAGGCGCTAGCCCGCGGTAGGAACGCGAAGCTCGACGCGGTGGCAGGTGCTGCAGGCGAACGCCTCGAGGGGAAGCGTTTCCTCGCCCAGCTCGGCCCAGGAGCCGAACAGGAGCTGCCATCCGCCGGAAGTCCCGCCGACGCGGAACGTCTCAACGCCCATCGACGTCAGCGCCCCGCCACAGCGAAGGCACGCGTCCGCGGCCGGCTCGTTCTGGTGGTCGCTCATGGCGAGGACCATACACCGGTGCAGGATGCGACTAGTACCAGCCGAAAACGGTCGCTAGAGTGGAGAAACCTTCCGACGCTTTTGGACCGGCCGTGGAGCCGGAGCCCGAGACGTGACTGACCTGCAGCTAGAGACTTCCGTGACCGACCCTCCGTCGGGCGCTCCCGCCCAACGGTTGGCCACGACGGGGTCGATGATCGTCTTCGAGGACGTCTCGAAGATCTACGAGCCCGACGTCGTCGCGCTCGACAATGTGAGCTTCGGGATCGACAAGGGCGAGTTCGTCTTCATCGTCGGCGCGTCGGGCTCGGGGAAGACGACGCTCGTGCGGCTCCTCCTCAAAGAGCTCGACCCGACCCACGGGAAGATCATCATCGGCGGCCGCGACGTCGCCCGGCTCCGCAACGCGAAGGTCTCCACGCTCCGTCGCCAGATCGGCTGCGTCTTCCAGGACTTCAAGCTCCTCCCGAGCCGCACCGCGGCCGACAACGTCGCATACGCGCTCAAGGTGCAGGGCGAGCCGAAGGCCTCGATCCGGCGCAAGGTGCCCGAGGTGCTGACGATGGTCGGGCTCGCCACGAAGATGAACTCGTATCCCGACGAGCTCTCGGGCGGTGAGCAGCAGCGCGTCTCGATCGCGCGCGCAGTCGTCAACCACCCGCCGCTGCTCGTCTGCGACGAGCCGACTGGAAACCTCGACCCCGACACGAGCGTCGGGATCATGCAGCTTCTGTACCGCATCAACCGCGCTGGGACGACCATCCTCATGGTCACGCACGACCGCGAGATGGTCGACAAGATGCGCAAGCGCGTGATCGCACTCGAGGACGGCAAGCTCGCCCGCGACGAGCGCCGCGGGGGGTACACGTCCGAATGAGCGTAGGCTTGACGGAGCTCGTCAGAGAGCGGAGGCGGCGGCTTGGCCGGCGCCGGAGCGGGAAGTGAGCGTAGGCTTGACGGAGCTCGTCAGAGAGCGGAGGCGGCGGCCCGGCCGGCGCCGGAGCGGGGAATGAGCGGCGCACGCCTCTTGGTGTCGGAGTCGTGGCAGTCGATCCGGCAGAACCTCTCGACGACGGTCGCGGCGACGGTGACCGTCCTCATCGGGATGTGCCTGCTCGGCCTGTTCATCGCGCTCGGCACGTGGGTGCTCTCGTGGAGCGGACACCTGCAGGACGAGCTGCGCGTCAAGGTCAACTTCTGCACGACCATCTCGATGCCGGAGTGCTCGAAGGACGCGACGAAGGCGCAGGAGCACGCGGTCGGTGCGGCGCTACGCCGCGACCCGAACGTGAAGCAGGTCGTCTTCGTCTCGAAGAAGAAAGCGCTGAAGCAGTTCAAGCACGACAACCCCACGGAGTTCGCCAACGCGTACGGACTGCTGCCCGGGAACCCACTGCCCGACCAGTGGGTCGTGACGACGTCGGCGGCCTCCGACACGCCGCTCGTCGGCAAGCAGATCTGCCGCGCCCACTATGCGGGCGTCGAGCCGTGCGCAACCGACGGTCCGTCTTCCGGCGTCGGCCAGCTCGGCGAGGTGGGCGGCGTCACATGGGCCAACTCGATCACGAAGCGGGTGCTGACGATCGGGAAGGTCATCTCGCTCGTCTTCCTCATCGCGGTGATCCTCCTCGTGATCGCCTCGACCCTGCTCATCGCGAACACGATCCGGCTCTCGATCTTCTCGCGGCGGCGGGAGATCGAGGTGATGAAGCTCGTCGGCGCCACGAACTGGTTCATCCGCGGGCCGTTCATGCTCGAGGGTCTCCTGACTGGACTGGCCGGCTCCGTTCTCGCGGTCGTCCTCCTGTTGCTCGGAAAGACGCTCGTACTGCCGACCATCACCTCCCATGTCTCGGGCACGAGCTCTGACGGCGTCCACGCCCTGCCGTTCTCGCTGAACGCGCTTGCCCTGATCGTCGTCGGCCTCCTGCTGGGAGCCGCCGGTTCGGGGCTGACCATCCGCCGCTTCCTGCAGGTCTAGGAGACCTCGTTGGCCCGCGAGCGGGGGCGGCAGAAGCGCCCCAGCCGGAGCGAGCGGCATCGGAAGCGCGAGCCGAAGCGCAAGCCCGCATCGGAGCTGACCGTTCGCCTCCCGGAGCGGCGCACGGAGCCGGAGACGGTGATCGCGCACCTCGGCCCGACGAACTCCGGCAAGACACACGACGCCCTCCGATTCCTCGTCGA
>Ga0265338_10005305_pt1 | contig 16876 bp, 20 predicted proteins | sample 42126metaG_FD_193579 | JGI IMG/M metagenome (GOLD analysis project Ga0265338, IMG submission 193579) | Rhizosphere microbial communities from Carex aquatilis grown in University of Washington, Seatle, WA, United States - 4-21-26 metaG | ecosystem: Host-associated > Plants > Roots > Rhizosphere... | reverse complement strand
TATGAGCGACGTCAGTATGCCAGAGATGACGGGAGACAGGCTCATAGAGATAATCAAAAACGAGCAACCCGACATGAAAATCATCTTGATGTAATCCGACGAAAAGGAGTCTGCCAATCCCAACGCGAGCAGGTTTATGTCAAAACCATTTACCGCAAGCGAGCTCTTCGCCGTCCTCAGTGACCTAAAAATCCACTGACACGACGATCTACTCAAGCCGGCGCACCTTCAAGGGCGCCGGCTTTTTATTGACAAATTAATGTTTTCCAATGCTTGACATACATATTATATATGTGATAAAGTCTAGCTAGAGATACTCAGCATAAAGTTGGGTATCAGAGAAAACAGAAAGGTCTTTACCATGAACATGCTACTACTACAAATACTCGGGATTCTGCTTTTGCTTATCGCAATCGCCGGTTCCTCAATCGGTATTGTGTATCTGCTCGCCAAGAACGATATGCAATTCACCTTCGCCCCTTCGGGCGAAATCAAATTCATCACTTCTGGTGAATCCGTGACGAAAGTCATCGTCAATGTCCTCGGCTACGAACACGAACTCAAAGAAGACGAAATCAAGAAAAGTGAATCGACCAGGGGCCGATTAATTCCGGAATGGCTCATCAAGTGGTTTAAGTGGGTTTTTCCCGCCAATGACAACTGGGGCCTCTATTTCGTCAGCATCTTGTATCCGATCGTGAGAGTTTATCACTACGATTTCGAATGCGATGTGTTTGAAGGAGACGAGAATCAACAGGAGAAAGATGTCGAGTACGGCGTGGCACATCGCAATTACAGGGGCGTAAACTCATTGTACTGGAAATATCCCTATCCCATCGTCGCCCGCGACGTCGAGATAGGAGGAAATTTCCGGATCAAAGTTAAAGTCCGCGTTACATTCGAGGTCGTCAAGCCGGTATATCTTATCTTCAACCTGCATGGCGACTGGTTCGCTCCAGCCGTCTTAAAGGTTATCGCTCTCATCGAAGCGTATTCAAAGGAGATGCAGTGGGAGGATTTCCGTGTAACGGCTCCGGACTCGCAAGGGGAAAAGTCGCTCGCATACTCCATCGTCAACGATAACGGCGAAAAGAGAAAGATTCTTGAGGGCTCCGTCAGGATTGCCGAAGCATCTCTCGTCAAGTTCGACGCCGCTGGAGCATCAGAGGAGCAGCAAAAAGCTCTGGTCGCAGTGGGAATCGCCAAACTCAATGCCCAAGCTGTTGTAGAAACGGCAATGGGTAAAGCGAAAGCCATAGAGGCAATCGGAATAGCTGAAGGTAACGCTTTGAAGGCAACATTGACTTCGGCCGCGCTTCATCCCGACGGAGGAAGGGTGCTTATGACGGAAAAGATCTCGGACGCGATTACCGAGACAAAAGTAAAGGTCTTAAGTTTTGGCAGTGGACAGGGGCCTATAATATCGGTTCCCCTTGAAACCACCAAAACAGACCAGGAGAAGGCGTCATGAACTGGATACTATCTACTTCGCCCTTATGGTTCTGGCTTATAGGGATCGCCCTAGTAGTCGGGACTGTCGCCGCCTGCCTGGCAGCGATGGACAAAAGAAAGGAATCGGCTAAATCCTCGAGTGTGTCGCCGGTAGTCGCGGCGACAAGCAAGAAAAAGACGAGTGTTCTGTCTTGGTTCTTCGGAATCGCAGTCCTTGCTTTCGCGGTATTTGTGGGTTTTGAAATATATTCCCACCGATCACACGAAAGCGTGCCGATACAAGCTCCGGCAAGGCAGGTGCAAGACGTTGGTCCGTGGGTCAGAAGCACTACGGTCTATGACTTCAGCGAACCTGTTCTCGTCAACGGCAGACCGTTTCGATGCGAAAGGATACCGAAGGATGTGACGCTCGTTCTGCTCGTCACGACAATCGATGGAAAGACTATCCCTGTCTCATCAACGCCGGAACAGTCGAAAGACGACATCGGCGGATGCATACAGAGTATTCAATTCAAGTCGGTTGGCATACCAGCAACGGTTGGTGTGTATCTCAGATAAACCCAAGGGCCGGTTCGCAAGTGCGAACCGGCCCTTTTTTCTTTTCCGGTTTTCTTTCGCGTCAGTGAAAAGAGTTCTGTATGAGCGTCATGATACCGAAGACGCTTATCATCACGAATATGCCTATGGTGGCAAAGAGAATATGCCGGCCGCCGTCTTGCCTCGCCTCGGGGCTGTCCGCGTTTGCCACGAACTTATAGACGCCCCACACGAAGTACAAGACCGCCAAGCCGAGGAGCACCTCTATCGCCGGATTTACAATCGTCGTGATTATCGAATTGAGAATCGCCACTCGATTACTTCTAGCTTCCGTTGCTAATGTTGTTCAAGTTCGGAACGTTGCCCGGAATGGTGCTGGTGTTGGAAAGTCCCGCTGTGTTGACGAGAATGTTCACGAGTCCCCAGATAGAGACCATAACGAAGAGACCGATGATGCCGTAGAGAATCTTCATGTGACCGGCCTTTCGCTCTTCCTCACCTCCCTTGATGAAGGATTGGACGATGCCCCAAAGAATGTAGACGACGGCAAGAGCGATGATTATCGGAACGACGGCGTTCAAAATCTGCTTAATGTTGTAGAAAAGACTCGTCGCGTTGGTCGTCGACTGAAGACTCTGGGCAAACGCCACGACCGGAAAGAGAAATACTCCGAAGGTGACACCTGCTTTTTTGACTATATTTTTCATGTTTCTTGATACTAAACCTCCTAAATACTAAATAATAAACGACTTATAAAGGGACGAGGAAATTATACCCCACCCGCAAAGAAAAGGAAATGGTTATCAACACCTGCCTGCCCTGCCTCGCCGGCAGGCGGGCGGCGAGACAGGGCTTTTTACTGACTGATGTTTATCTGAACCGGCGGCAGTTTACCGCCGGAAAGGCCGCCAAATGTGCCCGAAAGAATGTTCACGAGCCCGTAAATGGAGACCATGACGAAAAGTCCCACGATGCCGTAGAGAATAATATCGCGATATTTTTTCCTGTCTTCCTCGCCGTCAGACCTCGCGAGGCCAAACGCTCCCCAGATGACGTAGAGCACCGTCAAAGCCACGATGATGGGAATGATCGAGTTTAGAATACCTAGGGCACATTGCGTCACGGCGGCAAAACCATTCGTGCTAAGACTGCTGCAACCGTTGATGGTCGCCGGTGCCGAGCTATTGGAGGAGGGAGCGACATAGCCGGGAACATTTGTCGGACTGGTCGCATTTGCGAGAAGCGGAACGAAAGAAAACATCAAAACGATAGCCAGAGAAATGATTGATATTTTTTTCATATTTATTATGTTGATTTTATGCTTGTAATGGTCGAATTGATGACGCTGTATATCACGTTCGCACCAAGAATGATAGCCGTGCCGATGACGGCGTGAAGAAGCGTTTGGTTGGCTTTGGTAAGCTCGTCCGGCTTGCCTTGAGCTCTGACGTAAAGAAAGCCGCCCCAGATGATATAGAGAGCGCAGAGAACTTCGGCGATTTTGAGGACGATGTTTATAAGGCCGTTCAAAATATTCGGAATGCTGCTGTAGGAACTGTTGAGAGGATTTTGAAGTCCGACGACATTGCCGCTGCTGTTGCCCGTAACGCCGTTATTACCTGTCTGCGCGTAAACAAGAGAAACACTCGGGAGAAGGAGTGTGAAAAAAACCGCCATTGCTATAAAAAAGTTTTTCATTGTTTTTGCAAAAGATTAAGCGCAGAGCCGCCGCCGAAATTGGCATCAATCACGCTTGTGACGACAGTGTTGACGATCACCCATGACGTCAAAGCGATAATCATGCCGATGACCGTCACTCTGAAAATGTCGTGGGCCTTTTTAATCTTGCCCGTGTCGCCGCCGGCGGTCAGATAATTGTACCCAGCCCACAGGATCATAATGACCGCTATAAATATCATCGCATAAAGCAAAAGATTGATGAAGCGCTGAACGAGCTGCATAAGCGCGAGAAAATCGCACGGCGTCTGCGTGTCCGTGGAAAGACCGCTCGGGATTAAAGCGCCGTTTGCATCGACCACGGGAGCGGCATTGCACGGAACAAGCTGAAAGGAATTCTGACTTGAAGCCGCCGGTTGACCGTTTTGCGGCGACGCTGCTTGAAACGTCGAAGGTTCCGAAGAGCCTTGATACAGGGCTTGAGCGAAAGCCGCAAACGGAAATATAGCCGCCGCAAGGGCGATGCCGAGAAGAATTTTTTTCGAAAAGGAATTCATGTTATTGCGTCGCCGTCTGTAAAAGCGCGGCAAAAGACATATTCGCGGAGGAAACCGCGTCGGCGCTGTCTTTGGCTCCCGACGTCACCGATTCTACCATTGATTCAAAAAGGTTGTCGGTTGCCGAAGGGTTCGGGTCAAGGAAATTGTCGCCGATGAGAGCCGATTTCCAAAACGTCTCTTCGTACGCCTGCGGTTGCGCTACCGAAAGAAGGTCACGGCGCGCCGGAGCGACCGCGGCGGCAGTCGCCATATCGGTAACGGCGGCGTCCGACGTCAAAAGATTGGCATCCGAGGCAGCGGCGCCTATATTGGGAGAACTTTTGAGAATGGCGAAAGCGTACACATCGGCGTAAGTCGTCGTGACGGTCGTGCCGGTCTGCGGTACCTGCGCCACTTCAAAATTGAGGTTGGGATTTCGAGCGCGCAAGGACGACGTCTCGCTTGCCGGAGCAAAATAAAACGCAAGCTCGCCGGCGAGAAACGTCGAATCGGCGGACGGCTCGGCTCTGTTCCACGAATAGATGTCTTTGGACGGGTCGGCAAACTGGGAAAAAAACGTCAGAGCTTCTTCGGTCGGGTTCACTCCGGATGAACTATCCGCCGAGAGCGCCGACGAAAGCTTGCCGGTCGTCTGGTCGACCGCGACTATCGGCGTGCCGCTCTGAAGCATAAGCATCGAAAAAATGTCTTTGGCGTGCGGGACGTTCGTCCACTCGCCAAAAGCCAAAGCACTTTGGGTGATATTTCCATTGGCGTCTTTGACCGTCAATTGCGGAACTTCGGCGAGAAGGTCGGTCCAGGTCTTTGGCGGAAGTGCGATGGCGGCGGTCGAAAGCAAATCCCTGTTCCAAAACATCACCATTGGGTCGATAATCACCGGCAAAGCATAGACTCCCGCCGCCGGGTCGAGAAATATTTCTCCGGCCTGGGCGAAGGAATTTTGGAAAAGTCCCTGCGAATAATCGGTGTACGGAATCGGGTAAAGCAATTTCTTCAGCGAAAGAAAAATATCTTGCGGAATGAGAACGAGGTCGGGACCTTGTCCCAAAGCGATGGCGTTGACCAGCTTGGACTGGAAATCCGCCTCGTCGATTTGGGTATACGTCGCCTCGAAAGTCGTCTTGTCCGCCGTTTCGAGGTCATCAATCGCTTGTCTCACGTCGGAAGACGGAAGCGTGCCCCAAATGGTAATCGGCACTAGCTCCGCGTTATTGCTCGACGTCGAAGTGGCGAAAATGACGATACCGATAACTGCGAGAACGATAAATATGGCGAGAAAGATGATTTGGAATTTGCTCATATATGAATCACACCTTTCTGAAAATTATACCATAGTGATGCGAACCGGCCGAAATCTCCTTTTCCACTTTGAATCCGTTGTCGACAAACAGTTGCACGGCTTTGTCTTTGTAGATGACGTGGTCGGGATGCGGACCCATTTGGGAAAACGAACCCGCCCAATCGACGAGAAGCGCCGCGCCCTTCGGTTTCAAAATTCTTTTTATCTCGGTGACGAAACTTTTCTTGTCCTCAATCATAAAGAGGATGTTCGCGGCAATGACGCGGTCGACGGAGGCTTCGTGGATTTTGCTTCCACCGATTTTCTCGAGGTCGCCGGCGAGGAATTCTATGTTTCGAACGCGAGCACGGTCGGCTTCGTGTTTCAGTCGTTCGAGCAAATCTTTTTGGATGTCTATGGCGTAGACCTTGCCCGAGGAGGCGACGGCTTTACCCGCTTCAATGGCATAAAATCCCGAACCGCTTCCGAAATCGGCGACAATCATCCCGTCGGAGAGTCCAAACTGTTTTATATTTTCCTCTGGGTCGCTGAACATGGTCTAAGTATAGAACATTATGGATATAAAACACGGAACAAGTGTTAATATGTGCGTATGGAAAACTCGTCAAAAAAACCTGTCGCGGTTTGGATTTTGATAGCGGTTGCGATACTCATCGTCGCCGTTGGGATTTATTTTTACATTTCCGGAAATAATTCTCCGCGTGTGTCGCCAAACGCAAATGCGACGACGACAGCCGGCACATACACGAACGAAAAATACGGATTTAGCTTCGACTATCCTCCGAGTTGGCAGCTGACCGAGAGCGCCGACAAGACGATGGTGACCGTCGATGCGGGAATAACGGCAAACGGGCTTCCCGCGTTCACTCTTGTTTTTACCGTCGTCCCAGACAATGTCTTTCAACCGGTTCAAACAAAAGTCGGAAACATTTCTTATGACGCGACGCAAAACGCTCTCATCGACACGAGCGAAAACGACCGATGTCTGCCTTATTCGAACCTCGGCGGACTTGCGGGCGGCGCGAGCACCATCCAAGCGTTTAATTATGGCGGAAGCATAATGTCCGACCCGGCATATTGGGAAAACGCGGTTCTCACGAACAAAAATTACATGCTCGACGTCGGCGAATCGTATGAGCGACCGTCCGACGACGCCACAAATCAAATCATTCAGAGCGGCGAAAATAAAATTTATTCTTCCCTGTCATTTACAAATGGCGTGACGGTTCGCGTACCTTCGTGCGCAACAAGCGGTCAGTAAAATTTATTCGATATCGACAGACACGAGTTTCGACGGTGAATCGTAACCGCTGACGATTCGTATGGCTTTTGCCGACGGACCGAAATGTTTCCGCAGAATTTCCAGGACTTTTTTGTTCGCCAGTCCCCTTTCCGGTTTTTCTTTTACGTGAATTACGAAAAAATCAGGCGCCTTTTGTTCGAATTTTTCTTCTTTGCAATTCGTCCCAACGTGGACTTTGATGTACATGAATTAGATTATACGCTCAAAAATAAGATGTTTTTCATACTTGACAAAATAGACATAAATATGATAATATTTCAGAGTAAAAGTTCATTGAAGGCGTTGAGTGTTCAAACCGAACCACGACATTCCCGTCGCTATTCGGTGGAGGATACTCAAATGCCAGAAGTTACAAAGAAAAACGATCAAGAAATTGATCTGCTGGTGGTTGCAATCAAAGAGCGCGGACTCGATTCGTCCAAATGGGAAACCCCAGAGGACATGCCCGACGGACTCTACGACATGATGGTCGGCAATCGTCAGCGTTTTGTGAGGAAGGCCTAAAAACTTTCTTCTCGCGGAACCGTCTCACCTTTTGGTGGACGGTTTTTCAATTTCAATTATCTTTCCCAGCGTTCATATGTACCTTCAACAGACTCTTCAAACTTCGCATCCAAATCTTTAGCTAGGTTTTTAAACAACGCTCGCAAAGTACTTACATGAATTTTTCTAATTAGATTCTCTGAAGGAACACGATTTGTTTCTCCGGACCATTCAACGTCTACGGAAGAAATTGGGGAATCAGCCACAATCTTTGCCGTTACAATTTTTCCATCCTTAAAAACAAGTTTGCAAGTTTGAGTTACCATTTTATCTTACAGACAAACCACAGACGCAAGCGAATCGCCTTCCCTTAGTTTCATCACGCGCACGCCTTGAGTCTGACGACCAAGAGTCGGAATTTCTTTTAGCTCGACGCGGACGACTTGGGATTTCTTGGACATTGCCACAAGTTCGCTATCTTCTTCGGTAATGACTTTCGCCGAGATGACCGGCCCCGTCTTGTCCGTGACTTTCATCGTGAGGATGCCGGTGCCGCCGCGTTTCTGCGTCTTGTATTCGTCGGCCTTGGTCGTCTTGCCGTAACCGTTTTTGGAAATGACCATGATGCGCGCGCCTTTGGCTCCGCTTTTTATGACGTCGGCGCTTATGACGGTGTCTTTCTTGTCGAGACGAACGCCACGCACGCCCATCGCCGAGCGACCCATTTCGCGGATATCCGATTCTTTAAATCTGATCGACTGACCTTCGGTCGTGACGATGGACACGTCGTCGCCTTTCGTTACGAAATTGACCGACATAAGCTCATCGCCCTCTTCCAAGGTGATTGCGATGAGACCGCTTCGGCGAACTTCGTGGAAACTGTCGGCTTTGACTTTTTTCGCCGTGCCAAGCTTTGTCACCATCATAAGAGAAAGTCCCGCGATTTCTTTCGTCGATTTCGGCATAGGAAGTACGGACGTGACTTTTTCGTCGGAGGCGATGGAAAGATAATTCATAATCGACTTGCCTTTCGTGGCGCGACGGCCTTCCGGAAGCTCGTACATTTTGAGCTGATAAGCTTTGCCTTTGTCGGTAAAGAACAGCATATCGTTATGCGTCGTCGCGGAAACGAGTTTGGTCACGAAATCTTCTTCCTTGGTATCGAGGTCGATGACGCCGACGCCGCCGCGTTTTTGTTTCCTGTATTCTTCCGGCGCGCTTCTTTTGACGTATCCGCCTTGCGTGAGGACGAGCATGCTTTCGACGTCGGGAATGAGGTCTTCGTCGGAAATGATTTTTGCTCCGTGCTTCACTATTTTCGTGCGTCTGTCGTCGCCGAATTTCTCCGCGATTTCCGCGAGTTCTTTCTTGATTGTTTCTTTTATTTTCTTTGCGCTTCCGAGAAGTTCTTTCAAATCCTTGATGAGCGCCTGGACGGCATTGAGCTCGTCTTCGATTTTCTTTCTTTCGAGTCCGGCGAGTTTCTGCAGGCGCATTTCGAGGATAGCGAGCGTCTGGAGAAGCGAAAACTTAAACGTCTTCATCAAATTTTGTTTGGCGTCTTCGACGTCTTTGGATTTCTTTATGAGCTTGATGATTTCGTCGATATGGTCGAGGGCTTTCTTGAGGCCAAGGAGAATGTGCTCGCGAGCTTCCGCCTGCTTGAGGTCAAACGTCGTGCGGCGCTTCACGACTTCGACGCGGTGTTTGACGAATTCTTCGAGCACGGACTTGAGTGACAACGTTTCCGGTACGCCAGCGACGAGAGCCACGAGATTAACATGGAACGTATCTTCGAGCGCGGTGTGTTTGTATAGAAAATTAAGAACTTTTTGCGGATGGGCGTTATTTTTGAGTTCAATGACGACGCGAATATCTTTTGCCGATTCGTCACGGAGCTCCTTTATGCCCTCGAGTTTCTTCTCACGCACGAGGTCGGCGATGGCGAGGATAAGGTCGGCTTTGACCACGCGAAACGGAATTGACGTGATGATGATTTGAAAACTGCCGCTTTTGGTCTCGATGATCTCGGCGTCGCCGCGACAGACGATGCCGCCCTTGCCTGTCGCGTACGCGTGACTGATTTCTTTTTCGTCGTAAATAGTGCCGCCAAGCGGAAAGTCCGGTCCTTTGACGAATTTCATCAAGTCCTCGGTCGTCGCGTCGCTCTCGTCAATGAGATGCGTTGTCGCGGCGATAAGCTCGCGGAGATTGTGCGGCGGAATGTTCGTCGCCATACCGACAGCAATGCCGAGAGTGCCATTGAGTAGAAGGTTTGGCACGGACGAGGGCAAGACGACAGGTTCTTTTTTGGTGTTGTCGTAGTTTGGACGGAAGTCGACGGTATCTTTCTCGATATCGCGAAGCATTTCCATTGCGAGACGAGACATTTTGGCTTCGGTATATCGGTACGCCGCCGCGCCGTCGCCGTCGATCGAACCGAAGTTGCCCTGGCCGATGACCATTGGATAGCGCATGGAAAACGGCTGAGCCATTTTGACCATTGCTTCGTAGACGGACGCGTCGCCGTGCGGGTGATATTTGCCGAGCACGTCTCCGACAATTGTCGCGGATTTTTTTGTCTTGGCCGTCGCTGTGAGACCGATGTCGTTCATCGCGTAGAGAATCCTGCGGTGTACGGGTTTGAGACCGTCGCGGACGTCGGGCAAAGCGCGCGCGGTGATGACGGACATCGCGTAGTCTAGATAGCTCTCGCGCATTTCCGTCACGATGTTACGCGGCGTAATCGTCTGATTGAGCGCCACCGGCGAGCCGTAATTCCCCTTTTTGTCCTTGTCGTCTTTAGCCATAAATTAAATAAGCCCGAGGGCTTTTGATGTTTAGAGTATAGCATTTTGTATGGAAAATTGGAAGCAAAAAACCCCACCTTGACACATTTTATTTGTTATGCATAATTGTTTTTAGGACAACCAATTCAACCTAAATAGCTCTATGAAAAAGAATATTGTGTTCGCACTTCGGGCGATGTATTTCGCCTTTCTCGCAAGCATCTTCGTGTTCGTGTCCGTGAAGATGTTCTGCCTCGGATTCTACGACAGGGGCACCGAGAGCGTGCTTCTCAAGACGTGGACCCCGGTCAAACTCTGGGCCGATGATACGAGTACGATGCTCAACGGAACGTCCGGCGGCATGACCGTAAATCAGGAAGTCTTCAACCTATTGTCGCGCGACAACCCCGTACACGTGAGACTCGGCGGCCAAGGTCTCATCTGCGTGACGATAATAAACGGCGTTTCGTTCACCAGCGACGAACGCATCGACCCGTTCATTTTGGGTTCTGAACCCTATGGAACAGTTCGAGGAGGAGACATGGCTGTCATGTCCAAAGGAAAGATACTTAGGCTGGACCTGGACACACTCAACGGCCTGGAGATCGCGGCAATAAGCGCGTTCACGGCCTGTCTCATTACGACGGGAATGTGGATTGCTCTCGTGCTGGCAAAATGGGCACTCGTCACCACTTCCATGAGATTTCTTCATGACCGGAAAGAGAAACTGCGACGGGCAAGCGAAGCGACGGCAACCGTCTAGCAAGCTAAGCCATTTCAATCCTCCGCAAACTTCGAAAGAAGCGAGCGGAGGATTTTTTTATTTAAAAAGAAACACTCGGGGCGGCGGATTTCGCCTGATTTACGAAGTTGGAAATGTCGGAAGAAAGCGAGCTTGAAGCCGTGATGGAGCTTTGGACATGTTCTATCTGCCACACGGTTGCGACAAGCCAGAAAATAAAAATAATAAAGACGATGACGGATGTCACGGCAAAGACGATTTTCTTCCGAGTGTTTTCGGGCTTCTTGCGGAGTTTTTCCAAAAAATCAAACATTGTTTTTACGCAACCGATTCGAGAACGACGACGTCGCCTTCTTTTCCTTCCAAATCTTTTTTCTTCAACGTCAGTTTATCGACAGGTTTTATATTTTCTTCACCGGCTTCTTTGAGGAATTGTTTGAGTGCCGCTTTGTCTTCGCTCCAGTGCATCGGAATAATGAGTCGCGGCTCGAGTTTGACCGCGAGTTTGTATGCGTCGGCGGCGGCAAGGACACCCTTGCCGCCAATCGGTACGAAAAGAATATCTATATCATCAATCGCTTCAAGCGTTTCCGAAGAAATATCCTTGTTCGAAAGCGCACCGAGAAAACAAATATGCATTCCTTCAAGCTCAATCGTATATATAGTGTTCATTCCCTTTTCGCCACTGACCTGCGACTCGCTAGCGAAACCTTTGATGAAAACTTCTTTGACTTCATATTCGCCCGGTCCTCGGATTTCGAATGCTTTTTTCTCGCCGAAAGAAACTTGGTCGAAACCGTTCATGTCCACATGGTTCGTAGACGAAAGCGCAACGTCCGCGCCGAACTTGCTGGTCTTTAATTTCGAATCTTTGGAAATGGGATTTAAAGCAAGCGTGATGTCGCCGAATCCGACTTTGAAAAATTCCTGTCCGTAGTGCGTGATGACCATAGGTATAGAGTATAAATGATTTTGGATTTTGTTTCTAGTTTCTTTACTTTCCTCCCCATTTCCGCTATCATCATTTTGTTAGTTTATTTATCAGAAAATTCCTAGAAATTAACCCTCTCCCGCGACTACGGCAACGAGCAACTGGAGGAGAGAAATTTCAGGCTTTTTTCATTTATGGTTACAAAAGAAAAGAAGGTTAAGAAAGAAAAGAAAGCGTCGGACAAAGCTATTGAAGCTGCCGCCGACGCCAAGAAGAATACGCCGATGGGACGGATGATTGCCGAAAGCGTCATGCCGCCCTCCGTCGGAGACATCGTCGAAGGTCCGGTCATTACCATCGAGAAATCGGCGGTCTATATTGATTTGCCTCCGTACGGCACGGGCCTGATTTACGGACGCGAATACATCATCGCCCGCGACGTCATCAAGAAAATAAATATCGGAGACCGCGTCGCCGCCAAAGTCGTCGATGCCGGGAACGAAAACGGTTACGTCGAGCTCTCGCTCAAAGAAGCCCGCACGGCCGCCATTTGGACCGAAGCCGAGCAAGCCATCGCCGAGAAAAAAGTTTTCGACTTGCCTATCAAAGAAGCCAACAAAGGCGGACTCATCGTCGAGTGGCAAGGCATCGTCGGATTCCTTCCCGCTTCACAGCTCAAGACCGAGCACTATCCTCGCGTTCCCGATGGCGACAAAGACAGAATCCTCGAGGAATTGAAGAAATTGGTAAACACCCGCCTCGAACTCACCATCATTGGAGCCTTGCCGAAAGAAGGTAAACTCATTTTCTCGGAGAAAGGCACCGAAAACAAAGAGAAAGTCGAAATGACATCGACCTACAAAGTTGGCGACGATATCGAAGGCGTCGTGACCGGCATAGTGGACTTCGGCGCATTCGTCAAAATCGCCGAGGGTCTCGAAGGATTGGTCCACATTTCCGAAATCGACTGGGGACTCGTCGAGGACCCTAAACTCTTCCTCAAGATTGGAGAAAAAGTAAAAGTGAGAATTATCGAAATCAAAGACGGTAAGATTTCTCTCTCGCTCAAAGCTCTCAAACAAAATCCGTGGAAAGAAGCGGCAAGCAAATATAAGAAAGATGTCGCCGTCCGCGGTGTCATCATCAAGTTCAACAAACACGGCGCGCTCGCCTCGATTGAAGAAGGTGTCGCCGGACTCGTCCATGTATCGGACTTCGGCAGCGAAGAAAAGCTTCGCGCCCACTTAGAACTGGGCAAAGTTTATCCGTTCAAAATCACTTTGTTCGATCCGGCAAATCAGAAAATGACCTTGTCCTACGCGGGTGAAAGGAAATAGCTTTTGACAGAAAGAAAAAATTGTATCTGAACAAAAAACCCGCTTGACGGGTTTTTTGTTTAGGAGTAACTTGTTCATCACGCTCCTTGATAAGGATTCAAGACCGAAGGGCTTCCCAGCCACACAGGTCGCGAGTCACGAAAAAGCACTTCGACAGCCAAACGCAAACTAGCCGGGTATTCACCCGACCAAGCGCGCAAGGCCAAATCGTGCACCGTGCACAATATAGTCGTATGTAGGGATGGACCCGAAAATAACGACAACAGTCGAAGATCCGCGTCGCAAAGTTGCAAGGCACCGTACGCAAAACGGAAACCTACAGCAAAAGCGACAAGCCCACCGACACGCTCAAAGGCGCAGTTGGTGTTCCAAGGCTTCCCTCAAAAAGGCGGAAGAAATCCAAACGGCACGAGATCAACTATTGCCCTCAAGGCGTAGCACTGAATACGTTGGATTAATCAGTCAGACGGCAAGTTCGGACCCGAATAGTCCGGAAAGGCCAAGCTGGTTATGCTCTGCAAGTTAAGCCCGAGTCGTGGCGCGGGCGGTGTCTCCGAGACACCGCCCGCCGCCGCCTCTCCCTGTTCTTTCTTTTTTTGCTAGGAATTCACACAAGACGTCCGCACCAATCTGGAGCGGCGTTTTTTTATTTATCAAAATTAGTTTTGATTCGCAACCATCATGGCCTTTTCCGGGCCGTCAGTCGTCGCGAGCGTGAGAACTTCGACGGCTTTTTTTGTTATTTTTTTGAATTCGTCTTCTTCCTTCGGTTTCCACTCCGCGACAATAAAATCGGTTACCAAAGCGTCGCCGGAAGGTTTCTTTATTTTCCCGGACGCGGTCGCCGACGATATGCCGACGCGCAGGCGCCAAAAAGCTTCCGTTTTGACAGCGCGCATCACACTCTCGACGCCTTTGTGACCACCGGAACTTTTATTGAAAGATATCTTCATTCTGCCGAGCGGCAAGTCAAGGTCGTCGTGGACGACGAGAAGATTTTTCGCCGCTTTGATGCTTTTGACGAATTTGCCCACAGCAGCGCCGGATTTGTTCATGAATGTGTCCGGCAAGACGAGCGTCACTTTTGTTTTGCCTCCGCCAGCTAGCGGATTTCCTTGCGCAATATCGGCATTCGTTTTTTTGTCGAACTCAAACTCGGCGTCGATTTTTTTCGCGAAAGCGGCGACGATGATGCGTCCGGTGTTGTGCCGAGTGTTTTCGTATTCAACTCCCGGATTTCCAAGTCCGATGATTATCATAAAAAAATCATATCACAAAATAAAATCACGTATTTTTTCGCTTGTACGCTTCGCTCCGACTTACGCGCTCAAAAATACATGATTTTATTTTGTTTATTTAAGCTTTCGTGTATAATGACGCCCATGGAAAATCCTCCGAAGCCGAAGAAAGTCTTCGCGTTCATTAAAGAAATCCTCATCTATGCCGTCATAGCCATTGTCGTCGTCGTACCGATTCGCATCTGGATCGCCCAACCGTTCGTCGTTTCCGGTGATTCCATGGACACGACGTTTCAAAATGGCCAATATCTCATCATTAACGAACTTTCCTACGAACTGGGATCCCCGTCTCGCGGCGACGTTATGATATTCAAATATCCGCTCGACCCGAAAGAATATTTTATCAAGCGCGTCATCGGCCTTCCGGGCGAGACTGTCAATATCCACGAAAACGTTGTGTCGGTAACGCCCGTCGGCACGACAACTCCTTTCGTTCTTTCCGAACCATATATCCAAGGAGGAACATTCGGAGACGAGACGGTTACTCTCGATGCCGGAGAATATTTCGTCATGGGCGATAACAGAGCAGTCAGTTCGGACTCGCGCATTTGGGGTCCGGTGCCGACAGCCGATATCGTCGGCACGCCGCTTCTGCGTCTCTTACCTCTTTCGAGTATCGCGTTCCATCCCGGTGACGTTCATTTTAGCGAATAAACCATGAGCGATTCACAAAAAGAAAAGAGAAAAAATCTCTCCGATTTGACGGCACTGTCGCACCTATCGACCGGACACGAAGTCGGTCTCTATTACGGATTTACGCCGATTAACACCCCGTCCATCACGAGCACCGACACAGCCGCGGCGAAAAAGATTTCTGAAGGCGAAATCGTCGTCGACAACGCCGGTCACGACGGCGGCGCGCGGGTGAAACTCGAAGAAAAAGTCGCGCTTGTTCGGCTTTATGAAGAAAACAATTTGTTCCGTGAACCCCAACCGGTGCTCGTATCGACATCGCAACCGTTTAAAAACGACCGAACAAAAATCAATCCGAAAGAATCGCATCACTCATTCGACATTCTCGGCACGAACCGCCCCATTGCCGAAGCCATTCTCATTGAGACGGCTTTGGCGCTTTTGTCGAAAAACGGCGGCGAGGAACTTCATCTCGAAATCAACTCCATCGGCGACAAAGACAGCGCGGCGCGATTCGGCCGAGAACTGACGGCTTTTTATCGTCGCCACTTAAGCGATCTGCCGGCGGCGTGCCGCGAGAAATTCAAAAAAGATCCGTTTTCGCTTCTCGGTTGCACGCACGAAAAATGCGCCGAACTCTCGCTTGAATGTCCGAAAGCCATCAATTTCCTCTCCGAAGACAGCCGGGCGCGGTTCAAAGAAATACTCGAGTTTGTCGAATCGCTTTCCATTCCCTACGAAATAAAAAACAATCTCGTGGCGAACCGCGACTATTGTTCGGAAACCGTTTTCGAAATTAGGACGGCAAATCCCAAAGACCATCCGCTTGCCGTCGGCGTCCGTTACGATACGTTGTCGAAAAAACTCGGCGGGAAACATGAAGTCGCGGCGGCCGGCGTCAGTGTCTGCTTTCCGACGAAAGAACGCCACGTTCTGACACAAGTCAAAGCCAAGAAACTTAGTAATCCCAATATTTGTTTTATGCAACTCGGCTACGAAGCGAAACTCAAAGCTCTCGCCGTCATCGAAACACTCCGCAAAGCCGGCATCCCCGTCTCGCACGCTTTGGCCCGCGACAAAATGGCGGGACAAGTCTCGCTCGCCGAACATTTGAAATCTCCGTGGATTATCATTATGGGTAAAAAAGAAGCGATGGAAGATTCCGTCATTGTGAGAAACAACGCCACTCGCGCCCAAGAAACAATTTTCATTAAAGATTTGGCGAGGCACATCAAAAAGCACAGAATCGCCTAAATCAAAGGGTTTTGACTTTTTTCCGCATATCATTTAGACTTGGTAACCTATGGCAACAAACGTGGAAGTCACGAAAAACGCGACGGAGAACGCATTGTCAGTGCTTCGCCGATTTACCAAAAGAGTCCAAGGCTCCGGCGTCCTCCCGCGCGTCCGCTCAATCCGCTACAATGTCCGCACCCAGTCGCATTTCAAAGTCAAAAGAAGCCGTCTCACCCTAAACGAACGCGCCGAAACGAAAGCTACCCTCATTAAGCTCGGTAAATTGAAACCTGAAGAAAGAAAAGGACGCGGTCGTAAGTAAATACTCATGAAAAAAGGCGACATCTTCTCGCTTGTGCGCAAAGCTTCGACTACGCGCTCGAAGATGCCGCCTCTTTTTCATTCGATAAAAAAGGTTGCTCTCGGAAAAGAGTATGACCTCTCTTTTTCGTTCGTCGGTCCGAAGAAAATGCGGGAGATAAACAAGACGTACCGCGGCAAAGATTATGCCACGGACATTTTGAGTTTCGAACTTGAAAAGAACGCCGGGGAGATTTTCATATGCAAAACGGCGGCGGGGGGAAAGGCACGCCCTTTG
>Ga0265338_10005304_pt1 | contig 16877 bp, 10 predicted proteins | sample 42126metaG_FD_193579 | JGI IMG/M metagenome (GOLD analysis project Ga0265338, IMG submission 193579) | Rhizosphere microbial communities from Carex aquatilis grown in University of Washington, Seatle, WA, United States - 4-21-26 metaG | ecosystem: Host-associated > Plants > Roots > Rhizosphere... | reverse complement strand
TATTACCAGCCCGGGCAATACCAACCGTACCATTAACTAAATTGCCAGCCAGAGCGCCTACGTTGCCAACCCGAGTAACAGCTCCCGTACTATGAACCGCCCATACTCCATTGTCGCCGCCATAACCACCTGCTAAGCCCGTAACAGTTGCCCCCACACTAACGTGGCCACCAGCAGCATCGCCAAACGGCCAGATGTTGCCGTTCTTCTCTGCCAACCAGTAACCATTACCACTTGGCGTTGAAGCAATTGCGATAAAGTCTGTGGCACCAGCTACTCTTTGATTGCCACCACCATAAAACTGAGCGCCATTAAAGCTAAAGACACCGCCATCCCCACCTAATAACCAGTACCCACCGCTGTTACCTCGGCCAGCAACCGCCCGAACCGGTTGAGCTAGCGACTTACCAGCCATCGAGCCATTAAAGGGTGCTCCACCGTAAGCAAACACGCCGCCGTCTTGAGCTGTTATCCAGTAGCCGGTGTTGTTGCCGTTATAAGAAGCAATACCGCTGACTGGTGCGTTTAATCGGGTATTACAGATCGAGGTACTGCCACCATTAACACAGCCACCTGAATCTAACTTAAATACGCTACCACTAGGAGAAACCGCCACGCCAATATACGATCCGGAAGCATGTGATCCAGTCAGGTAGGTATAGCCCGCCAAACTAACTAGCGCGACTACTACAAAAGCTAAAATACCCTGAAAGCCGTACTTGTTTTTAACGTTAAATTGATGAGGATGATTATTCATAGCAAATAAACGTGGTGCGCCACTACCATAAGTATAGGTGGAAACTGGTTATGGTGCTAGTGCTTGCCGGAACGGCGTTTTTTGCCCGGTAGCCACTTGCGCAACCTGGTTTGCTCTGACTCATTAGCTAAGGCCTGGGGCAGAGATTTACCATAAACCCCAACCAGTGCAATTACCCATAATACGGCTAGTACCAACAACACATAAATCCACAGTCGCCAGCCCAAGTACAAAGCTTTTTGGTAGCCAGCAAACTCGAGTAACAATCCAGCTAAACCAACCACCAGACCTAGAGCCAAGACATTCTTGGCCAAGCCCTTAATAGCCCTGGAGCCACGATAACGGCGGCGCAATACCCCATAAACCACCAACCCTACAACTAAGATAACGAGGCTCTTTGCGCCGTAGAGCATAACCTCGTTACGGCTTGGGAAGGCCGTCAGCCAATTAACCTGAGCGGTTAGATAGTTAGCATTAAAGAGTAGGCTCAAAACTATTCCGGTAATTGCCCCAATTGTTACCTCAAGTGGCTTATGTCCTAGGATTTCTCGTAAATGCGGGCGATGGTCAGATGCTGCTCGGCCTCTTTCGAGAGTATCAAATATTGAGTTAATGGCAGCAGCTTGCTCTCCAGCTGCTCGGCGCACCCCAAACGAGTCATACATTACGATAGCCGCAAACACTGCCGACAACCCAAACACCGGACTGGTGACGCCTCCTCTAAGTAGCGCCGTAATTGCAAGTGAGCAAACTACAGCAGAGTGAGCGCTGGGCATGCCACCAGAAGCATACAGGTAGCGAAAATCAAACTTGTTATCGCTCCTAATAGCCGCCACAAAGAACTTGGCTAACTGAGCAATTACCCATGTTACAAACGGGATGACAATGTAGGGATTATAAATACTCACGCTTCGTCATCTTCCATACCCCAATCAATTTCGCCAGCGCACTTGGGGCAATATTTCTCCTGACCCTCTCCCACCATGACAGTGCCGCAAGTGGGACAAAGCTCGGCTTGGGTTTGGTCATCCTCGGTTGGCTTCGTCATAGCTGATATTGTAGCAAAACTAGCTAACTCCCCCAAACATGCTAAGCTTCTTCCCCTGTTTCATCATCCGGCTGCGGCGCTAGTTCAGGTGTAGCCTCAGCCTCGGAGTTATCTTCTACGGGTTGCGACTGATCAATCTCTTGCTCCAGCTTGCTTTCGCCAATCAGCGCGACCGAGGCCACATGATCGCCTTCTTTCATACGCATGATTCGTACGCCTTGAGTAGCTCGGCCAATTAACGAGATGGCTTTAAGCGGCAGCCGAATAACTTGGCCTTGGGTTGATACCACCACTACATCGTCGGTTTCTTCGGTTATAGCCCTCACATCAACTGTTTTACCAGTCTTATCTGACACAACGCCGGCCTTAATACCAACCCCACCGCGGGCATGTGTGGCAAATTGCTCAATCGCCGTACGCTTGCCATAACCGTTCTTTGTAATAACTAGTAGCTTAGAGCCCGGCATGACCACATCCATACCAACGGCCGTATCACCGCTGCGCAACCTAATACCACGTACACCGCGAGTAGCTCGTCCCATTGGTCTGGCGTCGCCTTCTTTAAAGCGAATGGCTTGAGCAAGAGCTGTTGAGATAATAATTTCGTCCTTACCGCTGGTTAATTTAACCCACTTCAGCTCATCGCCAGCATCAAGCTTAATGGCAATTAAGCCGCTGGAGCGAACGTTGGCATAATCCGCCAAAGCCGTCTTTTTGACTGTGCCGTTTTGAGTTGCCATAAACAGATACTTGGCATCAGTTTTGCCATCAATGGTAATCAGCGAAGTAACTTTTTCTTCTGGCTGGAGCTGCAGTAAGTTAACGATTGGCTGACCTTTAGCCGTACGTGATGCCGCCGGCACTTCATGAACTTTTAGCCTGAACGCTCGGCCCTTATTGGTAAAGAACAGCATGAAATCATGGTTGTACGTTAGCACCATGTGCTCCACCACATCTTCTTCCTTGGTGCTCATACCAATGATGCCCTTGCCACCCCGGCCCTGCGAACGGTAGGTGTTGGCAGGAATGCGCTTAATGTAGTTGCCGGTGGTTAAGGTCACAATGACCTGCTCGTTTGGCACTAGTTCTTCTTCGCTAAACTTACCCAACTCTCCGGCTACAATTTGTGTGCGACGCTTATCGCCATATTTGGCTCTCATATCGGCAATTTCTTCTTTAATAACTCGAAGGATTTCCGACTCGTCGGCCAAGATTCTTTCTAGTTCCTTAATAAGTTTCATTAGATCGGCTAATTCATCCTCGATCTTCTTTCGCTCTAGACCGGCCAAGGTCCGTAGCTGCATAGCCAAAATGGCTTTAGCTTGAATCTCGGTAAGTTTGAATTGCTTGATTAAGTTGGCCTGGGCTTGGTCGGTAGTATTACTGGCCCGAATAGTCTTAATGACCTCATCGATGTGATCAAGAGCAATCTTTAGGCCTTCCAAAACGTGAGCTCGCTCTTTGGCCTTTCGCAGCTCGAACTCAGTTCGGCGCCGTACTACATTCTGGCGATGCTTCAAGAATTCCTTGAGCATAGTCTCAAGACTCATGACGCGTGGCTGTAGACCGTCAACTAGAGCCAGCATGTTAACGTGGAAAGTACTTTGCAGGGGGGTCATCTTGTATAGCTGGTTCAAAACCTTCTTGGGGTAGGCATCTTTCTTGAGCTCAACCACAATCCGAATACCACCACCGCGCTTGCTTGATTCGTCGCGTAAGTCGCTGATACCAATGATGCGCTTATCTTTAACCAACTCGGCAATTTTTTCGACTAGGCTCGACTTGTTAATGGCGTAGGGAATTTCTGTAATGACAATCTGGAAACTTTCCTTCTTGTCCTCAACAATCTCTGCTACACCGCGCACTACAATGCCGCCGCGACCGGTCCCATAGGCTTGTTTAATTGATTCTTGGCCGTAAATAATGCCGCCGGTTGGGAAATCTGGGCCTTTGACAATCTTAACCAAGTCTTCGACAGTACAAGTTGGGTTGTCGATAATAAAGGAAACAGCGTCCAACAGCTCTGTTAAGTTATGAGGAGGAATGTTGGTAGCCATGCCTACGGCAATACCAACCTGGCCGTTTAGCAGTAAGTTGGGCAACTTAGCCGGCAACACGACTGGCTCGCGCTCAAAACCGTCAAAGTTGGGCACAAAATCAACGGTTTCTTTTTCGATATCAAACAACATTTCCTCGGCAACACGAGTCATTCTAGCTTCGGTATAGCGCATAGCAGCAGCTTCATAGCCATCGATGTTACCAAAGTTACCTTGACCATCAACTAAGGGATAACGATAGGAGAAATCTTGGGCCATACGTACCATCGATTGATAAATGGCCGAGTCGCCGTGAGGATGGTACTTACCCATAACATCTCCCACCACGGTGGCGCTCTTGCGATACTTGGAGTTATGGCGCAATCCGGACTGGTTCATAACGTGCAGGATGCGGCGATGCACGGGCTTCATGCCGTCACGCACATCCGGCAAGGCTCGAGCTACGATTACGCTCATGGCGTAGTCAAGGTAACGCGTCTCCATTTCGCTCTCAACGCTGCGATTAAGTACGCGGGGGTCGTTGCCCTCGGCTATTGGATCTGATGCGTTTACGTCTTCGACTGGTGGAGTTTGTTCATCGGCCATCGTTAAATATCCAAGTTACTTACTTTAGGGGCGTTGGTTTGAATAAAGTTCTTTCTTAGCAAAACCTCGTCGCCCATTAATTTGTTAAAGACGGCGTCAGCTCGTTCAGCATCTTGCACCGAAACTTTAATCATAACGCGCTGTTCAGGATCCATAGTGGTTTCCCAGAGCTGCTCAGAGTTCATTTCGCCCAAACCTTTATAGCGCGCAATGCCGGTGATGCCGGCTGCCTTAAGTCGGCTCTTCTGGGTCTCATCAACAATCTCGGTTTCCTCTAGGTTATCGCTTTCTTCAGTTGACGGCTCTTCGCCTTCTGTGGCTGAATCCGTCTCCACCGCAGGCGCTTCTTCTTTTACGGTTTTATCGGCCTTGGCGCTAGCTCGTTCTTTAGTTAATTCATCGAGGATTTTATCGCGCTCATCGTCGCTGTAGGCATAAATCTTCTTTTTGCCGGCACTTAGTAAATACAGGGGCGGTTGGGCAATATATAGGTAGCCTTTGTCTATAACATCGGGCATGTGGCGGTAAAATAGAGTTAACAATAGTGTAGAAATGTGGGCGCCATCCACATCGGCATCAGTCATAATAACGATTTTGTGATAACGAATCTTATCGATTTCGAACTGCTCAGCAATACCGGTACCAAGTGCGATAATTAGGTTTTTAACTTCATTGTTAGCCAGCATTTTGTCGAGCCGAGCCCGTTCTACGTTCAAGATTTTGCCACGCAAGGGCAGGATTGCCTGGAAGCGACTGTTGCGACCGTCGACGGCCGATCCGCCGGCTGAGTTACCCTCAACAATAAACAATTCGCTCTCAGCTGGCACCTTGCTACGACAATCACTGAGTTTGCCCGGCAAAGTTAGGCCATCCAGCGCACCTTTGCGAATGACCGTGTCACGAGCTGCCCGAGCGGCAATGCGAGCTCTGGCCGATAAGGCTGATTTAGCTACAATTTTCTTGCCTTCACCTGGATTTTCTTCCAGATAGTAGCTCAGCCACTCACTTAAAACTTGTTCTACGTAACCACGAACTTCTGGGTTACCAAGCTTTGATTTGGTTTGGCCTTCAAATTGCGGATCGGTTAGCTTAACGGAGATAACTGCCGTTAAACCTTCGCGAACATCCTCACCAGTCAGATTCTCTTCGTTATCCTTAATTAGACTATTCTTACGAGCATAATCGTTAATTACTCGAGTTAGTGCTGTACGAAAACCAGTTAAATGCGTGCCACCTTCGGGGTTATGAATGTGGTTGGCAAAAGTTTTAACATTTTCATTAAAGCCATCGTTATACTGCATGGCAATTTCTACGACCGTTCCTGAAACTTCGCGCTCCACATAAAATGGTGGGTCGTTAATAATCTCTTTATTCTTGTTTAGGTGCACCACATAGGACTTAATGCCGCCCTCAAAGTAAAAGCCGTAGCTGCGGCCATCGCGCTCGTCCACAATGCTAGTGCGAACTTTCTTAGTTAGGTAAGCCTCGTGACGCAAGCGGTCTAGCACCGTATCGTAATCAAACTTAGTCGTCTCAAAGATAGTTTCGTCCGGATAAAATGTGATGGTTGTGCCATCGGCATCGCTCTTGCCAACCTCTTTGAGCTCACCCACGGGAACGCCAGCTTTGTATTCCTGTTGATAGGTCTTGCCGTCTCGCCGCACCTCAGCAATAAGCTTAGTCGACAATGCGTTTACCACACTAATACCGACGCCGTGCAGTCCACCAGAGACTTTATAGCCACCGCCACCGAACTTACCACCGGCGTGAAGCACGGTTAGAACCGTCTCAAGCGCCGACTTGCCGGTAGATTTAACTTTATCAACCGGAATGCCACGGCCATCATCATACACACGCACGCCGCCATCAGCCTGCAGGGTTACTCGCACATTCTTGGCAAACCCAGCTAAGGCCTCGTCAACCGAGTTATCAACTACTTCCCAAATTAAATGATGCAGCCCGTCGATGCCGGTGCCGCCAATGTACATACCGGGACGCTTCCTGACCGGATCAAGCCCCTCTAATACCTGTATTTGATCTGCACTGTATTCTTGTTTGTCTGCCATAGTATGCGTCGTAAATAAAGATGAGAGCGTTCCACTCCCACGTTTGGACTTCTCTATTATACCTTAAAACGGACCCCGGGAACAACCAGTTGTAGTAGAAGCAAGTCCATTTAGCCTCGGACATGAATATAACGCTTGATCTCAAAAGTGATAGCCAAAACGATTACAGATGTCGATACTGTTCATCCTAGCTTGCGTATACCTATCCTAAAGGTGTTTAATAAGCTTAAGCAATGTTTCGCAAAATCGTTTCGAACTTATCGCTTTCTCCAAGCGCCGGTAGCCAACTAACCTACTATCTTAAGCGACTACAAAAGGAGGGTTTTACTCGCAAACTGAGTATGGTGTTTGCGGCTGGTTTGGTGATCTTACAAGTTGCCACCATAGTTTCGCCGACTCAGGCTAGCAATATCCCCTCGCCCAACGACATTGTTTATGGCGGCCTGAACGCTTCTAGTCCGGTGGCCGACATGCTAACCATATATGACCAAAACCACGACAGCGACGGTCACACCGATTACCAAAACCTGCTACTCAAAGGCTTTGACATCACCCGCGCTGACATTGCTGCCGCTAGCGTTGGCACAATTAACTCCAGCGACCATCGCTTGCGCTCGCTGGGTCGCGATCACCGCTTTGCCGACGACGAAGCTATTACAGTTGATGGCATCACCTACTACCAACGACCGTTGTTTGAGTGGGGCGACAATTTAACCTACCCAACAATTAATGGCCATCGTAGCGACGGCAGTTTCTTTGCCATCATGGTGGACTGCGGCAACATTGTGGTTTATAGCAACCAAATCCAAAAACCGGTGCTACAACTGTCTAAAACTGTGCTGCCTGGCTATCCGGCCGACAACAGTATTGTTAAGCCCGGAACAACCTTGGGTTATCGTCTGTTCTTTAAGAACAGTGGCCCCGGCGAAGCTAACAACACCTTTATAGAAGATCCGATTCCGGCCGACACTACCGTTAAGTGGCAGGGCGGTGGCATGCCTTACTACAAGGTTGATTCAGGCAACATTCCAACAATTGGTAATGTGCTGCACGCTTGGTGGTGGCAGCCGCAGATGGCATCTGGATTTGCCGGCTATACTGATCTTACCGTCACGGTCAATGCCAATACTCCGGACAATACTAAGATCTGTAACTATGCCTATATCCGCTCCGTTGAACAAGCTATTAGTCGGTCTGGCCCGATTTGCTACACCGTCAAAAAAACCGCTCCGCCAGTTATACCACCTCCTCCAGTGCCCAAGACAGTTAACATGGTACCCTCCAAAGCTGTTTCCAACATTACCGAGAACATCGCGAACGCCAATGGCACCACAGCCGCAGCCGGTGACGTCTTACAGTACACCTTAACCACCAAGAATACTGGTACTGGTACCGGCACCATTTCTGTTGACGAAGACATCTCCGACATCTTGGCCTACGCCGACGTGACTAAGGCAGGTGGGGCCACACTGAACAATAACCACATGATTTGGCCGGTAGCGAGCGTTAGCGCTGGTTCGCAAATTGTTGATACTTTCCAGGTAACCGTTAAGAACCCAGTCCCAGCCACACCCAGCACACCAAACGATCCGACTTTGTACGACCTTAAGCTCGATAACATTTACGGTAACGAGGTGGAAGTTAAGCTACCCGCCCCCGTTGCCAAACAAGTTGAAGTTGCCACCCAGGAATTACCGCAAACCGGATCCGGCACATCTACCACCATAGTGCTGATCGTAGTAGCCGGTATGATGTACTTTTATGTGCGTAACCGCCAATTAGTAAAGGAATTAAAAATGCTGCGAGTTGATAACGTGACGGGGCTGTAATGGAACAAGAAAAACGACCAGAACAAACCAGCGAATTTAATCATGCTGAGCTAGAAGCCAAGGAAACTGCTCGTAGCCCGGAAGTTGGCCATGAATCAGAAGCTGCGCGGGCAAAGAACGTTGAGGCTGCCCGAGCTAAATTAGAGAAACAAGCCGCCAACACAGACCGCGAACCGGCTAAAGAGCCCACCGCTAAACGCACCTTAACTGGCCTTGATCGAAAGCAAGCCTACGCAGAAACCATGGCCAGCATTCAGCGACACCTGCCGACAGTTAGCCGTGGTTTTAGCAAAGTTATTAATAACTCTACTGTCGAAAAAACCAGCGAAGCAGTTGGCAAAACCGTTATGCGCCCATCGGTTACATTAGGTGCTACCACTACAGCCTTATTGGTGGGTGCTTTCACCTATTGGCTAGGTAAACACTATGGTTATGCCGTTAGTGGCTCTACTCTGTTGCTAAGCCTAGTAGTTGGCGCAATCTTTGGTGTCGTTATTGAGATGATTGCTAAACTCTTTAAGCGTCGAGCTTAACCCATCGTCACATTACCGTGCTCGTCTACATGAACCTCACCATGCTTTAGTTTTGGTGTGGTACTTGCGGGCTGCGCAGATGTGCTTGGTGTAGCTGCAATGGTGGCTACAGGCTGTGGTTGCGGCTGGACGACGGTTGGCGATGTTATGACGGGCGTGGCCGAGGCTGGTGGAGCTGCTTGTGGCCTGGGTGCTGCGGGTTTTGGAGCTGGCGTTGGGTTACGTGCCGCAGGCTGAGGAGTGGGTTGAGCTGGCAGCGAAACAGGCGCTGTCTGAGGCGGTCGTTCTGGTTTGCGTTGCGAGGGTTGAATCGACGACCGACGACCAGAGTCTTGTCTTGGGTTAGATGCTTGGCTAGTTGATTGTGTTTGCTCGGACTGCGAGCTAGGTGGTGACGGAATTCGCTTGCGGTGCTGGGGTTGGATGGTTGGTAATGCCGCTTCAACTGGTGGTGCCACTGGTTTTGGTGGTTGGGGAGGTGGTACTGGCTTGGGATCAGAAACGAACTGCGGAGCTGGCTGGGCAGCATTAGGCGCAGGCATGGCCGAAACTGGGGACGACACTAGTGCAGCGGGCGCAGGTACAGTGGGAGCCGGTTGGCTAACAACTGGCTGAGATGCCGGAGCAGGTTCGGGTGCTACAGGTGGCGGAGCTTGCGCTATTGGCGCAGCAGCTGGTACTTGAGGCGTAATAGTTAAGCGATCATCCGGGGGTACAGCTTGATCAGACGCAGCAGCAGGCGTGCTAGCTACAGGTTGTTCGACGGCTACTATTGGTTTTGGCTGAGGCGGTGCCGGCAACGGTTGAGTAGTTAAGCGAGCATTAATGTCAGCCTCAACAGCAGCTTTTGTAGTACCAAATTTAGCAGCTGACAATTGCTTAACTGCCTCGCCCATCTCGGCGCTATGGGTTTGCAGCGGTGGCAAAGCGTTAATACTAAACGGCTGCGACGGCAAGCCGCCCACCATCAATCGTAAAATCGCGCGGCCGTTAGGTATGTTAACCAAGTCGTGAGCATCAAATACTGGCTGGAATTGCTTCACCAAAAACTCAGCGTCTTCCGGCCCCGTTCTAAAACTAACAATCGTGCCAACGTTACCAAACACGGCGTTTTTAACATCCTCCGAAAGCTGGCCAATAAACTGGTTGGCTACAGTTAAGTTCAACCGATACTTGCGAGCCTCCGACAAAATCGTGGCGAATGAATCGGTCGAAAAGTTTTGAAATTCGTCAACATATAGGCAAAAATCGTTGCGTTGATCTTCGGGCACATTAGCCCTGCTCATGGCTGCTGCTTGAAACTTAATCACAAAGATCATACCGAGCAGCTGTGAGTTCAGCTCACCAATCAGACCCTTGCTTAAGTTCACAATCAAAATCTTTTTGTTATCCATAATATCGCGCAAATCGAATGATGATTTGGTTTGACCAATGATGTTACGCATGATCTCGTTGCTCAGAAAAGCGCCGAATTTAGATACAAACCAACCCAACATTTCCGACTTGTGGTAATCACTAGTTTGAGCCATTTCCTTGGTCCAAAAATCAACCACGGTTTGATCATTAACGTACTTAAACTTTTGCTTTAAGTAATCGTTGTCGGTAAAGACTTTAGGGATTTCGATAAAGGTCGAGCCGGCTGGATCACTCATTAAAGTCAGGGCGGCATTGCGATACCACTGCTCAAAGCGCGGCCCAATAATGCCCGTCTTGCCGGGATCATACAATTTGTAAAGCATTGATAAACTCTCTTGCACCAAAAAATCCTTTTGAGTCGGATCGGTAAACTCAAATAAGTTGAGCCCGAGTGGCCTGGTTGTGTCGCCAGGGTTAAAATAAATCACATCTTCGGCCCGGTTCTTCGGCACCATGCTTAAGATCTTTTCGGCAGTATCGCCATGAGGATCAATAAAGGCAAAGCCGTCGCCATTCAGCATGTCTTGAACTGCTAGGTTCTCTAGTAGGGTTGATTTACCGGTACCCGTCTGACCAACAACGTAGGTGTGGCGACGTCGATCCACAGTATCAAGCCGAACTTCTTTTTGAACACCGCGAAAACTATTAAAGCCGAACAGCAGACCTTGGCTTGGTAAGTTAACTGGGCCATCAACTTCGTGAAATTGTTGGCGCTCAACCTGAGCAGTGGTGGTAGGTCTGGCATCTGGCAGGTGGAAAATAGTGGCCAACTCGACCGTATTTAGAATCATAATTTTTAGCTCAGGCGGGAAAAATCTAAAAATAAAAGCCGTTACCAAACCCTCGATATTTGAGGCCATAATTAACTTAAGGCCATTATGACCAGGCGACTCGAGCAGGGCAAAGGCTGTAGCCATTTGGGTCAAGACGGCTTGGGAGCGCTCGTGACTATTGGTTGATACCACAATGCGGACCAGCGTTTCAAAGCCAGGATGCTTGGCCTTTTCTTCAATGGCAGTAATGGCTGCTTCCTCAGTGCCAGTCAGTGTTTGAGGATGCTCTTTAAGCCGCTGCTTGGGGCTCTTAGTCGTTGCACGCAACATGTCTTTAGCATCAAAGCTTAAATCGCTAGAGTAGCCAGGGTAGCGCCGTCTTTGTCGCACCATTCTAATTGACTTTTTAACCCAATCTTTGCCGGCCGGGCGAATAAGCATTTGGATAGCTGCACCTTCGCCAGGCTTAAGAGTACTAAGGGTATTAACTAGGGCATCTATTGGGTCGGTTTCTAGCTCATTGTAGGTCATTAGCGGCTGCGAAAACTTCTCTTTAAGTATTAGTTCACCACCAAGCGTACCGGGCAGCTTGCCTTGCTCACTAAAGGGATTGTAGTCTTCGACTTCCTCGAGTCTGGCCGTCGGGTAAGCTGACTGAACGGCTTGCTCTAGCACCGGCACTAATGCAACGGGAACGGCTACGTAAAAATGAATAGTACCGTCGGTTGCAACCATCTCAAACGACACATGACGTTGGCCATAAAACTTACTTTTAAAGCCCTTTAGGGTTGAACCAGCAATAATGCTGTAGAGCGTTTCGGCTGGAGCAATTTTGCGGCGCATAGCTTCCCTAGGGTCACGCAAACCGGCCTCAACTTTATCGTCAAAAGGCGGTATATGAATGCGAATTGGCACCATTTTAAGCCCGCGCTCGATTGATTTAGCTCGGCGCAAAATTCGTCGATAAACTAGATAAGCTACGACAGCCACAATAACAATGAATCCCAGACTAACTAGGATGGTTAAGGGGTTCACCGGATTGTCCTAACTTTTTGTTTGCTCACCTCGATATGTCCGCTTATTCGCTAGGCTTTTTAATATCTTTGCCGTAGCGCTTCTTTAAATAATCAACCTGTAAGTCTTCAAAGCCCTCTTCCTCGGCATGAGGATCATTGGCGTTCTTTTCGACCACCTTTTGAGCCGCATCAACCCACTCTTTTTCTATAACATCGACGTCATCGGCAGTGGCTGGAGCAGTAGTATTTGTGGCTGGCGGAGTACTCACTGGAGCCGGGGTAGTCGGTTGTACTGAAGCAGCCGGTACTACGGCAACTGGCGCTGGCGGCGGGGTTGCTGGTGCTTGAGCTGGAACGCCAGGAGCTTGCTCGGCTGGCGCTGTTGGCAATTCTGCTCCCGGTTGCACCGGTGCTTGTTCTGGCTGGGGCGTGGTTGGCTGCATTACCCTCAAAGTATAGCACCGAGTGACTGATTAGCGCTAGGAGCGCAGAGTAGCGCCAAAACGACGCCCTAATAAGCTAGTAATTTGAGCTAAGCGCTTGTCAGCTTCTTTATCAGTTAGAGTTGCATCAAGCGAAGATATCTCTAGGCGTATGCTCAAGCTCTTTTTAGATGGATCTATCTCGGAGCCATAATAATCGCGCAAAAAGCTAGGGTGAGCCAGCTCAGTTTCTAGAATTACTTGGGAAACTTCCTGCCAAACCACATCACGATTCACCAACACCGACACATCCCGGTAAATACTGGGGAAGCGACTAATTGGTTGGTAGCTAATTGCTCGACTAGCAGCAAATAGTGCCTCTAAATCGATTTCGAGATAGCCGATATTAGCCTTGTTTCTCAAGCCAGTCAGGTATCGTGGGTGAATTTCTCCAATCCGTCCAATAACCTTAGTACCATCTTTAATAACTGCCGAACGGGAGGGCAAAAATTCTGGCTGATCCTCTATGGCTAGTCTAAGGTTGGTATTAAAGCTGGCTTGCAGCTGGTCCAGAGCAGCTTTAGCGATCGGATAAGCCGACGTTGGATGCTTATATAGTACGGCTAGTTGCTTGGGTTCTTTGGGTTGCTGACCAGGCTTAGTCGGAACAAATACTTGCGATACCTCATACAAGCCAAATTCTATTGCGTAACCTTGGTTGCGCAACAAAGCTGTCATCAAACTCGGTAAAAGATTCTGACGCAAATAAGCTTGCTCCTGAGACATCGGGTTTTTGAGCTTTAAATGATCGGCCAACTTATAGCCAAATTGCTCAAGTTGCTGCTTGGACACAAACGAGTAGGTAATAACTTCAAATAGTCCTAATCCCTTAAGAGTAGCCTTGGCCCGCCAGAGAGACGACCAATAGCTATCGGGTTTTAGAGCTTTAGGTTGCCACTTGGGCAGGCGAGCTGGAACCTTATCGTAACCAACTAGGCGAATATACTCCTCGGCCAAATCTTCAGCTAGCATCACATCCGGTCGCCACCAAGGCACGGTTACGGCCAGTGCGGCAGTTTCTTCTACTACTTCAAAGCCCAGCTTCGGCAATACGCGCGATAGATCTTTGGCCGAGACCGGAATACTCAGAACTTTCGAGATATGCTCTGGCTCAACCACGATCTTTGTTAGCTCGCCTGGTTCATACAGGGCATCACTAACAGTTGTGATTTGTTCGCCAGCTAGCTCCGTTTGGTACAGCTGAAGCGCCCTAGTTAAGCCAACCTCTGCCAGATTTGCGGGGAGACTTCGCTCGAACCTAGCGCTGGCTTCACTACGCAAATTGTGCCGTTTGGCTGTTTTGCGTACCATCGTAGCATCAAAGCTAGCCGATTCAAGTAGAATTTCCTTAGTAGCGTCTGAGACTTCGGTTCTGGCCCCACCCATAACACCGGCTATAGCAATAGCGCCCTGTTGGTCGGCAATAACTAGATCTTGGTCGGATAACTGCCGCTCAACATTATCTAACGTCACGATTAACTCCTTAGGCTTTGCAAAGCGCACCACAATTGGCAGCTTAACTTTGGCGGCATCAAAGGAGTGTAGAGGCTGACCAGTCTCGAGCATGGTGTAGTTAGTAATATCAACTACCGGACTAATGCTACGCTGCCCGGCGGCCTCTAGTCGTTGCTTTAATGATTCGGCCGGTTTGTGGCCGTGATTCACCGAGATACCAACCAACATATAACGTCGTATTGCAGATTTAGCCTCAATCTGTACCTCTGGGGCCGGCTTTGACTGGATAAACTGAGCTAATTTTGGCATTTCCAGCTCCGCACCAGTTTGAGCCGAAACTTCTCTGGCTAAACCAAGCATCGAGAGTAAATCAAAGCGGTTAGCCTGAGTCGTTACATCAATTACGTCTTCGTGACCAAACAGCTCCGATATCTTCTGTCCAGGAATAGCGCCACCGTCAAGTTCAATAATGCCGGCATGGTCCTCACTTAGACCAAGCTCTCTTGGGCTGCACAACATTCCTACAGATTCAACGCCGCGAAGCTTAGCTAGTTGAATAACAGTACCGTCAGGTAATTTTGCTCCAATCTTGGCGTATGCTGTTTTCATACCTATTTTCAGGTTAGGGGCTCCACAAACCACCGTAACTTCAGACGTTCCGTCGTAAATGGTGGCTAGCCTGAGCTTGTCGGCATTAGGGTGTTGAGCAACTTTTTTAACATCTGCGATAACAATTTTATCGTCAAGCTGTGTTGCATAAATTATTTGCTCTACTTCAATGCCGCCAGCCTCAAGTGCATCAGCCATAGCCTTAGTTCCAAGCGATTTGCGAAAATAACTATTTAGCCAGCCCGTTGGTGCTCTCATGCTAAAACTGCTCCAAGAACTTTAAGTTAGGTCGCCAAAACTCCCTGAGATCCGGTACCTGGTACTTAACTGCAGCTAATCGCTCTAATCCTACTCCAAAGGCAAAACCAGAGTAGCGCTTAGGGTCAATCCCAACATTCATAAGAACTCGAGGATGAACCATGCCTGAACCGAGTAGTTCCACCCAACCGGTGTGGCTGCATAGGGCGCAACCCTTGCCGTGGCAAATCACACAGCTAGCATCAACCTCTATTGATGGTTCTGTGTAGGGGAAATAGTTAGGACGCAAGCGAACCTTAACGTCGTTGCCAAAGATACCCTGGCACATAGCTAAAAGAGTGCCTTTGAGGTCAGCAACACCTATACCTTCGTCAATAACCAAGCCTTCTAGCTGGACAAAGGACCAGATATGACGAGCATCTTCGTCCTCATTACGATAAACCTTACCAGGAGAAATGATCCTAATTGGCGGTTGGTTCTGCTCCATGTGGCGGATCTGCATACCGGACGTGTGTGTTCGTGGCAAATTATAGTCCTCTAAATAAAAAGTGTCTTGCATGTCGCGAGCAGGGTGTTCGGCAGGGATATTAAGAGCTTCGAAGTTATACCACTGGGTTTCAATTTCGGGGCCCTGAACTACTTCAAATCCCATTTGCCAGAAGAGTCGCACAATGTCAGAAAGTAATTGCGAAACCGGGTGGTCATGACCAAGCAGACTTTTTGATGGCGCCGTTAGATCAAACTTGGTTGTGGCCACCTCTGTGTCCAAAGCAAGTTGAGTCAGTTCTGCCTGCTTCTCCTCTAGAGCCTGGTCGATATTTTGGCGAACTTCGTTAGTCTCCTCACCTACTTTCGCACGTTCTGCTGCGGCAAGCTTACCAATACCTCTAAGAACTAGGGTAACTTCTCCGTTACGACCCAGATACTTGACGCGCAATTGCTCAAGTTCATTTGAGCTTGTTGCGGCTTTGATTGCGCTGATGGCAGTTTTGCTGATTTGCTGGACATTCATGTAGTTAATCTCAAATAAAATTCAATGATGGCGAATAACAATAGGGTTAATATGGTGTCGCGCAGGCTAAGTTGGCGCAGGCTACTTAAGCCGACAATAATGGTTAGCCAAATCCCTAGGAGTAAGCCTTGGCGTAGTGATGGTTTAAACGACCTGCCTTGAGGCTTCTTAGGACCAAATAGGCGCTTAACTACATCCAACAGAACTGCTATATCGGCACTTAGCGCTAAGAGCAAAAGCAGGAACCAAAGCGTCACACCAACAGGTCTGAGACCAGCTGGCGTTGTCCCCCACAATGCTAGAATCACCAGTAGCGAAGCTGCTGCACCGCAGAAACCAATACTAACCTGGTTAAGCTTGCTCGTCATAGCACCTCGTGGTGTCTTAATTATCGCAAAAATCAGATACAAGAGCAAACCTGATTGGCATAAACAATAACTTGTTATAAACGGTATACGGGGCGACTGAATCCGCCCATATTTATTACTTTATGGCGCTAGTCGCCCCGTTTCTGGCTCCTTACATATGCCGGAGGCACATACAAAGAACTCAAGGGGTAGTCACGAGATGTGACTGCAGGCACCCACCATCTTTCGGACTCTGGTGGGATCTGGCCACGACCAGGGGCCACGACCAGATCCCACCAGAACCAGCACCAGTCTCACTGACTGGCTCGAACAGTAGGGTGAGTCCGAATTAGAGGTAAGGGGGATACTTCTAATTCGGGCTGTCCCTACTGTTACTCCTCTCGCGCCAAGCGACACATGAGTTACCTTGGTAGGTGTCTATAATATAGTAGTGCAGAAAAGGTGCAAGTTGAGCGTTCAACTTGACTCTATGCTAGCATAAGCATAATGGTGTGTCAATACTTTTATGCTTACTCGCCAACAGATACAAACTGTCAAGTTTCATGTGCCGCTATGTTGTAATATATACATCGCCTAATCGAGAAAATACCATGAAATGCACAAGCACTTTTGA